>Ga0335084_10003633_pt1 | contig 15090 bp, 12 predicted proteins | sample Lox_Sample_44_FD_206721 | JGI IMG/M metagenome (GOLD analysis project Ga0335084, IMG submission 206721) | Soil microbial communities from Loxahatchee National Wildlife Refuge, Florida, United States - Lox_Sample_4.4 | ecosystem: Environmental > Terrestrial > Soil > Wetlands | place: USA...
TGGCGGCGGCGGTGCCCGACAGCGGCCCAACCTGCACGGTCCCGTCCAGGTTGTAGATCGTAAACGTGTCGGTGCCACTGTAGGACTTGCCGTCGGCGGCGAGCGTAGCGGTCTCGTCTTCGATGAAATAGTTGCTCGCAGGGGCGCCGGCGACCTCGTAGATCCAGCCCATGTGATGACGAGCGTAGGTATACCGGCCGGTCTGCTCCCACCTCCCCAGGCAGATGTTTCCGCCGAGCACCGGATGGTTGATGTTTTCCCACTCGGTACCGTCACTGTGCCACTGAATGATCGCCTCGCCGCCCAGCGTGTAGCTCACGAGCCAGGTTCCGACGATGCTGACTGGCCAGCCGTGCGCGCCCTCGGCTGCAAACGCCTTCGGCAGCGAGACGTTCGACACGGGGTGCGCTGGCGCCGTGCCGGCGGCCACCCTGGGATCTACACAAGCAGCCTTGGCCGAGAGGCCCGTGAGGGCCAGCGCCGCGGCGACGGCCGCTCCGATGTATGTAGTCTTCATGATCGTTTCCCCTTATGAGTTCTAGATGGTCTGAAATTGAATCAATCGTCTGGAACGATCCGGCCGCGCGGCTTCAAGTACCGGCGCACCGATGAACAAGCGAACGCGCCAATTGCTCAGCGCTCCCCGTTCCGTACCCAGATGATTAGACGGCACATACCGATCTCCCCTTCGCGGCGGCAGTATCGATCGGTCCTTGACAGCAGTTCGACGGCACGCCGCGTGTCCGGACCCATTGTCACGGGGACCGCGGCAGCCCGCCACGCAAGCGCGACGAACACGCAATCTAGGGCGACGAAACGCAGGATTTGCGGATTGGAGACCGGCCGGAGGCTGGACCCAGGACCGGGCCGCGACCCGGCGCCGGCTGCGACAGCACGGGCTGCGCATGCGCCGCTGCGCCGCACCATCGCGTTCGGGCGAGTGCGCGCGCGGGGGCACTGCTCTAGAATCGCCGGCGCGAACTCCAGATTCCGGCGCCGACCGGTGCCGCACCTGCCGCGAGGGGGACTCGTCCGTGCGCTTGCCGGCACTCCAGATCCAGGATGGCGGACAAGCGAGTTGGGTCGCACAGCTGCGCTTCTTCAGTCGCGGCGTCGGCTATGCGGTCGCATTGCTTGCGCTGCTGAACGCCGGCTGGATGCTCGAGGCGCTCATTGATCTTCCGTCGCTGCGCGGTCTTGAATCAGTGCGCGAACATCTGTGGGCGACGTTTGCGATGATTTCCATCGCGGCGCTCCCGGTGCTGATTGTGATGGTCGTCGCGGTCAATCTCGCGCCGAGCCACGGCGCCCGGAGGATCTTCTGGCTGCTTGGTGTCGGCGCGCTCGCGGCATGTTGGTGCCAGGGAGTCGTCGGGCGCGGAATGCCGGAACGCATGTGGCTCGCCTGCCTCGCTGAGGCGACAGTGTGGACGTCGCTCTGCATGGCAGTGTTCGTTTACCACCGCGACGTGCGCGACGCGAGCGGGCGGCTGCTGCGGGCGGCGATAGACCGGGCCGAAATCGACACTGAGCTCAAGCGCGCGGAGCTGCGGCTCTTGCAGGCCCAGCTCGAGCCGCACTTTCTGTTCAACACGCTGAGCGCCGTGCGCTCGCTCGGCCAGACCGACCGGACCGCGACCGTCGCGATGCTGGACCACCTCGGGCGCTACTTCGCCGCCGAACTGCCGCGCCTTGGCCGGGACCAGACTACCCTTGGCGACGAGCTGGCGCTGGTCGACGCTTACCTCGCGATCTTCGAGGTCAGACTCGGGTCGCGGCTTAGCTACAGCTTCCACGTGCCGCCCGAGTGTGAGGCGCACGGCATTCCGCCGCTGACGATCCTGACGCTGGTCGAAAATGCCCTCAAGCACGGCATCGCCCCAACTGTCGAAGGCGGCAGCGTCACGGTCAGTGCACGCCGCGAGGCGGGAGCGCTGCTCGTGCGGGTCGCCGATTCAGGTCGCGGCATGAGCGCGCGGATCGGGCGTGGACTCGGCCTCGCCAACGTGCGGCAGCGACTTCTTATGCAGTACGGCGACGCCGCTAGCCTGACGCTGGCCGCGGCGACGCCCCGCGGCGTCATAGCGACAGTGCGGATCCCCCTGCGCTGCGCCGACCAGGCGCCAGCATGACAGCGCCGGCGTCTGCGGGGCGCGGCGGCCGGCGGTCGGCGCCGTTCGTCCGATCGGTGTTGCATGCAGTGACCTGGCGGACGCTCGGGGTCTCGCAGGTGATCGGCTTCGCGATCGCTGCCGTACGCTTCTTCGAGCAGCGCGGGGTTGAGGTCACGCAGGTCGGCTATCTCGAGGCACACCTCACGGAGGCGCCGCAGCACTTCCCGGACGCCCATCTTGTGGTCGCGCCGATCGCCGCGTTCTGCATCCTGATCGCGGCGTTGGTTGCCGACGAGGCGATGCGCCGCGGCGCACGACTCGGCAGCGCGATGCTTGCCGCTATCCCTACGGCGAGTGTCGCCGCCGCTCTGCTCCAGTACCTCGTCCGATTGGCGCTTGGCAGCCACTACGCGCCATCGGGCGTGCGCCCGTTGCTCGGTCTCGCCGCGGTCGCCGCGGATACGGCGATGCTTGGGACGCTGGCGGTGTTGGCCTTCCTCAAGCGCGCGACCGAGCAGCGCATGCTACGCGAGGTCCGCCGCTCCGAGCTTGAGCGCGTCGAGCTCGACCGGCGGCGCCTAGAGTACAGTTTGATGAGCTCGCGGGCCCAGGTACCACCCGCATGGCTCGCCGCTGAGATCGCGGCGATCCGAGACCTCTACGCCACGCAAGCGCCCGCCGCCGAGGCGCGACTCGAAACGCTGATCGACCAGCTGAAAAGTCGGGTTCGCCATGCGACGTCAAGCGGGCGCCGCGGGAGCCCGCAGTCATGAGTCCGACTGCCGTCATCGCCGAGGACGAGCCGCTGGTACGCTACGAAATCAAGCGACTGCTCGCAGAACTATGGCCGGAGCTGGTCATCCGCGCTGAGGTTGGCGACGGGCTTGCGGCGGTCGCGGCTCTCGAGGCGCACGGGCCGGACGTTCTGTTCCTCGACATACAGATGCCAGGCCTGACGGGTCTCGATGTTGCGCAACGCGTGCAGGGACGCGCGCACGTCGTGTTCGTCAGCGCGTTCGACGAATATGCAGTCGCTGCCTTCGAGCACGGGGCACTCGACTACGTCCTCAAGCCGGTGTCGGCATCACGCCTCGAGATCACGCTCGAGCGATTGCGCAGTCGGCTGACAACGCCGCCGGCCAACCTCAGCGGTGTCGCGAAGCTCCTCGAACAGCTCTCGCGCGCGGGCACCGATTACTTCAAATGGTTGACGGTACCGCACGGGCAGGAATACCGGGTGATCGCCGCAAGCGAGGTGCTGTATCTGCGGGCAGATCACAAGTACACCGAAATTGTCACGCGCTCGGCAAACTTCCTGATCTCGACATCCCTCAAGCGAATGCGCGAGCGCCTCGATCCCGAGGTGTTCTGGCAGATCCATCGCAGCGTTGTGATCAACGTGGCTGCCATCGAGTCGGTGCACCGCACGTTTCGCGGCGCGCTCGAAGTCAAGGTGCGCCACCGGTCCGAACAGCTGCCGGTGAGCGCAGCCTACGCGCATCGCTTCCGCATGCCGGTGTGACGTTCATTTGTGCCTGTGAACGGTCGATTGGGACGAAAGCGGCACATGTTGATGGAGAACCTACTGAATCCGACAAGACCGGAGGCGCCAGCCTGGCTGCCGTAGCGAGTTACGGCTAAGCGAAGAGAGGAAGGCCCTTGGTACTGTCCTGCAAGCGACCGCGTCGCCAGATACTTAACCGGCTATCATGCGAAGTACGCTGCGATGCAGCAATATCGTGTTCGAATTTCTTTTCGGGCACAACGAGACGCTAGTCTCGATGAATGAGCGGCGCACAGCCACCACGGCGCAACTAGCCTCTTCTCCTTCGTTTCATGCTCGGAATCGACAATAAGCCCCCTCTACGGAATTTCGACGAGCTCGATCTGAACGCCGTACCGAAATGCCCGCTGCGGTTGTGGCTTGTTCTCCGGCGCCGGCATGATGGACCACCGGCACCGTTGCACGTTGCGAAGCGTCGTAGTTCCGTGCAGCATCGACGCTCATCTCGCGCTGATAACAACGATCAAGAATCCGGGGACCATCGATGAACGTGCACAATAGATGTTGGGTCCGTGCTTGTTTCAGCGTGCTGGTATCAGTATTCGCCGTTGGTGCGCATGCGGCGATTCCGCAGACGCTACGCGTCGGCTCGCTGATCTTGACTTATTGCAACAGCGACTACGACGGATACTGCGGCGCGATCGAGCGGCCGATCGATCCGACCGGACGGTTTCCCGGGAACCTAAACATCGGCTTCGAGTACTACCCGCACACGGCCGGCGGCAAGAAGAGCCTCGGAACGATTCTTCCCCAAGAAGGCGGACCTGGCTATTCGACCACCGGATCGCGCGACTTCTACCTCGGGCTGTTCGCGCCACTTCGTGATCGCCGCGACGTGCTGATCATCGACAAGCGGGGAACCGGCCTGTCCGATGCAGTCGACTGCGCCCGCCTTCAGAGCCTCGACCCTGACCTGCTCGGTTCCGTGGGTGCGTGCGCTAAGCAGTTGGGCGGGTCGGCTTACTACTACGGGACAGCATTTGCCGTGGGCGACCTCGCGGCCGTGCTCGATGCGCTCGGGATCGATCGCGTGGATTTCTACGGCGACAGCTACGGTACGTTCGTCGGACAGATGTTTGCCGGGCTCGAGCCTGAGAGGATACGGAGCATCATTCTCGACAGCGCGTATCCAGTGCGCGTTCCGGACCCGTGGTTTGCCACGGACTGGGCAACGGCCTGGGCGAGCATTGACGTGACCTGCGGCCGCTCGCCGTCCTGCCGTACGCTCGGTGGACGCGCCAGCGACCGCGTGACGGCGCTCATCCAGACCATCCGGCAGACGCCGATCACCGGTACCGCCCCGGATGGGGACGGACATCCGCAGAGCACGACACTCGATCCGGGCGCACTCCTCTACACGATCGATTCGGCAGGATATGGACCCACGATCTACCGCGATCTCGATGCCGCGGTGCGCGCGTGGGCGACGGGCGGTGACGCCGCGCCACTGCTACGACTCGTCGCTGAATCAGAGACCGGTGGTCTCGACGATCCCGTCGATTTCAGCTACGGGCTCTACACGGCCGTCATCTGCTCCGACTATCCGCTGCTGTACGACGTCACCGCAGGGCGCTCCGCGCGCCAACGGCAGTACCAGAGCGCGCTCGCGGCTGCACGCCAGAACCGACCCGACCTCTTCGCGCCATTCACGCTCGACGAGGGCCTGGCTTCGCAGGTCTACATCACGCCACTCGATACCTGCCTGCCGTGGCCGAAGCCTCCGGCGGGCATCGTACAGGGAGTGCCGCTGTCACCCGCCGTGCAATTCCCGGCGGTACCGACTCTGGTACTCTCAGGCGACATCGACTCGGTCACGTCGGCCGTCGACGCCGCAGAGACGGCCGCGCAGTTCCCGGATGCGGTCCACATCGTGCTGCCGAACCTCACGCATGTCGTCGCGGATACGGACGAGATCGGTTGTGCTGCCGGGATCGTCGTGAATTTCGTTGCGAACCTGAACCCAGGTGATACGAGCTGTCGCGCACTGATCAGGCCGATTCGAACCGTACCCTCGTTCGTGCGCAAGGCAAGCGCCCTCGCCCCCTTGACCGCGATGAGCGGCAACCGGGCGTCGACTGCTGAATTGCGAATCGGCGCGGCGGCACTCGAGACTGTGGGCGACGCCGTCGCGCGCTGGTATGTCAATTACTCGGGGACCGATAGGGGCTTGCGCGGTGGGAGCTTCTCATACGTGGGCACGTCGAACGGCTACCAGTTCACGCTTGTCGCCGATCAGTGGACGGACGACGTGGCCGTCGACGGTACCGTAAGATGGAATACCAACAGCTCCGTGATTAGCGCGGACGTGACGCTCGCGGCTTCCGACGGTTCCAACGGTCACCTGCATGTGAGGTGGACCAACTCTGCGATCAACGCTGTCGCAGCGGTCGACGGAACGATCAACGGGCACGCGTTGCACGCAACTCGAATTGCCCCCTAACGACTCGGAGCCAAAGATCCCTCGTGCTGCCTCCGACCCGCGCTCGACCGTGGTCGGAGCATGCGCGCGCCGCGTCGGCGATCGAAGGTTGCGTTGCTTCGGAAGAGGGGGAGCGAAGGCAGACATCACTCGGGTCCCCACGGCTACCTATTCGAACCCGAAAGCGCTGGGCGGTCTCGGGGTCCTCTCGTTTTCCGTGCAATAACATACGGTAGGATTTGCCGGTAATTTCAGAGGTCAGGGCGGATTCTGGCTTTGGATTCAACGACTTGCTGATTGCGTTTTGGAGGGCTCTATCGTGCCGCCATTGGGGGTGCGCGATGGATGGCTGGCACGCGACTTTCCTCGGTCTACGGCATCTGCCGCGCGAGGTGACGGCCTTCGAGGTCGAGGTGTTCTTCCAGTTCTCGGCCGAGGAGGCCCGGATCATCGAGGAGCGCCGACGTCCTGAGCTCAAGCTCGGACTTGCCCTGCAGATTGGCTTTCTGCGGATGAGTGGCAGGCTCCTCGACGCGGTGCGGATCGTCCCGCCGCTGCTCTGGCGGCACCTCGGCGAACGTTTTGGCGTCGCTGCGCCCGACCTCGCGTCGCTGCGCGCGATGTACCGTCGGGCGCCGACGTTGATCGAGCACCAGCAGGCGGCTTGCGACGCGCTTGGGTTTCAGTGGCTCACGGATCATCACCGCCGCGCCCTCGTCCGGGCCTTGCGCGAGGAGCTCAGCCGTACCGATGACCGCGAGCGCCTGCTCGGGTTTGCACGGCGCTGGCTTTACGACCATCGCCTGCTCATCGTTCACGAGCGTCGCCTGCGGGTGATGATCGCTGCCGCCCGGCGCCAGCACGAGGCGGAGCTGGCACGACGCATCGATCAAGCGGTCGAGCCGGGTCTCCTGATGCAGTGGCGAGCGGCACTCATCGAACCGCACGCCTCGGGATCGACCCTGCAGACTTGGCTGTGGGCGCCGCCCGCGCGGCATTCGTCGCGCCAGATCGAGGAGATGATCGATCGCGTCGAGCGACTTTACTCTTTGCGTGTGCACGAGCGCCTGGGCGATTTCCCCGACGATCTGCTAAGGCGCCATGCCCGGCGCCTGGCGGGGCGGCCACCGTCGGCCGGAGCCTTGATCCGCGAGCCTGCGCGCAGCATCGAGATCGCCTGCTTCATGCGCTATTGCCTGCTGACCGCCGCGGATCGCTTGCTCATGATGGTCAGGCGCCAGGTCGCCGACCTGTAGCGACGCGCCGCGGCCGGTGCCGACGTTACACACGGCGATTGGGCGACGCTGTATCAGGAGCTGCTCGCCGCTGTCGGCACGATCATCGCCGATCCGACCGCCACTGATGCTGGGATCCGGGAGCAGCTGCAGTCCTTGCTGGCCACGCATCGAGCTCGCCGACCAGCCAGCCACGCGCGCCTCGTCCGCGAACGCCTGATCGACGGCGTGCGTCCCGTGCGCTCGCTGCTGACCGCGCTGGTTCGCCTGCCATGGCAGGCGACCGATGCCCATCCGGTCCTCGCGGCGCTACGCTGGCTATACGATCTCTACGCTCACGATCGGCGCAGTCTCCCCACCGGGGTTGTCGTATCCTTGGGGAGCGTCTGGCAGGAGGCCCTCGCTAGCCCCGACCGCGAACGTGCCTTCTGCGCGTTCGAGGTGGCGACCGTGCTCGCCCTGCGCCGGGCGCTTCGGAACGGGACCGTCTGGATCGACCACGGCCTCGCGTTCCGCAGCCGGGAACGGCTGTTCATCCCCGCCGAACGCTGGCGCGCACAGCGCCGCGCACATTTTCGCCGGTTGGGCTGCCGACCGACGCCACGGCGTTCCTCGAGCCGCTCGTGGAGCGAGCAGAGGCCGGGATGGTGGCAGTGGCTATGGCTGCCGAGGCCGGGACGCTTCGGGTCGACGACGAGCTGCACCTCACGCCGCTCGTCGCCGAGGACGAGGACCCGGAGCTCGCCAAGTTGCGCACGGCCCTCGATAGGCGCATCGGCGAGGCGCAGCTGCCAGAACTGATCCTCGTGGTCGATGCCGAGGTCCGCTTCAGCTGGATCATGCTCGGGCGCGAGCCACGGTCGACCCACGAGCTGCTGATGGTTTACGCGGGCATCCTCGCCCACGGCACCGCGCTCTCGGCCGCCGAGACCGCCCGCATGATCCCGCAGGTTTCCGCACCGGCCGTCCGGCAGGCCATGCGCTGGGCCGCCGATGAGCGCCGGCTCGCCGAGGCATGCAGTGCAGTCCTCACGTTCATGCATCGCCATCCGATCGCGACCACCTGGGGCCGCGCCGATCTCGCGTCCTCCGACATGATGAGCCTCGAGACCGCCAAGCGCGTGTGGCAGGCCCGACTCGATCCCCGTCGCCAGACCCCGTCGATCGGTCTCTACTCGCACGTCCGCGATCGCTGGGGCATCTTCCATGCCCAGCCGCTCGTGCTCAACACTCAGCGCCAGGCCGGTGCAGCTATCGAGGGCGTCGTCCGCCACGAGGAGCTCGACATCGCGCAGCTCGCCGTCGACACGTACGGTCACACCGACTTTGCGATGGCGCTCGCCAAGCTCCTCGGCTTCGACCTCTGCCCACGCTTGAAGGCGCTCAAGGATCGGCACCTGTTTCTGCCGCGGGGTACCGGGATTCCGGAGAGCGTGAAGGCGATCTGCAGCGCGACCGTCGACCTCGAGCGGATTCGTGCCCACTGGGACGAGGCCATTCACCTCGTCGCGTCTGTCCGCTCCGGGCATACCAGCGCCGTCCACGTCACGGCCCGCTACGGATCAGCGTCCCGCGGCGATCCGCTCTATGAAGCCGTCGTCCGCCTCGGCCGATTGCTGCGTACCGTGTTCCTGTGTGACTACTTCCTGAACGACATGTTCCGCCGTGAACTCCTGCGCGTGCTCAACCGCGGCGAGGCCGTCAACGCCCTGAAACGCGCGATTTACACCGGCCGAGTAGCCAGTCATCAGGCCAAGCGCCCCGACGAGATGCAGGCCGTCGCCGGCGCGCTGAGCCTCCTCGCCAACATCCTGATGGCCTGGAACACCGCCCAGATGCAGCAGGTCTTCGATCACTGGGCACAACGTCGCGGCGGTGCCATCCCTTTGGAACTCATCGGCCGCCTCGCGCCAACCCGTACCGAGGGCATCAACCTGCGCGGCGTCTTCCGGTTCCCGGTCGAGCGCTACGCCGACAAGATCCTACCGTCTGCTGGTGCCGAAAGAACGATGCCGGGGGTGTCGTGAACGCCGGAACAGGGCCGGGAATTTGCAGTTCCGCAGGGATCAGAACACCCTTTGCAATCAGCAACTTGCGCCGGTACCCCTCACGGTTCCCGGGAAATATGCCCCCTCGCTACCGTATGTTATTGCACGGAAAATGAGAGGACCCCTCGTGGGGCTCTCGCTGGCTATCTAGGTAGCTTCCGCGAGCCGCGGCGGCATGAGCGTCACAGCACGCGCCGTCCATGGAGCCTTAGGTGCAGTTCCCGACGACCAGAGCGACCTGCCGTGGGATGGGCGCAATGCGTCACTGGCTGGACACGGTGCGCAAATGACTTCAGAGCCCGGGATCGCCGGCCGACGCGGCACTTCCTGCAGTTGCCGCGGCCCTGCGCAACCGCACCCGACAGGCCAGCTCGCCTCCGGGGAAAATCCCTATTTCGCTATGTAGGATCTTTTGATTAATTGTTCCTACTGGCTGCATCCGATGAACGAGGCCGGACGTAGAGGTTGCCGACGGGGCTTCGCGATCAAGACGAACCATGCGTGCGACCGACACCCTCTTCGGCCTCTGCGCCATCTTCGCAGCCGCCACGGCCCCAGCTGCCGGGCTCCCGACCGCGGATCTCGAGGAAGTCGTCGTTCACGCCAGGCGCCTCGACCTCATCGGCACGGTCGAGTCGGCGAGTCAGGGTATCGTGCTCTCGGACCAGCTCGACAACCGCCCGATACTTCGGCCGGGTGAGGTGCTCGAGGTGGTCCCGGGGCTGGTCGTCACCCAGCACAGCGGCGACGGCAAGGCGAACCAGTACTTCCTGCGCGGCTTCAACCTCGACCACGGCACCGACTTCGCGACCCGCGTCGACGGGATTCCGGTCAACATGCCGACCAACGCCCATGGCCAGGGCTACAGCGACCTCAATTTCCTGATCCCCGAGCTCGTCGACAGCATCGAGTACAGGAAGGGCACCTACTACGCCGAGGAGGGCAATTTCTCGGCCGCCGGCGCCGCGGATATCCGTTACCGCCGACGGGTCGACGCGCCGTTCGCGCTGCTCGCTGCAGGACAGGATGGGTTCGGGCGCGGCGTCCTCGCAGCCTCGCCGCAGGTGCTGAGCGGCGATCTCTTGCTCGCCGGCGAATACTTTCACAATGACGGGCCCTGGGACCTCAAGGAGGATTACCGCAAAGTCGGCGGCCTCGTGAAGTACACGACGGGAGACCCGACCACAGGGTTCGATCTCGAGGCGATGGGCTACGACGGCCACTGGCATTCGACGGACCAGATCCCGCTCAGGGCGGTGCAGGCGGGCCTCATCGATCGCTTCGGGGCCATCGATCCGACCGACGGCGGCCGAACCTACCGATACAGCGTCTCGGCGGATGGCTGGCAAAAGCTCGGGCCGGGGAATATCCGCGCCAACCTGTATGCCGTCGATTACCAGCTCGACCTCATCTCGAACTTCACCTACGCGACGGACCCAGTCCACGGCGACCAGTTCGAGCAGTTCGAACAACGGCATATCCTTGGCGGCGCGGTGAGCTACGAGCAACCGCTCCCCATCGGTGGTTTCGCCGGCACGTTCCGGACCGGCATCCAGGTCCGCAGCGACATTCTCCTGCCGGTCGGCCTCTACCGCACAATCGAACGGGTGCGGTATGACACGGTCCGGGAGGACGACGTCCGCCAGACGAGCTACGCGATCTACGCCAGCGAGAGCGTGCATTGGACGTCCTGGTTACGAACAGACGCCGGGGCGCGGTTTGACGAGTTCCGCTTTCGGGTCGACAGCAGCCTCGCCGCGAACTCAGGCACCGCCAATGACTCGATCGCGAGCCCGAAGCTCACGGTCGTCTTCGGGCCCTGGGTAAAGACCGAGTACTTCATCAACTTCGGTCGCGGATTTCATTCCAACGACGCTCGCGGCACCACCATCACGGTCGACCCGAACGACGGCACCACGCCGGTCGAGAAGGTCAGCCCGCTCGTCCGGGCGACCGGCGAGGAGGTCGGGCTGCGTACGGCGATCGTTCCGCACCTGCAGTTTGCGGCCTCGCTCTGGACACTGAAGCTCGACTCCGAGCTGGTGTTCTCGGGTGACGGCGGCACGACTGAACCGAGCCGCGCGAGCCGGCGGACCGGGATTGAGATCGGCGCCTACTACGAGCCGAGCGACTGGATCGTCGTCGACGCCGATCTCGCCTGGACTCGCGCGCGCTACACCGACTCCGATCCTGTCGGGGACAGGATTCCGAACGCGGTCGAAGGCGTCGCGTCGGTCGGCGTCACGCTCAATCGACCGACCGGCTGGTTTGGCGGGGCGCGCCTCAGGTACTTCGGCCCCGCGCCGCTGATCGAGGACAACAGCGCCCGGTCGAACTCCACGTCACTTGTAAGCCTCGACGCCGGCTATCACTTCTCGTCGCGGCTCAAGCTCGTTGCCACGATATTCAATGTCCTCGACCGCAAGGACAACGACATAACCTATTACTACGCATCACAACTGCGCGGGGAGACCGCGCCAGTCAACGACTACCACTTTCATCCGGTCGAGCCGCGCACGCTCCGGGTGGCGCTGACGATGACCTTTTGAGCCGAATCGTCGCAACGGCCGAGGAATAATGGCGCCGCGGTTGCGTCATTATCGTCCGACGTCCTTGACGCTGAACCGGAACCCGCCGCGCCCGGACGATGTCCGCGGACGTCGACGGCTTCACCGCGGCGACGGCTGCGAAATGGAGCGCGAAGCACTGCCAGTTCCAACGCCGGTAGATCCCCGGCCGCCCGTCGTGTCCGCCTGCTGGAAGTGCCATAATCAGCCGGTTGGGAATGCATCGGGAGAGCACATGGATCGTCGTAATCTGTTGTTGGCCGCAGGCGGCGTCGCACTGGCCGCATCGGCGCATTTGGCGAACGCCGATCATATCGAACCGCATCAACACGGCGCTGGCAGCTCGCCGCTACTCGATTCGGCGTTGCACTGTGTTAAGACCGGCGAGATTTGCGAAGCACACTGCTTTGATCGGCTGGCCGAGGGCGACAAGTCCCTGGCCGCGTGCGCCCGTTCGGTCAACGCCCTAACCGCGGTCTGTGGCGCGCTTGCGGTGCTGGCTGCCCAGAACTCCGCTCTCCTCCCTCGCTACGCGGCCGTCGCCAAGGACGTCTGCAAGGCCTGCGAGGACGAGTGCCTCAAACACGCGGAGAAGCATGCCCCCTGCAAGGCCTGCGCCGACGCCTGTGCGGACTGCGCGAAGGAATGTGCCAAGGTGGCGGCCTGATTCAATAGAATCGGCCGGGTACCCAGTCCTCCCACCTTGAGTCTTGAGCCGGTGCCGGGTTAAAAGGGGTCGTGGGAGGATAGGACGTTGGCGATTTCCGGCCGCATGCGTGAGTTCCGGGTGGTGGCATTCCTGCTACCGCTGCTGGTACTTCGTGCGCTGATCCCGGCCGGGTTCATGGTCTCGATGGTCGGCGGTGCAGCCGAGCTCACGTTCTGCGGGGCCACACAGCACGATCACGCGCACCACGGCACGACCAGTGCCGATCCCACCTGTCCGTTTGCCCAGAGCTCGGGGCCAGCGCCGCTTCCGACCCTGCCCGCGCTCGCGCAGTCCATTGATTCCGCTCGCTTCGAACCGCCGGCGGCCGTCTCCCAGACGGTGGCGCCGTTCGGCCCTGTCCGCCAGCACGTCCCCCGCGGACCTCCCGCTCTCATCTAGTGCTGATCTCGTCCGTGCGCTGATGCTCGAGCCTTCGTAGCTCCGGCATCGGGCACGGCTGTCTTGACTCGCAGGATGAGGCGGTCATGTCCGACTATCACAGCGTGACCACGGCCATTCCGGCAACTGGTCTGAAGCGCGCCACCCCGCCTGCCATCGCGCTGGCAGCCACTTTTGTCTCCGGGACGGCGCACGGCTGCGCCTGCGGATGCGGTGTCTTCGACGTCGGCACCGGGGCGATGTTCCCGGACGGCTCCGGTGGCACTCTATACACCGAAGTCGACTTCATGGATCAGAACCAGAACTGGAGCGGCACCTCGCAGGCGCCCGCGGACAACAACAGCGGCAAGCGGATCAAAACGCAGTTCTACACGCTCGGTGGCCAGTACATGTTCAATCGCTCGTGGGGGATTCAAGTCGATGTCCCTTGCTGGGACCGGAACTTCACGGCGACGGGTGATTCCGGGAACCTCGTATCGTTCCAGCACGCCACCCTCGGCGACATCCGGATCCGCGGTCTGTACACCGGCTTCTCGCCGGACATGTCGACCGGGCTCACCTTCGGCGTCAAGCTGCCGAGCGGCGATCCCACGTACGCCAACTTCGACCCGGATACTGAAATTGGTACGGGCAGCACCGACCTCCTGCTCGGCGCCTACCACCTCGGCAAGCTCTCGACCGACGGGGCCTGGAGCTACTATCTGCGGGCGCAGTGGCAGGAGCCGGTAAAGTCCAAAGACACTTATCGACCCGGCAATGAAGTCATCGGCGTTGCCGGCACCTACTACAAAGGCTGGTCGTCGGCTGGGGGTAACACGCGAGTCGTCCCTTTGCTCCAAATGACGGCTGCGTACCGCGGTCACGACGGTGGGACGACGGGCCACCCCGAAGACAGCGGCTACACGCGGCTGATTGCGGCACCGGGGCTCGAGATTGACGTGTCGCAAATCCACGTGTTCGTCGAGGCCGGCTTCGCGGTCTACAACAACATGAGCGGCAATCAGCTGGTTGCGAAGCAGCTCTACAGGATCAACGTCAGCTGTGGCTTCTGAGAGCGATTGACGCGTGTCGCCGGTCTCTAAGCCCCGGGTCGTGCCGCTGTTTTCAGCGGCGTCTCTGATTATCGGCCCGCCAGCCGTTGCCGGCGCACCAGTAGGGGCGCCAGCACCCCCGCTCGTCGCGACGGCGATCGACGGCCGACCGGTGGATCTCGCGCAGCTCCGCGGCCACGTCGTCGTCGTCCATTTCTGGGCGACGTGGTGTCCGCCGTGCCGCGAGGAGATGCCGGTACTCGATGCGTTCTACCGCGCGCACCACGGCGAGGGCCTCGACATCATCGCAGCGAGCATCGACCGCAAGCGGGATCTGTCTGACGTCAGGACGGCCATGAAGGACTTTGCGTTCCCGGCCGTGCTGGTGGCCGAGGCGAAGTCAAATGGCTGGGGGACGCCGGGTGCCATGCCCCTCACCTATGTCATCGACGCGACGGGAGTCATCCGCTCGGTCGTGCAGCCCGGCAAGGGAACACTGACGGCGGAGCAGCTCGCGACGCAAGTTGGTTCTCTGCTCCCCAAGGCTCCGGGCCCGGACGGGGCACGGCCGTGACGAGGAGTCGCCGGTCCGCGAGACAGGGTTCGCGCCGACGTGCGCCGCTGCTCCTGCTGGCCGTGGCCGTTATTCCGGCGCTCGTGATCTACGTCCTGATGCTGCGCAGTCAGCCCCCGACGGCCAGCGGCCGCGCGAGTCTCGAGGGGCTGGTCGACCAACGAGGTCAGGCTATCGGCCGGGAGGCTTTTCGCGATCAGTACAAGCTCCTCGCCTTCGGCTACACGCAATGCCCAGAGGCTTGCCCTGCGACATTGATGAAGCTGCGCGTCGTTCTGTCGGGTCTCGGGTCGCCGGCATCGAATGTTGTTACGCTCTTCGTCACGGTCGATCCGGAGCACGATACGCCGAGCATACTCGGCGAATACACGGCCCGTTTCGATCCCCGCATCATCGCCATCAGCGGAGACAAGGGCAGGCTCGAGCATTA
>Ga0335084_10003634_pt1 | contig 15086 bp, 8 predicted proteins | sample Lox_Sample_44_FD_206721 | JGI IMG/M metagenome (GOLD analysis project Ga0335084, IMG submission 206721) | Soil microbial communities from Loxahatchee National Wildlife Refuge, Florida, United States - Lox_Sample_4.4 | ecosystem: Environmental > Terrestrial > Soil > Wetlands | place: USA: Florida...
AGTTTGAAAACGATCTGGCTGAGGTGGAGACGGGAGAGATCAGCCGCGATGATGCCTTGCTCACTCTCGTGATGGGATGGATGTCGGCGGTGGGGCCGACTACGGCTTCGCAGCTTGGGGATTCGCTAGGGCTTGCTGCTTCTGACGTTGAGAAAGCACTGCTGCGGATGGAGGCGGCGGGAACTGTGCTGCGGGGGAAGTTTACGGGCACGAAGACACGGCCGGGTGCGCCCGGGCTGCCGGAAGCGGCTGTCCCCACATATTCCTCTTTAGTTCCGACAACTGCTTCGCCGGAATCAGAGATTGAGTGGTGTGAGCGGCGGCTACTGGCTCGGATCCATCGGCTTACGGTGGGGATGCTGCGGAAGCAGATCGAGCCTGTCACAGCGGCGCAGTTCATGCGGTGGATGTTGCGATGGCAGCATGTGACTCCTGGATCGCAGGCTGCCGGGGAGCGCGGGACGCTTGAGGTGCTTCAGCAGTTGCAGGGATTTGAGATCCCGGCAAATGCGTGGGAGCGGCAGGTGTTGGCTCGGCGAGTGATGGATTACGATCCGAAGTGGCTGGATCAACTTTGCCTCACAGGCGCGGTGGGATGGGGAAGGTTGTCGCCGCATCCGGCGACGCTGGAATCGGGAGGGGTTTCTGATGGATCTTCGCCTCGACAGCGACGCGTGATTCCTACGAGTGTTGCCCCGATCACGTTCTTTGTTAGAGAGGACGCGGATTGGATGGGACTGAGGCAAAATCCTCACTTCTGGCAAAACCGGGCGGAAGTGAGGCACATCCGTCCTGATGAAGCTCACGAGAGTTCTGAGTCACCCCATGGTCTTAGCCATGGTGCCGAGCTGGTGGTTGAATTTCTGAGGCAGCGTGGTGCCTCGTTCTTTGCCGACATCGTGCGGGGGACGGCGAAGCTGAAGGCAGAGATTGAGACTGCACTCTGGGAACTGGTCGCAGCCGGGTTGGTGACGGCTGATGGATTCGACAACTTGAGGTCGTTGATTGATCCGAAGCGGAGGGCAGGGCAGGGAAGCGGGCGGGCACTGCGTCCGCGGCACAGCGCGGGGCGGTGGGCAATGCTGCATGCGGATGCGGCCGTGGAGCGTCCGAGGGCGGTTGAGGCTGCGTGCTGGATGCTGCTGAGGAGATACGGCATCGTCATTCGCGATCTGCTGGCGCGGGAATCGAATCTGCCTACTTGGCGCGAGTTGCTGACGGCGTTCCGTCGACTGGAGGATCGTGGCGAGATTCGTGGAGGACGGTTCGTGGACGGATTTCTCGGGGAGCAATTTGCGCTGCCGGTAGCAGTGGAGTCAGTGCGCGCGATGAGAAGTCTGCCATTAAGCGGAGAGACGATTACTTTGTCGGCGGCGGATCCGTTGAACCTGGTGGGAATTCTGGTTCCGGGCGAGCGGGTGCCGGCGATTTCCGGCAGGACGGTGAGTTATCGGGATGGAGTCGCTGTAATGGAGGCGCCGGGGATCTCTTCAGGAGCCGTCGCGGGATAGGAAGGCACCTCGACGAGCCAAAGCCGCTGTCAACCATGAGCCTCTCGCAGCGTTTTTTAGTCGGTTTGTCGCCTGGTTTGGCCGCCTCTTAACCAATAGAGCTGTGGGTCGGCTGGCGGCTTTCACAGAAGCAAAAAAGCCAAAGGCTCGATGAGGGGGTCCCCCGAGCCTCTGGCTTTGGCGATCTCGGCTAGAACTGCTCGAAAAGCGCTTCCCCCATCGCTTTTGCCGAGCATCCGCGACTTTATATAGTGCAAGCTAGATGCCAGTCTCGTGGCTCGCCCTGCAATTCTTCCGTGATCACCGTAACTCATTTTGTTATAAGCACTTAAGAGTCGATAAATTAGGAAAGCGTCACGCGTGTGGTTGGGCTTCGGGCTGAGTGGGACTATCCGAAGAGATAGTCAGACTAGCTGTTCGGATATCGAAAAGGGGAACGAGAGCAATGCATTTCTGGCTGGGCTGTGATAGAAAAATCTGCACCACTTGGGAGACCTGATTGCGGCCCAGACTACTGGTGACAGCGGGACCCTCGAAAGACCAGATCATTCCATTGCCTGAGGGGGAAGCCACGATCGGCCGGGATCCGGCGAGCGCCGTGGCGATCATTGATCCGTCGGTTTCCCGCAAACACTGCCTGCTGCGGCGCGAGGAAGACGGTCGCTTCCTGATCAGGGACCTGGAGAGCCGGAACGGAACACTGGTCAACGGAGTTCCTGTCAAAGAGCAGTGGCTGCGGCATGGAGACGAGATCGCGACGGGTGATTCGCTATTCGTGTTGTTGTTGGAGGAAGAGAATCGGCCGGGATCGAAGAGCCGGGTGGAGTTTGATGACGGGCAACCGATGGCCGAGACCCGGCTCATTCATGCGAAGGAAGCGGTGTATCTGCAACCGGACCGCCTGCTGAAAGAACTCCCTTCGACGTCGCAGGTGGGCAAGAACCTGAATGCACTGCTGAAAATCAGCCGGGTGGTGCATGCCATCCGAGACCTGGAAGAGTTGCAGGCGCAATTGCTGGATCTGATTTTCGAAGTAGTGCCTGCCGGCCGAGGGGCGATCCTGCTCTCCGACGGCGACGGGCAGGAATTCAACTCCATGTACGCGCGAACGCGACAGGGTGGCGAACAATTGGTGCGTGTAAGTCGCACCGTCGCGCGGAAGGTGATGAAGGAGAATGTAGCGATCCTTGGTGTGGATGTAGCCTCGAGCGGCAACTTTCGTGAGGTAGAGAGCCTGGTAGCTTCGCACGTTCGATCCCTGGTGTGCGTCCCCTTGAGCGTGTTTCAACGGATGATTGGCTGCATATATCTGGACAACACGAATGCGGCGAACCGGTTTCATGAAGACCATCTGCAATTGATGGCAGGGGTGGCAGGAATTTCCGCGGTAGCGCTGGACAACGCGCGGCGGGTGCAGTGGCTGGAACAGGAGAATCAGCGCCTCACGACGGAGATCAGGCAAGATCAAAGCTTGGTCGGTGAGGGCGCGCGCATGAAGGAGATTTTCCAGTTCCTGGCGCGCGTGGCGCCAACCGACTCAACGGTGCTGATCGAAGGCGAGAGCGGAACGGGGAAGGAACTGGTCGCCAAAGCATTGCATCGGAACAGTCCACGGGCAAGCAAACCGTTTGTGGCCATTAATTGCGCGGCGATTCCCGAGACGCTTCTGGAGTCCGATCTATTCGGACATGAAAAGGGCGCATTCACTGGGGCTGGAATGCTGAAGAAAGGACGGCTAGAAATTGCCGATGGCGGGGTCGTGTTCCTGGACGAGATTGGAGATTTGGCGCCGTCGCTGCAGGTAAAGTTGTTGCGGGTTTTGCAGGAGCGCGAGTTTGAGCATGTCGGCGGGACGCATCCGATCAAAGTCAATATCCGGTTGATCGCAGCGACGAATCGCAATCTGGACGAAGCGGTGAAGAAGGGCGAGTTCCGGCAGGATCTGTATTACCGGTTGGCGGTGGTGAAGATGACGATGCCTCCGCTGCGGGACCGGCGAGAGGATATTCCAATGCTGACGCGGCACTTTGTGCAGAAGCATGCAATGCACTGCCGGGTGAAGGCAAGGCCGATCTCGCGGGAAGCGATGGCGGCGCTGGTGCATTATGAGTGGCCCGGAAATGTGCGCGAATTGGAAAATGCTATCGAGCGCGCACTGGTGATGGGATCGTCGGAGATGGTTCTGCTCGAGGATCTGCCGGAGTCGTTACTGGAGCAAAGGACCTCAGAGGAAATTGACGAGGGGAAGTATCACGCCAGCGTGAAAGACCATAAGAGACGATTGATTCTGGATGCGGTCGAGCAGACCCGCGGCAACTATGTGGAGGCGGCGGGGATTCTGGGAGTGCATCCGAATTATCTGCACCGGCTGATTCGGAATCTGGAGTTGAAGGACGAAATTAACCAGGTGTTGCGGCGTGCGGGGTAGGAGCGGCGAGCCATGGGCAGTGAGTGATGAGCCACTGCGTTGGTTCAGGAATGGACTAGCAAGATTGGGGCTGCCGAATTCCTCGTGGCAAAGGCATAGGTCCTCCGCCACGAAAAACGCGGCTCAGGATGACAAGCGCTGTGGGGCTAGGGAAGCGCTAACTGCAGCAGGCGAGCGGGGTCGAGGTAGGTGCCTTGCCAGCGGACTGCGACGTGAAGGTGAGGGCCCGTGGCACGGCCTGTGCCGCCGCTGAGACCGATCTCCTGGCCACGCTTTATAAGGTCTCCTTCTTTCACTTTTACTTCTGAGAGGTGAAAGTAGAGGGTGAGCAGTCCCTGGCCATGATCGATTACCACGCAATTTCCTTCAAAATACAGAAAACGAGCGAGCAGGATTGTTCCCTCATTCATAGCTGTTACGGGTGTTCCTGTGGGAACGCGGTAATCGAGGCCTAGGTGTTCCCGCTGGGCGACACCATTGAAGATGCGCTGGGAGCCGAAGACGTCGGAGGTGGGGGCGTCTACGGGGGCAGAGAAATTTCCATTCCATTCGCGGTCGGGGGTGACGCGGCCGAGATAATCCTGTTTAACCTTCACAGACTCGGCGATCTGAGCTTGCTGCTCGGGACTTGGCTCGGTGAATTTCTTTTCCACCGCGAGGTTGACTTTGATCTTCGGATAGTTTGCCCGGGAGACTGCAAACGTGCGGCTGAACTTCACAGGGGATTGAGTTTTTATGCTTTGGCCCGTGAGTTCCAGCGTGTACTTGCCTGGCTCAGTGGCGAAGCTCACTCCAGCAAGGGCGAACCACGTTTTTGTCGATGGGGCGTAGCTGAAGGTGAGGTCATGGCCGAGCCAGTGGCCGGTGAGGGAGTCTAGTTTTACGGGCGCCTTCACCTGGAATAAAACTGGCGCACCGTTGAGCAGCCGGGCCGGCTGGGAATTGAGGGTCCAGGGGAGAGCCTTTGAGGAAAGGGAAAAGAACATTATCCCAAGCACAAGCCAAGGCACGTGAGCCCGCGGCCGCGGCCACTCCGCTTCGTGCTCGCGGGACAGCCGACGCGCCTGTCTCCATATGGCTCCAAGCCTCCACGATACTTTGAAGCACTTCACATCATCAGCGTAGCATTTGGCGACTGGCGGCTGACTATAATCCGACACCCGAATCCGGGTGCTTACTGCTTGCGTGTAACATGATGGACATTCAACATGTCCTTGCCAATCGCTACATCGCCTGCAGCTGTCTCGAAAACACAAGCTCCTCAATTGGTTCGGGGGCTGAACGCTTGGCACGCCACCGCAATTGTGGCGGGAACGATTATTGGGAGCGGGATTTTTCTGGTTCCGGCGGAGATGATGCAGGCAGTGGGATCGGCGCGGCTGGTTTATCTGGCATGGATTGTGGGAGGGCTGCTTTCGTTCTTTGGCGCCTTGACGTATGCAGAATTGGGTTCGGTGAGGCCCTATGCGGGCGGTGAGTATGTGTATGTGCGGGATGCGTATGGCCCGTTGCCGGCATTTCTCTATGGCTGGACGTGGTTTCTGATTGCGAAGCCAGCTTCCATCGCGACTGTAACGGCTGGGTTGGTGCGTGTCCTGGGGACATTTTCGTCCTTTGATTTTCTGCCGCAGACGTTGTTCTCTTTGCACGTCACTTCGAGCCGGACTCTCGCGATCAATTGCGGCCATCTAGTCGCAATTGCTGCGAATGTGTTCATTACAGGGTTGAACTACATCGGAGTGCGCAAGGCTGGCGGGTTCCAGTTGGCCTTCACGGTGCTGAAGGTGGGAATGATCGTGGGGATTGCGGTGGTTGCGTTTCGTGCACCCACAGGTTCGTGGGCGAACTTTGCAACGACTTTCGCCGGCGCTAGGGGAGGAATGGCGGGGTTTATGGCTGCGCTGGTGGCGGCGTTGTGGGCGTATGACGGATGGAATGATCTAAACATGGTCAGCGAAGAGATAGAGCGTCCGGAGAGGAACATTCCGCTCGCTTTGATTCTGGGTGTGGGAATTGTTGCAGTCCTATATATGGGGATGAATGCCGGGATTCAATACGCCCTACCGGCGACGGCGGTGGCGCACGCAGCGGTTCCGGCATCTGCGGCGGGCGAAGCGGCGTTGGGACGAATGGGAATCTCATTGGTTTCGGTGGGCATGATGATCTCGATGCTGGCGACCCTGAATGGGACTGTGATGAGCGGAGGGCGCGTGCCGTTTGCCGTGGCGCGGGATGGATATTTCTTGAGAGCTCTTGGAGAGGTGCATCCGAAGTTCCATACGCCGGCTTTGGCGCTCGTGATTCAGGGAGCAGTGGCAGTGCTGCTGATTGTGGTCGGAGGCGCTTTCCGCGAATTGTTCTCGCTGGCGATCTTCGCGGAGTGGCTGTTTTACATGGTGGCCGCGAGCACAATCTTTGTATTTCGAAGGCGGGAGCCGAAGGTGGATCGGCCTTATCGTACGGCGGGCTATCCGGTGATTCCGGGGCTATTCATCGGGACGGCGGCCGTCTTGCTCGGCTACACGTTCCTCAACAACCTGCGGGATTCGATGGGCGGAGTCGTCGTTATCTTGCTCGGAATCCCGGTGTACTTGTGGTTTGCGCGTCGGCGCCCGGGAGGCAACCACGGGTGAGCGCCCGGCTCGAGGTTGGACACGCGCGGGGGACTTAGCGGGGGCGAGGCTTCGGGGAGCGTAAAGTAAACGCTTACTCAAGATGTATAATCGCCCGGCGCACTAACTGGGAGCCATCATGTCGAAAACTAAAACGATATCGCGGCGGAAGTTCGTGGAGTCGGCGGTGGCAGCGGCTGCCGTTTCAACCCTCGCTGGGAAAGCAGTAGTTTCAGCGGCACGATCTGTGGTCTCCACTTCTTCGGGCAGAGGCCCCGTGGATGAGCCGAGCTGGAAGGACCAGGGAGTGGAGAATTTGGCCAAGTCGCCGCGTGCCAAGTTGCGCAATATTCCCGTGCATGCGGTGACCATTGACGCCGGGTTCTGGGCGAAACGTCGCGAAGTGAACGTGACGAAGAGCATTCCAACGATGCACGATCTGCTGGAAGCCAACGGGCGGATGAACAACTTCCTGCGGCTGGCGGGAAAGAGCAGCGCTCAGCAGATTGGGCCGGTGTTCTCAGACTCTGACGTCTATAAATGGACGGAAGCGGTTGGGTTCGTATTGCAATCGGGAGACCGTCCGGAACTGCGGAGCATGACGGAAAAAGTGATCGACGAGGTCGTCGCGGTGCAGGAGCCCAACGGCTATCTGAACACGTACTACCAGGAAGATCACAAATCCTTACGGATGTTGCCGCAGACGCAAACAACCGGGCATGAACTGTACAACATGGGGCACATGATACAGGGGGCCATCGCCTACTATCGTGCGACTGGCGACCGCAAGTTGCTGGATGCCGGGATTCGTTTCGTTGATGACTTCCTGTTGCCGAATTACGGGCCAGCCCCGAAGAAGCCGATTGTGTCAGGGCATCCGGAAATCGAGTTGGCATTGATTGAGCTGTATCGCACGACCGGCGACAAGCGGCATCTCGAGCTTGCCGGGTACATTCTGCAAGGGGATAAGAGGATCGAGTTGCCGGAGCGCCGAACTATTTACATGTTCAGCGGCACACCGTTCACGGCGAGAACAAAACTGGAAGGCCATGCGGTACGTGCGATGTACGCCTGCTGCGGAGCAACCGACTACTACATGGAGACCGGTGACGAGACCTACTTGCAGACGCTGAACAAACTCTGGGACGACATGACCTCGACCAAGATGTATGTCACTGGTGGGGTGGGCTCGCGATCGGATGGTGAGGCCTTTGGAGACGCTTATGAATTGCCCAACTTCCGTGCGTACGGAGAGAGTTGTGCCGCGATCGGCAATATGATGTGGAACTGGCGCATGCTGGCTGTGACGGGGGACGCCAAGTTTACCGACGTGATTGAGCGGGCGTTATATAACGGGATCAATTCCGGAATGTCGCTGAACGGGACGATGTATTGCTACCGGAATCCGTTGGCCTTCGATGCGTCGACGGGAGACAAGATACGCAACCCGTGGTATGACGTGACCTGTTGTCCGCCGAACCTCGAGCGCACTTTCGGGTCGCTGCCCGGATACTTCTACAGCACGAGCAGCGACGGGATCTATGTGCATCTTTACGACAATTCGCAACTCGATTGGCATCTTGAGGATGGGACAGGGCTGAAGATTTCGCAGAAGACGAACTATCCGTGGGACGGAGCCATAGACCTGACCATCACGCCGGCACAAGCTTGCGAATTCACCGTGTTTTTGCGAATTCCGGGATGGGCGGAACGAGCCGAGGTCAGTGTGAACAGGAAATCCTGGGACGGTGCGACACCCGGGAAGTACCTGACCATACGGCGACGCTGGACGCCGGGAGATACCATCCGATTGCAGCTTCCCATGACGACTCAGGTATTGACGGCGAATCCGCATGTCGCGGACGACACCGGGCGGGTCGCGGTTCAGCGTGGAGCCTTGGTGTATTGCCTCGAAGGCGTCGACCAGCCGCTAGGAGTCGATCTCGCCGATGTTGCGCTGCCAGCAGGAAAGAAGATGGGGGAGGGATTTGGGACCGCATTCAAACCGGATCTGCTGGATGGGGTGGTTGTACTGCAACATTCCGGGCTCGTGCGAGGGAGCAGTCCATCGGACGGCAGCCTGTATGCGCGCTACAACGGCGAAACGGCGAAGACGAGCCGGGCTGATCTCACATTCATCCCGTATTACGCGTGGTCGAATCGAATGGCGACTGCGATGCAGGTCTGGATCCCGCTCGAAGAATCGTGACTCTGACGTAGAGCCGCATCTTCAGCTTCAAAGCTACCGAGTGTCTTGCGGCCTCGGAGGATACGGACTTACTTGCTTCTGGGTGGTTTTCGACTCTCGGCGCCTTCGGCCAAGCCAGTGGAACGCCTCAGGATAAGATTGGTGACAAGCTTGTACTCCTTGGCGTGGTCGATTTCCGACTCGTCCATTTCATTCAACAGAGCCTGAAAGGCCAGTCTGGCCAATTCGGTTTGGGACATTTGAACGGTAGTCAGCGGTGGTGTCATGAACTGTGCCAGACGAATATCGTCGAAGCCAATCACGGAAAGATCTGCTGGTATCCGGACATCAAGATCGTAGGCTTCGCGCATGACTCCGATAGCCGTCATATCGTTCGAGCAGAGGACTGCGCTGGGTCGCGGACGCAGAGCGATTAGGTTATTCAGCGCACGCATTCCGCCTTCCAAGGTGTGAGAACCTTCGACGATGAGGTCGGGAGTGAGACCAATCTCTGTCATGGATTGGATGAAGGCCTCTTTTCTCGCCAAGGCAGATCTGAGCTCGAGAGGTCCAGTTATGAACGCAATCCGTGAGTGGCGCAATGCCGCGAGATGTTGCACTGCCTGCCGGATGCCGGACTGATAATCGATCCGGATATTAATCACGTGGGGGGCGTCGGGCCCGACATCCACAAATACCAGCGGCACTTTACGGAAACGAAGATGTTCGAGCAGCGATTCTTCCATGCCGAAAGTGAGGATCGCTACACCGTCGACGCGGCGTTCGATCATGCGGCGCACCGAGCTTTCCATGCGCTTGGGATCGTGGACGGTGGAAGTCAGCAGGATCTCGTAGTTATTTTCGACCGCGAGATTCTCGAAGGTTTGCACGATCTCGGGAAAGAATGGATTCGTGATCTCCGAGACAATCAGGCCGAAGATCCGGCTTCTGCCTGAGACCAGCGCCCGAGCCTGGGTATTAGGGAAGTAGCCAAGTTCCTCAACCACTTTCCAGACGCGCTTGGAAAGTTGGGGGTCGACGGTAGGCACCCGATTGATGGCGCGAGAAACGGTGGCGGTTGACACTTTCGCGCGCCGAGCGATCTCACGGATGTCCATAGGTGGCAGATACGAGGTCTCGCCTGCTACAAGATGGTAGCAGAGAACCGGATGCTTTGCTGTTTTTTCAGAATACGTTTACAAGCCATTGGAGCACCTAGGCTTTAGGTATTCCCTGCAACCTGCGCAGCCTTTAGAAAACGTGTACAAGCCGAGGAGGCCGGCCAAGAGATAGTCTTTGTGAGGGTGAGGCAGAGTACGAGGACACGGCCTGCTAATTTGCGTGATGATGGTGGACCTGGTCGGGATCGAACCGACGACCTCTTCCATGCCATGGAAGCGCGCTCCCAGCTGCGCCACAGGCCCACTTGTGAGGACACTACCGTATGGTGCTGGTGACCTCAATTATTCTCGCCGTTTAGGGAGAGATAGTCAACGCGGGATCTGTGAGCCCGAAACAGTTTCGAAGTTCCGATGCAGTGCAGCCGTCGAGCTTCGCTGTTTCGGGACGCTGGAGGGCGGCTGTCTGCACGTACTCTATTCTTTATTTCTCCCGTTTCTTCCACAGGGTTTTCTGCCATAATTGATCGTGCACGCCACCTGCACAAATTTCCAAACACAATTTAAAGCGAGGAAGAGATGCCAGCGAAGTACATCTTTGTGACTGGGGGAGTTGTGTCTTCACTCGGCAAGGGACTGGCCGCGGCTTCGATCGGATGCTTGCTGGAGAGCCGCCGGATCAAAGTGAATCTGATGAAGTTTGATCCCTACCTGAACGTCGATCCGGGAACGATGTCACCGTTTCAGCACGGAGAAGTATTCGTTACGGACGATGGCGCGGAGACGGATCTCGACCTTGGGCATTACGAGCGCTTCACGCACGCCAAGCTCTCTCGCGACAACAACTGGACAACGGGACGGATTTACGAGCAGATCATTGCCAAGGAGCGGCGCGGCGATTATCTCGGCAAGACGGTGCAGGTGATTCCGCATGTCACGAATGAGATCAAGGCCGCGATGAAGAAGGTGGGACAGGAGACGGAGGTTGCGATCGTCGAGATCGGCGGGACCGTGGGCGACATCGAGTCCTTGCCGTTTATGGAAGCGATCCGGCAGATGCGGCAGGAGTTGGGGCGCGAGCACACGCTGTTTGTGCATGTGACTCTAGTGCCGTTTATTGCTGCCGCGCAGGAACTCAAGACGAAACCGACTCAGCACTCGGTGAAGGAGTTGCTGAGTATCGGAATTCAGCCGGACATTTTGCTCTGCCGCACCGACCGGTTTCTCGCGAAAGAGATGAAGTCGAAGATCGCGCTCTTCTGCAATGTGCCGGAAGAGGCGGTCATTACAGCGAAGGATGTGGCTTCCGTCTATGAAGTACCGCTGGTCTTTGCCAATGAGAATGTCGACACGCTGGTGCTGAAGTATTTGCATATTGAGGCCAAGGACCGCGATCTTTCGAAATGGGAGGATGTTGTTCATCGGGTTTACAACCCGAAGGATACGGTGACGATCGGAATCGTGGGCAAGTACGTGGAGTATGAAGATTCGTACAAGTCGCTGAAAGAAGCGCTGGTGCACGGAGCGCTGGCGCACAATCTCAAGCTGCAATTGAATTGGATTGAGGCTGAGGGACTGGAGACGGGCGACAAGAGTTACGAGTCGCAGCTTGAGGGGTATGACGGCCTTCTGGTTCCAGGGGGATTCGGGAAACGCGGGATTGAAGGGATGCTGTGCGCGATCCGCTATGCGCGGGAGAAGAAGGTTCCGTACTTCGGGATCTGCCTGGGAATGCAAACGGCGTGCATCGAGTTCGCACGAAACGTGGTGGGATTGGAAGAAGCGAACTCAAGTGAGTTTGATCCGGCGACGCCGCACCGGGTGATCTACAAATTGCGCGAACTGCGGGGCGTGGAGGAGTTAGGTGGAACAATGCGGCTGGGAGCGTGGACTTGCAGGATCGAGCCGAACACTCTGGCGCACAAAATTTACGGGACACTGGAGATCAGTGAACGGCACCGGCATCGTTATGAATTCAACCGCGAGTATGAAGAGCCTTTGGTCGCTGCCGGGTTGCGGATTTCCGGGTCGACTCCGGACGGGACGTATGTGGAGATGATCGAATTGCCCGATCATCCGCACTTCATCGGGTGCCAGTTCCATCCTGAATTCAAGTCGAAGCCGCTGGAGCCGCATCCACTGTTCCGCACGTTTGTCGGTGCGGCTTACGAGCACGGGCAAAAGCGGAAGGCGGAACGCGAGACGGTCGAGGTGGAGATGTTCCATCGGCCAGAGCGAGTGGCGGGACAGTAGGTTTTTCACTACCGATGCACGGAGTCGCGGAGAACAAGATGGAAATTCTCCGTCACCCGATGGTTCCGTCGTGAAATCCTGGGCATGATTACTTCTTTTCAAGTCGGTGATATTCGCATCGGATCGGGTGATCTCTTCCTGATCGCGGGGCCTTGTGTCATTGAAAGCGAAGGGCATGCGATCCGGATGGCGGAGATCATTAAGGGAGTGGCGCGGTCGTTAGAGTTTCCGTTGATCTTCAAAGCGAGCTACGACAAGGCGAACCGCACGTCCATTCGCAGCTTTCGTGGGCCGGGCTTGAAGGAAGGGCTGCGGATTCTGAAAAAGATCAAGGATGAGCTCCATCTGCCGGTGTTGACGGACGTACACGAGACGGCGGATGTGGGGAAGGTTGCTGAGGTCGTCGACGTCCTGCAGATCCCCGCTTTCCTGAGCAGGCAGACGGATCTTGTTGTGGCGGCGGCGCTAAGCGGACGAGTGGTCAATATTAAAAAGGGCCAGTTTGTTGCGCCGTGGGACATGCGACACGCCGTGGAGAAGTGTCGTGACGCAGGTAATTCACAGATCTTTCTGACGGAACGCGGGGCGAGTTTCGGATACAACAACCTGGTTGTCGATATGCGATCGCTGGCGATCATGCGGAAGTTTGCGCCGGTCGTTTTCGACGCCACCCATTCCGTGCAATTGCCTTCTTCACAAGCGAACAATGACGGACCCGCGGTGAGTGGAGGGCAGCCCGAGTTTATCCCGGTGCTGGCGCGGGCGGCAGTCGCGGCTGGGTGTGACGGCGTGTTCATGGAAGTGCATGACAATCCGAAAGAGGCGAAGTCGGATGGGGCCAACGCGCTGGAGTCGACCAAGCTGCGTGGAGTGCTCAAGGAACTGTTGGCGGTGAAGAAGGCGCTGGCGGAGGCGCATAGCACGCCGTAGCTTGTTACCTTTCCTGCGTTTTGGTTCTTCTTTCGCGAACTTTGGTCATCACGTCACTTTGGGATCGGCCATGAAGTCACGCAGTTTTTCTTAGTGTGCTTCGAAACGTGAAGTGCGTCCTCTACTGCCGATAATAATATTTTCGCGGAATTGAGACCTGCCTGAGAAGACGACGCGACTCCCAAACTGGCGGTCACCCTCAGTTCTCCGCCAGGGCTGCGGTCCTCGATGGCTTTTCTTATTCGTTCGGCGGTGGCTGCAGCTTCTGACTGAATTGTATTTCGGAGAACGATTGCGAACTCGTCCCCTTTCACGGAATCTGTAGATCTTTCCTTTGTGTAGAATACATTTGACTACCGCGTCTACCGTAGCTTGTAGACACTTATCGCCGGCCTCATACCCGTTACGCTCGTTTACCGCCTTGAATCCGTCGAGGTCGAACAGTATGACTGCGGTTGGTTCAGTCCGGGAAAGCAACGACTTCAAATCTTGTGACAATTCCTCCTTCTTCTGGAGTTTAGAAAGAGATTTTTTCTCAGGTGTTTCGAAGGCATCCCGGTTAAGGGTACCAGTTGATCGAAAGCGGGCAGATACTCCCACAAATTCCATAAATCTGTCGAGGCGAGACATTGTCTTTTCTGCATCCTCCCTCGGCGCACCTCGGAGCGCTCCCCCTGTCTTCAGTCTTGCGCGAGGAACGGATTCGATGAGATCCAAAAGTTCGGTCTCCGACGCGGTCTGAACAAATTCGGCGATCGAGTCGGGCAGATTCTTTCCCGGCACAAGCTGGAGTCGGCCCAGTCGGCGGCGAAGTAGTTCGTCAAGCACCGCAAGTCCCGAAGGGGACTCATCGCGTACAAAACCATCGCTATGAGATTTGTCAAGCAGGTCGCGAACAAGATAGAAGAGGCGCGTGCGGTTTTGCGCTGAAAGGTTAGGAGGCGTCATTGCCGCGCTGAACTCCGAACACAGTCTATCGGGGTGTGTACTTAAACCGAAACATTTTCTTTCTGTTGAATAAGGGCTGGTTGACTCAAAATAAAATTCCGCCCTCGGCATCGATGTGCGCTATTCAAACGGGGGAACTGCTCTTCTACTCCAGCACGAATATATTTTTCTTCGCGCACATTTCTTTCAAAATCTTTGGCCAGACCGTTACGCTGACTTCTCCTAAGTGTGCTTTGCGCAGGAGGAGCATCAATGTGCGCGACTGGCCTATGCCACCGCCGATGGACAGTGGGAGTTCGTTGTTAATGATTCCCTGGTGATAGGGGAATTTGAGGTTATCGAGCAGGTTAGACATTTCGAGCTGCTTGCGAAGGGTTTCGGCATTCACACGAATGCCCATGGAGCTCAGTTCGTGACGGCGCTTAGTGACGCGGTTCCATACGAGGATGTCGCCATTGAGGCCGTGGGTGTCGCGGTTGGTTTGATTGCTGGTGTCGGTGACCCAGTCGTCGTAGTCGGCGGCCCGCATCTCGTGCGGGTAGCCGTCTTTCAAGGGCCAGCCAATTCCAATAATAAAGATAGCCGAATGCTTCTGCAGAATGACCGTTTCGCGGCGCTTGCGAGGCAAATCGGGATACATCGCGAGCAGTTCCTCGGCGTGCAAGAACGTGAGCTCTTCGGGCAGATTTGGGTAGCGCGGGTTGCGCAGTTCGGGGAACATCTCTTGCGCGAACTTCTCGGCTCCGACCAGCACTTTCCAGATCTTGCTGACAATCGATTTCAGAAACTCGAGATTGCGCTGCTCGGGCGTAACAACTCGTTCCCAGTCCCACTGGTCGACGTATGCGGAATGGTCGTGGTCGAGGAAGTAGTCTTTGCGGACAGCACGCATGTCGGTACAGATGCCTTCGCCGAGGCGGCAGTTGAACTGCTTGAGGGCAACGCGTTTCCATTTCGTTGCGGCCTGGACGACCTGGGCGTCGATGGGATGCTTGTCGCGGTCGTTCGAGATGTGGAACTGAATGGGAGTGCGGGAGCCATCGCGGTCGAGCATGTCGTTGACGCCGCTTTCGACATCCACGATCAATGGGACCTGGA
>Ga0335084_10003635_pt1 | contig 15086 bp, 5 predicted proteins | sample Lox_Sample_44_FD_206721 | JGI IMG/M metagenome (GOLD analysis project Ga0335084, IMG submission 206721) | Soil microbial communities from Loxahatchee National Wildlife Refuge, Florida, United States - Lox_Sample_4.4 | ecosystem: Environmental > Terrestrial > Soil > Wetlands | place: USA: Florida...
CGCCCGTCGGCAGACTGCCGGCGAGCCAGAAGAGCCGCTGCCCGACCACGGCGCCGGAGCGGTCGCACGCGCTGATCAGCAGACGGGCACGCTCGACCGGGTACATGGACACGTTGTAGACGTAGCCCTCGACCAGTGGGGCGCCGGTCCGGTCGGCTCCAACTGTCCAGTCGAGCCTGAAGCGCTCCTCCGATCCGACCTGCAGGGTGGTCCGCGGCGAGATCACCGTCCACGGCGTGTCATTGCTGAGCGTCGCACAGCCGCCACTGGCCAGCAGGAGGATGCCGAGCGCCCGGACTCCCCCACGGAACACCATCAGTCGAGTTCGATGTCCACGGGGGGCTGGAGGCTCACCGTTTGGGGCACCGGCAGCCCGCCGGTGCGGCGCTTCTCGATCGCCGCCTCGAGGCTCTTCCAGTAGCATGCGCGAAAGTCCTCGATGCCGACCGAGGTGTGGCCGACGAGGGTCACGCTTCCGTCGAGCTTGATGTTGTCCACATAGAAGTTCGTGAAGCGCGGGCCGCACGCCTTGGCCGACAGCCAGTAGACGCCCCAGATCTCGCTGCGGAGCCGACTCTCCGGGGTCGACGCGCAGCCGCCGACCAGCAGCGGGATCATCACGGCCGCCGCCATCGCCCTCTTCACCACGCGCCAGCCTGACCTGCCGCACGCCGGGCACTCCATCGTCAGCCTCCCCTGACGGCAACACGGATGCATGGCCTGTGCCGCATCTTGCCGGCGCTGTTTCGAGGAAAATCCTGGTGTTGCGAGGATGCCGCCGGCGAGCCCCGTACGCGCCCGCGAGACAGGCGTGTCCCACTGGGGCGGAGGTGTCCGGCTACCAGATCGCGTCGGGGAGCGGCAGGCCCTTGAAGAGGTGCGTCGGCAGCGGCCCCGGCGTGGCGATCTTCAGCCGGTCGGCCAGCACGTAGAGCTGGCGCAGGTGCTGGCCGCAGTGCCACGTCGTGCGCTCGAGCAGGTCGTGGCTGCCCTGCGGGCCGTAGTAGACGTCCACCGTGCGCTCGAACTCCTCCGGCCCCGCGCCCTCGAACCAGCCGGCGATGCGGCCGCGCACCAGCGCGCCCCAGCGGGCCACGTCACCGCCGTCGTCCATCCCCTGCGGCGCCCGCTCCTCGAACCAGCCCTCGGGCAGGCTCCCCTGGTCCATGGCGTCGATGTAGGAGATGCCGACGCGGAAGACGTGGAAGGCGAGGTCGCGGATCGAGCGCTTGCGCTCCGGCGGCACGATGTCGAGCTGCGCGCGATCGAAGCGGCTCACCAGCGCCTGCGCGCTCTCGAGAATGCGGTCGAGGCGGCCGGCCAGCTCGTGCGGCGAGAGCTGGGCGTTGGCCTCGTACGTGACGCCGAGGAGATCGGCGTAGCCCTGCGGATTCCAGCCGTGGACGATGCGATCGCCGACCCGCACGGCGGGCACGCGCGGCACCCCGAGGCGCTTGAGGTCGGCAGCGGCGGCGGGATCGGCCTGGGTGTCGACGGGATCGAACTCGATCCCCCAAGACGTGAGGAGCTCCTTCGTCTTGGAGCAGGACGATCAGCCCGGGCGGTAGTAGACACGCGGCTTCATGGGCTTCCCTCCGGGTGCAAGAGTACCGCGATCGGGGCTCAGCGTCCGCGAAAGACCGGCAGCGGCTTCTTGTCGGCGAACGCGGTCACGCCCGCGCGGAAGTCCTCGGTGTGGCCGGAGGCGGCGATGGCCTGCGCCTCCAGCTCCATCTGGGTCTCCAGGCTCTCCCACGTCGACTGGTGCAGCAGCCGCTTGGCCGCCCCGAACGCCTTCGACGGTCCCTGGGCCAGCTCGCGGGCGAGCGCGCCCACCGAGGCAGCCAGCTCGGCGTCCGGCACCACGCGCGTGATCATCCCCCACTCCAGCGCCTCGCGCGCGGTCAGCGGCCGGTTGGTGAGGTAGAGCTCGAGCGCGCGCCGCAGGCCGACCAGGCGCGGCAGGAAGTACGACGAGGAGCCGTCGGGGGTGGCGGCGATGCGCGAGTACGCCATCGTGAACCTGGCCGACTCGGCGGCGACCACCAGGTCGCCCGACAGCGCCAGGCTGAAGCCGCCGCCGGCCGCCACGCCGTTGACGGCCATGAGGACGGGCTTGTCGCTCCGGCACAGGCGCGAGATGGCGCCATGCAGGTACGTCGTCAGCTCCTTGATGTGCGCCCCGATGCGCTCGAGGTTGTCCACGAACGACTTCACGTCGCCGCCCGCGCAGAAGGCCTTCCCGCTGCCGGTCACGACGACGCAGCGCACGCCCGGGTCCTCGTCCAGCTCGATGGAGGCCTGGAACAGCTCGCGTCCGAGCGCGAGATCGAGGGCGTTGTAGGCGTCGGGACGATGCAGGGTGAGCGTGGCGACGCCCGCCGCGCGCTCGAGCTTCACGTGCTGATAGGCCATGCAAGTTCTCCCTTCGGCGAGTGCGCTCAGCGGCTCCGGCCGGCCACCTCGGCCACGGCGTCCAGGATCTCCTGGATCTGCAGCGGCTTGACCAGGACGAGGTCCACGCCGTGGGCCTGGCGCTCCTCGGCCGACAGCTCCACGCCGAAGCCGGTGACGAGGAACACGGGCACCGTCGGCGCCGTCTGCTTGACGGCGCGGGCCACCTGCCAGCCCGACACCCGCGGCATGGCGAGGTCGGTGACGACGAGGTCGAAGGGCTCGGCGGCGAAGCGCGCGATGGCCTCGGCGCCGTCGCCCAGCGTCACCACCGTGTGGCCGGCCGACTCGAGAATGTCGCCGAGCACCGCGCGTACCGGCGGCTCGTCGTCCACCACCAGGCAGTGGAGCGCGCGGACGGCCGGCGCCACCGCCTCCGGGGTGGCCGGCACGGCCGGCTGGGCGTCGCGGCCGCGCGGGAACGACAGGCGGAACGTCGAGCCCTGGCCCGGCTCGCTCTCCACCGCGATGGAGCCGCCGTGGCGTGAGACGATACCGTAGGTCATCGACAGACCGAGGCCGGTGCCCTGCGGCCCCTTGGTGGTGAAGAAGGGGTCGAAGACCTTCTCGCGCACCTCGGGCGGCATGCCGACGCCGGTGTCGGCCACCACCACCTCGACGCGGTCGTCCACCAGCGCCGTCGTGAGCGTGAGCGTGCCGCCGTTCGGCATGGCGTCCAGCGCGTTGAGGATGAGGTTCGTCATCGCCTCCCGCAGCTCGGCGGCGTCGCCGATCACGGCCGGCACCTCCGCGAGCGCCGTGCGCACCTCGAGCGCGATGCCGCGGCTGGTCGGTTCTTCCTTCCAGCGCGACTGGGTGATGTCGAGCACGTCGCGCACCACCTGGTTGACGTCGAGCGGCACCAGCGGCTGGTCGCGCCGGATGCGCGTGAACTCCTGCAGCCGCCTGACGGTCTGGGCGCCGTCGAGCGCGGCCCGCTCGATCACCTGCAGCCACTGGCGCAGCTGCGGCTCCTGCACGCGGCGCAGCAGGAGCTGGGCGCGCCCCAGCACGGAGGCCAGCAGGTTGTTGAAATCGTGGGCGACGCCGGAGGCCATCTCGCCGAGCGCGCGCAGCTTCTCGGTCCGCACGAGCTGGTCCTGGGCGGCGGCCAGCTCGCCGAACGCGCGCGTGCGCTCCTCGTACAGGCGCACGCTGGCCAGCGCCAGCGCGGTGAGGTGCGCGATGTTGCCGAGCAGGTGCTCGTCGGCCGCCGTGAAGCCCCGCTCGGCCGCGCGCAGCGCGACGCCGCCCAGCACGCGGTCGCGCGCGCTCAGCGGCACGCCGAGCCAGTAGCGCAGCGGCTCGGAGCGCGCGGCCGGCTTGAGCCCGCGCCGCGCGCACTCGGCGGCGTAGTCGTCGGTGCGCAGCGGCCGGCCCGACTGCAGGACGGTGCTCATGAGGCCGACCCCGCTGCCGGCCGGGTAGCGGCGCGGCTCGCTCGGGTCCAGCCCGCCGTCGCGCAGGCGGAGCGCCACCTCCACCTCGTCGGCCTCCTCGACGCGGAGGACGACCACCATGTTGCTGACGTCCATCACGCGGGCGAGCTGGGCGCGCAGCGACTCCAGCAGCGCCGCGCGGTCGAGCTGGCCGGTGACCGCGCGCGAGAGGTCGTGCAGCACCGACAGCTCCTCCACGCGGCGGCGGTTCTCCTCGAACAGCCGGGCGTTCTCGATGGCGGCGCCGGCCTGGCCGGCGATGGCCTCGACCAGCGCCAGGTCGCTGTCGGTGAGCTCCTGCTGGCGGTCCCACCACACGACGGCGAAGCCGCCGATCATCCGGTCCTTGGCCACGACGGGGACGAACAGGTGGCTGCGGTGGGGCGCCCGCTCGCGGATGACCGCGGGCAGGCGCGGGTCGTGGGCGGCGTCGTGCGTGAAGACGGGGCGCAGCGTGGCGGCCGCCTCCGCGTAGAGCGGCGTGTCCATGGCCAGCCGCACCTCGCGCAGCGCGCCGAGCTGCGCGGGCGGCACGCGATAGCCGGACAGCGGCGTCAGCCAGCGGCCGGTCTCGTCCACCATCCAGAGGCCCACGGTGTCGGCGCCGAAGGTGGTGGCCACCTGCCGCATGAAGTGGCGGGCCAGGCCCTGGATGTCGAGGGTCGAGGAGACCGCGCGGCTGATGGACAGCAGCGTCTGTGTCTCGGCCAGCTTGCTCTGCGTCTGGCGGGCGAGGTCGGCGTTCTCCAGCGCGAGGCCGACCTGGGCCGCCACGCCTTCCACCAGGCGCACCTCGGCCGGGGGAAACGCGCGGCCGGTGTGCCACCACACGATGAACAGGCCGCCGACCGCACTCCCGTGGGCCATGGCCGGCACCACCAGCGCCGAGTGGGGCGGCAGCCGGCGCAGCACCTCGGCATCGAAGAGCAGGTCGGCGTGGCCGTCGCTGGTGGCCACCGCGCGGCCTTCCTTCCAGGCGGCCGCGAGCGCGGGCATCCGCTCGAGCGTGAGGGCGCTCCCCCGGAAGGTCCGCAGGAGGTCCTTCGGCACGTGGTAGCCGGCCGCGGGCAGCAGCCGCTCGCCGCGCCCGTCGCCCAGGTAGACGCCGACCGTGTCGGCGCCGAGTGCGCGGGCCACCTCGCTGGAGAGCCCGCGCATGACCTGATCGACCGGGCCCGGCTGCGACAGCAGCTGCCCGATGCTGAGCAGCGTGCGCGTCTCCTTCAGCCGCTCCTGGGCCTCGGTGTAGAGCCGCGTGTTCTCCAGGGCGAGGGCGAGCTGCCCGGCGATGGCCATGGCGAGGTCGGTCTGCCAGTCCTGGAAGCGCGTGACGCGCTCGCAGTAGTCGAGCGTCATCACGCCGATCACCCGATCTTGCAGGACCATCGGCACCGTGAGGCAGGACTTCAGGTGGAACGCCTCGATCCACTCGCGCGGGAGGAGCGTGGTGGTGGAGGTGTCCTCGATGAGCAGTGGCTGCCGCGTCTCGAGCACGTGGGCGTTGACGGGAATGGCGGCCGGCGGGACCGAGGCGAGGTTCTGCAGCCGCTCCCACTGCCCGTCCATCCGCCGCCCGTCGGCGAACTGCGACATGAGCGGGATCACCCGGTCGCCGTCCCACAGCTCGAGCGTGCAGCGATCGACGCGGCACACCTGCGCCACCTTGAGCGTCACTCGCTTGAGCAGCGTGCGCGAATCCAGCATGGAGTTCAGCAGCTCGGCCACCTCCAGCAGCGCGCGCGTCTCCGTCAGCCGGCGCGTCGTCTCCGAGTACAGGCGCGCGTTCTCCAGCGCGATGGCGGCCTGGGCGGCCAGCGAGCCCATCAGCGACGACGTCTCCGGCGTCACCGGCCACGCCGCGCTGCGGTGGACGGCGAAGGCGCCCAGCACGCGCTCGCCGATGGCGATCGGGTAGGCGGTCATCCAGCGCAGCCCGTGGCGCTGCATGGCGGGGGCGTCGACCGAGCGCGGGTCGGCGCCGGCGTCCGTCCATAGGATGGGCTCGCGGTGCTGCACGACCCAGCCCACCGTGCCCTCGCCGACCGCGAGGTCGTCGTGCAGGGCGCTGGCCAGCTCGGCGTCGCCGAAGCTCAGCGCGCGCCGCAGCCGCTGGGTGCCGGCGTCGTGGGCCCAGATGCTGACGTAGGGCGCGTCGAAGAACTGGGCGATGGCGCGGGCGAGGTTCTGCAGCACTTCCTCCACGTTCAGCGAGGACGACACCAGCCGGTTGACCTCCTCCAGCGCGCGCAGCCGCTCGGCGTAGCGCCGCGCCTCGGCGTAGAGGCCGGCGTTGCGGATGGCCGCCGCCGCCTGGGCCGAGAACGACTGCAGGAGGTCGTCGTCGTCGGGGCCGAAGCGGAAGGGCTCGCCGCTGATGAGCACGAGCACGCCGAGCAGCCGCTGCTGATCGAGGATCGGCGTGCAGAACAGCGAGCGGAAGCCGCGCTCCTGCGCCCACTGACGTGCCACGAAGCGGCCGTCGGCGAAGACGTCGTCGATGGCCAGCCGGCGGCGCTCGACCGCCGCCCAGCCCACCGCCCCCTCGCCGAAGCGCAGGTCGCTGACGTTCTGGCCCCGGCCCAGGGTGACGTCGGAGTGGGCCTGCATGTGCAGCGTGCCGGCCGCCTCGTCGGCCACCCAGAAGGCCACGAACGGCGCCCGCATGATCTCGCCGGCCGCCTCCGCGATGGAGGTGAGCACGTGGCCGGTGTCGAGCGAGGAGGTGACGAGGTGGTTGAGGCGCGCCAGCGTGCGCAGCCGCGTGGCCCGCGTCTCGGCCGCCTGGTAGAGCCGCGAGTTCTCCAGCGCGATGGCCGCCTGCGAGGCGAAGCTCTCCAGCAGCGCCAGCTCCTCGGCCTGGAAGCGCTCGCCGGCGGCGCCGCGCGCCATCACCATCACGCCGCGCACCTCGTCGCCGATGGCGAGCGGCTGCGCGATGGCGTGGCGGATGCCGAGGGCGACGAACTCCGGGCGGGCCAGCGGCGAGCTGGGATAGTCGTTGGCGATGACGCCGCGCTGCTCGGCGGCGGCCACGCCGGCCAGCCCCTGCCCGAGCGTCAGCGTCTGCGGGCCCGTCTCCTTGAGCGTCCACGCCCGCCGGACCAGCACGCCCTCGGCATCCATCAGGTAGATGGCCCCCTCGCCGTCGAACAGGCGCGCCGAGCGCTCCACCACCAGCACCAGCAGGCGCTCGGGGTCCAGCTCGGCGGCGAACTCGCGCTCGATCTCGGCCAGCGCGGCGATCTGCCGGCGGCGCGAGCGCTCCAGCGAGAACAGCCGCGCGTTCTCCAGCGCCAGCGCGGCCTGGTCGGCGAAGGCCTGCAGCAGCCGCGCCTCCTCGTGGGTGAAGGCGCGCCCGGCGCGGTCGCCGACGCCGAGCGAGCCGATGACCATGCCCTTGACGCGCAACGGCACCGCCAGGATCGCGCCCTCGCCCGAGCGCCGCAGGCCCTCGCGCAGGTCGTCGGAGAGATCCACGCTCGGGTCGGTGAAGATGTCGGCCGTCCACACCGCCCGCCCCTCGACCACGGCGCGGCCGAGCATGCCCTTGCCGGCCGGCAGCACGTGGCCGGGCTCGAAGCCCTCGCGGCTGGCGCCGCCGAGGGCCAGCGCCACCAGCGAGCCGTCGGGCTGCATGAGCCGCAGCGTGGAGGACTGGCCGCCGAAGAGGGGGATGACGCTCTCGACCGTGCGGCCGACGACGTCGGTGACGTCGAGGCTCTCGGTCAGCCGCTGGGCCAGCCGCGCCAGCTCCTCGGCCTCCTGCCGGCGCCGCGTGGTCTCGGCGTAGAGCCGCGCGTTCTCCAGCGCCAGCGCGGCCTGGTCGGCGAAGGCCTGCAGCAGCCGCGCCTCGGCGTCCGAGAAGTCGCGGCCGGCGCGGTCGAAGACCGACAGCGCGCCGATCGTCTGGCCCTTCGCGCGCAGCGGCACCGCGAGCTGCGCGGCGTCGCCGGTGCTGTACACGCGCTCGCGCATCTCGTCGCCCAGCCTCAGCACGGGATCGGTGGTGACGTCGTGCGTGCTCACCGCCGCGCCGCACTCCACGGCCCGGCCCGACGTCGACTCGCCGGGCGGCAGCACGTGGCCGGGCTCGAACAGCGTGGCGGCCCGGCCCGCGAAGGCCACGCCCACCAGCGCGCCGTCGGCGCGCAGCAGCCGGAGGCCGGCCGACTGGACGTTGAACTGGGCGAGGACGCTGTCCACGATGCGGGCGGCCACCGCGTCGATGTCGAGGCTCTCGGTGAGGCCGCGGGCCAGCCGGGCCAGCTCCTCGGCCTCCTGCCGGCGCCGCGTGGTCTCGGCGTAGAGCCGCGCGTTCTCCAGCGCCAGCGCGGCCTGGTCGGCGAAGGCCTCGGCCAGGCGCAGGTCCTCGGCGTCGAAGACCCGGCCGGTGCGGTCGGCCACGACGAGGGAGCCGGAGAGCCGCTCCCGCACCAGCAGCGGCACCGCGATGAGCGCGCGGTCCTGGTTGGTCGCCACGGCGGCGCGCACGTGGTCCTCGTACTGGATGCGCGGATCGTCCACCACGTCGGGCGAGGCCACCGAGCGCCGCTGGCGCGCGGCCAGCCCGGCCAGGCCGCTGCCGGGCGACAGCACGCGCGTCCACTCGAACGCGCTCTCGCGGGACTCGGTCAGCGCCACCATCTCACCGGCCGGGCCCATCCGGTAGAGGACGGAGGAGCGCGCGCCCAGCAGCGCGCAGATGCTGTCGGCCGCGCGCTGGCCGACCACCTCGGGATCGAGCGTCTCGGACACCACGCGGCCGAGGTCGGAGAGCGCGCGCATGCGCTCGGCGCCCCGGCGCGCCTCGCGGTAGAGGCGCGAGTGCTCGAGCGCGATGGCCGCCTGGCCGGCGAACGCCTCGGCCAGCTCCTGGTCGCGCGGCGTGAAGGGCCGCCGCGCGCGGAACGTCAGCACCCCGATCGTGCGGTCGCCCACCTTGAGCGGGACGCCGAGGAACTTGACGTAGCCCAGGCGCACGCCGGCGGCGCGATGCTCGGGAAACTCGTTGACGGCGGCGTCGATGTCGAACATGAGCGAGTGGCCGGCCTCGACGACCCGCCCCGTCATGCTCTCGCCCACCTTCAGCCGCGGGCGGATCATCGTCTGGCCGGCGGTGCCGGCGAGCCCGGCCAGCACGAGCTCGTCGCCCTCCAGCAGGCGGAAGCCGGCGTTGTCGACGGCGAGCAGGCGCGCGGCCTCCTCGGCGATCGAGGACAGCAGCGTCTCGGTCGGCGCCAGGGCGCCGATCTTCGTGTTGATCTCCAGCAGCGCGCTGAGGTACGCGCGGCGCGTCTGCTCGTCGAAGAACAGCCGCGCGTTGTCGATGGCGATGCCGGCCTGGTCGGCCAGCGACTGCAGCAGCGACAGCTCCTCGACCGGGAAGTGGCGGAGCTCGCGGGTGCCGATCGTCAGCGCCCCGAGCACGCGGCCGCCGGCCACCAGCGGCGCCGCCGCCGCCGAGGCGATGCCCTCGGCGCGCAGGCGGGCCGCGTTGCGCACGCGCGGGTCGTTCTGCACGTCGGGCATGGTGACGGCGACGCGGCGGGACACCGCCAGCCCCACCAGCCCCTCGCCGTACGGGATCACCCGCAGCCCCTCGGGCGCCACCGCCACGCCGGCCGCGGCGCCGAGCGTGAGGTTGGCGCCGTCGTCGTCCACGAGCCAGAGCCGCGCCATGGCCGAGCCCAGCAGCTCGACGGCGGCCTCCACGACCTTCTGGAGCACCTGGTCGCCGGAGAGCGTGGCGCTCAGGCCCTGCGACAGCCGCGTGAGCGTCTCCAGCCGCCGGCTCTTCTCCTGCGTCTCCGCGAAGAGGGCGGCGCGCACCACCGCAAGGCCGACCTGGTGGGCCACGCCCTGCAGCAGGGTGATCTGGTTGGCGTCGAAGGCGCGCCGCTGCTGGGTGACGAGCGCCATCACGCCCCACACCGCGCCCTCCGCGAAGATCGGCAGGGCAAGCTGCGTGTTGAACTCGCCCTCGACGATGGCCCGGCGCAGGACGGGATCGTTGATGAAGGGCGAGGTGGCGAGCTCGGAGACGACGTAGTGCCCGGTGCGCACGGCCTCGCCGACGTGGGAGCCGTCGAGCCGGCGCTCGCTCAGCGCCTCGGCCTGCTGCGGGCTCAGGCCGCGGCTGGCCAGCAGGATGAGCTTCTCGCGGCTGGCGTCGACGCGGAAGACGAGGCCGACGTGCATGGCGGCCACCGCGAGCACGACGTCGAGCGTCTGCTCGGCCGTGGCCACGATGTCGGTGCCCGAGCCCATCGTGAGCGCCGCCGTGTAGAGCGCCTCCAGCTCGCGGCTGCGCTGCTCGGCGTTCTGATGATGGGGGGCCCCGACATGGCCCCCCATACCCCCCGGCGCTCGGGCCGCGTCGGCGGAGCCGCCGCGCCCCTCGATGCCCCCTGATGCCGGCCTGGCCAGCAGGACGGCGGCGGTGGCGCCGGCGGCGGCGAGCGCGAAGGACGCGCCCAGCAGCGCCCACAGCCAGCCGTGCTCGCGTCCCACCGCGCGCTCGGGAATCAGCGCCAGCGCCACGTCGTCGCCCAGGCGCCCGGCCGGGCGCAGCACGAAGCGCTGGCCGTTGACGGCGAGATGCCCGCCCGCGGCGGCGGCCGTCCACCCCGCGCTGGGCGCGCCCGCCAGCGTCGCGCCGAGCAGCCGATCGCCCGCGACCAGCGCCACGGCCGGGGCGCCCGGCGCGCTCTTGAGCCGATCGAGCCGGCGCGCGACCGCCACGAGGCCGATCGGCCCGTCGCCCGAGCGCACCGGCGCGCGCGCCAGCAGGTAGGGCTGGCCCTCGAGCGCGCGCAGCGCCACCACGGGCTCGGCGGGGGCGGCGGTGTCGGCGGGGGCGAGGTGGAGCGACTGGGGAATCTGCGCCAGCGGCATCCCGCGGCCGTCGGCGATGACGACGAGGTCGGCGTGGCCGTCGAGCGTGAGGCTGCGCATGCGGATGGCGCCGCGGGCCAGCACCGCCCAGTCGTTGTGCGCCACGCCCTCCACGACGGCGGCGTCCTGCGCGAGCAGCGCCGCCTCGCGCCGCACCAGCGCCTCGGCCTCGCCGAGCTGCGCGCGGACGGCCGTGGCCAGCGCGGCCAGCGCCGCCTCTTCCCGCTCGTCGAGACGCCGCGCGAGCAGCGCCCCGCCCGCACCCCACAGCGCCGCGAGCGCGGCCAGGACGAGGCCGAGCGCGAGCGCGCGGCGCGGGCTCAGCGGCGCTCCCCGACGCGATGCAGCTTCATGAGGTTGGTGGTGCCCGTCACCCACATCGGCGCGCCCGAGATGATGACGATCACGTCGTCGACGCGCACCGAGCCGTCCCGCAGCAGCGCGCGCTCGATCTCCTCCACCATCTCGTCGGTCGTCTCCACCTTGCGGATGAGCCGCGAGATCACGCCCCACGACAGGGCCAGCCGCCGCCGCACCTCGACCGTCGGCGTGAAGGCGATGATCGGCACGTCGGGCCGCTGGTGCGAGATGAGGCGCGCGGAGAAACCCGACTGGGTGAAGGCCACGATGGCGCGCGCCTTCAGCGCGCGGGCGGCCATGGCGGCGGCGTCGGAGACCGCCTCCGGGAAGCCGACGGCGACGCCGTCGCGCTGGCGGCGCCGCTGCGGCTCGTCGGCCAGCACGCTCTGCTCGGCGCGCACGGCGATGCGGGCCATCGTCTCCACCGCCTCGGCCGGGTAGCGGCCGGTGGCCGTCTCCGCCGACAGCATCACCGCGTCGGCGCCCTCGAAGATCGCGGTGGCCACGTCGGAGACCTCGGCCCGCGTGGGCCGCAGATGCGTGACCATCGACTCCAGCATCTGGGTGGCCACGATCACCGGCACCTTGGCCGCGCGCGCCTGCCGGATGATCTCCTTCTGCATGTGCGGCACTTCCTCGAGCGGCACGTCCACGCCGAGGTCACCGCGGGCCACCATCACCGCGTCCACGCTGGTGAGGATGCCGGGCAGGTTCTCGATCACCTCGTGCCGCTCGAGCTTGGCCACCAGCGGCAGCGCGGCCCCGCGCTCGGAGAGGAACGTCCGGACCGCGGCGATATCGGCGGCCGAGCGCACGAAGGACACCGCCACGAAGTCCACGCCCTGCTCGATGCCGAAGGCGAGATCGGCGCAGTCCTTGGGCGTGAGGCAGGAGACCGGCAGCGCCACCCGCGGCAGCGAGATCCCCTTGTGGTCGCTGATGCGGCCGCCGGCCACCACGCGGCAGCGCACCTCGTCCGCGGTGGTCTCCTCCACGCGGAGCTGGATCATGCCGTCGTCCATCAGCACCTGGTCGCCGACCTTCACCTCGTCGAGCGACTCCGGCGGGGAGACGAACACGCGCTCCACGCTGCCCACGCACGGCGTGCGGCGGAGCGCGAAGGCGCGGCCGGGCTCGAGGTCCACCCGGCGGCCGCCGCCCTCGCCGAAGGTGGAGAGCCGGATCTTGGGACCCTGCAGATCCTGGAGGATCGCCACCGGGCGGCCCCAGCGCTCCTCGCCCTCGCGCAGGCGGCGCACGACCTCGGCGTGCTCGGCGTACGTGCCGTGCGAGAAGTTGAGACGGGCCACGTCCATCCCCGCCGTCACCAGGCGGTCGAGCGCCTCCTGGGACGACGAGGCCGGCCCGATGGTGCAGACGATCTTGGTCCGGCGCATCCCGCTGCTCTCCATCACGTCTCCGGCCCTCACGCGGTCTTCAGGACCGCCCTGAGGAACTGTCCGGTGTACGAGCGCTCCGCGTCCTGGGCCACCGCTTCCGGCGTGCCGGCGGCGACCACGCGCCCGCCCGCCTCGCCGCCCTCGGGGCCGAGGTCGATCACCCAGTCCGCGGTCTTGATGACGTCCAGGTTGTGCTCGATGATCACGACCGAGTTGCCCTGATCCACGAGCCGGTTGAGCACGTCGAGCAGCCGCTCGATGTCGGCGAAGTGCAGCCCGGTGGTGGGCTCGTCCAGGATGTAGAGTGTGCGGCCGGTGGCGCGGCGCGAGAGCTCGGTGGCCAGCTTCACGCGCTGGGCCTCGCCGCCCGACAGCGTGGTGGCCGACTGGCCCAGGCGGATGTAGTCGAGGCCGACGTCGTCGAGGGTCTGCAGCTTGGCCCTGATGACGGGCACCGCCTCGAAGAAGGCCAGCGCCTCCCGCACGGTCATGTCCAGGACCTCGGCGATGTTCGCGCTCTTGTAGCGCACCTCCAGGGTCTCGCGGTTGTAGCGCTTGCCCTTGCACACGTCGCAGGTGACGTAGACGTCGGGCAGGAAGTGCATCTCGATCTTCACCAGGCCGTCGCCCTGGCAGGCCTCGCAGCGCCCGCCCTTGACGTTGAACGAGAAGCGGCCGGGCGCGTAGCCGCGCATGCGCGCCTCCGGCGTCCGCGCGAACAGCGCGCGGATGAAGGCGAACACGCCGGTGTAGGTGGCCGGGTTCGAGCGCGGCGTGCGGCCGATCGGCGACTGGTCGATGTCCACGACCTTGTCGATGTGCTGGGCGCCCTCGATGCGCGTGTGGGCGCCCGGGCGCTCCTGGGCGCGGAACAGCATCTGGGCCAGCGCGCGGTAGAGGATGTCGTTGACCAGGGTGGACTTGCCCGAGCCCGACACGCCGGTGACGGCCGTGAAGGTGCCGAGCGGGATCTTCACCGCCATGCCCTTGAGGTTGTGCTCGCGCGGCTCGTGGATCGTCAGCGTCTGGCCGCTGCCGCGGCGGCGGTTGGCCGGCACCGGGATGCGCCGCGCGCCCGAGAGGTACTGGCCGGTGAGCGACTGAGGGTTCGCGATGATCTCGTCCGGTGTCCCGACGGCGACGAGATGCCCGCCGAGCTCGCCCGCCCCGGGGCCGAGGTCGAGCACGTAGTCGGCGGCGCGGATGGTGTCCTCATCGTGCTCGACCACGAGCACGGTGTTCCCCAGGTCGCGCAGGCGCTTGAGCGTGTCGAGCAGGCGGCGATTGTCCCGCTGGTGCAGGCCGATGGACGGCTCGTCGAGGATGTAGAGCACGCCGACGAGGCTCGAGCCGATCTGCGTGGCCAGCCGGATGCGCTGGCCCTCGCCGCCCGACAGCGTGGCCGACGGGCGGTCCAGCGTGAGGTAGTCGAGCCCGACGTTGACCAGGAAGCCCAGCCGCTCGCGGATCTCCTTGAGCACGCGGCGGGCGATGGCGGCCTCGCGCTCGCCCAGGCCGAGCTCGGCGAAGAAGACGCCGGCCTCCTTGATGGTGAAGCGCACGACGTCGGCGATCGAGCGCCCGGCGATCTTGAGGCCGAGCGACTCCGGCCGCAGGCGCGAGCCGCCGCAGGCCGGGCACGGCCGCTCGGCCATGAAGGCCTCGATCTCCGCGCGGGCGTCCTCCGACTGCGTCTCGCGGTAACGCCGGTCGAGCGTCTTCACCACGCCCTCGAAGCCGCCGTCCTTGTCGCCGAAGAGCACGACGTCGCGCACGCTCCTCTTGAGCTTCGCCCACGGCTCGTCGAGCGAGAACTTGTAGCGCTTGGCCAGCACGGCCAGCGTCTGCTTGAAGTAGGTCGTCTCCCGGCCGGCCCACGGCGCCAGCGCGCCGCCCTTGAGCGTGCGCTGGGGGTTGGGCACCAGCCGCTCGGGGTCGATCTCCCAGCGCGTGCCGATGCCGCCGCACTCCGGGCAGGCGCCGTAGGGATTGTTGAACGAGAACATGCGCGGCGAGACCTCGGGGAACGAGATCCCGCAGTCGGCGCAGGCAAGCCGCTCGGAGAAGACCATGGGCTCCGCGCGATCGGAGGTTGGGAGAACGTGCGACCCGCTTTTCTGTTTTACTGGGGGGCGCGTCCCGCGCCCCCCAGACCCCCCTGTTCGCGTTGCGTCGGGGCGGGCCGTACTTCTGGAGAGACCTTCTTCTTTTTTGTTTCCGCCGTCGCTGTCGCCGTTGCTTGCGGTGACGGGCTCGACCTGGACCACGCCGTCGGCCAGTCTCAGGGCGGTTTCCAGGGAATCGGCCAACCGGGAGCCGAGGTTGTCGCGGACGATGAGGCGGTCGATCACCACCTCGATGGTGTGCTTGCGGTTCTTGTCGAGATCGATCTCCTCGCCCAGCTCGCGCACCGTGCCGTTGACGCGCACGCGCGAGTAACCCTGACGCTGGAGGTCGAAGAAGAGCTTCTTGTACTCGCCCTTGCGGCCGCGCACGACGGGGGCCAGCACGAGCAGGCGCGTGCCGCCCGGCAGCGTGA
>Ga0335084_10003637_pt1 | contig 15079 bp, 12 predicted proteins | sample Lox_Sample_44_FD_206721 | JGI IMG/M metagenome (GOLD analysis project Ga0335084, IMG submission 206721) | Soil microbial communities from Loxahatchee National Wildlife Refuge, Florida, United States - Lox_Sample_4.4 | ecosystem: Environmental > Terrestrial > Soil > Wetlands | place: USA...
GCGCATCTTGGTGCTGCAATCGAGGCCGCGCTCGGCGACGGCGCACGCTTCGGTGTCGAGATCGTCTACTCGCCGGAGCGCGAGGCGCTGGAAGCGGCCGGCGGCATCGCCAACGCGCTGCCGCTGCTGGGCGACGCGCCGTTTGCTGCCGTGAATGCGGATGTCTACAGCGATTACGACTACGCGCTGCTCGCGCAATCGGTCACGCGGCTCGCTCCGCCCGCGCCGCCCGCGCACCTGGTTCTGGTCGATAATCCCGCGCATCACCCGCAGGGAGATTTTGCGTTAAGCGGGTCACGGCTTGCATTGCACGGCACGCTGCTGACCTTTAGCGGAATTGCGGGCTATCGCCCGGAGTTTTTTGCGACCATCAAGCGCGGCGACAAAGCCTCGCTCGCGCCATTGCTGCGCGACCAAATCGCGCTCAAGCGCGTGAGCGGCGAGCATTTTCGCGGACGCTGGCTGGATGTCGGCACGCCGGAAAGGCTGCACGCGCTAAGACGCGAGCTCGCCGCGGGGCCGGGATTATAATTTGCAGATGTCAGCACCGGAGCTGCCCACCGTGGTTTCAGCCGTTCACGCCGAGCGGCGCGCCCGCCTCGCGCGGCTCATGCAGCGCGGCATCGCGATCATTCCCACAGCGCCGGAGCGCGCGCGCAACCGGGACTCGCACTATCCATACCGCTACGACAGCTATTTCTACTATCTGAGCGGCTTCGTCGAGCCGGAGGCGGTGATGATGCTGATCGCCGGGCAGGCGCCGCGGGCCATACTTTTTTGCCGCGCCAAGGATGCCGAGCGGGAAATCTGGGATGGCGTGCGCTTTGGGCCCGAGCAGGCGCGCGCGGCCTTCGGCTTCGACGAGGCGTACCCGATCGGAGAGCTGGACACGCTGGCGCCCAAGTTGCTCGCCGACCAGCCACAGGTCTACTGCCATCTCGGAGCCGACTCGCATTGGGACGGGCGCATGCTGGAATGGCTCAACGCGGTGCGCGCGCAGGCGCGCAGCGGCGTGACCGCACCGGGCGCCCTGCTGGACGTGCGCGCATTGCTCGATGAAATGCGGCTCGTCAAGGACGCCCACGAGCAGGCGACGATGCGGCGGGCGGCGCAGATTTCCGCCGAAGCTCACAAGCGCGCAATGCGCGCGGTGCGTCCCGGGCGCGCCGAATATGAAATCGAGGCCGAGCTGTTGCACGAATTCCGCCGGCGCGGCGCGCAGGCGCCGGCCTACACGCCGATCGTGGCCGGTGGCGCCAACGCCTGCGTGCTGCATTACGTCAGCAACGACGCGCCGCTCAAGGATGGAGATCTGCTGCTGGTGGACGCCGGCTGCGAGCTCGACGGCTACGCATCGGACATCACGCGCACTTTCCCGGTCAACGGCAAATTCAGCGCTCCGCAGCGCGACGTCTACCAAATCGTGCTTTCCGCGCAAGCGGCTGCGATTGCTGCCGTTAAGCCAGGGGCCCACTGGATCGCACCACACGATGCGGCGGTGCGGGTGCTGGCGCAGGGTTTCATCGATTGCGGCTTGTGCCAGGGCAGCGTCGATCAAGTGATCGAATCCGGTGCCTATAAGAAGTTCTACATGCACCGCACCGGGCACTGGCTCGGGCTCGACGTGCACGATGCGGGCGAATACAAGCGCGACGCCCAGTGGCGGCCGCTCCAGCCCGGCATGGTGCTCACGGTGGAGCCGGGTTGCTATATTCGCGCCGGGGACGGCGTGCCCGCGCGCTACGCCAATCTCGGCGTTCGTATTGAGGACGACGTGCTCGTGACCACTACCGGCGCCGAAGTGCTGACGCAGGCTGCTCCCAAGTCGGTTGCCGACATCGAAGCTTTAATGCGTGGCTGACACCTGGGACATCGTCATCGCCGGCGGCGGTCCGGTGGGTAGCGCGCTCGCGCTGGGACTGCGCGCCGGCAAGCAGCGCGTCGTGCTGCTCGAGCGGCGGGTGGCAGCGGCCGACGATGACGGGCGCACGCTTGCGCTGTCGCACGGCAGCCGGCTGATTCTCGAACGGCTCGGTGTATGGGGTGCGCTGTCTAGCGTGACGCCTATCGAGCACATATCAGTCTCGCAGCAGCGCGGCTTCGGCCGCGTTGAGCTCAGTGCTGCGGAAGCCTCAGTGCCAGCCTTGGGCTACACGATCAATTATGGCGTGCTGCAGCGTGCACTCACTGTCGCGCTGCGCTCGAGCGATGTTGGCGTCATGGCGGGAAGCACTGCGCAAGCCGTGAGTGGCGACGCGGACGGTGTAACGCTCGCGGTCGAAAGCACCCGTGGAGCGGACCAATTGCGCGCGCGCCTGGCCGTGATCGCTGATGGCGGCTCACGCCTGAAGATTGCCCACGTAAGGACGCACGATTACCAACAAGCCGCGCTCGTTTGTGATGTGGCAAGTGAGGCGCCGCACCATTGTCGTGCGTTTGAGCGCTTTACCTCCACCGGCCCTCTTGCCTTATTGCCGGTCGAGCGCGGTTGGTCGCTGGTGTGGACCGCGTCGCCATCCCGCGCACAGGAGCTCGCGGCCCTGCCGGAAGAAGAATTCTGCACGCAGCTGCACTCGGCATTCGGCACGGGCCTTGGCTGCTTCCGCCTGCTAGGGGCACGCCGCGTCTTTCCGCTTGTGCTCAAGTACGCAACACGGCCGGTGGCGCCACGCACCCTGCTGATCGGCAATGCGGCACAAACTTTGCATCCGGTTGCGGGACAGGGGCTCAATCTCGGGTTGCGCGATGCATGGGAACTCGCGCGGGCGGTGGTGACGCGCGGCGCAAGCGATCCCGGCGCGAGCGCGTTCGTGAAAAATTATTTCTCGCAACGCCGTTTCGATCGAACCGCGACCATTTTGTTCACTGATTCGCTGATCCGGTTGTTTTCCAACGACATCCCGTTGCTCGACCGCATGCGCGGCGCAGGACTCGCCGCGCTCGGCGGCTTCGCGCCCGCGAAAAATTTCCTGGTGCGGCGAATGCTGTTCGGCGCGCGCGGCTGACGCGCAAAAATTTTTTCGCCAACACCTTTTTTTGGCGCGGCGACCAGATTACAATGACGCCCTTTCCCGCAAAAAATAATTCACCGACGCGCGCGTGATGCAGATCGGCCCCTATCCGCTGAAGAACAATCTGGTGGTTGCGCCCATGGCGGGCGTCACCGACCGGCCGTTCCGCCAGCTGTGCAAGCTGATGGGGGCCGGCATGGCAGTCTCCGAGATGGTTGCCAGCAATTCGCTGCTGTGGGGTTCGGAGAAAACGCGCCGGCGCGCCAATCACGAGGGCGAGGTCAATCCGATCTCGGTGCAGATCGCCGGCGCCGACCCGGACATGATGGCGGACGCCGCGCGCTACAACGTCGATCAGGGCGCCCAGATCATCGACATCAACATGGGCTGTCCGGCCAAGAAGGTGTGCAACGTCATGGCGGGCTCGGCGCTGCTCAAGGACGAGCCGCTGGTCAAGCGTATCGTCGAGGCGGTGATCAAGGCGGTCAAAGTACCGGTCACGCTCAAGATCCGCACCGGCTGGGATCGCGGCAACCGCAATGCCTTGCGGGTGGCCCGCATTGCCGAAGACGCGGGCGTGCAGGCGCTCGCCGTGCACGGCCGCACCCGCGCATGCGGCTTCACTGGGGAGGCCGAATACGACACGATTGCGGCGGTCAAATCGGCGGTTGCCATACCCGTAATCGCGAACGGCGACATCGGCACGCCGGAGAAAGCGCGGCAGGTGCTCGACTACACCCGCGCCGATGCGATCATGATCGGGCGCGCAGCGCAGGGGCGGCCGTGGATCTTCCGCGAAATCGAGCACTATCTCGGCACCGGCACGCATCTGCCGCCGCCGCGCGTCGAGGAAATTCACCGGGTGCTGGTCGGGCACCTGCACGATCTCTACGCGTTCTACGGCGAGCACACCGGCGTGCGCGTCGCGCGCAAGCATATCTCGTGGTACACCAAGGGACTGGCCGGCTCGGCAGCTTTCCGGCACGCGATGAACCGGCTCGAGACCTGCGCCGGGCAACTGGCCGCGGTCGACGGATTTTTTGGGGAACTGGCGGGCCGCGGCGAGCGGCTCTCCTATGGCGAGGAACTCGCAGCATGATGATGAACGAGAGCGAAATGGCCCGCTTCGTGCGGCGGGCAATCGACGGCTATTTCAAGGACCTCGACGGCGAAAAAGCCCGCGGCGTCTATGACATGGTCATCAACTGCGTCGAAAAGCCGCTGCTGGAGACCGTGCTGCACAAGCTGCAGGGCAACCAGTCGCACGCGGCGCAGGTGCTGGGCATCAACCGCAATACGCTGCGCAAGAAAATGAGAGTGCACGGCATCAAGGGTTAGGGCCGCGCCGCGGGAAGCGCGCGTCAAGGCCCTGCTTCCCGTGCCGCTGCATCCCCGATCCGGCTGCGCATGAGCGTCATCAAGACCGCGTTGTTGAGCGTGTCCGACAAGAGCGGGCTCGTCGACTTCGCGCGCGGCCTGGTCGCTTTCGGCACCACAATCCTCTCCACCGGCGGCACCGCCAAGCTCTTGCGGGATGCCGGCGTCAAGGTCACCGAAGTGTCGGACCACACTGGCTTCCCTGAGATGCTGGACGGCCGCGTCAAGACGCTGCATCCGAAGGTCCACGGCGGCATTCTGGCGCGGCGCGATGTGCCCGAGCATATGCATGCGATCGCCAAGGCGGGCATCCCGGCCATCGATCTGGTGGTCGTCAATCTGTATCCCTTCAGCCGCACCATCGCGCGGCCCGATTGCACGCTGCAAGACGCCATCGAGAACATCGACATCGGGGGCCCGGCGCTCGTCCGCAGCGCGGCCAAGAACCATGCCCACGTCGCCATCGTCACCGATCCTGCCGATTACGGCGCGATATTGGACGAAATGCGCTCGGCCAACGGCGCGATCGGCGCCACGACGCGTTTCAGACTCGCGCAAAAGGCCTTTTCGCATACCGCCGCCTATGACGGTGCGATCAGCAACTATCTGACGGCGCTGGGCGCCGACGGCGCGCGCAGCGCGTATCCGCAGCAGCTCAATCTGAGCTTCGCGCTAGCGCAGAGCCTGCGCTACGGCGAAAACCCGCATCAGAGCGCGGCGTTTTACCGCGATCTCGAGCCTGCGCCGGGCAGCCTTGCACGCTACGCGCAGCTGCAGGGCAAGGAGCTGTCCTACAACAACATCGCCGATGCGGATGCGGCGTGGGAATGCGTGAAGACCTTCGGCGAGCAACCGGCCTGCGTCATCATCAAGCATGCGAACCCGTGCGGTGCCGCAATGGCTGCCAGCGCGCTCGAGGCCTATCGCCTTGCCTTTGCGACCGATCCCACATCGGCTTTCGGCGGCATCATCGCTTTCAATCGCGAGCTCGATGGCGCGACCGCGCAGGCGGTCGCGGAGCAATTCGTCGAAGTCCTGATCGCACCAAGGGTGGCGGCCGCGGCGCGCGCAGTGCTCGCGAAGAAGGAAAACGTGCGCGTACTCGAGGTGCCGCTCGCTTCAGGCGGCAACGCGCTCGACTTCAAGCGCGTCGGCGGCGGCCTGCTGGTGCAGACGCCCGATGCGTTCAATTTGAGTGCGGCCGGATTGAAGACCGTGACGAAGGTGAAGCCAACGGCGCAGCAGCAGGAAGATTTGCTGTTCGCCTGGCGCGTCGCCAAGTACGTGAAATCAAACGCGATCGTATTCGCGCGCAATGGCCAGACGCTGGGCGTGGGGGCGGGCCAGATGAGCCGCGTCGATTCGGCGCGCATTGCGGGGCTGAAGGCTCAGCAGGCCGGCCTGGCGCTTGCCGGATCGGTCGCCGCGTCCGACGCGTTTTTCCCGTTCCGCGACGGACTCGACGCCGTCGCTGATGCGGGCGCGGTGGCGGTAATCCAGCCCGGCGGCAGCCTGCGCGACGAGGAAGTGATCGCGGCCGCGGATGAGCGCGGCATCGCGATGGTGTTCACGGCGCACCGCCATTTCAGGCATTGAGATGAAATTGCTCGTGATCGGCTCGGGCGGCCGCGAGCATGCGATTGCGTGGAAGCTCGCGCAATCCCCGCGCGTCTCCAGGGTTTACGTGGCACCGGGCAACGCCGGCACCGCGCTCGAAGACGGGCTGGTCAACGTCGATCTCGCGGACCACCGGCGGCTGGTCGACTTCGCGCTCAAGGAGCAGATCACGCTGACCGTGGTGGGGCCGGAGGCGCCGCTGGCCGCCGGCATCGTCGACGCATTCAAGGCCGCGGGACTCAGGATCTTCGGGCCGACCCAGCGCGCGGCGCAACTGGAAAGCTCGAAGGATTTCGCCAAGAGCTTCATGCAGCGCCACCGCATTCCGACGGCCGACTATCAGACTTTTACCGATGCGCAGGCGGCGCATCGCTACGTCGCTGCACGCAGCGCGCCGATCGTGGTCAAGGCCGACGGGCTGGCCGCGGGCAAGGGCGTGGTGGTTGCCATGGATCTCGAGCAGGCGCACGACGCAATCGATATGATGCTGGTCGCGAACCGCATGGGCGCCGCCGGCGCGCGCGTCGTGATCGAGGATTTCCTCGACGGCGAGGAGGCGAGCTTCATCGTGATGGTCGACGGCAAGCACGCGCTGCCGCTTGCCACCAGCCAGGATCACAAGCGCCTGCGAGACGGCGATCAAGGGCCCAATACCGGCGGCATGGGCGCCTACTCGCCGGCGCCGGTGGTTGCTCCCGCGATACACGCGCGGGTCATGCGCGAGGTCATTCAACCGGCCGTGGCCGGCATGGAGCGCGAAGGCAACCCGTTCGTGGGCTTCCTCTATGCGGGTCTGATGATCTCCGGGGATGGCCAGGTCAGGGTGCTGGAATTCAACTGCCGCATGGGCGACCCCGAAACGCAGCCCATCATCCTGCGCCTGAAGAGCGACCTCGCGCCGCTCATTGACCATGCACTGGACGGCACGCTGGATCAAGCCGATGCGCAGTGGGACACGCGTGCCGCGCTCGGCGTAGTGATTGCGGCGGGCGGTTATCCGGACGCGCCGCGCAAAGGCGACAGGATCACGGGCCTGCCGCCGGGCGGCGACGATTATCACGTGTTCCATTCCGGCACGGCCCTGAACGGCAAGGACGTCGTCACGAACGGCGGGCGCGTGCTCTGCGTGACCGCGCTCGGGCATAACGTGAAGACGGCGCAGCGCCGCGCTTACGAGGTCGCTGAAAAAATCCACTTCGACGGCATGCAGATGCGGCGCGACATCGGCCATCGCGCAATTCACCAGCGCTGACGAGCTTCGCACGCGCAGTCGCGTGCTAGAATGTGCCCGCGCGGCAGCGAAGCGGCCGCACTCCAGTGGCGAGCAGAGGTCAGCGTATGGCGAACACGAGCCTGCCGAAATCCATGTCGGTGCCCGCGAAGATGAAGGCCTGGGTGCTGGGCAATCCCGATGAGCTGACGCTGGTCGAAAAACCCGTGCCGCAGCCGGGTCCGGCCGAAGTGCTGGTGCGCATCGACGCGATCGCGGTGTGCGCGACCGACCTCGAAATCATCCACAGTGGCCCGCCCGCCCTGATCCAGGGTGGCGAACCCTTCAACAAGAATTTCACCCCGGGCCACGAATATATGGGCACCGTGGTCAAGCTCGGCCCCGGCGTCGACGAATTCGACGTCGGCGACCGCGTCGCCGTCGAAATCCACGCCGGCTGCGGGCGTTGCGAGCGCTGCCGCGAGGGCATGTACACGGCGTGCCTCAATTACGGCATGAACTACGGCGACCGCAACAAGGGCCATCGTGCGAACGGCTTTACCACCGATGGCGGATTTGCGGAGTATGCCGTCAACAACGTCAATACCATGGTGCACGTGCCCAGCGAGATGAGCGACGAGGAGGCGACACTTGTAGTGACCGCCGGCACGGCCATGTACGGATTGGACGTGATGGGCGGCCTGATCGCGGGCCAGACGGTGGTCGTGATGGGCCCGGGCCCGATCGGCCTGATGGGCGTTGGCGTCGCGAAGGCGCTCGGCGCGCAGCCCGTCATCCTGACCGGCACCCGCGACAACCGACTTGCCATCGGCACAAAGCTCGGCGCCGACCACGTGGTCAACGTGCGCAAGGAGAACGCGGTCGAGGCGGTCAAGCGCATCACCCACGGCAAGGGCGCGCACTACGTGCTCGAGTGCTCGGGTGCGCCCAACGCGGTCAACGAGGCCGCGCAAATGCTCAACCGCGGCGGGCGCATCTGCCTTGCCGCATTCCCGCACGAGCCGGTACCGGTGGACGTCGCCTACCTCGTGCGCAACAACATCTACGTCTTTGGCATCCGCGGCGAGGGCAGGAGCGCGACCCACCGCGCGGCCGCCTTCATGGCGCAGAAGCGTTTCGACGCCAAACTGATCCATACCCACACCTTCCCGCTCGCCGAAGTGCCGACCGCGATCAAATACGCGCGTGACCGCATCGAGGACGCGATCAAGGTCGTGGTCAAGGTGCATCAATAGCGGCCGCGCCTGCGCCGCCACGGCATCGCGCTAGCGAATATGCGCACGCTCAGGCTGGTGACGGTATTGTGCTGCGCCTTCGCCGCAACAGGCGCCGGCGCGCAGGAACAGTTCCCCGGCGGCAAGCCGATCGAAATGACCGTGCTGTTCCCGGCGGGTTCGTCGGCTGACGTTACCGCGCGCGTGCTCGCCGATGGCATGGGCCGCCAACTGGGCGTCAATGTGCTGGTGGTGAATCGACCGGGCGGCGGCGGCGCGATCGGCTACAAGTACGCTGCGTCGCAAAGCGCGGACGGGCACCATGTCGTGTGGAATTCGAACTCGATTTCGACCACCCATCATTCGGGAACCCTCGCACTCGATTACAAGGCTTTTGCGCCGGTTGCCCAGGTGCAGGTCGAGACCCCGCTGCTGGCGGTGAAAGCGGATGCACCGTGGAAGGACCTGCGCGAATTCATCGCCTACGCGAAGGCGAATCCCGGCAAGATGACGGTCGGCAATTCGGGCGCGGGCAGCCACACGCATTTTTCCTCCATCGCGCTGTTCAAGGCGGCGGGCGCGGAGGTCACCGACGTCCCCTTCGGCGCCGCCCAGGTGGTCCCGAGCCTGCTGGGTGGCCATGTCAACGCGGTATTGCAACTGCCGGGCGCGCTGGCGCCGCTCGTGAGGAGTGGCGCGGCTCGCGTGCTCGCGGTCTTGAGCGCCCGGCGCGATCCGATCTTTCCCGACGTGCCGACCGCGGCGGAACAGGGCGTCAACGTGAGCGCCGAGTTATGGCGCGGGATAGCGGTTCCCGCCGGCACCCCGCGCGCCATCATCGCGCGGCTCGAGGATGCGGTCCGCAGGACCATTGCGAGCCCGGAGTTTACGCAAGCGGCCGAGCGCTTGCTGGTGACGCCCGCGTTTCTGCCCGCGAGAGAATTCGGCAGGGTGATCGCGCGGGAAGACGCCGAAATCGCGCGCACCATGCAGGCGCTGGGTCTCAAGAAAAGCACGAACTGATCCGATGCCCGCAGCCGTACAACCCGCACCGTCTTTCGACCTCGCGGCGGTCAGGGACTATTTGACTGCACTCCAGCAGCGCGTCGTCACGGCGCTCTCCAGGCTCGACGGCAAGCCTTTCCGCAGCGACAGCTGGCAGCGCCCTGAGGGCGGCGGCGGCACGAGTTGCGTCCTGGAGGAGGGTGGAATATTCGAGCGCGGCGGCGTCAATTTTTCGCATGTCACGGGCCAGACGCTGCCGCCTTCCGCGACGGTTACACGCGCCGAGCTCGCCGGACGCGCGTGGGATGCAACGGGTGTTTCGCTCGTGCTGCACCCGCGCAATCCCTACGCGCCGACGGTGCACATGAACGTGCGTTTTTTCGTCGCGCACGCGCCGTCCGCCGCGGCGCAGCCGGCATGGTGGTTTGGCGGCGGGATGGACTTGACCCCCTATTACGGCTTCGCAGAAGACGCGGTGCACTTTCATCGCATCTGCCGCGATCTGCTGGCGCCTTTCGGCGCGGGCTGTCATGCGCGTTACAAGCGCTGGTGCGATGAATATTTCTACCTCAAGCACCGCCAGGAGCCGCGCGGCATCGGCGGCATCTTCTTCGACGATCTGAACACGCCCGATTTCGCGACGTCGTTTGCGCTCGTGAAAAGCGTGGGCGACGGCTTTCTGGGGGCTTATCTGCCGATCGTCGAGCGCCGCAAGGACATGCCGTACGGCGAGCGCGAGCGCGACTGGCAGGCGTACCGCCGCGGGCGCTACGTCGAGTTCAATCTGGTTTACGACCGCGGCACGCTGTTCGGCCTGCAGTCGGGCGGGCGCACCGAGGCGATCCTGATGTCGCTGCCGCCGCTCGCGCGCTGGCGCCATGACTGGCAGCCGGCGCCGGGCAGCGCTGAAGCGAAGCTCTGCAGTGATTTCCTGATCGCCAGGGACTGGCTGGCAAACTAGGCGGGGTCAGCTGGCGCCGAACCAGCGCCCGCGCATGGCGCGGATGCCGTCGAGTATGCGCTGGCCGAGCGATGATGCGCGTACCTTCTCGGCCGGCTGCACCCGGTGCTCGTCGACCAGCCTGGGCGCCTGCTTGAACTGCAAGTAGCGCTGCAGCGCCGCCTGCACGTGCCCTTTCAGGAGCCGCACGTTCACCGGCTTGTTCAAAAAGCGGAAGATCTGCGCCTGGTTGATGAGCTCGATCACCAGCTCCGAATCCGATGCCGTGGTGACGACGATGGTCAGGATCTGCGGATTTTCCTGCTTCAGAAGCTTCAGCATCGCGGTCAGCTGTTCCTGCCCGGCTTCGACGTCGGTCATCACGACCGCGATTTCCTGCTTCTGAATCGCGCCGAGCGCGGCGTCGAGGCCGCTCGCATAGAGCACCGGGCACAGGTCGCCGACGAGTTCGCGCGCGACCCGGAAAATCTCCTCGTCGCGGTCGACGACCAGCACGCCGGCATCCATGTGGGGCGGCAGCTCGACCGCCACGGCCTTGGTGTCGGCGAGCTCGAGCGCGATCGTCACCGCCTCGGCGACGATCTTCTGCAGCTCGCTGTTGTCCCACGGCTTGCTGATGAAGCGGTAGACCTCACCGTCGTTGATCGAGCCCACGATCGCCGCCAGGTCCGAATAACCGGTCAGCAGGATGCGCACGCTGCGCGGCGAGATCTCGCGCGCCTGGCGCAGGAACTCGACGCCGGTCATCACCGGCATGCGCTGGTCGCTCACAATCACGTGCATCGGGTATTTGCGCACGAACTCGAGCGCCTTGGCGCCGTCGGTCGTCGTGAATACGTGGTAGCGGCTGCGGAACAGCGATTTGAGCGCGGTCAGGATGCGCTCCTCGTCGTCGACCACCAGCATGCGCGCCTTGCGCACGCTGGTGTCGAGGCTGATCGCGCTGTCGCCGCTCGGCACGGGCGGCACTTCGGCGCCGGCCGGCGCGGGCGGCGTCACGGGCCCGACGTTGAGCAGGCGCGCCGCATTGACCAGCGCCGCGCCATCGGCGGCGGACGCGGCGGCCGCGGGTTGCGCCCCCGGGCTGAGAGACGCCTCGATCGCCTCGCGGAACGCTTCCGCAAACTCGTGCGCATTCTGGAAACGATCCTCGCGCTTCTTGGCGAGTGCTTTCTGCAACACCCGGTCCACCAGCGGCGAGAGCCGCGTGTTGAGCTTCGACGGGTCGGCCGGCCGCTCGTTCAGCACCTGCTGCATGACCTGCGCTGAATTGCCGGTGAAGGGCTTCTTGCCGGTCAGCAGCTCGTAGGCGATCACGCCGACCGAATAGAGGTCGGCCAGGCTGTCGACTTCGAGCCCGAGAAACTGCTCGGGCGCCATGTAGTGAGGCGTGCCGAGCACATCGCCGACCTGGGTCAGATGCGAAGACTCGATGCGGGCAATGCCAAAGTCGCTGATCTTGATGCGGCCATCGGCGTTGATCAGTATGTTCGAGGGCTTCACGTCGCGATGCACCACGCCCTCGGCATGCGCGTGCTCGAGGCCGTCCAGCAGCTGGCGCACGATCTCGCCGACCTCGCGGATTTCGTAGCTCACCTCCTGCGCGAGGTGCTGGTGCAGCGTCTTGCCGTTCACCAGCTCCATCACAATGTAGGCAATCTTGTCGTCCTCGCCGTAGTCGTAGATCTGCACGATGCGCGGATGCACCAGCCGGCCGACGGCCTGCGCTTCGTGGCGGAAGCGCTCCAGCACGTGCTTCAATTCCGCCTCGCCGAGCGAGGATTTTTCGATCGACTTGATCGCGACGCCACGCGCGATCGCCGGGTCGTAGCCCTTGTAGACGACGCCCATCGCGCCCTGGCCGAGCACGTCCTGGATTTCGTATTTGCCGATTTTTTCGGGCGACGGCATGGCCGTTACGCGGAGTCAAGCGCCGCCTCGGCGGGCGGCTTGAGCGGCAGCCACACCGTGAAGCGGGTGCCGGCCCCGGGGCGCGAATCGACGTCGATGCGGCCGCCGTGCTGCTGCACGATCTTGTAGGAAATCGACAGACCGAGCCCGGTGCCCTTGCCGATCTCCTTGGTGCTGAAGAACGGGTCGAAGATTTTGGGCAGCACGTCCGGCGCAATTCCCTTGCCGTTATCCGCGACTTCGACGGCAACGCCCGCGCCATCGCTGCGGGTGGTCAGGGTCAACTTGCCCTGCGCTCCCTCCATCGCCTGCACCGCGTTGGTGACGAGATTCAGGAACACCTGATTCACCTGCGACGGCGAGCACACGATGGCGGGAATGTTGCCGAAGCGCTTGTCGACCGTCACGCCCTTGAGCAGATGCTTCGCCAGCAGCAGCGTGCTGTTCAAGCCCTCGTTCAGATTGAAGCTCGTCACCTTGCTGCGGTCGAGCCGGCTGAAATCCTTGAGATTGCCGACGATCTCCGCCATCTGCCCGGTGCCGTAGAGCCCGTCCTTCACCAGGCTCGAGAGCTCCTCCACCACGCGCCGCTGCTTGAGCTGGGCGATGGCGGCCGAGACCAGCCCGAACTGCTGCGACAGCTCCCGGGGATTGGCGTTGCCGCCGGCTTGCAGCAGCGCCAGCAGCTTCTCGCACTGGGCCACCACCCCGCCGAGATCCGGCAATTTGTCGGCGACGGTGCCGAGACTGTTCTTGACGTAGGCGAGCGGCGTGTTGATCTCGTGGGCGACGCCCGCCACCATCTGGCCGAGCGAGGACATTTTCTCCGACTGGATGAGCTGGGCCTCGGATTCCTTGAGGTGCCGCAAGGCGTCCGACAGCTCGCGCGTGCGCTCCTGCACGCGGTGCTCGAGGCTGATGTTCGCGGCCTTGAGCTTGGCGCCGAGATAGGCCAGCAGGATCAGCAGCGCGCCCGCATAGGCGATCAGATAAACGCGAAACCGCTCCTTGTCCTGCAGGGTTTTCTCGAGCTCGTCGCCGAATGCGAAGGTCAGGCTGTCGAGCCGCGGCCCGGAAGTAAGGAATGCAAGCTTGAGGTAGGTCTCCTGCTCGACCGTCCGGTGCCTGAGCAACTGCTGGCCGGCATTGCGCGCCTGCTCGATCTTGATGCGCGGCCCCTCGGGCAGGGCGGCGCCCGCCGCCTGCAGCTCGCCGAGCGTCGCATCGAGCGTCTTTTGCTGCGACTCCTGCCCGAGCCAGTAATAGACAGGAGCGGTGGCGAGCAGCCGCTCGACCGCGCTGTCGAGCGCCGGCGGGCGCTTCTTGAGGTCGGCCGTCTGCTGGCGCAGTTCCTCGACGTTGCGCTGCAGGCCATCGAGGCCGGCTTTGGTCGCGTCGTTCTCGCTGCGGAATTTTGCGACCAGCTCGGCCTTTTCCCGCACGGCCTTCGCGAGCTCGGGCAGGCCGGCGGCAAGCGCCGGGCTCGCGGTGCGCTGCGCCGCTGCGGTGAGATTCTGCAGCGCCTTGCGGGCCGCCGCGGCGCGGTCGATCGCCGGCAGCTGGCCCGCCGCGGGTTCAAGCCGCGCGCGCAGCACGTCGACATCCCAGCGGCCGTCGATTTCCTTCAGCTCGCGCAAGTAGCCCAGAATTTCGTTTTGCTCGCGCAGGTCGATCGCCTGCGTCTTGTCGTAAAGGAAGGCGAGCGCGGCCACCAGCGCCAGAGCGGCGAGGCCGAACAACGTGTTTTGCAGCAGTTCAGTCCTGTTCATGGCTCATTCACCGAGATAGGCGCGGCGCACCTGCGGATCGGCCAGCAGCGCCCGCGCTTCATCGTGCAAGGTTATCTCCCCGCTTTCCATCACGTAGCCGCGGTGGCAGATCTCGAGCGCAAGCTTCGCGTTCTGCTCGACCAGCAGCATCGTCACCCCGCTCGCCGCGATCGCGCGCACCGTTTCGAATATCTTCTGCACCATCAGCGGCGCGAGGCCCATGCTCGGCTCGTCGAGCAGCAGCAGCCGCGGCCGGCTCATCAGCGCGCGTCCGATCGCCAGCATCTGCTGCTCGCCTCCCGAGAGCGTGCCGGCAGTCTGGCGGCTGCGCTCCGCGAGCCGTGGAAACAGCGCGCAGACGCGCTCGCGATCGGCGCGGATCGCAGCCTCGTCGCTGCGGCTGTAGGCACCCATCGCGAGGTTCTCCTCGACGGTGAGCTGCGGGAACACGCCGCGCCCCTCGGGCACCAGCGCAATGCCGCGCCTGACGAGCTCATGCGACGGCAAAGCCGTGATATCGGCACCATTGTAGCGGACGTGGCCCGCGGCCGGGCGCACCAGCCCGGTCAGCGCCCGCAGCGTCGTGGTCTTGCCCGCGCCATTGGCGCCGATGAGCGTCACCATCTCGCCGGCGCGCACTTCAAAGGCGATGCCCTTGACGGCATTGATCCCGCCGTACGCGACCTTGAGCCCGCTCACTTCAAGCAAGCGCGCCTCCCAGATAGGCTTCAATCACCGCGCTGTCGCGCTGCACCGCGGCTGGCGCGCCCTCGGCGATCTTCCTGCCATAGTCGAGCACCGCGACACGGTCGCACAGCCCCATTACGAGCTTCACGTCATGCTCGATCAAAAGGATCGTGGTGCCGTCGGCGCGGATGCGCTCGAGCAGCCTGCGCAGCGCCGCGGTCTCGGTCGCATTCATGCCGGCAGCAGGCTCGTCAAGCGCGAGCAGCCTCGGATCGGTGGCAAGCGCGCGCGCGATT
>Ga0335084_10003638_pt1 | contig 15076 bp, 13 predicted proteins | sample Lox_Sample_44_FD_206721 | JGI IMG/M metagenome (GOLD analysis project Ga0335084, IMG submission 206721) | Soil microbial communities from Loxahatchee National Wildlife Refuge, Florida, United States - Lox_Sample_4.4 | ecosystem: Environmental > Terrestrial > Soil > Wetlands | place: USA...
AGAAGTGGTCGCCCGAGATCATGGCCGCCTACGAGAAGGCCTGGAACGAAGTCGTTGCCGAGGAGTCGGCGTCGAACCCCAACTTCAAGCGGGTCTGGGACTCGTACGCGAAGTTCCGCGGCGACTACGCCATCTGGCGGGACGCCGGTTACCTGAAGTAGCCGCATTCCCTGGACGGGAGCGACCCCGGGGCACACCGGGCGCGCTCCCCGTCCGCCGAGGGACCCCGGGAGGACCATGGAACGCCTGCTCGAAACGAGCGACGCGATCAATCGCGTGCTGTACCGGATCGCCATGGCGGTGGGGTGGCTGTTCGTCGTCTGCACCGTCGTCATCTGCTTCGACGTGCTGTCGCGCAAGTTCGGCTACCAGATCCCGGGCATGGGGTCGACGCGCCTGCAGGAGCTCGAGTGGCACCTGCACGCTGCGCTCTTTTGCTTCTGGCTCGGCGCCGCGTACGTCAAGAACGCGCACGTCCGGATCGACATCGCGGTCGCGGCGGCGAAGCCGCGCACCCAGGCCTGGATTGAGGTTCTCGGCTGCGTGTTCTTCGCGATCCCCTATTGCCTGATCGCGATCTATTTCAGCGCCGACTTCACCTGGATCGCCTGGCACTTCAACGAGTCGTCGGACTCGGCGACCGGCCTGCCGTGGCGGTGGATCCCCAAGGCCTTCATCACCCTCGGGCTCATCCTGCTGCTCGTCGCGGTGATCTCGGTCCTGATGCGCCTGATCGTCTATCTGTACGGGCCTTCGTCCCTGCGGGCGCGCAGCGCATTCGCCGGCGCGAAAGCCGAACACCAGGAAGGGGCGGGGTGATGGACTGGCTCATCCACCACCTCGCGCTGATCCTCTTCTTCGTCCTCGCGGTCGCGCTTTTCTGCGGCTACCCGGTGGCGTTCGTGCTCGGCGGGATCGGGATCTTCTTCGGCGGCCTGGGCATCCTGTTCGGTGTGTTCGAGCCGGTGCAGTTCTTCAATCTGCTGCCGAGGATCTGGGGCGGCGTTGCGGCCAACCCGATCCTCGTCGCGGTGCCGATGTTCATCTTCATGGGCACGGTCCTCGAGCGGAGCGGCGTGGCGAGCGATCTCCTGCACGCACTGCAGGTGCTGACGCGACGCATCCCGGGCGGGCTTGCGATGTCGGTGACGCTGATGGGCACGATCATGGCGGCGACGACCGGCATCGTCGGCGCGTCGGTCGTGATGCTGACGCTGGTCGCCCTGCCGACGATGCTCGAGCGCGGTTACCAGAAGGAGCTGACGGTCGGCACGATCGCCTCCGCCGGCACGCTCGGCATCCTCATCCCGCCCTCGATCATGCTGGTGATCATGGGCGATCTGCTCTCGGTATCGGTCGGGACGCTCTTCGCCGCGGCGGTGATCCCGGGGCTGATCCTCTCCGGGCTCTACCTCCTCTACATCGGCGTGCTGTCGTTCCTCAAGCCGCAGCTCGCGCCGCCGCTGCCGGCGGACGTCGGGCCGAAGACGAGCGCCGAGTTCTGGCGAATGATCGGCAAGAGCTTCTTTCCCCCGACACTGCTGATTGTCCTCGTGCTCGGCTCGATCTTCGGCGGCTGGGCGACGCCGACCGAAGCGGCCGGCGTGGGCTCCGCAGGCGCGATCTTCCTCGCGTGGATGAACGGCCGCCTCGGCGCGAAGATGATGCGCGAGGTGATCGAGAGCGCTGCGCTCACGAACGCGCTCGTCTTCTTCATCTTCTTCGGCGCCACGCTGTTCTCGTTCGTGTTCCGCGCGCTCGGCGGCGACGAGGTCGTGACGGAGATCCTCACCGCAGCCGGCCTGCACACCGGCTGGGCGATCCTGAGCTTTCTCATGGTGCTGGTCTTCATCCTCGGCTTCTTCTTCGACTGGATCGAGATCTGCCTGATCGTGCTGCCGGTGTTCGCGCCGATCCTGAAGGGCGTGGACTTCGGGCCGCACATCGGCGGCGGCGGGCCGATCGTGTTCCTGACCTGGTTCATCATCATGATGTCGGTGAACCTCCAGACGTCCTTCCTTACCCCGCCGTTCGGTTTCACGCTGTTCTACATGAAGGGAACCGTGCCGCCATCGGTGACGATGGGACACATCTACCGCGGGATCATCCCGTTCGTCCTCCTCCAGGTCGCCGGGCTCGTGCTCGCGATGGCGTTCCCCGAGATCGCGCTCTGGCTGCCGCGGTCGGTGGGCTTCCTGAACTGACGTGAGCGTCGCCGGCTCGCTCGCACGCCGCTCTGACGGGCCTTAGCCGCCGTAGAGATACACCGGCAGCCACAGCGTCATCCCCGGCCACAGGTACATGATCACCATGCACAGGATGACGATCAGCATGTACGGCATCATTCCGGAGAAGATCTGGTTGAGCGTGACGTGCGGCGGGGACACGCCCTTCAGGTAGAACGCCGACATCGCCACCGGCGGCGACAGGAACGCGGCCTGCAGGTTGACGAACACCAGCGTCCCCCAGAGCACCGGGTCGATGTCGAAGTGCTTGAGGAGCGGCAGGAAAATCGGGACGAAGATGACGATGATCTCCGTCCACTCGAGCGGCCAGCCGAGCACGAAGATGATCGCCTGCGACACGATCATGAACTGCACCGGCGACAGGTTGAGCGACAGCACCCACTTCTCGACCAGCTGCTGGCCGCCGAGGAGGGCGAACACGGCCGAGAAAAGCGCCGAGCCGACGAACAGCCAGCACACCATCGCGGTGGTCTTCGCGGTCAGGAACATCGCTTCCTTCACGCGCGACCAGTTCAATGTCTTCGCGTGGAGCGCGAGGATGAACGCTCCGGCGGCGCCGACGCCCGCCGATTCGGTTGCCGTGGTGATCCCGAACAGGATCACCGCCAGCACAAGCACCGTCAGGATGCCGAGCGGCATCACCGACCCGGTGAGGAGATTCAGGATCACGAACTGCTCGGCGCCGAGCATCCAGTAGTAGTAGGCGAGCAGCGCCGCGCAGAGCGCGACGGAGACCCAGAACCACGTGAAGAACTCGCGCGGCGGACCGGCGTCCGCCGGCGCCGCGGCGCCCGCGTCGGGCTGCATCGACCCGACCAGGCCCTGTTCCTGCTCCGGCTCCGGCGCCGTTTCGGCTTCGGCGGCCCCGCTGCCCAGCTCCTTCGGCGCCTCGTCGGCGGCCGGCGGGGGAACCGCGACGCGCGGTGCCGGCTGTTCGATCCGGGGCGGCGGGTTCGCCTCCGCGAGCGAAGCGGGGCGGTGGATCGTGACGTACCACCAGATGCCGGCGAGCGTCGCGGTGGTGAGGAGCAGCGGCGCGAGCGCGACGAGCAGATTCTTCAGCAGAGTGCGGTAGCGGATCGCGGCGCCGTCGAACTCGATGCCGGCCGCCCTCACGGGGCGCGCCACCGCCAGCGCGAGCGCCGCGAGCAGGTTGCGCGAGTATCTCTGCGCGAGCCCGGTCACCCAACCGGGAACCGGTGTATGGAGCTCGCTCTCCGGCAACGGCGGCGCGACTTTCCGGTCGACGAGCGCCCAGCCGATGATGTACAGGAGGTAGAGGAACGCGAGGAAGAAGCCGGGCAGCATCGCCGAGGCGTACAGCTTCACCACCGACTGGCCGGCCACCGCAGCGTAGACGATGATCATCACCGACGGCGGGATCAGGATGCCGAGCGTTCCGCCGGCGGTGATCACGCCCGAGGCGAGCCGAACGTCGTAGCCCGCTTTCAGCATCGGCCGCATCGCGATCACGCCCATCAGCACGACCACCGCGCCGACGAGGCCGCTCGCGATGCCCCAGAAGGTGCAGACGATCAGCGTCGCGACCGCGAGCGACGCCGGCACGCGGCGGAACGCGAGCTGGATGCTGTAGAACATCTTGTCCACCAGCGCGCCGCGCTCCATCACGTAGCCCATCAGCACGAACAGCGGGATCGACAGCAGCGTGTCGTTGGTCATCGCGCCGTAGGTGCGCTCGACCATCAGGTCAAACACGCGGTTGTCGAAGAACGGCGCCGACGGGTCGTAGAACGCCACGTACCCGAACATGATCCCGAGGCCCATGAGCGTGAAGGCGGTCGGGAAGCCGAGCATGATCACGACCACGATCAGGCCGAGCATCGTGAGGCCGAGGGCGGCGTCGGTCACGGCCGGTCTTTCCCGATGCGGTGGTGGGCGGCCTCGTCGATTGCCTCGATACCCTCGATCGCCTGGCGCTTTGCGTCCTCGTCGACGTGGGTGCTCGCGGCGAGCTGCTGCTCGACGACGTCGGTCTCCTCGGCGTCCTTCAGGCGCGCGGGCCACCGACCGATCTTCAGGCAGACGATGCAGCGCAGGATCTCCGCCAGGCCCTGCGTGAAGACGAGCGCGCCGGCGATCGGGATCAGCGTCTTGAAGTGATAGACGGGCGGGCCTTCGGCGGTGATGTTCGAGCGCTCGCCGATCCGCCAGGAATCGGCGGCGTAGTCCCAGCCGGCGAAGACGAGCGCGAGGATGCCGGGGACGAAGAAGAGGAGGTAGAGGGCGAGGTCGAGCGATGCCTGCATGCGCGGCCGCATCGAGCCGTAGAGGAAGTCGCCGCGGACGTGCGCGCCCTGCGCGAGGGCGTAGGCGCCGCACATCATGAAGGCGGCGCCGTAGAGCATCGACGTGGCGTCGAACACCCACGCCGTGGGCATGTTCAGGATGTAGCGCTTCAGCACTTCGACGCACACCACCACCATCAGCAGGCCGATTAGCCAGGCGAAGGCCTTGCCTACGAACGTGCTGAGCTGGTCGGCGAGGAAGATGAGGTGCTGCATCCGGCGCGGCGATGGTAGCCACCCCGGGGTGCCGCGATCTACTGGGGGAATCCCTAGTCCGGACAAGTGCTTGTTGGCGGGGTGTAAGTTGACCGGCGGGCGACCGGCACCGCCACAGGTGGCCGCGTGTCCAGGCGTGGGGCGTCGCGGCTCCAGCGCGATCGCCCGAACGGATGATGGCGAATCTCGCCCCGCGCCGGAAAATACCGGCTGCGGTGCGGGGGTTCGCGCGGCGCGTCGTAAGAGGTGGCGCGTGCGGCGCTGCTGGCGGAGCAGTTGGCCCCTTTCTGCCAGCCGGGAATGTCGTTCAATTGCCTCGATGCTGAACTATGCTCAGAATGCGAATGCCGCGAGCGTTACTTTCGATCTCTTAGAGAGGAGCACAGCTATGTCGGATTCAGGGGCAGTTACCGGAACGATTGCACGGAGACTGCGCAAGAAGACCAAGAATGTCCCGAAGGGCCGCAAGGTGAAGGTCACCTTCCTCCTGATGAGCAAGGCGAGGCCCGTGTCCAAGAGCGGCAAGCCCATAGGGAAAACCTGGCACGAGGACTGGCCCGAGTTCTACGAGCAGCTGAAGGTCCTGGCGAAGCGCTATAAGTTGACCATCCGGAAGATGGCGGGTTAGCGGGAGGCGTCCCCGCGCGGGGGCCCGACCGGAGTCCTGGCGCGAACCCCTAACCGGGCCAGGCGAGTCCTGAGATCGTCGGGCTGCGCGCGGTCACGGGGGCCGCTGTCGCGTCGCACAGGATCTTCAAAGCGGGGAGAATCTCTTTGAGCGCTCGCCTGCTCATTCTCGAAGCCGGCTCTGCGGCCAGCAACAACCTGATCCGCAGCCTGAAAGCCGGCGATCCCTCCCTGGTGATCGTCGGCTGCAACGACAGCCGATTCGTCCTCAAGAAATCCACGGCCGACCGGAATTATCTGCTGCCGGCCGGATCGCAACCCTACCCGGCGGCGTTGCGCCGGATCATCAAGAGCGAGCGTATCGACCTGCTGATTCCGACGACCGATTCGGATGTGCTCGACATCGCGGCGCTCCGCGCCCGGCTCGGGTGCCGGACTTTCCTCCCGCGCAAATCGGTCATCGAGCGCTGCCAGGACAAGTACGCGCTAACCGTGTTCTTGCGCCGTCGCGGGATTCCCGCGCCTCTAACTTATCCGATCCGCGACACGGCGGAGATCGAGGGGCTGTTTCGGCGGTTTACCCCCGGTGCCCAGCTCTGGTGCCGCATCCGCTCCGGGTCGGGCTCCTACGGTGCGATTCCGGTGAAGAGTCCGGAGCAGGCGCGGAGCTGGATCGCATACTGGGAGCAGATGCGCGCGGTCCCGCCCGGTTCGTTCACCCTGTCCGAATATCTGCCCGGCCGCGACTTCTGCGTTCAGTGCCTCTGGGACAAGGGGACCCTGGTGCTCGCGAAGATGGCCGAGCGCATCACGTATCTGAACACCGGCGGTCCGAGCGGCGTCTCGTCGATGCCCGCGCTCGCCAGGACCGCTTACGATCCTCGCGTAGTGAAGGCATGCGCGGACGCGATCCGGGCCCTGGACCCGAGGGCGTCGGGCGTGTTCTTCGTCGATATCAAGGAAAGCGCCGACGAACGGCCCTGCATCACCGAAATCAACGCCGGTCGCTTCGCCACGATGACCAATATCCATGATCTCGCGGGGAAGCACAACATGGCGGTGACGTTCGTTCGCCTGGCGCTCGGCGAACGGGTCCGAATCGCGCGCGCATCGGACTTCGCGGAAGGCTACTACCTCGTGCGGTCCATCGACACGTTGCCCGCCGTGATCCGGAAGCACGAATTGTTCGAAGGGATCGAGGATGCGGAAGCCTGAACGAGGCGGTGGCGTCCCAGCGAGTCGCCGAGTCGCGGCAGAACGACGTGGAGTGCGCCAAGTTTGGAGGTCGGTGAGCCTGAAGCGGCTGTCCCGGGCGCTGCTCGCGGTCGGCGTGGCCGGTTCGGCTCCGCCCGTAGCGGCGGACAAGCTCAAGATCGAAGGAATTACCGGCGGGGACCAAGCCATCGTCATGATCAACGCTCGCACCGCTGCCGGATGCGAGGTTCAAGTCTCCCGCTCTGCCGGGATGTCCGAGGTCGGCAACCTGCTCGCCGGATGCAAGCCGTGGATCGCGGTGCTGGCGGCGAACAAGGCGGTGTTGTTCAAAGCCCCGGCCAACCAATGGACCGACGGCGCTGACGACGAGGATTCGGTCACCTTGAAGCCGATCATCGACGTGCCGGTGCGGGTGTGGATCGCGAACCCTAAGGCCGCCAAAAAGGCCCGCGACGACATGGCGCGAGCGAACCTCACCTACGAGCAGAACAAGGTCGGCATCCAGTTCGTCCCCAAGTACGAGGACGTTCCAGCGGACTCGGTAGGCGTCATCGATGACGCCATAGTGGTCGCCACCGACGGTACGTTCAAGTGCAGGAAGCTTCCCGAGCTCCAGCGAAGCGCGTTTTACGTGGCAAAAACGTTGAACATCTACTACATCAAGGAAGCGATAACCGGGCAGAACTGCGCGATCACGCAACCCGAGGGTGACGGCAACATCACGTTCATCGGCGGCGGCGCGAACCGGGCAACGCTCGCGCACGAGCTCGGCCACGCCTTCGGCCTGCGCCCGATGGACGCGGGCGGTCACACGGACGGCCTGCCCGGGTTCGGGTCCACGAACGTCATGGTCGGCAATGGAACCGCGGCGCGGAAGCGCTTTACCGCGGGTCAAGTGTTTCGCATGAACACGCACGCCGACCAGTGGGGCGGCACCATGCTGATCGAGAACGGCCTGCGCCCGGGTCCTGGCCGCAAGTGTCCGCCGGATAGCCCGCCGCCCAGCCCTTCCAATGAGCAGTGTCCACCGCTCGATGCCGATCCGTGAGGAGGCCGCGATGGAACCGACTCGATTTTCAGTTCTGGTACGCAACCCGGTAGTCGCGCTGGCGCTCGCGTCTGCGGCAGTTTTCTGGCCGCTGACACCGAGTCAGGCGCAGCCCTCGGAGGCATCGCAAGCCTTGGCTCAGTGGCTGACGTCCGATTGCGAGGACGGAGACTTGAAAGCGCTCACCCGTTGGCGGGAGGCGGCTGTCTCGGACCTGATCGCCGCGCTTAACAAGGGACCTGCCTTTGAAGGCCGCGAGCGTGTTCGCCAGTTGGCCGAGGAAAGCTATGACGAGCTGGTCGAGCAGGCGGCAAGGAAGCCCGAGTGGCAGCTCGCTTCGAACAGAGAGGAGTACGTCAACCGGGACGTGGACAACTTCGACGCCCAGTTCCGCGTTCGGGCAGCGCAGGCACTCATCGCGATCAACACCCCCGAAGCGCGCAAGGCGCTCGAGAGCTTCCTGAGTCAGATCCAGCGTGACGGTGCGCAAGCGCGTGAAGATGTTCGGATGACGATTCTCGCGCTGCTGAACAGCAAGCCGCAGTAGGCTGCACCGCAAGCCATCAAGGAAGGACTTCTACTCGACCTTGACGCCGGCCTCCTCCACGACCCGGGCCCATTTCTTGATCTCGGCCTGCGAAAACCGACCCAGCTCATCGGGCGTCGAGGTCATCGGGTCCACGCCGAGCTGCCCCGTCAACCGCTCGCGCAGGTCGGCGCTCTCGATCGCCTTCACCAGGTCCGCGTGAAGCCGCTCGCGAACCCTCGCCGGCGTCGCCGCAGGGGCGAAGACCGCATACCACACGACTACCGCGTATCCGGGGACGCCCGATTCATCGAGCGTGGGCACGTCGGGGAGGTGGGGACTGCGCTTGAGCGAGCTCACCGCAAGGGCCCGCACCTTTCCGGACTTGATCAACGGCAGCTGCGACGGGAGGTTGAACAGTCCCGCCGAAACCTGCCCGGCGATGAGATCGGTGAACGCCGCGCCGCCCGCCTTGTAGGGCACGTGAACGATATCGATCGCCATTCGTGCCTTGAGCAGCTCCATGCCGAGGTGAGTCGACGTGCCGACGCCGGTTGATGCGTAGTTCCACTTGCCCGGACTTGCCTTGACGAGCGCGAAGAATTCGCTCACGTTCGCGGCCGGCAGGCCCGGATACACGACCAGCACGTTGGGCACGCTTCCGACCATGGAGATCGGCGCAAAATCGCGCGCCGGGTCGTACGGCAGCTTCCGATTGATCGCCGGGCCGATGCCGTGTGAGGCGATGCTGCCGAAGAGGATGGTGTAGCCGTCCGGTGCCGCCTTTGCAACGGCGTCGGCGGCGAGACTTTCGCCTGCTCCAGGGCGGTTCTCGACGACAATGGCCTGTCCGAGAAGCTCACCCCACTTGGCGGCGACGGCGCGTGCGACAAGATCTGTCGCCGTGCCGGGCGCCTGACCCACGAAAAGCCGCAGGGGTCGGTCGGGAAAGCCCTGCGCCTCGAGCGGCCCGGTATGCCCACCCAGCGAGATGCCGACGGCAGCCGCGGCGGCGGCGAGCACCGCCTTCGTTCTTCGAGCTCCGAACACTCTTCCCCTTCGCATTGCGCGTTCATTGTCGCGCGCTCAATGCACCGCACTGGCCGGCGGCCGCATGTCGAGCTCTGTATACAGAGCCCGCGCCGCGGCCGCAAGTTCTTCCGCACCGGTTTTGTCGCCGCGCCGGCCAAGGATCTCGCCCAGCGCGCTCCGGCAGAGGGCTTCCAGGGGTCGAGCGTCGCAGCCGATGGCGAGGCGCAGGGCGGCCTCGAGCTCACGCGCCGGTTCGTCGGTGTCCTGCGGCGCGAACCCTGAACGCGCGCGGGCGACCAGGAATCTCGCCCACGCCTCGTCGGTCTTGCCCTCGTGCACCAGTGCTATGTCGAGGGCGCGACGCGCGTGATTCAACGCCTCGTCGAAGCGACCCGCAACCAGCAGCGCTGCGCCGAGCTGCACGAGCAGCATCGGCTGGTCGACGATCAACCCCATGTGCTCTGCGCCGCTGAGCGCGCGCCGGGCGAGCTCTATCCCCTCGGCATGCCGCCCGCTCCGGGCGTAAGCAAGGCCAAGGGAGGACTGGAGGCGCAGGCGCCAGATCGGGAGCGAATAACGCTCGCAGAGCGCAAGGCCGCGCTCGAGCGCACCGATCGCTCCGTCGAGCTCGCCCTTCCGCCGCAGCAGATGGCCGACGGCGAGCCAGCCCAATACCTGGCTCAGCGGATGCCCTGCGTCCTCGGCGATCCGGAGCGCGCGCTTTGCGTGCGCGCTGCCCCCCCGGAAGTCTCCGCACTCCGCCAGCACGCTCACCAGCCACGTACGGTTGACAACGCCCGGGATGACGCTCAACTCGAAGCGATTGCGCTCGTGCTGCTCGTCGGTGACCCTGACGCTCTCTTCCAGCAGCGCGATCGCGCGCGGGTTCTCACCGAGCAGGTGGTAGCTCTGACCGAGCCGGTAGAGCAGTTCCCCTTCGAGCCGGCGGTCGCCACATTCGCGCGCAAGCCGCAACCCGGCCTCACCGAACTCGATGGCGCGCCGCTGCTCCCCGGCGAGGAAATGATGGTTGCACCGAAACGCCGCGTGGTGGGCGCTGCGTTGCGGGTCGCCCAACCGCGCGAGCAGCGGTTCGACCTCGTCCAGGCACTGGCGGATCCGGTCGAGCTCGGACAAGGCGATCAGGGCGTTGCGCAGCTCGAACCGGAGATCCACCGCCTGCTCCAGCGTCGCGCGGCTCTCGGGCAGGCGCCGCAGGACGCCCAGCGCCCGTTCGAAGAAGCCGGCTGCCTCGGCGTTTGCATACAGCGCGTAAGCCTTCTTCCCTGCGCGCTCAAGATACTCGAGGGCCATGCTCCAGAGACCGCCGAGCTCGGCGTGCTGGGCGACGCGCTCGACGTGCTCCTCGAGCCGGCCGGCCGCCTGCGCGACGATGGCGTGAGCGGCACGCGCGTGCAGCCCCTGCCTTCTCTCCCGCAGCAGGCTCGCGTACGCCACTTCGCGCGTCATCGCGTGCTTGAACGTGTAGGCGACCTCGGGGAACAGCGTCTTCTCGTACAGGAACTCGGCCGCCTGCAGTTCCCGCATCCCCGATTCGACGTCCGATTGCGGCAATCCGGAGACTGCCTCAAGCAGCGTCCGCGGGACGTCGCCGCCGATCACCGCGGCGCACTGCAGCATCTCCTTGAGCTCGGGCCGCAGGCGGTCGATCCGCGCGGCGAGCAGCGCTTCGATCGTTTGCGGGACGAATCCCGCCGGCAGGGCGCCGCGCGGCCGCCACTCACCGGGCTTGCCGCCCAGCACCCCGGCCTCGATCAGGCTGCGGACGCTTTCTTCGAGGAACAGCGGGTTGCCTTCGGTGGCGTCGACCAGCGCCCGTTTGATCGGGGCAAGCTCGGCATCGGGGCCGAGCAGCCCGTCGAGCATTTCCCCCGCGTTTGGCGGCGACAGCGGATCAATCCGCACTTGGGAAAAATAGCTCTTCCCGCTCCAAGCGCTCTGGTACTCCGGCCGGTAATTCACGAGCAGCAGCAGCCGCGTGGCCGGGATGCTCTCCAGCAGCACGTCGAGGAAGGCCTGGGTTTCCGCGTCGATCCAGTGCAGGTCCTCGAAGACCAGGCAGAGCGGTTGCCGCTGCGACTCCAGGACCAGAAGCCGTCGCAGCGCCTCGACCACCGTACGCTGCCGCTCCAGCGGCGAGAGGTTCGTCCAGGCATCGCTGTTCAGCCCTGCGCCCAGGAAACCGAGAAAGAACGGGGCCTCGGCCATCAGGTGATGCTCGGCGAGCGCCGAGAGCTTCGCGACGACCTTCTCCCGGATGTCCTGCTCGCCGTCGCGCGAGTGGATGCCGAAGTAGCGGGTGAGCAGGTCGATCACGGGGAGATACGAGGTGGCCTTGCCGTAGGAGACCGAGCCCGCCTCCAGAACCAGCCAGTCCTGCATCGGTGGGGAGTGGATGAATTCGAGGAATGCGCGGGACTTGCCGACCCCGGCTTCGCCCACCAAGGCGACGACCTGGCCTCGGCCCGATAGCGCGAGCGCCGCCGCGCGGCGCAGGGTTTCGACCTCGTGTTGCCGGCCGACGAATTTCGAGGTGGCCCGCGCGGCGAGCGCGTGCATCCGCATCCGCGTGCTGATGCCCTCGAGCAGGCAAACCTGCACCGGCTCCTGGATGCCCTTGAGCGTGTGCGCGCCCAGCGCGCGCGCGCGGACGAATCCATCGGCCAGTGCTTCGGTGTCGCGGCTGATCAGGATGGTGCCAGGTCGCGCGAGCGATTCCAGCCGCGCCGCGATATGGGTCGGAACGCCGTCGACGCGGATGTCGCGGACCTTCCCGTCCTCGTGCCGCGCGGTGACCACGACCGGCCCCGAGTTGATGCCGACCCGGACCTCGAGCGGAAGGCCAATGTCGCGCGCCACCTCACTTGCGCGCGCGCGGATCGCCTGCTGCATGTCGAGGGCCGCGTAGCACGCCATGATGGCATGGTCCTCGAGCGCCACCGGCGCACCGAAGCTCGCCATGATTCCGTCGCCTCGATCCCGGACGACGATTCCCTGGTAGTGGTGGATCGCGTCCGCCATGAGCTGGACGGTCGGGGCCAGCAACCGCCTCGCCTCCTCGGCGTCGAAATCACGGATGATCTCGGTGGAGTTCGCGATGTCCGCGAACAGGACGGTGGCGATCTTGCGTTCCGCCTCGGCAGGCGCGATCCGTTTCGCCAAGTGTGGCGGGGTCTGGAGCGTGGAGGGACCGGCCCGCACAGCGCCCAGCGACTGCCCGCACTCGCGGCAGAAATTCTGCCGCGCGGCGATCGCCGCACCGCAGTTAGGGCAACGCTCGCGCAGGTTCGCGCCGCAGTTCTCGCAGAAGCGCGCCTGCGCGCCGTTCAAAAACCCGCACTGCCGGCAGGCACTGTTCCCACTGTCGGACATCGGTCGGGCTCGGTACGCCTGGTCAGCGAACGGTACTCGTTCCGCGCCGATTGTCGGCGAAATCGACCGTGGACACCATCATGCGCAGCCGTGGCCGGCTCGGACTCTTGGCCGATGTCGAACGGCCGACCGCGATCGCGGCAGGGGCGACTACCCTGGGTGCACCAATCGGATCCGTCCCGTCAGGCGTCGTAGGCGGCAACCGCCACTTCCAGCCGCCCGACCCGCTCGATCTCGGCGGTGATGATATCCCCCGGCTGCACCGGGCCGACGCCCTCCGGCGTCCCCGAGAAGATCAGGTCCCCGGGATAGAGCGTGTACATGCTGGTCGCGTACTCGATCAGCTTGTGCACGTTGTAGACCATCCGCGCGGTCGTGCTGTCCTGCCGCGTCTCGCCGTTGACCTTCAGCGAGAGCCGCAGGTTGTTCGGGTCAGGCACTTCGTCTTTCGTCGTCAGCCACGGCCCGCACACCGCGTACGTGTCCACCGACTTCCGCCACGACGGCATCTCGGGCCCGCGGATCGTCATGTCGAGCCCGATCGCGTAGCCGGCGACGAAGTCGAGCGCGTTCTCGAGCGTGGCTTTCCGGCACTCGCGTCCGATCACCACTGCGAGCTCGACCTCGTGGTCGTTGCGCCGGTCGGTCATCCGCAGGTGGATCGGCTCGCCTGGCCCGATCAGCGCGCTCGTGGCCTTCAGGAACAGGCCCCAGTCGGTGATGTGGTTGAGCTTGCGCCCGCCGCCGAGCTTCGGGTCGGCCTTCGCCTCGTCGATGTGCGCCTGGTAGTTGATCGGCGCGTTCACGATCTTGGTCGGGTTCGCGACCGGCGACTTGAGCCTGACCTCGGCGAGCTTGCGGCGCGGCGCGCCCGACTCGAGCGCGCGCACGCGGTCGAGCACGCGCCCGAGGTTCGCGATCAGCGGATCGCCGGGTGCGAGGGGCCAGCGCTGCTGCGGGATCACCTCGAGCGCCGCGGTCACGTCCAGCACTTCGTCGCCCTTCACCACGCCGAGGCGGTCGTCGTCGAAGCGGCAGATCCTCATCCGGGTTCCTCCAGCAGCACCGCGCCGCTCTCGACCTTCACCTTGTAGACGCGGATGTCGACGGTGCAGGGCGCGCCGACCGCCTTCCCGGTCGCGATCTGGAACAGCCCCTGGTGCAGCGGGCACTCGATCTTGTCGTCGTCGATGAAGCCGTCGGCGAGGCTCGCCTGCCCGTGGGTGCAGGTGTCGTGCGTCGCGTAGATCGTGCCGCCGAGGTTGTACAGGCAGATCGGCTCATCGCCGAGGAACGTCCGGAACGTGCCGTCCTCGGGGACCTCCGACGCCTTGGCGACTTCAACCCACCTGGCCATGTCAGCGCAGCCCGCCGTGGAGCGCCCAATGCGCGGGCCACGTCGTGCCGTCGCGCTTTCCGAACCCCGCCGCAGCCGCCTGCTCGAACGCCTCGAGCGCGCGGGCGGTCACCGGCATCTCGACGCCCAGCGCTTCGCCCGCCGCGAGCATCGTCCGCAGATCCTTCCTCATCCCGTCGATGTCGAAGCCCCCCGGCCCGGGGTCCTTCCCTTCGAGCGCGGCCGCGACGACCGACCCGCGCGCCTTGAGGACGTTCGGTCCGCCGGACGTGTCGGCGAAGATGTCGATCACCCGCTTCGGATCGAGCTTGAGCGGCTGCACCAGCGCGAGCGCCTCGCCGAACGACTGCCAGTACACGAGGAGCGGGAGGTTGATCGCGAGCTTCATGCGCGCGCCGGCGCCGACCGGACCGACGTGCTCGATCCGGCGGCACATCTCGCCGAGCAGCGGCCTGGCGCGCGCGAAATCGGCGTCGGTCGCACCGACGAAGCCGAAGAGCTTGCCGTCTCGCGCCGGGCCGACCGACCCGCCGACCGGGCATTCGACGATCGCGGCACCCCTCGCGCGCACCTTCCCGGCAAGCGCCTGCTCCGTCTCGGGTTGCACGGTGCTCATCTCGATGAAGAGCTTGCCCTTCACGTCGCCGGCAAGCAGCCCCGCCGTTCCGCCATAGGTCGCGTCGATCGCCGCCGCGTCGGTGAGGATCGTGATGATCGCCTCGGACGCGGCCGCAAGAGCGGCCGGCGACTCGGCGGCCTTCGCACCGGCGGTAACGAGCGGCGCGAGCTTCGCGGGCGTGCGGTTCCAGACGGTGACCGCATGCCCCTGTCCGAGCAGGCGCGTGGCGATGGCCGCACCCATGCGGCCGGTTCCGGCGATTCCGACGTTCACTCAGCTTCTCCTCTGGACCGGGCGAGCCGCGAATGCTATCACCGCGGCGCGCGGCACCATTCGGCGCGGACATGCCCGCCATGCTTAAAAGGCATCGACCGCCCGCGCCGGGGACTCGCGCTACACTCAGCGCCCCGCCGGACCGAACGATCAGCGAATCGGACGAATGGCGGTGGAGGAGGGTGCGATGGGACCGCGGAGCGAGACCCGCGACGGGA
>Ga0335084_10003640_pt1 | contig 15076 bp, 12 predicted proteins | sample Lox_Sample_44_FD_206721 | JGI IMG/M metagenome (GOLD analysis project Ga0335084, IMG submission 206721) | Soil microbial communities from Loxahatchee National Wildlife Refuge, Florida, United States - Lox_Sample_4.4 | ecosystem: Environmental > Terrestrial > Soil > Wetlands | place: USA...
AGCCTTGCGATCTGTACGCAGGCAACCCCGACGCCCCCACTGGCACCCAGGATCAGGATCTTCTCCCCGCGGGTGAGGCCGCCCTGGGTCACCAGCATCCGGTACGCCGTGCCATAGGCGAGGGGCAGGCTGGCGGCATCCTCGAGCGCGACTGCGCGCGGCACCGCGACCAGCTGCCGCGCGGGCACTGCGATCAGCTCGGCGCGGCCGCCGTGGGTCGTCTCGCCGATCATTCCGAAGCGCTTGCCGTCGCGGAATACCGGGTCGACCAGCACCCGGTCCCCCGGCTTCCACGCCTGCACGTGGGCGCCGACGGCTACGACCTCCCCTGCGATATCGGAACCGACGATGACCGGCAGCGGAATCTTGATCCCGGGCATGCCACGGCGGGTGAAAATATCGTGGTAGTTCAGTGCCGTGGCGGCGATGCGCACCAGCACCTCGTCGGCTGCCGCCTGTGGATCGGGAAAGTTCTCATCGAGGCGCAGCTGATCGCGCGCGCCATGCCCGACCGTGAGGACTGCTCTCATGTCTCGCCTGCTGGGTGCTGCCCTGAGGTACTGAGTACTCAGCCTAGCGCAGTTCCCCGGCGCGTAATGTTGGCGTGCGACCGATGGATACCGCAAGCGGACATCCGCGCAGACGGGCTTGGCTAAGAGGAGGCCCGTGGCTTACAGTCGGTGGCAAAGTGGTTGCCTGCCGCGATACGCCTGTCTTCCTCGAGTCCGCTTCACCGCACACGCGAACCGGGCCGCGGGGCAGCTTTGCGGACCTGATCGTCGCCGACCGGCCGATCGCGGGCCTTTCGTGGCTTGACTACGGGTCCGCCATGGAGGCACTCACCGGCGGCGCCGAGCGTGCGCAAGACCAACCCCAGATCACTCCCCCCAAGACCAACCACCGTGCGGGGCTGCGTGAGTACGTGGCGCCGCAGGATGGGGATGGGTGGTGGGATTTCTTCCGGCTGTCGGACCACTTGTCGCTCTCGATCACCGAGGCGGCGTATCGGCGCGACCGCTGGATCTCGGTCGAGGGCGGATCGTTCTTCAAGATACGCGTCCTGCTCGCCGGTCGGCTGCTGAACCGTGACGGCAGCACCATGCTCGAGAGTCCGCAGGCGCATTTGCACGTCTGTCGCGGCGCGCGCGGAGGCGGTTACCTGATCGCCGGCCAGGTGCCGACGACTCTCGTGGTGCTGCACTGCGGCCCGGAATTGCTCAGCGAGCGCCTCGGGCTGCCGCTGGTGGAAGCGCCAAGTCCGCTGGGCACTCTGGCTGGTCCGGGCCTTGCCACCGGGATCAGCAACCGGGTCAGTTTGACGCCCGAGCTGTTCCGCGCTGCGCAGTGGATCCATGCCTCCCGCTACAGTGTGCTCTCGACGGTGCGCGTGGCATACCTGGAGGCCTTGGCGATGGAGATGGTCTGCCAGATCGTGACCGACCTGGCAGCCGGTGGTGCCGCCATGCACGGGCGCACGCTGCTGTCACGCGATCGTCGGCGGGTGCACGAGGCTCGCGACTACCTCTCGCAGCACTACGCCTCACCGCCCACCATTCCGCAGCTCGCGCGCATGGTCGGGATGAACCAGACCAAGCTCAAGGCCGCCTTCAAGCAGCTGGTCAACGTGACGATCTACGAGTATGTGCTGCAGCGACGCATGGAGGTTGCGGCACAAATGCTCGTCGAAGCCGAGCTATCGGTCGCCGAGATCGCCTACCGCGTCGGCTACGAGTATCCGGCCAACTTCTCCTCCGCGTTCAAGCGCTACTACGGGCAACTCCCCCGCGACTGGAAGCACTAGTAGCCCGGCGCCTTCGGCGCCACGTACCGTTTTTTGTGCCCGAGGGAACGTTACCGTCATGGCTTTCCCGATCGACCACCTATTCACCGTGACCACCGCGCGCGAGGCCGCCCGGGCGGCGCTGGCCGGCATGGGGTTTTCGCTCACCGAGCGCGGAGAGCATCCCGGCCGGGGGACCTCGAACCACCTCATGTTCTTCGGACGCTGTTACTGGGAGCTGCTGGCCATCGACCAACCCGGAACTGCCAGTGCGCTCCTCGGCCGCGCCAGCACGCTCATGGGTTGCGCGCTGCGTACGGCGGATGCCGCCGGGGATGCGGCCGCTGCCACACGCTTGGGAGCCGCAGCCGGGGCGACTGAACCGGTGACCCGCCCGGTCCGGGTCGATGGCCAATGGCATACCGCGCGGTTCACCATCGCGCCGCTCACGCCGGCAGCATCGGCCGACGTGTATTTCTTCTTCTGCCAGCACCTCACTCCGCAGCTCGTTTGGCCGCGTGCGCCAAGCGTGCACCCCAACGGCGCATTCCGTTTGAAGACACTCTATGCGGCCGGACCGAACGCTACGGACGCCGAGCGGAGTCTCAAGGTGTTGCTTGGATCGGGCGGGGGCGCGGAGCCAGGTATCGAGTATTTGTCCACGGATGAATTCCGCGCTCGCTTCGCGATGCCAGCCGCGTCCCAGACCGAAACCCCGCCTCACCTGGCCGGCCTGGTTTTTCAGGTTCAGGATCTGGGTCGCTGCGCAGCGTACCTGGAACGGCAGCAGGTTTCGCACCGTGCCCAAGGGCGCCAGATTCAGGTGCTGAGCGAGGCGATCGGCCATCCGATCGCCTTCGAGGCCTAGCGCCGCCCCGAGGTCGGCGGGGGCTCTAGTGATCCTTGACCCGCGAGAGGAAGCTGAGCACGTGCTCCCAGGCATCGTACGAGCCTTCGCAATTCGCGTTGGGTAAGCCGCCGGTCGCCTCGAAGTCCTTGGCCACGGGGTGAAACACGAACGACGAGAGAGGACCGCCGTAGCCAACCCGGGCAATCATGTGCCCGGCACCGGGATAGACGTGTACCTCAGCTGACTGCGCCTTGCCGTGGGCGGTGAGACGCTCCCGGATGCGCTCGGCGCCTATGAAGGACGGCCACATCTGGTCGGCGCCCGCACCGATCGCCAGCAACGGCCCGTTCATCTTCTCGAACGGGATGCCAACCGCGGCGGCCACTTTCGGGTCGCTCCAGGTCTTCAGGTAGTAGGGGGTCCCGATGAAGCCGGGCGGAACGAGCGCGTGCATGGCATCGGCCGCGTTGTTGGAGTCGGTCTCACCCTGATCGGCCGGCAGCGGCTTGCCACCGAGGGTCCATGCCGACTCAAGTTGCGTCACCCCGGGCGCGAAGGCGCCGTTGCTCAAGTGCGAGGGCACGTAGAGCACAGCTGCCGCGAAGTCTTCCGGAAAATAGCTGGCGGCAAGGCCGGCTCCTTCCGAGCCGCGCGAGGTGCCCATGACGGCCACGCGTCTGGCCCCGGTGTGCTGCTCTAGCCATTTCGCACCTGCGCGAATGCTCTCAAGGGGAATCGCGAGGAGCGAGTGCGGCAGGTCCTTGTAGCCGAAGAGTCCTTGTGCGAGCGCTGGATGCCCGTGAGCGGCCAGCAGCGCCGCCTGCGCGCGCGGCAGCCCGCCACCGGAGCCCGCCAGCACCACAACGGGCACCTGCGGCGAGGCCGCAGCGGGCGGCGAATAAAGCACACCGCGAAGACCACCCGCCTCGCTCACCTCCTGCGTTGCAACGCCGGGAGCGTAGCTGCGCACCGCGGTAGCCGATGCGACGAGTTTGCCGTCGATGAAAGCGCTCAGCGTCACGCGATACTCGCCTGACACGTCGAGGTCAGGGGCGGTACCCATCTCCATATGACTCGGAAGCGCGGCGACATAGGCGGACAGCTTCTCGGGCGCTACCGGCAATGCTGAGCACCAGAGGCCGTGCGGGCTCACACCCTCGTAACTTCCGCCCAGGGAAGGGGAGCGGTCGACGTCCACCGCCCCGTCGGCGTCGGCGGAATACTCTCCGACCGCCGTCCAGCTGCGTCCTTTTGCATCAGGGCGCGAAGCGCTGAGCGTCACGCGCGCACCGGGCAGGACATTGCGCAGCTGAACGTGGAAAGGCGCATCGATCAGTCCTACCTCAGGCGACACGCTCAGCTGCGCGGGATTCGCGGCGCGGACCGTCCCGCAGAGGACGGCGGCAAGGGTGGCGAAGACCAGCTTGTCATTCATAAGAGGTGTCCCCGGAAATCTCACCAGGTCGGTGGGTCAAACCTATACCGTACGTGAATACAGGTCGATGGAGCTGCTTGCCGCGAGCGCTCGCAATCCAGGACGGACCAGCAGCGCCACCAACCCGGCCGCGGCAGTCGCGATGCCGAGCACGAGGAAGTAGCGGCCCTGCCCCATATGCGCGGCGAACGTGCCGACCTGTCCGCCGAGATAGCCGCCCAAGCCCAGGGTCATGGCATAGAAGGCGCCCATTACTGCGGAGACGATACGCGGCGGCGCGAGTCGATACACGAGACCATAGGTGACGGTCCAGGCTGCCACCTCGCCGGTGGCCTGGATCCAGATTCCGAGCGCCGGCAGAAACCACCCGGCCTTGGCGGCTCCGGCGTGCGGCCAGGCGGCGATCGCAAAGAGCAGCAGTCCCGTGGCGCCGAGAAACAGTGCCAGTGCGTATTTCACCAGGTTGTCCGGCTCCCGATTGCGGCGCGCCAGCGATCCCCAGAGCGCCGCGAAGGCGGGTGCGGCGAGGATCAGCGCTGCCGACTCGATCGAGGTGAACCACTGCGTGGGGATCTCGAAGGCGTTTATGTGGCGGTTCACGCTGCGCTCAAGGAACAGGGACATCGTTCCCCACAGCTGAAACGAGCCGATCGAGTAGGCCAGCAGCAGCAGGGCGAAGACTGCGAGGATAAACAGACGCACTCCTGAGCCAGCCGTGTCCGCGCGCGCCGCCACCGCAGGCGAGCCGGGCACGCTTGCCGCGCGCGGATTCAGGTAACGGTGACCCAGGCTCAGATAGGCGATGAGTGCGATCCCCATGGCTATCGCGGACACCCCGAAAGCCGGCGCCCATCCGTACGCGGCCGCCACCGAGCCGGCGGCCACCCCGGCTACGAGTCCGCCCAGATTGATGCCCGCGTAATAGTAGGCATACGCTGGCTCGCGGCGCGTGTCCTGGCCCGAGAAGGTGTCCCCGAGAGCCACCACCAGGGTCGACTTGATCAACGAGTTACCGGCGGTCAGCGCGATGATCGAGATCCAGAAGCCTGCGGAGATCGAGGCGTAGGCCCCGCGCAAGGCGGCAGGCAGGACATCCGGGATGCTCCACAACGCCAGGGGCGCGTGCACCGGGCTCACGCGTGCCACGAAGGCAATTGACGCCAGGAGCAGGTAGGCACCGAACATCAGCGTCCCGCCGATGCTCAGTGCCCGGCGATGACCCAGGAATCGGTCCGCTACCCAGCCGCCGACCACCGGCAGCGCGTACATCAGGCCGCTGAATATCCCCAGGAGTGTCAGTGCAGGCTTGTCTTCCCACCCGAATCCGCCCGCCGTGCGTCCGGCCGACAGGAACAGCGCCAGCAACGAAACCATTGAGTAGAAGCCGATCCGCTCGCAAAACTCGAATCCAATGATGAGTTGTGCGCCGCGCGGGAACTGCCAGGGGCGCGCCCCAGCGCCCGGACTGCCTTCCTGCACCCCGGCAGCCACTAGGGTGGCGCGCGGCGCGCGCACCGCGCGTAGCAAGAGGAGAGCTTGATCATGCGAGTAGCCCGCGGCAGCATTGAAGTTGCCGGATGCTGGCACACCTTAGGGTCCGCTGTGAACCCGCGCACGATTGCCAGGCGCCGGTGTTCTGTTGAGACTCGACGCGTGCGTGAGCCCGCTTTGAGTGTGCTGACGCACCGTTACCCGCAGAGGCGCACGACATGACAAACGACCACCGCATGACTCGCCGACAATTCGCAGCGCACACGGCTGTCGCACTCGGGGGCCTGAGTGTGGCGCGATCGATCCACGGCGCGCCACCCAAGGAGAGCCTGCTTGTACTCACGGCGACCCAGGCATTACGCGCCATGCGGAACGGAGAGATCACCGCCGAGAGTTACGCCAGCGCGCTGCTCAATCAGTGTGGGCGGGGCAAACACCTCAACGCCTTCATTACTCAGCGTCCGGAGCGCGTGCTCGAGGCTGCGCGTGAATGCGATCGCAAGCGCAGCTCCGGGGTCAAGCTTGGCCCCCTGCACGGACTGCCGATCCCTATTAAGGACAGCGTCAACACCAAGGATCTGCCGACGACGGCGGGAACGCCGGCACTGAGGAACTTTCAGCCGAGCGAGGACGCGCCCCTGGTACGGGCATTGCGCACAGCTGGCGCGATCGTGCTCGGCAAAACCAATCTGCACGAGCTTTCCTACGGCTACACGAGCAACAACCACGCCTTCGGCGCGGTCCACAACCCCTACGACCCGACGTGCATACCAGGCGGGAGCAGCGGTGGTACAGCCGCTGCGATCGCTTACCACATGGCACCCCTTGGCGTTGCCGAGGACACTGAAGGATCGATCAGGGTGCCCGCAGCGCTCTGCGGGCTCGCGGGATTTCGTCCCACGACGGGGCGATACCCGACACATGGATGCGTACCGATCTCGCCGCTCTTCGATCAGGTCGGGCCGCACGCGCGGTCGGCGGCGGATCTGCTGCTGTTCGATACCGCGCTCAAGGGCGGTTATCCGACTACGTCAACGAGGTCTTTAGAGGGTATGCGCGTCGGGGTTATCCGCGCGTATTGGTTCTCCGGACTCGACGCCGAGACCGAGCGGGTAACCAACGCTGCCCTCGCAAAGCTCCAGGCTGCCGGAGTCGAGCTCGTCGAAGGCGAGCTTCCCGAGCTGCAGCGCTTGATCGGACTCACCACGGATGCAGTGCAGAACCATGACGTTAAGCCCGCATTGACGCGGTATTTGGCGGAGTTTCATAGCGGGGTGAGCTTCGAGCAGCTTCTCGCTCAGGCAAGCCCCGATGTCCGCAGGATGATTGAGCCGGCCGTCACACCTGGCGGCCACGATTTCGTGACCGATGCGCAGTACGATGAGATCGTGAGAGTTCACCTGCCGGCGTTGCGCACGATGTATCACGATTACTTCGCACGCAGCGGGGTTGCCGCGATCGTGTTTCCGACGACCATCCTGCCCGCTCCGAAGTTGGGCGAGGAGAACATGGAGGTGTTGGTGAGGGGGAAGCGGATGGCGCTCGATATCGCGATGGCGCGCAACATCGCCCCCGGCAGCACGGCCGGACTACCGGGCCTGGTGCTGCCAGCTGGACTGACAAGTGGTGGGTTGCCCGTGGCGCTTGAGTTTGATGGCCCGGCGGGGGCTGATCGCAATGTGCTGGAACTGGGACTGGCTATTGAGGCGGCACTCGGCAAGCTGCCGCCTCCGCCGAACGCGCTCAATGCGACAGCGCCGTCGTGACTTGGTTTGCACCTGCATGCGGTGCTAATGCTGAATCAGCCGATACGCGGAGCATAGAAATGAATGCAGACTCAAACGGCGGCACTGTATCCGACGCGATTCTGATTAGAGAAGATCGTCACGGCGTCGCGACGCTGACGCTGAATCGACCGCAGCAGCTCAATGCACTGTCCGAGTCGATGCTCGATGCATTGCAGAAGGAGCTAGATGCGATCGCAGGAGACGCGAACATTCGATGTGTCGTCGTAGCTGGCGCAGGTAAATCGTTCTGTGCCGGACATGATCTGTTGGAAATGCGCGGCAACGCACGTGAGCCGTACTACAAGGCGCTGTTTGATCGTTGTGCCCGAATGATGCAGGGCATCCAGGCACTCCCGGTGCCGGTAATTGCCCGAGTGCACGGAATCGCCACTGCGGCGGGTTGTCAGCTCGTGGGAGCCTGCGACCTCGCCATCGCCGCTCACACGACTCGTTTCGCTGTGTCGGGCATCAACGTCGGCCTGTTCTGTTCGACACCGTCGGTTGCTCTGTCACGCAATGTGTCGGCCAAGCGGGCCTTCGACATGCTCGTGACTGGCCGGTTCATCGATGCTGCAACCGCGGCGGACTGGGGGCTCATCAACGAGGCAGTTCCCGAAACTGAGTTGGATGCAGCCATCGACCGCAAGACCGGCGAGATCGTGAGCAAAAGCGCCGCGGCCATCCGCTACGGCAAGCTCATGTTCTATCGTCAGAAACAGATGGATCTTGGCCCAGCCTACGAATACGCGAGCGATGTCATGGCTCGGAACATGATGGACAAGGACGCCACCGAGGGTATCGATGCCTTCCTCAGCAAGCGCCGCGCTGTGTGGAAGAGCTAACGATGTCGGAGCTTCGCTGTCCGGCCAATTTCCGTTCGCAGTGCGTCAGCGTCGCGTCCGGATGAAACGGCTAGTGCTGCCTCTCTCATCTTATGGGTGGTCCGGCCTTCTTCGATCAACACCAGTTCAGTGGGAATGCTGCCGGTAGTCCACGTCATCGCAAGAGCGTGAAGACTGGCGAAGTGAAGATGCCCAGGATCATGAGATCGAAGCGGGCGCCCTCCATAAGCTGCAGGATCTGACAAGTAGCTGCGCGTGAACTCATGGCGCACCTCGTCAGTGCCTGTACTGTTGGAGTTGACCGGAGGAGGGGGATTGTTTTAATCGACTCCGACTTTCGCCATCGGGAGTTCTGCGAGCGAGCACTACGTAGACGGCCGCGTTGTTGTCATGAACCACGCGGGGGGTAATGCGATCCTCGATCAGCATCAGCAGTTGTGAGAATAGAGATAACGGCGCGGACAGATACCCTCCTATTCGACCCAGTTGGTACAGAGCCCCGCGCGCCAGCTGCAAACGTAGCTGGGTTGTGTAAGCTAGCGGACCCAGGCAGGCGATCGTCTCGATCACCTCGAAGCCCCGAGTGGAAATCTCGTGTTCGAGGCCCCAGCGAGTCCAGCGTCGCACGTCTACGGGGTAGGGATGGTAGGTCCACATTCCATGTGTGGACAGCAGCAGGAACCCGCCGCGGCCTAGCAGCCTGGCGCACTCGCGCAAATAACCATCGACGTCGACGACATGCTCAAGGACCTGTGATGAGAGGACAAGCCCGCACGACGAAGCGGGCATTGGTACGTGTCCCTCCGCATCCGTATGCAAGTCGGCACTGGAATTAGCAGGCAGATCGACTCCCCTGTACTCTGCGCCCGTGGCTCTGAGCAGTCGCTCGTAAGGCCGGCTCCCGCACCCCATGTCGACCGCCAAGCCGATGTTCTGGGTGGCCACATGGCGCGAGAGCAGCGCACGCAGGGCGCGCGCGATGCTGCGCATCAATACGAAGTTGTAATCCCATGGTCGAGGATTGAATCTGCGCTCACCGTAGGTGCCGGGAACGTCTTCCATCGCGTTCCTCCTTGTGGAATTCTGCTGCCCGGCTCCGCTCGAGCAGCCCCAGTGCGCGCTCACACAGGCGCTACTTTAATTCCTCCGTCAGCGCGCGCAAGGCGCGCGCCGCCTGGCTCACGTTACCGCCGGCCATCTGCAGAATGCGCGACACTACACCTCGGCGGGCCGGCGACGGACAGGCAGGCGCTGCTTGGTCCATCGCCCGCCGGTTGGCAAGTGCGCATCATGGTGACGGCGCCCAGCGAGGCGGGTGCTGACTACGCGCTCGTGCATGAGCTCGTGCACAGAGGAAATGGATCGCATGCGCATCAACTGCGCGCATGACGAGCCGGACGTGTGGGCCAGGGTGATCGAGCACTTGCGAAGAGCGAGCGGTGTGCTCGGTCTTCGCTGTCGCGTCGCGATGGATCTCGGTGGGACCAAAGCTGCGCACGGGGTTGGATAGCAGCGGCTCCGACGAACGCCGCTTCGATGGCTAAGTCGACTTGTGCTCCTTGCCAATCTGGGGGAACGTTGCCGCTGCACATCCGGCTGGCCATCCGGTTTGTGGAGAATGTTACTACTGCCCTGGGCGGCCGCTCCGGGACGATATCGGACGATAAGATCTGGATCTCAATTGGGCCGTGGTGGGCCCGAGACCGTCTCTTGCGACGTGCTGTGGGCAGCTGGCACAAAATTGGGACACAAAACCCGCTAATTTGGTTCGAGGCGCCGCTCCGGACGAGGTCGATTCAAGGGCTTAGAGGCGAGGAAACACGGGAAACAAGTCCCTCCCTTTCCACCAAACACATCTCGCACTCGGAGTTATGAGGTCGGAGGTGGTTGCCAGCCTCTAATCCAGGGCTGTGCCAGACGCTGCACATAAGCTGGGAAGTCAAGCCCAAATCTAGCAGCCAGGTCCCATGCTCTTGACTCTAAGGTCTTCCAATGGAGTCTGAGAAGGTGCGCCCGGAACGCGAAGACAATAACGTTCTCATCGAACGGCACGGGAATCCATAGGTAGGGTCTGCCGAAGACCGCCGAGAGCTTGTGGAGGTGGGATCTCCATCGGACCCGCTCACCGCACAAGTTGAGCACGAAGACCCCCCCGTCGCGTAGCCTCCGATACACCCCATGATAGAAATCCAATGTATCGAGCTCCGGGGCGATTCCGCGTGCGTCGCACGCGTCGGCCACAATCACGTCCTTTTCCGGACCGCCGTCAGCAACATAGGTCAGTCCATTCCCCTGCACGATGCGAAAGCGCTCGTTGCCCTTGGGAATGCAGAACTGCTCGCGCAGCGCGATAACGTCGGAGTTCATTTCTACTGTTGTAATCGCCGTGCCAGGCAGCCGCCAGTAGCAGAACTTAGCGATCGACCCGCCGCCCAGTCCCAGCAGCAGAATCCTCCCTGGAGAGTCGTCGAACAGCAGGAACGACATGATCTTTCGTGTGTACGGAACCGCGAGGCGTTGCGGGTCATCGAGATCCATGGCGCTTTGAATCGATTCGAGATCAAAGTGTAGATAACGTCGGTCGCTTGTCTCGATGATGAACGGTCTGCCGTACGTACCGTTCAGAATCCGTTGGCACAGCCCTTGAGGTGAGCTGCCCGGCGGCTCGAGGACTTTCACCCGCACCCCTGACTCGGGCTCGTCAAATTCAAATAACCATTCTGAGCTCATGATGGCCCGATGCTTCGGAGTCGGTGCTGCGATTATGTGGTCTTTCGGGGCCTGGAGGCCGCAGGAGCCGGAAGATGTGCTTATCGAATATACCTAGCAGCCGTCTGATGGCCGCGTCCGTCGAGCCAAGGCCACCAAGCGCGCGAGCAGACCTCCCACTGAGAACGGCCTCGTCAGCAAGGCGTCTGCGCCGCAGCCACTCGCCAGAGCACGTGCGTCCGTGGGGAGCAGCGTTGGGACGTGGTCAAACACGGCGAGCCAACGAAGTGTCTGAGGCGGTGAGTCTAGCGCTTTGGACCATTGCGGCCGCCCCGGTGAACCGCCTGAGAGTCCGTCACGGCCGTGAGGATGCCCGCGAGAATCCGGGTCGGAGTCGGAGGACAGCCGGGCACTGCGACGTCTACGGGAATGACATTCGATATCCGGCCGCAGCTCGCATAGTTCTCGCCAAACACCCCGCCGGTACAGCCGCAGTCGCCGATGGCGACCACCAGCTTGGGCGCGGGGGTGGCCTCGTAGGTGCGGACCAGTGCCGCGTGCATGTGCCTGGAGACGGGCCCAGTCACGAGCAGCAGGTCCGCATGACGGGGGCTCGCAACGAAACGCATGCCTAAGCCCTCGAGGTTATAGAGGGGATTGTTGAGCGCGTGGATCTCGAGCTCGCACCCGTTGCAGGAGCCGGCGTCGATGTGACGGATAGAAAGCGCGCGGCCCAGCACGGCTCGGATTTTTCCCTGGAGTATCTCGCGTACGCGCAGACTGTCCTCCGGGTCGGGCGGCGGCTCGGTGACGACGCCGACTGAGGCGATTTGTCTTAGTGTCTTGAGCATGCGTGCTGCGCACTTTCTCGATTACAGATCATGGCCGCTATAGGAGAGGTTGAAGGATTTATTGATCAGCGGAAAGTCCGGGACGATATTGCCGATCACCGCGTGCTCGAGCACCGGCCAGTTCTGCCACGAGGGGTCATGTGGATGGCAGCGACGGATCGTTCCACCTTCCCCCGTCTCGAGCGCGACAAAGACGGGGCCGCGCCACCCCTCGATCAATCCCGCGCCAAGAAGTCCTGCTCGCGGCAGTTCCACCACCGTCTGCCATGGACCCGCAGGCATGCGCGTGAGGATCTCATCCAGCAGGCGACAGGACTCCTGCACTTCATCGAAACGCACCGCCACACGCGCCGCGACATCGCCCTCCGTCCGGCCGCACTTCAGCGGCGCGAGCTCCGTGTACGGTGCCCACGGCCTGTCGACGCGCAGGTCGAACGGCTGACCACTGGCACGCCCCGCGAGGCCCGTGAGACCAAGTTGCACGGCCAGCTCGGGACTGACCGTACCGGCTCCCATAAAGCGGTCGCGGACGCCTTCGTGCTCGTCGTAGGTCGTGCGCAACTTCGCGACTTCGCACGCGACCGCACGGATGCGAGCGCGGAGGCCCTCTGATCCCAGCGCATCGAGGTTGTAGCTCACGCCACCCGGTACGATCGCATCCATGAGATAGCGGGCGCCGAGTGCTTGCTGTTGGGCTCGTAGCAGCAGTTCTTTGAGGCGCGAGAACTGGATCAGCCCGAAGGAGAAGCCGGCATCGTTGCCTAGCGCGCCGAGGTCACCCAGGTGATTGGCGAGACGCTCGAGCTCGAGGCATAGCGCCCGCAGCCACAGGCCTCGTACAGGAACCTCGGTGCCGGCCAGCCCTTCGAGTGCTTGGACGTACGCCCACGAGTAGGCAACCGAGGAGTCGCCCGAGACACGTGCCGCCAGTCGATGAGCTTCGAGGATCGGTAGCTGCGTGAAGCGCTGCTCGATTCCTTTGTGCACGTACCCCAGGCGCTCCTCAAGCCTCAGGACCTTCTCTCCCACCACCGAGAATCTAAAGTGCCCCGGCTCGATTGTGCCAGCATGTACCGGTCCCACCGCGATCTCGTGGACTCCATCACCTTCGACGCGCACGAAATCGTAGCGATCGAGCATCGCCGACCCCGCTGCCGGAGCGGCGGCATCGACGAGCGGACGATAGCCGGCAGGCCACGCACTGTGGCGCAGCCAGGGACGGCCATCAGCGTCGCTGGCACGCAGGCCCGACAGGTCGAGTATCGCTCGCTGCATCCGGGCCGCAGCAGGGAAGAGATCGTCGAGCCTGGGGTAGGATGGCTCACCGTCACCCTGAACCGGCAGGCTCGCGATGAGTCCCCGCGACTCTGCAAGTGCTACACCCCGTACGTGATCGACCCCAGCCTCACGGCTCGCCCAGAGCGCGATGAGCCGTCCACCCGCCGCACGCAGATCTTCCATCACAGAACGCCAATCGTCGTGCGTGACGATGAGCGAGCTAAACCCGGTCCCGCCGGGGTGCTCTCGGGCGTGCGCGAACCAGCGCCGGAGCGGCATCTCAGTGGCCTCCGATGAGCCGCGCGGCGGCGCGATACCAGTCGGCGAGGTAGGGCGGCACGTAGAGTCCGAGCAGCAGCACGAGCGTCAGATGTGCAAACACCGGCAGCAGCGCCGGCGGGTGCGGCAGGCGCTTGGCACGCGTCTCCCCGAACACCATTGGCTGCACTCGGCCAAAAATTGCCGCGAAGGCGACCCCAAGAGCCAGCAGTAGGATGGGCGTCGCCCACGGCTGCTCGCGCATCGCTGTGGTAAGGATCAGGAACTCGCTTGCAAACACGCCGAACGGAGGCATGCCGAGAATCGCCAGAGAACCCATCATGAGGCCCCAGCCCACCGTCGGGCTTACGGTGATCAGGCCACGGATCTCGTCCATGACCTGCGAGCCGGCCTTCTGCGCCGCGTGGCCCACAGCGAAGAAGATCGCAGACTTGGTAAGAGAGTGCACCGTCATGTGCAGGAGTGCCGCGAAGTTGGCGATCGGCCCACCCATGCCAAAGGCAAAAGTGATGATTCCCATGTGCTCGATTGAGGAGTAGGCGAAAAGGCGCTTGATATCGCGCTGGCGCCACAAAAAGCACACGGCAAGTGTCACGGACAGGAGGCCAAATCCCATTAGCATCCGTGAGGGGAGGGTGGAGTGCAGCGCCCCCTCCACGAGGACTTTGCAACGTACGACAGCATAGATGGCGACATTCAAGAGGAGCCCAGAAAGCACCGCCGAGATCGGCGTCGGGCCCTCGGCATGCGCGTCGGGCAGCCAGTTGTGGAGCGGTGCCAAGCCGACCTTCGTACCATAACCGACGAGGAGAAACACAAAGGCGAGGCTCAGCACCGCAGGTTCCAGGTGTTCCTTGGCGCCGTTCAAGTGCGTCCACAGAAGTGCGCTCGCTCCCTCGACCCCTAAGCTGTGCTCGGCGGCGAAGTAGAGGAGGATCGTTCCGAAAAGGGCCTGAGCGATGCCGACGCCGCACAGGATGAAGTATTTCCACCCCGCTTCAAGGCTCGCCGGCGTGCGATACAGCGTCACCAGCAGCACGGTGGAGAGCGTAGCCGCCTCCATCGCCACCCATAGGAGCCCTAGGTTGTTGGTCGTTAGCGCCGTCAGCATCGTCGCCATGAAGAGTTGATACATGCCGTGGTAAAGGCGCAGTCGACCGGCGGTCACCCGGCCGTGCTCGCGCTCGATGCGCATGTAGGGCCTCGAAAAGAGCGCCGTAGTCAGACCTACGAGAGCGGTCAGGGTGATGAGGAACACATTGAAGGGATCGATGAAGAATTGCTCGCGGGCGACCAGCAGATTGCCCTCACCGATGACGCGCGCCGTGAGCGCGCAGGCGGCCAGGAAGGTTGTGAGGCTGACGGCAACGTTCAGCTCCGGCGCCCAGCGCCGGTCACCCAGGATGCCGAGCATGAGCGCACCCCAGAGCGGACTACCGAGAAGCAATACAAACTCCACGTCTAATGCTCCTTGCGGTCGTCAGCCCGGAGGGTCACGGTGCTCTCGCGCAACGACTCGAGATGGTGTAGATCCAGGCTGTCGAACTGCTCGCGGATCTGGAAGAAGAAGATGCCGAGCACGAGTACCGCTACCAAGACATCGAGCGCAACCCCAAACTCGACCACCATAGGCATGCCGTAGGTAGCACTCATGGCGCCGAAGAAGAGGCCATTCTCCATCGAGAGAAACCCCACCACCTGCGACATCGCCTTGCGGCGGGTGATCATTGTGATGAAGGACAGCAGCACGACGGCGAGCGCGATACCGATCGAG
>Ga0335084_10003644_pt1 | contig 15072 bp, 12 predicted proteins | sample Lox_Sample_44_FD_206721 | JGI IMG/M metagenome (GOLD analysis project Ga0335084, IMG submission 206721) | Soil microbial communities from Loxahatchee National Wildlife Refuge, Florida, United States - Lox_Sample_4.4 | ecosystem: Environmental > Terrestrial > Soil > Wetlands | place: USA...
ACGAATTCAGCTACGACGCCGGCCTCCTGTACTACTACTACCCGGGCAGCGGCACCATCCCCGGCACCTTCAAGGTCGACAACAGTGAGCTCTACATCTCCGGCGGCTGGGGCCCGTTCTCACTGAAGTACTCGTACGCCTTCAGCGACTTCTTCGGCGTCGAAGACACCCGAGGCGCCTACTACGTCGACGGCACCGTCACCTATCCGGTGACCAAGGAGTTCTCGCTGGTGGGCCACCTCGGCTACCAGGGCGGGCTGAAGAACAACGCGCGCATCACCGAGCTCGACGGCAACGTTCGCAACTCGATCACCGACTGGAAGCTCGGGGTTACCTACGACCTCAAGGGCTGGACCCTGGGCGCGGCCTACATCGACACCAACCGCAGCTTCACGCTCGGCACGGCCGCCGCCGAGAACAGGGAAATCGGCAACAGCACGCTCGTGCTGTCGGTCAGCAAGAGCTTCTGACAACCACCTCGGAGGAGAAGTGCCATGAAGATGGTGACCGCGATCGTCAAGCCGTTCAAGCTCGACGAAGTGCGCGAGGCGCTGAGCGCGATCGGCGTTCAGGGAATCACGGTGACCGAGGTCAAGGGCTTCGGTCGGCAGAAGGGACACACGGAGCTGTATCGCGGCGCCGAGTACGTGGTCGACTTCCTGCCCAAGGTGAAGATCGAGGCCGCCGTCGACGACGCCATCGTCGAGCGCGTGATCGAGGCCGTCGAGGCGTCGGCGCGCACCGGCAAGATCGGTGACGGCAAGATCTTCGTCACCTCGCTCGAGCAGGTGGTCCGCATCCGTACCGGCGAGACCGGCAAGGACGCGCTGTAGGACGTCGTCACTCAATCCAACCGAAGACTCCAACATGAGAAAGCTCATCGCTTCCATCGCCCTCGGCCTCGCGCTGCTGGGCACGGCCGGCGTCGCGTCGGCCCAATCGACCGCGGCGTCGGCGCCCGCGGCCGCGGCGCCGGCAGCCGATGCCGCCTCCGCGCCCGCGGCGGCGGCCGCCGCATCGGCGCCGACCGTCAACAAGGGCGACACCGCGTGGATGCTGGTGTCGACCGCGCTCGTCATCATGATGAGCATCCCTGGCCTCGCGCTGTTCTACGGCGGCCTGGTGCGCAGCAAGAACATGCTGTCGATGCTGATGCAGGTGATGGTCACGTTCTCGTTGATCGTCGTCATCTGGTGCATCTACGGCTACAGCCTGGCGTTCAGCGAAGGCAACGCGTTCTTCGGCGGCTTCGACCGGCTGTTCCTGAAGGGCCTGTTCGATCCGGTCACCGGCTCGTTCACGCCGGGCGCCACCTTCAGCAAGGGCGTGGCGATTCCCGAGCTGGTGTTCGTCGCCTTCCAGGCCACGTTCGCGGCCATCACCTGCTGCCTGATCGTCGGCGCCTTCGCCGAGCGTATGAAGTTCGCCGCGGTGCTGCTGTTCATGGTGCTGTGGTTCACCTTCTCCTACGCGCCGATCGCGCACATGGTGTGGTTCTGGGCCGGTCCCGATGCCTACACCGCCAAGGAGGTGGTCGACGCCACCAACGCCAAGGCCGGCTGGATCTGGCAGATGGGCGCGCTCGACTTCGCCGGCGGCACCGTCGTGCACATCAATTCCGCAGTGGCCGGCCTGGTGGGTGCGTTCCTGATCGGCAAGCGCGTCGGCTACGGCAAGGAGGCGATGGCGCCGCACAGCCTGCCGCTGACCATGGTCGGCGCCTCGCTGCTGTGGGTGGGCTGGTTCGGCTTCAATGCCGGCTCGGCGCTCGAGGCCAACGGCAGCGCGGCGCTCGCCTTCATGAACACCTTCAGCGCCACCGCTGCCGCGGTGCTGGCGTGGAGCCTCGGTGAGACGCTGATGCGCGGCAAGGCGTCGATGCTCGGCGCGGCCTCCGGCGCGGTGGCGGGCCTGGTGGCCATCACGCCGGCGGCCGGCAACGTCGGCCTGATGGGCGCGATCGTGGTCGGCTTCGTCGCCGGCTTCGCCTGTCTGTGGGGTGTCAACGGCCTGAAGAAGATGCTCGGCGCCGACGACGCGCTCGACGTGTTCGGCGTGCACGGCGTCGGCGGCATCGTCGGTGCGCTGCTGACCGGCATCTTCAACTCGCCGGCGCTCGGCGGCCCGGGCTACGTGGCCGACTGGGTGACGGCCGAGCTGGTGAAGCCCGAGAACTACTCGATCGCCTCGCAGTTGTGGACCCAGCTCAAGGCCGTGGTGATCACCATCGTGTGGTCGGGCGTGGTGGCCTTCATCTCCTACAAGATCGTCGATCTGGTGATCGGCCTGCGGGTCAGCGAGGAGGAAGAGCGCGAGGGCCTGGACATCTCGGCTCACGGGGAAACCGCGTACAGCAAGTGACGTCGCTGTCGGACGCGAAAAGCGAGCTTGGGGCCGCCGCAAGGCGGCCCTTTTTTCATCCGCACGGACCCGCGCCCGCGGCGCAGGATCAGAAGCGAACGTCGTAGAAGACGTAGATGCGCAGCTGCGTCGCGGTCTGCGCCGCGCCATCCTGGCGCAGCCACGAGTAGCGCACGGCACCGCGCAGCCCCTCGGCGGGCGTGCCTTTCGGGAACGCGTAGTCGACGCGCACGTCGGTCTCGTTGCGGTCGCCGAGCGGCGCCCCAGTGGCGAAGGCGACGCGGTCGCTGCCGCTGGCGTAGAGCGCCGCGGCGCTGAGGCCGTCGGCCAGGCTCTTCAAGTTGACTTTGCCGCCGAGGCCCCAGGCCTTCTCGCCGGCGGTGTTGAACGCCACCTGCATCATATTGAGGTACGACGGGTGATCGCCGTACGGGTTGAGCGTGTCGCGGTCCTTGCCGGTCTGCGTCCAGTACAGCTGGCCCTCGAACGGCCCGCTGGCGAGCACCGCCTGCAGGCCGTAGCCCCAGGTCGAGAACGAGCCGACCTGCTTGTCGCCGACCGCCGACTGCGGGTAGCCCTGTGCGCCGAGCACGATCATCATGTCGTTGGCCAGGCGCAGCGGGTAGCGCACGTCCGCGTAGAAGGTGTTGTAGGTGTCGAGGCCGTACTGCTCGTCGACTCGCACGTAGCCGTTGTTCGCCTTGTCGAAGCGGTACGTCGCGCCGGCGAACAGCAGGCCCTGGTGGTCGCCGCCGCCGCCGGCGGCCTCCGACATCCAGCGGAAGCTGTTGGCGTCGCGCGGCTTGACCTTGGTGATGTAGCCGCCAACGTACGACAGCGTGCCCGGGCCGCTGGCGGCTTCACCGGCGACCGTGTAGGCCTCGAAGGTGTTGGGCACCATGCGGTTGTCCTGCGGGTTGATGAACGGACGGTCGATCAACTGCCGGTACAAGGTCGCCGTCTGCCCGGCGAACCTCAGCGCGGCGAACGCCTCGCCGATCACCGCGATCGAGTCCTGATCGGGCGTCAGCAGGCGCGTGCCGCCCTTGCCGTCGGGCCCGTGGAGCTTGAGCGAGGTGTAGCCGACCAACCCGAACTGCGCCACCTGTCCCAGCCACGGGCTGCGCAACCCCGCCCAGCCGCCGATCGCCCACGCCTCGCTCGGCACGCCAGCCAGGCTCTCCTGGTCCAAGTAGTAGGTTCGCGCCTGCACCACCGGTTCGACGCTGCCGGGCAGCTTGGTGCCGCCGGGCGACAGCTCGCCAGGGTAGATGCCGCTGGGCGTGATGCCGGTCTGCGCCACGGCCGAGCCGCCGAACGTCACGGCGGCCAGCGCGAGGGCGCACCGGCGAGGCCCACGGAGCGATCGGCCGTCGATGCGCTGCTTGCTGCGGTTCAACATGCGGTGTCTCCTTCAGGTCTGCCTTGCGTCTTCTCGGCGTGCGCAGCAGTCGCTACTGCTCGAACTTCGGGTCGATCAGGTTCTCGAACGAGAACACCTCGTCCCACTTCTGCTGGGTGAGCAGCCTGCGCTCCTTGACGACGATGTCGTGCAGCGACTTGCCGGTCTCGTAGCCCTCGCGCGCGATGTCGGCGCACTGCTTGTAGCCGAGCGAGGGCTTCAGCACCGTGACGATGCCCAGCGAGTTGAGCACCATCTCGCGCGCGTGCTCGACGTTGGCGGTGATGCCGTCGACGCAGTGCGTGCGCAGGCTGTCGACCGCGTTCTGCATGGTGGCGATCGACGTGAACAGCGCGAACGTGATCACCGGCTCCATCACGTTGAGCTGCAACTGGCCCGCCGACGCGGCCAGCGTCACCGTCAGATCGAGCCCGATCACCAGGAAGCCGACCTGGTTGACGACCTCCGGGATCACGGGATTGACCTTGCCGGGCATGATCGAGCTGCCCGGCTGCAGCTGCGGCAGGTTGATCTCGTTCAGGCCGCAGCGAGGGCCCGACGCCAGCATGCGGATGTCGTTGCAGATCTTGGTCAGCTTGGCCGACGTGCGCTTCAGCACGCCCGACAGCAGCACGTAGGCGCCGGTGTCCGAGGTCGCCTCGACGAGGTCGCCGGCGAGGATGAACTCGGTGCCGGTGAGCCTCGACAGGTGCTGGGTCGCCAGCTGCGGATAGCCCGGAGCCGCGGTCACCGACGTGCCGATCGCGGTGGCGCCGAGGTTGATCTCGCGCAGCAGCGAGCGCACCTCGTGGATCCGCTGCACCTCTTCGCCGATCGTCGTACCCCAGCCGCGGAACTCCTGGCCGAGCGACATCGGCACCGCGTCCTGCAGGTGGGTGCGGCCCATCTTGAGCACGCGTTCGAATTCCTTGCCCTTGGCGTTGAATGCGCCCTGCAGCCGCTGCAGCGACTCGACGTAGCTCGACAGCCGGTTGATCAGCGCCAGCCGGAACGCGGTGGGGTAGATGTCGTTGGTCGACTGCCCGAAGTTGACGTGGTCGTTCGGGCTGACGTGCTGGTATTCACCCTTCCTGTGGCCGAGCTTCTCGAGCGCGAGGTTGGCGATCACCTCGTTCGCGTTCATGTTGGTCGACGTGCCGGCGCCGCCCTGGATGAAGTCGGTGACGAACTGGTCGCGCATCTCGCCGGCGATCAGCCGGTCGCAGGCCGCGACGATCGCGTTGGCGACGCGCTCGTCGAGTACGCCGAGATCGCGGTTGGCCATCGCGGCCGCCTTCTTGACGTAGCCGAAGGCGCGCACGAACTCCGGCTCCTGCGACATCGGGATGCCGGTGATGTGGAAGTTCTCCTTGCCGCGCAAGGTCTGCACGCCGTAGTAGGCGCTGTCGGGGATCTCCTTCTGCCCGAGGAAATCCCTTTCGATTCGCGTGCCCATGCCGTCGCTCCTTCGGGTTCGCTCAGTCACCCCGGTCTTCCGGTCGAGAGCCGGTGGCATTTTGCGCCGGCACGACGGCACCGCCCCGGGCCGCCGGCAGACGCCCGTCTGCGGATCCGCCGCATGCACGGGGCCACCCTAGAATTGACGCCGCTCGTCCCCACCTGCGTTTGCCATGGTCCCGCATCTCGTCACCGCGCTCACCGGCCCGATCAACGAACTCGAGCAGCGTGTGCTGGAGTCGATGCCGGCCATCGAGCGCTGGTTCCGCCTCGAGTGGATGGAGCACACGCCGCCGTTCTACACGTCGGTCGACATCCGCAACGCCGGCTTCAAGCTGGCGCCGGTCGACACCAACCTGTTCCCCGGCGGCTTCAACAACCTGACGCCCGAGATGCTGCCGCTGGCGGTGCAGGCGGCGATGGCGGCGATCGAGAAGATCTGCCCCGAGGCGAAGAACCTGCTGCTGATCCCCGAGCGGCACACCCGCAACACCTTCTACCTGATGAACCTGCAGCGGCTGACGCGCATCTTCCATCAGGCCGGCCTCAACGTGCGGCTGGGCACGCTCGACGAGGAGATCAAGGCGCCGACCAAGGTCGCGCTGCCCGACGGCGGCGAGCTGATGCTCGAGCCGCTGCAGCGGGTGCGCGGCCGCCTCGGGCTGAAGGACTTCGACCCCTGCACGATCCTGCTCAACAACGACCTGTCGGCCGGCGTGCCGCGGGTGCTGCAGAACCTGCACGAGCAGTACCTGCTGCCGCCGCTGCACGCGGGCTGGGCGGTGCGCAGCAAGAGCCGCCACTTCGACAGCTACGAGGAGGTGGCCAAGAAGTTCGCCAAGCTGCTGGGCATGGACCCGTGGTTGATCAACCCGATGCACCTGCACTGCGGCGAGGTCGACTTCGCGGCCAGCGAGGGCCTCGACTGCGTGCGCGGCAACGTCGAGGCGCTGCTGACCAAGATCCGCCGCAAGTACAAGGAATACGGCATCAACGAGAAGCCGTTCGTCGTCGTCAAGGCCGACAACGGCACCTACGGCATGGGCATCATGATGGTGCGCGACGTCAAGGACCTCGACGACCCGAACCGCCGCGCGCGCAACAAGATGAGCGTCACCAAGGAGGGCGCGCCGATCACCGAGGTGATCATCCAGGAGGGCGTGCCGACCTACGAGCGCATGAACGACGCGGTGGCCGAGCCGGTGGTCTACATGATCGACCGCTACGTGGTCGGCGGCTTCTACCGCGTGCATGCCGAGCGCGGCGTCGACGACAACCTCAACGCGCCGGGCTCGAGCTTCGTGCCGCTGGCGTTCGCCGACAGCCACCACCTGCCGCGCCCGGGCGAGAAGCCCGGCGTCAGCGCGCCCAACCGCTTCTACATGTACGGCGTGATCGGCCGCCTGGCGATGCTGGCCGCGAGCTACGAGCTCGAAGCCACCGACCCCGAGCGCGAGGCCGAGGCCTGAGGCGATCGCGCACGCGGCGCCGCAGCGCGCGCTGAACTGCCGGCGCACAATAACCCTTTCATTCGAAGCGGCGAGACTGCGCCCCGCGCTTGAGCAAGGCTTCCCCCCGACGCAGCCCCGGTGCCGTCGCCGCCCTGACGCTGTCGGCGCTCGGCGTCGTGTACGGGGACATCGGCACCAGCCCGCTGTACACGCTGCAGCTGATCTTCGAGGGCGGCCACGTGCCGGTGAGCGCCGACAACGTGCTCGGCGTGCTGTCGCTGATCTTCTGGACGATGACCGTCATCGTCTCGGTCAAGTACGTGCTGCTGGTGCTGCGCGCCGACAACCACGGCGAGGGCGGCCTGATCGCGATGCTGGCGCTGGCCACCAGCGCGGTGCGCGACCGCCCGCCGCTGCGCCGCGCGCTGATGCTGGTGGGGATGTTCGGCACGGCGATCTTCTACGGCGACGGCGTCATCACGCCGGCCATCACCGTGCTCGGCGCGGTCGAGGGCCTTGGCGTCATCGCGCCGGGTCTGCGCGACTGGGTGCCGCCGGTGGCGCTGGCAGTGATCGTGGCGCTGTTCTCCGTGCAGCGCCTGGGCACCGGCAGCATCGGCAAGGCATTCGGGCCGATCACGCTGGTGTGGTTCATCGCGCTGACCCTGCTCGGGTTGCCGCACATCGCCGCGCGGCCCGAGGTGCTGCAGGCTCTCGACCCGATGATGGCGATCGGTTTCTTCGCCGAGCACAAGGCGATCGCGTTCGTGATGCTCGGCGCGGTGGTGCTTTGCGTTACCGGCGGCGAGGCGCTGTACGCCGACATGGGGCACTTCGGCAAGCTGCCGATCCGCATCGCCTGGTACGGCCTGGTGATGCCGTCGCTGGTCATCAACTACTTCGGCCAGGGCGCGCTGCTGCTCGACAGGCCCGCCGCGGTGGTCAACCCGTTCTACCTCATGGCGCCGCAGTGGGCCCAGCTGCCGCTGCTGATCCTGGCCACGCTGGCGGCGGTGATCGCGTCGCAGGCGCTGATCTCGGCCGCGTTCTCGGTGACCAAGCAGGCGATCCAGCTCGGCCTGCTGCCGCGCATGCAGATCCGCCATACGTCGGTGCGCGACACCGGGCAGATCTACGTGCCGGCGGTGAACTGGGGCCTGTTCACCTTCATCGTGCTGGCGGTGGTGATGTTCAAGTCCTCGGCCGCGCTCGGCTCGGCCTACGGCATCGCGGTGACGCTGGACATGACGATCACCACCGTGATGACCTTCTTCGTCGTCCGCTACGGCTGGAAGTACCCGCTCGCGCTGTGCGTGCTCGCCACCGGGTTCTTCCTCCTGGTCGACGTCACGTTCTTCCTGTCCAACATGCTCAAGCTGCTGGCCGGCGGCTGGTTCCCGATCGTCATCGGCACCGGCATGTTCACGCTGATGCTGACGTGGAAGCAGGGCCGCACGCTGATGAGCGAGCGCCTGCGCGCCGACGCCATCGACCTCAAGGGCTTCCTCGACGCGGTGTTCGTGAGCCCGCCGACGCGGGTGCCCGGCACCGCGGTGTTCCTGGTCGCCGAGCCCGGGCTGACGCCCAACGCGCTGATGCACAACCTCAAGCACAACAAGGTGCTGCACGAGCACAACGTGTTCGTGACCGTCAAGCACCACGAGGTGCCGTGGATCGGTTTCGACCAGCGGCTCAGCGTGGAGTCGCTCGGCCACAGCTGCTGGCAGGTGACGCTGAACTTCGGCTTCAAGAACGACCCCGACGTGCCCGAGGCGCTGCAGCTGCTGGTCGACCGCGGCATCCCGCTGCCCGACATGGACACCAGCTACTTCCTCAGCCGCGACATCGTGATCCCGTCGCTGGGCACCGGCATGGCGCTGTGGCGCGAGAAGCTGTTCTGCAGCATGCACCGCAACGCGGCAGCGGCGGCCGACTTCCTGAACCTGCCGAACAACCGCATCGTCGAGCTCGGCGCCAAGGTGCAAATCTAGCCTCGGCATTGGGCCTGCAGAGGTGGTGCCGGCCGCGCTTGCACTAGCATCACCGCCCATGAGCCTGCTCTTCGTCGCCGACCCTCTGGAGGCGTTCAAGACCTACAAGGACACCACCTTCGCGATGATGCGCGAGGCGGCGCGCCGCGGCCACGAGCTGTGGGCGTGCGAGCCGGCCGACCTGGTGTGGCTGCGCGGCGCGCGCGTCGTCGCGCGCCATGCGCGCGCGATCACGCTCACCGGCCACGACGAGCGCTGGTTCGACGTGGTGGCCGAGCGCGAGCTCGCGCTGGCCGATGCGCGCGCGGTGCTGATGCGCAAGGACCCGCCGTTCGACTCCGAGTACTTCTACGCCACCCACCTGCTGCAGCAGGCCGAGCGCGAGGGCGCGCGCGTGTTCAACCGGCCGTCGGCGCTGCGCGACCATCCGGAGAAGCTGGCGATCCTCGAGTTCCCGCAGTGGATCCCGCCGACGCTGGTGACCCGCAGCGAGCACGCGGTGCGCGCGTTCCACGCCGAGCACCGCGACATCATCGTCAAGCCGCTCGACGGCATGGGCGGCATGGGCATCTTCCGCGTCGGCGCCGACGGCATGAACCTCGGCGCGATCGTCGAGACGATCGGCGGCCACGGGTCGACCACGGTGATGGTGCAGCGCTTCCTGCCCGAGATCGCGCACGGCGACAAGCGCATCCTGCTGATCGACGGCGAGCCGGTGCCGTACTGCCTGGCGCGCATCCCGCAGGGCGGCGAGGTGCGCGGCAACCTCGCGGTCGGCGGCAAGGGCGTGGCGCAGCCGCTGAGCGCGCGCGACACCGAGATCGCGCGCGCGCTCGGCGCCGTGCTGCGCACGCGCGGCCTGCTGCTGGTCGGGCTCGACGTGATCGGCGCGCACCTCACCGAGATCAACGTCACCAGCCCGACCTGCTTCCAGGAGATCGCGCAGCAGACCGGTTTCGACGTCGCGCGCATGTTCGTCGACGCGCTCGAGCGTGCGCTGGCGTGACCGCGGGCTCGTCGGTGCCGGCGGCGTGGCGGGGCGACGCGTTCGAGCGCGCGCTGGCCGCCGTGCTGCGGACGCGCCGCCTCGATCTCGAGCCGCTGGCCGAGCGGCACGCCGACGAGCTGTGGGCGCCGCTGGCCGACCCGCGGCTGTACGAGCACGTGCCGCAGGATCCACCGCCGTCGCCGTCCGCGCTGCGTGAGCGCATTGCGCTGCTCGCGCGACGCCGCTCGCCGGCGGGCGACCAGCTGTGGCTGAACTGGGTGATGCGCGAGCGCAGCGACGGCCAGTGCCGCGGCCGGCTGCAGGCCACGGTGAATCCCGACGCGCGGGCCTGGATCGCCTACGAGGTGTTCCCGCCGTCATGGGGGCGCGGCTTCGCGATCGAGGGCTGCCGGCGCATGATCGCCTGGCTGATCGACGAGCTCGGCGTGCGCGAGCTGGCGGCCGAGGTCGACTCGTTGAACGCGGCGTCGCTGAGGCTGCTCGAGCGGCTCGGCTTCGCGCGCGTGTCGTTGCGCGAGGCGGCCGACGAGTTCAAGGGCCGCGTCAGCGACGAGTGGACGCTGCGCCTGGCCGCGGCCGCATTCATTCGCGGCGAGGACGCCGGCGCGCCGCCGGGCGCCGCCGGCGCGGCACCGCGATGACGCAGCACATCCCGCGCCGCGCGCTGGCGCTGCTGGCGATCCTGACGCTGGTGTGGGGCACCAACTGGCCACTGTTCCCGCTGGCCACCCGCGAAGTGTCGGTGTGGACGTTCCGCGCGGTGTCGGTGTTCGTCGCCGGCGCGGCGCTGCTGGTGGCCGCGCGGCTGCGCGGCCAGTCGCTCGCCATCGAGCGGCGCCACTGGCGGACGATCGCGGTCGCCACCTTCTTCTACCTCGTCGTGTGGAACATCGCCAGCACCTACTCGGCGCTGCTGATCCCGTCGGGCCAGTCGGCGGTGCTCGGCTTCACGATGCCGCTGTGGTCGGCGCTGATCGCCTGGGCGGTGCTCGGCGAGCGGCTGCACGCACGGCTGGTGGTGGCGATCGCGCTCGGCGGCATCGCGGTGGCGCTGCTGATGTGGAAGAGCTTTCCGGTCTACGCGCAGGCGCCGCTCGGGCTCGCGCTCGGCTTGCTGGCAGGCGTCGGCTGGGCGGTCGGCACGCTGATCCTGCAGCGCGGCCGCGTCGCCGTACCGGCCACCGTGCTCACCGGCTGGCAGCTGCTGATCACCGCGGCGCCGATCACGCTCGGCGCCGTGCTGTTCGGCGACCACCAGTGGTTCGTGCCGTCGTGGCCGTCGATCGCGCTGATTGCCTACATCGCGCTGGTGCCGATGTGCATCGGCAACCTGTGCTGGTTCTCGATCGTCGGCCTGCTGCCCGCTGCGGTGGCCGGGCTGTCTTCGATCCTGGTGCCGGTGGTGGCGATGATCGCGGGCGCGCTGATGCACGGCGAGCCGCTGGGGCCCGTGCAGTGGCTGGCGATGGCGTGCAGCGCGGCGGCGCTGTCGCTGGCGCTGTTCAAGCCGGCGCGGCCGCCGGCGGCCGAGGTGACCTAGGAGCCTGCGCCCCGGCGCGCACCCCTCTGTCTGCCGGCCAGGCTCCTAGGCCCCGCGCGCGCCGCGGTTGCGCAGCCAGCGGCCGTCGGGCGAGGCCGCCGACGGGTGCATGCGGCTGACGATCAGGCCGCCCTGCAGGTACAGCGCATTGAGCAGCCGCATCGCGCGCTCGCGGTCGAAGCCCGGCCACAGCGCCACCTCGCGCAGGTTGCTGGTGCGCCGGCGCAGCCGCTCGACTGCGCTGCCGAGGCCGGCCGGCATCTCGAGCCCGCGCAGGCTGACGCCCGGCGCGACGCGGTAGGCGCAGGTGCCGTCGATCTCGGGCAGCAGGCGATCGCGCGCGCCGCGCAGCGCCATCTCCCACAGCAGCGGCGCCAGCGGCGAGTACAGCTGCGCCTCGCCGACCAGCGAGCGGTCGCTGTGGCCCGGCGCGCGCAGCATGGCCGGCTCGACCTGCAGCACCTGCAGGTCGTCGAGCCGGCCGACCAGGAACTGCGGCATCGCCACCGGGCAGTGCACCAGCCGCTCGGCGGGGAACAGCGTCAGCGGCACCACGCGGTCGGTCCACTGCAGGTTCACCGTCAGCGGATAGGCATGGCGCAGGCAGGCGGCCAGCACGTCGAGCAACTCGCTCTGGCGGCCGTTGCGCTCGAAGCGCTCGAGGTCCTGCATCAGCGACGGGCTGAGCGCACTGAGCCGCGTCGACGTCCCGTCGACGCCGCCCACGCGGACCAGGTCGTCGAGGTAGCGTTGGAACGCGCTCACCCGCATCAGGTCGGGCTCGCCGAGGGGTAACGTCGACTGGAACATGAATGAAGCGAGATGTTACAACCCCGCCGCGGCCTTCGGCGACCGAACAGCGGGGGCAGGGGGCGCCTGAAGCAGCGATTCGCGCGCTCGCTCGAAGGCCCGCCAGAAGCGCGCGTCCTGCGCGCTGGCGAAGTTCACCCGCATCAGCGTGCTCGATCGCGCCGGCACGTGGAACAGGCGTCCCGGCGCCACCAGCCAGCCGTCGGCGGCCATGCGCACCGCCAGCGGCTCGGTGTCGAGCCCGGTGTCGACCCAGCCGAACAGGCCCTGCGGCTCGGCCGCGAAGCGGCATCCCGCCTCGTGCGCGAGCCGCACCACGCGCGTGCGCGCGGCGGCCAGCCGCGTGGCCACGCGCTCGGCGTGGCGGCGCAGCAGCCCCTGGTCGAGGCACCAGGCCACTGCGCGCTCCAGCAGCGCCGGCGTGGTCAGCGAACTCAGCAGCTTGGTGTCGACGATGCGGTCCACCAGCGCCGGCGGCGCGGCCAGTACACCGACCCGCCAGTTGGGGGCCAGGATCTTGGAGAATCCGGTCACGTAGATCGTGCGCCGCAGGCCGTCGAGGGCGGCCAGCCGCGGTGCGTGCGGCGGCGCCAGCCAGGCGTAGGTGTCGTCCTCGACCAGGATCAGGTCGTGCGCCTCGGCCAGCCGCAGCACCTGGTGCGCGGCCGCCAGCGACAGCATCGCGCCGGTCGGGTTGTGCAGCACCGACACCGTCACGTACAGGCGCGGCCGGTGCTCGTCGATCAGCCGGCTCATCACCTCGAGGTCGGGCCCCGCGGGGCCGCGCGGCACCGGCAGCAGGTGCATGCCCATGCCGGTGAGCCGCGCGTGCTCGACCGCCCAGCCCGGGTCGTCGACCAGCACCGCATCGCCGGGCTTCAGCAGCGTGCGCGCGACGATATCGAGCGCGTGCGTGGCGCCCACCGAGGTGACGATCTGCGCGCTGGCGCAGGCGATGCCCAGCTCGTTGGACAGGCGCCGCGCCAGCGCCTCGCGCAGCGCCGGCTCGCCGGCCGGCTCGCCGTAGCGCAGCGCGTCGTCGGCGTTGGCCATCGCGCGGCGCAGCGCGCGCTGCAGCAGCGCGGGGTCGAGCCAGGTCTCGGGCAGCGTGCCCAGCCCCGGCCCCGGCAGCGACGCGCGGGTGCGGAACATGGCGCGGATCAGCGCCGCGGTGTCCACGGGCGCCGGCAACGCGACGTGGGGCTCGCGCGAGCGCGCCAGCGCGGGCGCCGCCGCGGCCGGGCGCACGAAGAAGCCGCGCTGGCGCCGCGCCTCGATCAGCCCCTGCGCCTGCAGGCGGTCGTACGCCGCCACCACGGTGCTCGGGCTGACGCCGTGCGCGCGCGCGCAGTCGCGCACCGACGGCAGGCGGCCGCCGGGCTGCAGCTGGCGCGCGCTGATGCGCTGCGCGTAGTGGGTGGCCAGGCGCTCGACGCGCGTGCCGTCGGCGCCGGGGGCGGCGTCAGCGGCCTCGCGATCGGCCTGCTGTATGGCTGTGTCCATCAGTACAGATGAGCGGTCTGTGCGGTGAAGTGTACTGAAACTGTACCGACGAACTGCCTAGACTGCGCCGATGAATACCGCCAGCGCCACCGCCGGCCCGCTGCCCGGCTGCGGCCACGCCGCCGCGGCGCAGCTGCGTCACGGCTACGCGCTCGGCGCGCTCGGCGTCGCGCTGTTTGCGCTGACGATCCCGATGACGCGGCTGGCCAGCGGCAGCGTCGGTGCGCCGCAGCTGTCGCCGTGGTTCGTCGCGTTCGGCCGCGCCGCCTGCGCCGGCCTGCTGGCCGCCGCTTACCTGCTCGCGGTGCGCGCGCCGCGGCCGAGCGCCGCGCAGTGGCGCCAGCTCGCGCTCACCGCGCTCGGCGTGGTGTTCGGATTCCCGCTCTTCATGGGGCTGGCGGTGGTGCGCGTCGACGCCGTGCACGCGGCGGTGGTCACCGGCATCCTGCCGCTGGTCACCGCCGCGCTCGCGGCCTGGTGGCTCAAGCAGCCGCAGCTGCGCGCGTTCTGGCTGTTCGCCTGGCTCGGCCTCGGCCTGGTGGTCGCCTTCGCGTGGTGGCGTGGCGGCGCCGCGTTGCAGACCGCCGACGCGTTGCTCGCTCTGGCGCTGCTGCTCGGCGCGATGGGATACGTGAGCGGCGCCAGGCTGTCGGTGGCGATGCGGCCCGAGCACGTGATCTCGTGGGTGCTCGTGCTCGCGTTGCCGATCACGCTGCCGATCGCGTGGTTGGCCTGGCCGGCGGCGCCGGTGCGCGCGTCGTCGTGGCTCGGCTTTGCCTATGTCGCGCTGTTCTCGATGTGGCTCGGCTTCTTCGCCTGGTACCGCGCACTGGCGCTCGGCGGCGCGGTGCGCGTCAGCCAGGTGCAGCTGCTGCAGCCGTTCCTGTCGATCCTGGCCGCGGTGCCGCTGCTCGGCGAAGCCGTCGACGCCGCGACCTGCGTGTTCCTGCTGGCGGTGATGGGCGTGGTGTTCGCATCGCGCCGCGTCGCCGTTGCCACCCCCGTGAAGGAAGCTCACCGATGAGTGCCTGGCAACTGGCGCGCCGCAGCGCGCGCATGAATCCGTCGATCATTCGCGAGATCCTCAAGCTCACCGAGCGCCCCGGCGTGCTGTCGATGGCCGGCGGCCTGCCGTCGGCCGACACCTTTCCGGTGCAGGCGATCCGCGACGCCTGCGAGCGCGTGCTGCGCGACACGCCGCGCGAGGCGCTGCAGTACGCCGCCAGCGAGGGCTACGGCCCGCTGCGCGAGTGGGTGGCCGCCCATCTCGCGGCGCAGGGCCTGGCGGTCAAGCCCGAGCGGGTGCTGATCACCACCGGCTCGCAGCAGGGCCTCGACCTGACGGCCAAGGTGCTCATCGACGCCGGCGCGCCGGTCGCCGTCGAGACACCGACCTACCTCGGCGCCCTGCAGGCGTTCGCGCCGTACGAGCCCGAGTTCGTGTCGCTCGACGGCGACGACGACGGCCCGCTGCCGCAGGCGTTTGCCGCGCTGGCGCAGCGTCGAGCGCGCTTCGCATACCTGCTGCCGAACTTCCAGAACCCGAC
>Ga0335084_10003646_pt1 | contig 15071 bp, 13 predicted proteins | sample Lox_Sample_44_FD_206721 | JGI IMG/M metagenome (GOLD analysis project Ga0335084, IMG submission 206721) | Soil microbial communities from Loxahatchee National Wildlife Refuge, Florida, United States - Lox_Sample_4.4 | ecosystem: Environmental > Terrestrial > Soil > Wetlands | place: USA...
ACGCGGTACCCGACCGTCGCGAACTCGTTCGTGATCGCCGGGTCGACGTTCGGGTTGTAGCCGCGATAGGGGGAGAGCTCGACGCCGAGGGCCGGGAGGAACTGCGTGTAGGTGATGTACTGCTCCTCCGCTCCGACGACGCGGCGGGCGATCTCGAACCGCTCCTCGGCAGAGAGCGAGGACGGCAGCTTCGAGACGATCCGGTTGTGCTCGCGCGCGAACAGCGTGTGCGTCGCAGTGAGCGCGATGTTCTCGTTGGCGCGGACGTCGCCGGCCACGACGGCGTTCGCCGGGTGGCCCGTGAGCGCGCCCATCAGGTCCATGTGGGGCGCGGCCGCGACCTTCCCGCGCGCGCTCGCGAGCGGGAGGTAGCCGCCGGGCAGCATCAGCGTTGCCGCGTTGTCCGCCATGCTCCCGTCCACCGGGCCGTTGCGGAGCCACTCGAGCCGCTTGTCGGAGCCCCCGTAGACGGCAAACGCGTCGATGAAGCTCGGCACGGTGTTGATCTCCTGCCTCGGGGACGTCACGCCGGTCCCGGGCGCCGCAGGGGTGCGCGTGAAGTCGATCTCGCCGAGGTCGTTCCGGAACCGCTCGAGCGGGTCCTTCGAATCGAAGGGGATCGGCACCTTTTCGCCGGGCTTCTCGTTCCGCAGGCCGAACGTGTGGTCGAGGAACTGGCCCCAGACCCAGCCCCACTGCGAGACGTCGTTCTCGGAGAAGATGTTCTGTCCGACGTCTTTGAAGACGCGGTTGCTGATGTAGCGCGCCGGCGGGAGCGGGACCATCTTCTTGATCCCGTCCGTGTACGAGACCCCGGCGATGCGCCGGTAGGGCTTGTCCTCCGCGCCCCAGCCCGGGTGGTCGACGTTGTTGCCGTCGCCGCTCAGCGTGCGGAACTGGGCCGCGGCGCCCCGGTCGGTCTTGATCAGCGCGTACCAGACGCCTGCCGCGAGCGCCCCGAGCGCGAGCAGCAGCGCGGCCGCTGCCCCGAGCCACCTCGCCCTCGACCGCCTCCGCGGCGCAGGGAGCGCGACCGGAGCGGCGGCCGGAATCGTGACGAACCCGCCCGGAAAGGTCAGGTACTCCTGGAGGCGGCGTCTCGCCACCATGGCGGGGTCCGGAAGATGATCGCGCGCGACGCGTGCAACATCGGGAGGCGCAACGAGCACCAACTCAGGACTGATCGGCTCCCGGACCTCAACGGGCGACCCCGAGGTCATGGAATGCCAGGGTAACGCGGATCGGTCTTTCGTGTCGCAATTCTTAGATCGCCTCCCGAAGGGCCTTCCGGAAGAGCTCGCGCGGAGAGCCCGGCGCTACAATGGCCGGCCCGGGGGTGTGCCCGAGTGGCCAAAGGGAACGGGCTGTAAACCCGTCGGCTCAGCCTACGGAGGTTCGAATCCTCCCGCCCCCACTTGCGGCCCCGGCCGGTGTCTCGAGACGCCGGCGGAGCCGGCTCCGCCGGCGCACCGCGAGCCAGGCGCCAGACCGCAAGGGGAGAGGAGTCGTAGTCTTAGAGCGTGGTCCGGTGCTCCCACTGCGGCCAGGAGAACCCGGACGGTGCCCGGTTCTGCCTGGCCTGCGGCCAGCCGCTCGCCGAGCAGGAGGCCGGCGCTCGCGACGAGCGACGGGTCGTGTCCGTCGTCTTCGTCGACCTCGTCGGCTTCACCGGCCGGGCCGAGAAGCTCGATCCCGAGGACGTGCGGGCGGTGCTCTCGCCGTACCACGACCTCGTCCGGCGTGAGCTCGAGTCGTTTGGCGGGGTGGTGGAGAAGTTCATCGGCGATGCGATCATGGCCGTGTTCGGAGCGCCGACCGCATACGGCGACGACGCCGAGCGGGCCGTGCGCGCGGCGATCGCCGTCAGGGACGGCGTGCGCGAGGCCGACGAGCGCGAGCTCCATCTCGACCTCCAGCTGCGGATCGCAGTGAACACCGGCGAGGCGATCGCCTCACTCGGCGCGCGGCCCGAGCTCGGCGAGTCGATGCTCGCCGGCGACGTCGTCAACACCGCCTCGCGCCTCCAGCAGGCCGCTCCGATCAACGGCGTGATCGTCGGCGCCGAGACGTACGCGGCGACGCGCGACCAGATCGAGTACGAGCCGGCGGCCCCGGTCGAGGCGAAGGGCAAGGCGGCGCCGGTCGAGGCCTGGGTCGCGATGCGCGCGCTCTTCCCCGCTGGCATGCGCAGGCTGTCCGGCGCTCTGGTCGGGCGCACCCGCGAGCTCGAGCTGCTCCGCGGGATCTGGGCCCGCGTCTCCGGCGAGCGCGTGCCCCACCTCGTCACCGTCCTCGGACCGGCCGGGATCGGGAAGACCCGCCTCGCGCAGGAGTTCGGCGAGGTCGCGGAGGAGCTCGGCGGCCACAGCGTCCACGGCCGATCGCTCCCGTACCGCGAGAGCAGCGCCTACTTCGGCTTTGCGATGGTCGTCAAGCAGCTCTGCGGGATCTTCGAGAGCGACCCGGCCGACGTTGGGCTGAGGAAGCTCCGCGAGCGGGTCGGCGACCTTCCGTCCTCCACGGACGCGGAGACAGTGACGCGGCACCTGGCGATCCTGCTCGGCCTCGACCGGGAGGGATCCGTCGACGACCGCGAGGAGCTGTTCTTCTCCGTGCGCGTCTTCATCGAGTCGGTCGCGGCGGAGGGGCCCATGCTGCTCGTCTTCGAGGACATCCACTGGGCCGACCGCAGCCTGCTCGACCTGATCGAGCTGCTCGCGGCCCGGCTCCGCGACCTGCCAGTGCTTCTCCTCACGCTCGCACGGCCCGAGCTGCTCGACGTTCGGCCGGCCTGGGGCGGAGGGCTCCCGGCCTACACGGCGCTGCCGCTCGCGCCGCTCAGCACCGTCGAGTCGCAGGAGCTCGCCGCACTCCGGCTCGCCGACCTCCCGGCCGACGACGTGTCCCGGCTGGCGGAGACCGCCGGGGGCAACCCGCTCTTCATCGAGCAGCTGGTCGCGACGATGGCCGAGGTGTCGTCCTCGTCGTCAGGGTCGCTCCCGACGACTATCAGGGGCATCCTGTCGGCGCGGCTCGACGCGCTCCCGGCTCGAGAGCGGGCGCTGCTGCTCGATGCGGCGGTCGGCGGCAGGACGTTTTGGCGCGGCGCGCTCGAGCGGATGGGGAACGACGGCGCCGATCTCTCCGAGCTGCTCGGCGCGCTCGAGACGCGCGACCTGATCATGCGCGAGACCGCCTCGATCATGGAAGGCGAGCAGCAGTTCAGCTTCAAGCACGTGCTGATCCGGGAGGTCGCGTACGAGCTCCTGCCTCGTGCCGACCGCCAGGCGCGGCACGCGCGCGCGGCCGAGTTCTTCGAGAACTGCGGCGCCGAGTCGGGAGAGGCGATCACCGCGCTCGCGAGGCATTGGCGCGACGCGGGCGACCCGCAGCGGGCAATCGGCTACTTCGTCCAGGCCGGCGAGCAGGCCGAGCGCGGCTGGGCCAAGGACCAGGCCGCGAACCTCTACCGGGAGGCGCTCGACCTGGTTCCCGAAGGCGACGGGGAGGAGCTCGTAGAGATGCGGAAGCGCGTCGCACTCGCACGGGCGGCCGCGCTGCACATCCCGGACGCGCAGCAGCTGATGCGCTGAGGCGTCGCTTGCGACGCCGACCAGAAGAGGCCGTGCCGGCTCTGCCGGTGCGGCCGCCCTTGACGTCGCTTGCGACGCCGACCAGAAGAGGCCGTGCCGGCTCTGCCGGTGCGGCCGTCCTTGGGCTAGCCGGGAAAGTCGGCCGGCGTCACGTCGCCGGCGATCTCCGCGATCTGGTCGATCGTGTGGCTCCCTAGGTCGCCGGCGTGGTTTCGGACCATCTCCTCGGTCGGCGCCTCGTAGACGCAGTAGGTCATGACGCTCCCGTCGTCGCCGACGACGACGTGGCTGTGCTCCCAGATGATCTGGGGGTACTTCTCCTCGATCACCTTCCGGGAGCGGCTCCCGACCTCCGTCATCTCGTCCTCGCCGACGTCGAATCTCCGGATGATCAGGTACCTAGGCACGGGCTCTTCCTCTCAGGTCGCGGGTTGGATGTTCTGGTTGACGTGAAGGACGTTGTCAGGATCGTATGCGGCCTTGATCCTGGCGAGCCTCGGGTAGTTCTCGCCATATGCCGCCTGCACCCGCTCCTGCCCCTCCTCCATCATCATGTTCACATACGCGCCGCCCGCCGAGAACGGATGTAGCGCCTCCCAGTAGTCCTTCGTCCAGGTGGTGATCGCGTCCGCGTTCGCCGGGTCGGGGTCGACGCCGACCATGACCATTCCCCAGTTGGCGTTCCGGTAGCCCCAGGGCGTGTCGTCCGGGCCCGCGCGGTGCGCCGCGCCGTCGATCGGGTACATGTGCATCGTCGACTTCCAGGTCGGCAGCCTCTCCGCGAACTCGACGTGCCGCTCGACCGCCTCGTCGGGGATCTCCTCGACGAAGTCGGCCCGCCAGTACCACTGGTCGCCAGGGGTGTACAGCTCGTCGAACGCGCTCTGGAGCATCGGTAGGGGCATCGGCTGCACGCCGTCCAGAACGATCCCCGGCTGGGACCGCGCTTCGGCCAGCGCCGCTTCGGCGCCCTCCTCCGCCCCCGTCCAGCACCAGACGACGCCGCAGACCTTCTGCAGGTGCAGCTCTTCCGGGAAGGGTGGCCCGGGCGGGACGGTCAGGAAGGCGAAGAAGCCGCCGAGGTCCTCGGGCGCACTCAGGATGAACTCGCGGTACCACCGGAGCACGTCGGGGGCGACATCGAGCGACCAGAGCATCGGCCCGGCGACGACAGTGCTCACCGGATGCAGCCCCAGCGTCATGGAGGTAACGACGCCGAAGTTCCCTCCGCCGCCGCGGATCGCCCAGTAGAGGTCGTCGTTCGTGCTCTCGTCGGCAGTGACGACGTTCCCGTCGGCCAGCACCACCTCGGCGCCAAGGAGGTTGTCGATCGAGAGGCCGCACTTCCGTGTCAGGTGTCCCATTCCCCCACCGAGTATCAGGCCGCCCGCCCCGGTGGTCGAGATGATCCCGCCTGGGGTCGCGAGGCCGTGCTCGTGCGTCGCGGCGTCGATTTCCCCGAGCAGGCAGCCGCCTCCCACCCTCGCGGTGCGGGCGTCCGCGTCCACCTCGATGCTCTTCAGGCCGGAGAGGTCGATCATCAGCCCGTCGTCGACGCTGCCCAGGCAAGGCCCGTTGTGGCCGCCGCAGCGAATCGCGATGTCGAGCCCGCTGTCGCGGCCGAAGTTGACGGCCGAGACGACGTCGTCGACGTCGGCGCAGCGGGCGATCAACGCCGGGCGCTTGTCGATCATCGCGTTGAAGAGGGCTCGCGCCTCGTCGTAGTTCGAGTCTTCCGGGCGGATGACGTCGCCGTGAAGGCCGTCGGCGAAACCGTCGATCTCGGCGGCGCTCAGGGAGGTGGTAGACATGGCGCTCCTCTCGTCGCAGTCGCGCGACTCTACTCGCGCCTCTGCGCTCGTTCAAGACTCGTACGATTGACCCGTGGAGCGGTTCGACACCATAGTCGTCGGGGCAGGCCCGGCCGGGTCGACGGCCGCGTACCGCCTCTCCAAGGCAGGTGCGCGCGTGCTACTGCTCGACCGCGAGCGCTTCCCGCGCGACAAGCCGTGCGGCGGCGGGCTGACCTACCGTGCCGTGCGCCAGCTACCGGTCTCCGTCGAGCCGGTCGTCGAGGACACGGTCGACCGCTTCGAGCTCGGGCTGCGCTACGAGAGGCGGTTCGAGCGGGGCGGCGAGGGGCCGCTCGTCCTGATGACGCAGCGGCGTCGGCTCGACGCGCACCTGGCGGAGCAGGCAGCGGCCGTGGGCGCGGACTTTCGCGACGGGCAGCGTGCGACCGAGCTCGAGCTCGAGGAGGACGGCGCGACGGTGCGCTTCGACGGTGCTGCGGCCAGGGCGCCGGTCGTGATCGGGGCCGACGGCGTCAACGGGCTCACCGCGCGGGCGCTCGGGCTTGTGCCGCGCCTCTTCGGCGTCGCCTTCGAAGGGAACGTCTCTTATGTACACGCGCGCGAGGAACGATGGCGCGGCCGTGCCGTCATCGACCTCGGCGTCGTCCCAGGCGGCTACGCCTGGGTCTTCCCCAAGGGCGACCACGTCAACGTCGGCGTCGGCGGCTGGGAGTCGGAGGGGCCGAACCTGCGCGAGCACCTCGACCGCGCCTGCGCGTCCTACGGGCTCCCGGCTGAGCGGCTGGAGGGGATGCGGGGCTTCCGGCTCCCCATGCGGCAGGCCGGCGATTCGGCGATGAGCGGGCGCGCGATGCTCGTCGGAGATGCGGCCGGGCTCGTCGACCCGCTCACCGGGGACGGGATGTACGAAGCGTTCGTGAGCGCCCGTCTGGCCGCGGAGACCGCGCTCGATCTGCTCGGGGGGCGGGCCCAGGGCCTCGAGGGATACGGCCAGCGGCTCGACGAGGCGCTCGGCCGGACGCTCGCCGCGTCGTGGAAGGCCAAGCTCGCGCTGGAGCGCTTCCCGCGCGTCGTCTTCGGCGTCGCCGGCATGCCGCTCGTCTGGGGCTATGCGGCGGCTTTCCTGCGGGGCGACCTGGCGCATCCGGGCGAGGCCCGGGGCCTGGTGCGCGCGCCGCTCCGGCTCGTCGAGGCGCTCGGCCGCAACTGAGGTAGCGCGCTCTCAAGCACGGTGCGGCGGGTGCCGATCAGCACCTTCGTGGACCTGAACTCCATGCTGACGCGTGCCGTCGAGCTGGGCGCGAGTGACATCCACCTCAAGATCGGCCAGCCGCCGGTGCTCCGTCGTGACGGCGAGCTCGGCGTGCTCCCGGACCAACAGCCGCTGAGCGACGCCGACCTCGAGGCCGCCGTCAACCAGATCGCGGAGCTCGCTCCCGCACGGCTCCAGTCCTTCTACGAGACCGGCGACCTCGACATCGCCTACACGGCCCCGCAGCTGCCGCGCTTTCGCGTCAACGCCTTCCGCCAGCGCGGCGCGATCTCTGTTGCCTTCCGCGTGATCCCGAAGGAGGTGCCGAGCTTCGAGGTGCTAGGGCTGCCGAAGGGCGTGCGCCGTCTTGCGGAGGAGCACCGCGGGCTCGTCCTCTGCACCGGCGCCACCGGCTCGGGCAAGACGACGACCCTGGCGTCTGTCCTCGACCACATCAACCGGACGAGGCGCCTGCACATCGTCACGATCGAGGACCCGATCGAGATCATGCACGCCGACCGCGGCTGCATCGTCAACCAGCGCGAGATCGGGCTCGACACGGAGTCGTTCCTCTCGGCCGTCCGCCGCGTGCTCCGGCAGGACCCCGACGTGATCCTGATCGGCGAGCTGCGCGACGCCGAGACCGCCGAGACCGCGCTCAAGGCCGCCGAGTCGGGCCACCTCGTCTTCTCGACGATGCACACGATCGACGCCGCCGAGACGATCAACCGGCTGATCGAGTTCTTCCCCGCCGTCAAGCAGCAGCAGATCCGCTCGATCCTCGCAGGTGTTCTGCGCGGGATCGTGAGCCAGCGGCTCCTGCCGCGCGACGGGGGCGGGCGCGTCGCGGCCGTCGAGGTGATGGTGATGAACTCGCGGATCGCGGACCTCGTCCGCGAGTCGCGGTCGGAGGAGATCCCGGACGCGATCTCCGAGGGCGACTTCTTCGACATGCAGACGTTCAGCGACGCGCTGATCGAGCTCGTGCTCAGCGACGAGATCGACCGCGAGACGGCGTCGAACGCCGCAACGAACCGCCACGACTTCGAGGTCGCGCTCGACCAGGCAGTGATGCGCCAGGCGGCCGGCATCAAGCACGGCCAGCGCCTCTCCGAGCTGGCTCAGGAGGAAGACGAGCCGGAGGAGATCCGGATGCCCGAGCTGAGGATCGCAGGCCAGGACGGATGAAGCGGCTAGCTGCGGCCTTCTCGCTCGCGCTCGCGCTCGCGGGGGCGGCGAGAGCAGACGTCTTCAAGGTCGTCCCCACCCAGGCGGCCGGGACTTCGACCCTGCCGAGCGCTGCGGCTCCGAACGCCCCCGGGACGATCTCGTTCTCGCGCACGAAGCCCCGCTTCGCCGAGCAGCTGAGCTACCCGCAGCTGCTGGCGCTCTGGCAGCGGGCGGGTGCCAGCTACGGGATTCCCTGGCAGGTTCTCGCCGCGATCAACAAGGTCGAGTCGAACTTCGGGCGCAACATGGGCCCGAGCTCGGCGGGAGCGATCGGCTGGATGCAGTTCATGCCCTCGACCTGGGAGCGCTGGGGCGTTGACGCGAACGGCGACGGCGTCGCCGACCCGTGGAACGCCGAGGACGCGATCACGGCCGCGGCGCGCTACCTCGCTGCCTCGGGCGGCGCCTCCGACATCGCCTCGGCGGTCTACTCGTACAACCACGCGCAGTGGTACGTGGACGAGGTGCTCCAGCTCGCGCGGCTGTTCGGCTCGAGCGGGGTGGACGCGACGTTCAACCTCGACCGCATGCAGGTCTCGCTCACGCATGCTCGCGCGGCGGTCGTGCGGGCCAACCGCAAGGTGGTGAACGCCGAGCGGCAGGTTCGGGCCCTGTGGCGGCGCGAGAACGGCCTCCGGCGCAGGCTCGCGGCCGCCGGAGTGCTCTCCGATCGGCTCGCGCTCGAGCGGAGGGCGGTGCAGACGGGAGTCCTGCGCGCCGTTGCCCAGGCCAGGGTCGCCGGCCTGCGCAAGATCCTCCAGCAGAAGCAGCAGGAGCTCGACGCGGCGCACGACCGCTCGCTCGCGGCCTCCTTCATTCCTGCGGCCGGGACGATGCTGGCTGCGCCGGCGTACGACGGGACATACGTCTTCCCGGTCGGCGGCGGGCCTTCGGTCGTCTCGGTCTCGCACCATCACCACGACTACCCGGCGGCGGACATCGACGCGCCGATGGGGTCGCCGGTCTACGCGCTCGCGAACGGCGTTGTCGTGGAGTCGTGGCCGTACCCGAACGGCAACTGCGGGATCGGGCTGATGCTGCGGACGGACGACGGCCAGACCTGGACCTACTGCCACCTCTCCTACCTCGACCCGACCGTCACCGCGGACGCCGTGCTCTCGGCCGGCGCGCAGGTCGGGCTCGTCGGAATGACCGGCCACGCGACCGGCCCGCACCTCCATCTCCAGCTCGACCCGACGACGAGCTACCCGCAGGACGAGGCGTGGTTCGCGGGCTTCGCGGGCACGGCCTTCCGCTGGCAGGACGGCGGCGCCAACGACGCCGTCTCGAGCGGCCCGGTCTTCGCCGTCGTCCCCACGCAGGCCCCCACCTCCGGCGGCCCGGTCGTGCTCTTCTCGCGCTAGACACGCGCGCCGGTTCGTAACGCGTTCGTCACCACGCATTCACCCACGGCTCCCGCGGGCGTCGGCACACTCGGGGAGGAATGCGCGAACGCCCGCGCCCGCTGCTCTGCGAGCTCCACGCCCACACGACCTGGAGCGACGGCGAGCTTTCGCTGCGGGAGCTCGTCGACCTCTACGGAGCGGCCAGCTTCGACGTCCTTTGCGCGACCGACCACGTGCTCCGAAGTGACGATCCGTGGCCCGTCGAGCACGAGCGCCCGTGCGTCGACGCGACGAACCTCGACGCCTACCTCGCCGAGATCGAACGGGAGCGCATCCGCGCCCGCTCGCTGTACGGGCTCCTGCTGCTCCCCGGCCTCGAGCTGACCTACAACGACCCGGACCCCGAGCGCGCCGGCCACGCGGTTGCCGTTGGCCTTCGCTCGCTCGTGTCCATGGACGACGGGCCTGCGGCGGCGATGGAAGAAGCGCGTGCGCGCGGTGCCGCGGTCATCGCCGCACACCCGCACGACGACGGCCCGGCGCCGGGAGTCCGAGCTCCGACCCGGTACTTCGCGCGTCACTGGCGCGACCTGTACGGCCTTTACCACCGCGTGGAGCTCTTCAACGGAAACCACCTCTTCGCCTGGGTCGCCGAGGCCGGCCTGCCCGTTGTCGCCTGCGGCGATCTCCACCGCGCCGAGCAGCTCCCGGGCTGGACGACGCTCGTGCCCTGCGAGCAGGACGAGGAGGCGCTCGTCTCCTACCTCCGCTCGCCCCGTCCCGTGTTCCTCACGCGGCTCCAGCAGGCGCCCGTCTCGCTCGCCGCGTAGGCCGATTCACCCTCTAGGGGGATGCCTGGCGCGAGCGCGGGTGCCGAAGGGATCACCATGGCGGTCCGGCTTGCCGCGCTCTTGCCACGTGCGGTCATCGTGGTTCTCGTGTGGATGCTGGCGACAGCAGCCTTCACTCTCGCTGCCGACAAGCAGATCATCGGCCCGACGACGCCCAAGAGCGTGCCGGCCGCACCCGCGCCGCCGCTCGTCGTACCGGCCGTGACGGGGCAGGCGTTCGTCTTCGCGAAGGGCATGCTCGAGGACGCCGGCTTCGCCTGGCGGGTCGAGGGGCCCGTCCACGGCTACGCCGCCAACCTCGTGGTCTCGCAGTCGCCTGCGGCGGGCGCGAAGGTCGTGAACACGGGGGCGCCGACGATCGTGGTGCACCTCGAGAAGGGCAAGTACGTGGAGAAGGGCTCGCCGGAGGACACCGCGAGCTACACGGGGACGCGGATCGTGCTCACCGGGGCGGTGAGGCACGCGGTCAAGCACACGCCGGCCGCCGTGCCCAAGCCGACCGTCGCCGCGCCGAAGAAGAAGCCCGTCGCGGCGAAGCCGAAGCCGGCGGTGAAGAAGAAGCCGGCCTCCGCTGCCCGTCCGCCGGCGTTCACCGTCCACGGCGCGCCGAAGGAGCCTCTCGACGAGATCAGCCTCCCCGCGCGGGCCGACCAGCTGGCCGCCTGGGTGGCAACGAACCCCAAGGCGACCAAGAAGAACGTCCAGCACTGGCTCTACCAGCACGCCTGGATCGTCGACGGAGCCAAGTTCGGCTGGTGGCACGGGGCCCGGGCGCTGACGACGCTGATCGCCGTCGACCGGACGCTCGAGCGCAACTGGGGCATCGGCCAGCGGAGCGAGGCGGTCGCCCGCGCCGCGCTCAAGCGGGTCAAGCGAGAGGCGAAGTGACCCAACGCCTGCAGCGCCGCCGCCTGGCCGGCGAGCGCGGCTACACGCTGGTCGAGATGCTCACCGTGATGGTGGTGCTCCTCGTCGTCATCACGAGCCTGACCACGGTCTTCGTCTCGGCGTCGAACTCCGAGACCGACATGAACAACCGCTTCCAGGCCCAGCTCACGGCCCGCCTCGCGCTCGACAAGATCCGCCGCGAGACGCACTGCGCCGGAGCCGCCACGCCGACGGGCGCGTCGTCCTCGGTGACGCTGACCCTGGCTCCGAGCTGCACGCCGCAGGGCAGCACGGCGGTCACCTGGTGCACGCGGTCGGGCGGCACGAACCGCTACGGGCTCTACCGCGTCGTCGGATCGACCTGTACCGGCGGCGTGAAGTACGCGGACTATCTGACCTCCGCCAACGTCTTCAACTTCACGAACCAGTCCGCCACCTCGCTCGCCAAGCTCCATGTCGACTTCCCCGTCAACGTGAAGCCGTCGAAGACCACCGAGAGCTACGAGCTGATCGACGACATCGTGCTGCGTAACAGCATCCGGCAGTAGCGCCGCCTCAACCCGAGCCGCCCGACAGCCGATAACCCGCACGTGGACGTTGCTCTCGGGATGCTCGCGTTCTGGCCGGCCCTCGCGCTCGGCAGCTTCGTGAACGTCGTCGCGGCCCGCGTGCCGCAGCGCCGCTCCGTCGTCCATCCGCGCTCGGCCTGCATGAGCTGCGGCACGGAGCTGGCGTGGTACGACAACGTGCCCGTGATCTCCTACCTCGCGCTGCGCGGCCGCTGCCGTTCGTGCGGCGCCCGCATCAGCCCGCTCTACCCGGCGGTCGAGCTCGCGACGGCCGGGCTCGTCGCCGCCTGCTTCGTCGTGTTCGGGCTGACCGCGGAGGCCGTCGTGGCCGCGTTCTTCTGCGCCGTGCTGGTCGCCGTCACCGCGACCGACCTCACGCACCGGATCGTGCCGAACCGGATCGTCCTGCCCGCCGCCGGGGTTGTTCTCCTGGCCCAGACGGCGATCCACCCGAGCCCGGAGTGGCTGCTCGGAGCGCTCGGCGCTTCGGGCTTCCTGTTCGTCGCGGCGCTCGCCTACCCGGCCGGGATGGGGATGGGGGACGTGAAGCTGGCGCTGCTGATGGGCGCGATGCTCGGCCGCCTCGTCGGGGTCGGCCTGATGGTCGGGATGGTCGCCGCGCTCGTTCCGAGCATCTACCTGCTCGCCCGCCACGGCGCTGCCGCCCGCAAGATGGGCATCCCGTTCGCGCCGTTCCTGGCCTTCGGCTCGGTCGTGGCGCTCTTCGCCGGCCAGGCGATCTTCAACGCGTACCTGGGCACCTTTTAGCTCCCGCCAGCTCAGCTTTCCTCGGCGTTTTGCCGATACCTCGTTCGAGGTATGGATCTTCCGAAGTTGCGCACATCCGGCCAGGCCGGCCAGGAACAGGCTGCCGGTGAATCCGGCCTGCCCGCATTCCCGGTCAACGAGCTCGCCGAGCTCGTCGCCGACCTGATCGAGACGACGGGGCTCGTCCCGGCCGACAAGATCGCGGTCGTCCGCGGGCGGGTGAAGCAGGGCGGTTCCTTCGCGCAGGCCATCCTCGAGGAGGGCGTCGCCTCCCCCGACGGCATCGCGCGGACGCTGGCCAGCCGCTTCCACCTCCCGTTCGTCGAGCTGCCGGTCGTCGGCGTCAACCCGAACGCGGTCGGGGAGCTCCCGCTCCACGTGCTGGAGCGGGTCAACGCCATGCCGTACGCGCTGGAGGGGAACATCCTCCGGGTTGCGGTCGCCGACCCGAGCAACGTCCAGACGATCGACGAGCTCCGGCTAGGGACGAAGTTCCAGGTCGAGCTCGCGGTCGCCTCCCGCGACGAGATCGCGAACGAGCTCCGCAGGCTTGCGCGCGCCTCCGAGGCGTTCGGAGCGCGCTCCGTCATCGAGGAGGACCAGTTCCTCGGCGAGGAGCCCGAGGAAGAGGAGGACGACCTCGAGGTCGACGACGGGATCTCGGACGCGCCCCTCGTCCGGCTCGTGAACTCGATCATCTTCCAGGCGGCCGAGGACGGGGCCAGCGACATCCACTTCGAGCCGCAGGAGGACACGCTCGCGGTGCGGCTCCGCATCGACGGTGTGCTCCACGAGGTGCAGCGGATCCCGAAGCGGATGATGGCCGGCGTCACCACACGCCTCAAGGTGCTTGCGAAGCTCGACATCGCCGAGCGGCGAAAGCCGCAGGACGGCCGCATCTCGCTGAACACCGCTGCCGCGGGGCGCATGCTCGACATCCGCGTCGCGACCCTGCCGACGGTCGAGGGCGAGTCGGTGGTCATGCGTCTGCTCGACAAGTCCAAGCAGGCGCCGACCCTGACCGACCTGGGGCTCTCGGAGGACATGCGCGAGAAGCTCGAGAAGATCATCCGCCGCCCGACCGGCGCGATCCTCGTCACGGGGCCGACCGGCTCCGGTAAGTCGACGACGCTCTACGCGGCGCTGACCGAGATCAACCGGCCCGAGATCAACATCATCACCGTCGAGGACCCGGTCGAGTACCGGCTCGCCGGCGTGAACCAGGTGCAGATCAACACGCGCGCTGGCCTCACGTTCGCAGCGGCCCTGCGCTCGATCCTCCGCTCCGACCCCGACGTCGTGATGGTCGGCGAGATCCGCGACGGCGAGACGGCCAAGATCTCGATCGAGGCCGCCCTCACCGGCCACCTCGTGCTCTCGACGATGCACACGAACGACGCCCCGGGCGCGATCTCGCGTCTCGCCGAGATGGGCGTCGAGCCGTTCCTGACCGGCTCGGCGGTCTCCGCGGTGCTCGCCCAGCGCCTCGCGCGGAAGCTCTGCTCCCACTGCTGCGAGATGTACTCGCCGACGACCGAGGACCTGATCAGTGCCCGCGTCTCGCCCGAGGTCGCGGCCGCCGCCGACGGCGTCGTCTTCTACCGCAAGAAGGGCTGCCCGCGCTGCGGCCAGACCGGCTACAAGGGCCGGGTCGGAATCTTCCAGCTGCTCGTCATGAGCGAGAACCTGGAGACGCTGGCGGCGAACAACGCGAACCGCGAGGAGCTCGACCGAGCCGCAATCGGCGAGGGCATGCGAACCCTCTGGGACGACGGCCTCGGCAAGGTCGCCGCGGGCCTGACGTCAGTCGAAGAGCTCGCCCGCGTCACAACCTGACGCAAAGGCCGCAGATGCGCCCGAGATTTCGGCAAACCTGGCAGGCCTGGAGTCGTGATCCGCTCTACTTTCGGATGCGCCGGGTCTACTTCGGGATCATGACTCCGGTACTGATTGGGTTTGCCCTGCTGATGCTCATCGTCCAGCAGTGGACGATGGCTGTCCTCGCGAGTGTTGCCGCGACAATCGCTGTGATCAGCGTTCTGCGAACGCCGTGGAGGCAGCGCGACAGAAATTTCTGAATGTTCGCGCGCGCTGCTCTGCAATGAAGAAGTAAACGCAACGGACTCCAGCGTGCAGGACTCGGCCGAAGGCCGAGTGCTCTGCGCGGGTTTCGTTATGCGGCCTGGATGTCGCAGCCGAGGTACATGAGCGCCTCGACCGCTTCCGTCACGAAGGCCGTGGCCTCGCGGGCGTTGCCGAACGTGTAGGGGCCCGGGCGGGCCGGCTCGGCGCTTGCGACGCCGATCGGGAAGACCTCCGCCTCGACGATGCAGGAGTCGCCGTGGTCGATCGCGCGCAGCACGGCGACCGAGCGGCCGTCCTTGCGCGCGTGCCGGACGAACAGCTCGTGTGCGTGGGGCTGCGGCTCGGGGGTGCTCACGACTGCGCGGGCGGCGCCGCGGCAGCGTTCGTCGCGGCCTGGGCGACTGTGTCCCGGTCGGTATAGCCGCTGAGGCGGACGAAGAGCGTCCGCGGCCGCTGGAAGACGAGCACGGCCGGGTCGTCGAGCACCCGGTCCGCAGCGCTCGCGCCGGTGGTCAGGAGCGACGTCAGAGGCGCCGCGATCTTCTCGTTCGTGACGTCGAGCGCGACGAACCCCGCGCCCGCCTGGGCCGCGCCCTGCCTCGCCTCGGCGAGCGCGAGCGTGTCCACGGAGGAGTGCGGCGCGTAGAGCGCGACGACCACGACGTCGTGTGTGGT
>Ga0335084_10003648_pt1 | contig 15067 bp, 13 predicted proteins | sample Lox_Sample_44_FD_206721 | JGI IMG/M metagenome (GOLD analysis project Ga0335084, IMG submission 206721) | Soil microbial communities from Loxahatchee National Wildlife Refuge, Florida, United States - Lox_Sample_4.4 | ecosystem: Environmental > Terrestrial > Soil > Wetlands | place: USA...
GCGCCGGGTGGGCGCTGGTGGTGGCGTCGCGCACCTCGAGCGCCGCGCCTCCGGGCGGGCGCGCAGGCGGCACGTGACTGCCCTTCAACTCGCGCCCGATCATCAGCCGGATCATCGCCGCGTGGCCAATGCCGGCGCGGTCGAGCTCGCCGGCCACCGCACCGTCGCGCAGCACGACCACCCGATCGGCGCAGCGCTCGACCTCGCCCAGCCGGTGCGAGATGAAGATGATGCTGACGCCGTCGGAGCGCAGGCCGGCGATGACCCGCAGCAGGCGATCGGTCTCGGCGATCGTCAGACTCGACGTCGGCTCGTCCATGATGACCAGCCGCGCCTGCAGCGACAGCGCCTTCGCGATCTCGACCAGTTGCCGCTGCGCCAGCGACAGGCGGTCGACCATCGCATCGGGGCCGAAGTCGCAGCCCAGGCGCTCGAGCAGCGGACGCACGCGTTGCCGCAGCGCCCGCGTGTCGACCAGCTTCAGGAAACCGCCGGCCAGCACCTCGCGCCCGATGAACACGTTGGCCGCGACGTCGAGGTTGTCGAACAGATTGAGTTCCTGGTGGACGAACGCGATGCCTGCCGCCATCGCGTCGTGCACGGTCAGCGCCGTGCGCGCAACGCCGTCGACGCGCAGCGTGCCGGAATCGGGCGCGACGACGCCACCCAACACCTTCATCAGCGTCGACTTGCCGGCGCCGTTCTCGCCGACCAGACCGATCACCTCGCCGGGGTGCACGGCCAGGCTGACGCCGTTCAGCGCCACGACGCCGGGATAGCGCTTGCGGATGCCGATCAGTTCGAGGAACGGCCGAGCGATCACGTGCGACCCCACAGGCGCCACACCGCCGCGGAAACGCCCGGCCGCCTGGGCCGGCGCAGCCTGTCGCGGCCGCGCCGGCGGGCGGCCCCGCGCCGCCGCATCACTTGCCCATCATCTGCTTCAAGCCGGCGGTGAAGGCGTCGACGTTCGACTTGTCGATCACCTTGCCGGGCACGATGATGATGCCATCCTTCGGAATACCGGACTTGTTGCCCTCGAGGTAGGCGGCCATCAGCTTCATGCCTTGGTAGCCCCATTCGAACGGCTGCTGCACGACCGTGCCGGCAATCGTGCCCTCCTTGACGCCGCCCAGCGTGATCGGATCCTCGTCGAAGCCGATGACCTTGATCTTGCCAAGCTTGCCGGTCTCCTTCAGCACCTCGTAGATGCGCGGCGTGTTGTAGGAGTAGAAGCCGACGAGGCAGGCGACGTCGGGGTTGGCGGCGAGCGCGTCCTCGACGTTGCGCTTGGCACGGCCCTGGTCGATCTCGTCGCCGCGAACGTCGGTCAGCGTGACCTTCGATCCCTTGATCGTCTCCCTGACGCCCTCGATGCGCTCGCGCGCGTTGTCGGCGCCGAGCAGGCCGACGAAACCGATGCACTTGCCGCCCTGGGGCAGGGCCTTCAGCATCAGTTTGCCCGCGTCCTTGCCGAGCTCGACGTTCGACGACCCGATGTAGGCCACGCGCTTGGACTTCGGCGCGTCGGAGTCGGTGGTGAACACCACGGTCTGGGCTGCGATCTTGTTGAGCCCGTCGGTCTGGTTCTTCGGATCGACCGCGCTCACCATGATGGCGGCGGCACCTGCGGCCACGAGGTCCTCCATCACGCGCTGCTGCACCGCGGCCGCGGCCTGCTCGGGGTACTTGAACTGCAGGTTGTACTTCGGCAACTCGCCCTGCGCCTTCTTGACGCCGGCCTCGGCGATCTTCCAGAAGTCGGAGGCGCCGTTGACCACAAAGACCAGCGTCTTCTTGCTCTGCGCCGTCGCGACGCTCATGCCGACCGCGAGCGCCAGCGCCACCATCGTCGCGCCTGCGACGGGTGCTCTCCAAGTGTTGTTCATCAGTTGTCTCCTCGTTGCTGTCCGATGCAGGCGACCCGCCTGCGGGGTGCGGGCCCGCATGGCGCCGATGCGGTTCGTCGCTGGCGTCACGGCAGGTTGTCGCGAAGAAAGATGTCGATGCGGATGCGTTCCTGGTCGGGCAGCACGCGTTCGCGCGACAACGCCGCCAGCGCCAGCCGGCAGGCCGAACGAATCTCGTGGCCCGCGTCCTGGTTGATCACCGCATGGGCCACGCCGCTGAGCAGCGCCTGGCGCGCGTGCGGCGTCAGCTCATGGCAGATCCAGACGATGTCGCCGGCGCGGCCGCTGCGTTCGAGCGCGGCCTGGATGCCGCGATTGCCCGCACCGATGCTGTAAAGGCCCAGCAGCTCGGGCTCGCGCTGCAGCAGCTTGGCGACCATCGGCTCGGTGCGCCGCGACAGGTCTTGCCCCTCGATCGCCGGCAGCAGCCGCAGCGCGGGATACTCCGCGGCCATGACCTGCTGGAAGCCGAACAGCCGCTCCGCGTGGTCGCGCAGCGCACGGCTGCCCATCACGATGCCGATGCGCCCACTGCGCGGGCCGACAAAACGGCCCAGCAGCGAGCCCGCGGTGCGGCCGGCAGCGACGTTGTCGATGCCGACGAAGTGGCTGCGCTTGGAACCTGGCACGTCGGACACCAGCGTCACGACCAGCGTGCCCGCGGCCACCAGATCGTCGATCGCGGCGCGCACCACCGGATGGTCCAGCGCCATCACGACCGCGGCATTGCAGCGCCCCTTCAGCGTGGCCAGCTGGCGCGCCAGTGCATCCGGCGAGAACACGTCGGCACGCTGCACCGTCGCCGTGGCGCGTTGCTCGGTCAGCCAGGGCGCCACGTCCTGCACCTGCCGGTCGAGCATGTCGACGAACGTGTTCGTGCCCGACGGCAGCACGAAGGCCAGCCGCGCCTGCCGCTTGCGCGCCAAGCGCGCGGCGGCCGGGTCGGGCCTGTAGCCCAGGCGGTCGACCACCGCCTGCACGTGTGCGACTGTGCGCGGGCGCACGCCGCCGCGGCCGTGCAGCACGCGATCGACCGTGGCCAGGCTGACACCGGCGACGCGGGCCACGTCATGCAGGCTGGCGCGTGCGGCGTCGGGCATGCGGCTATCATACCCACGCAAGATGAGGTGCGTTGCTCATGCGGGCACCGTCGTTGGGATCAGTGGGCGCGCCGGGCGGCGCGGGCAGCGGCGGAGGCGGCGATGAAGAGGGTGGTGTGGGGCGTGTTGAGCACCGCGCGGATCGGCGTGGATCAGGTGCTGCCGGCGATGCGTGCGAGCCCGCTGATCGATCTGCGCGCGATCGCCTCGCGCTCGCTGGCCGGCGCGCGCACCGTCGCCGACGCGCTGGGCATCGCGCGCGCCTACGGCTCGTACGACGAGCTGATCGGCGACCCGGACATCGAGGCGATCTACAACCCGCTGCCGAACCAGTTGCACGTGCCGCTGACGCTGAAGGCGGCCGCCGCCGGCAAGCATGTGCTGTGCGAGAAGCCGATCGCGCTGAGCGCTGGCGAGGCCGCTGCGCTGCGGGCGGCGGCCGGCGAGGTGCTCATCGAGGAGGCGTTCATGGTGCGCCACCATCCGCAGTGGCAGCGCGTGCGCGTACTGGTGCGCAGCGGTCGCATCGGCACCGTGCGCGCGGTGCAGGTCTTCTTCTCCTATTTCAACGACGACCCCGCCAACATCCGCAACCAGGTGGCCACGGGCGGCGGCGCGCTGTACGACATCGGCTGCTATGCGATCCTGTGCGGGCGCTACTTGTTCGAAGGCGAGCCGCGGCGCGCCGTTGCGCTGGTCGATCGCGACCCCGCGCTCGGCACCGACCGCACCACCAGCGCGTTGCTGGACTTCGGCGACGGTCGCCAGCTCGCCTTCACGGTGTCGACGCAGAGTTGCCCGTACCAGCGCGTGAACGTGCTCGGCACGCAAGGCCGCGTCGAGGTGCAGATCCCCTTCAATGCGCCGCGCGGCGGCGCGATGCGCATCGCGCTCGACAGCGGCGGTGCGCTCGATGGCAGCGGCATCACCACCGAGATCCTGCCGGCGGCGGACCAGTACCTCTTGCAGGCCGAGGCCTTCTCGCGTCGGCTGCGCGGCGAGGCCGCGCCCGGCTGGGGCGTGGACGATGCCATCGCCCAGCTGCGTGTGATCGACGCGCTGTGGCGCTCCGAGAAGAGCGCGCGCTGGGAGGCAGTGGTCTAGGCGATCGCGACCCGGCCAAGGGGCGTCGCCCGACGTCCCAGCGGGGAGGGAAAGCACCACCTTGACGCTGAGGTGCGGACCTCATAATCGCCCGCGACCGACGTCGCGGCCCTGCTCGGGCCGTGCTCCGCAGGTGGCTACAGGTTTCTGACGGGGTGTGACGGGCCGTTGCGGCGATCGGGTGCGCAGGCTTTCGGAGCGCGTGTTGCGACGCATAGGAGAGGAAGGAGCGGCGATGGACAAGACATTCCTGAAAGTGGTGGGCGCGGCGCTGGCGGCGCTGCTGGTGGCCGGCCCGGTCTGTGCGCAGCAGAAGAAGACGCTGGCCGTGGTGGTGAAGGGCCTGGACAACCCGTTCTTCACCGTGCTCGGCGACGGCTGCGCCAAGTGGAACAAGGAGAACCCGAAGTCGGAGTACACCTGCCTCTACACGGGCCCGGCCTCCAGCGCCGACGAGGCCGGCGAAGTGCAGATCGTCGAGGACCTGATCAACAAGGGCGCCGCCGCGATCGCGATCTCGCCGTCGAACGCGCCGGCGATGGCCAACATGCTGAAGGCCAAGAAGCCAAAGATGCCGATCATGACGATCGATGCCGACCTCGCCGCGGCCGACCGCGCGCTGCGCGCGACCTACCTCGGCACCAACAACTACGACATGGGCGTGCTGATGGCCAAGCACCTGAAGGGCCTGAAGCCCAAGGGCGGCACGGTGTGCATGCAACTCGGCAACGTGGCGGCCGACAACATCAACGCGCGCGCGGCCGGGTTCCGCGACACCATCTCCGGCAAGAAGGGCATCGCCAAGCTCAACGGCGACGGCGGCTGGACCGAGATCGCCGGCTGCCCGCTGTTCACCAACGACCAGATCGACCTCGCCAACCAGCAGATGGCCGACGTCTTCACCAAGAACCCGAAGCTCGACGCGTTCATCCTGGTCGGCGGCTGGGCGCAGTTCGGTCCGCAGGCCTACGCGCAGGTGACCGACCAGGTGATGGCCAAGCTCAAGAGCAAGGAGCTCATCATCATCGCCGGCGACACGCTGCCGCCGCAGCTGGCGGCGCTGAAGGCTGGTCGCAGCCATGCGCAGATCGGTCAGCGGCCGTTCGAGATGGGCTACCGCGCACCGAGCGTGATGATCGACCTGATCAATGGCAAGAAGGTCGCCGATCCGCTGTACACGGGGTTGGACGAGTGCGTGCCGACCAACCTCGACAAATGCCCGGCGAAGTGATCGACAGCCCCTGTTGAGCGACGAGGGCGCCCGCAGGCGCCCTTGTTGTGTGCAAGCCTCGACGCATGGCCGTTCTCGAGCTCAGCAGCGTCTCCAAGCACTTCGGCGCCATCCAGGCGCTGATCGACGTGTCGTTGTCGCTGCACGCAGGCGAGGTGGTCGGACTGATGGGCGACAACGGCGCCGGCAAGTCGACGCTGGTGAAGATCGTCGCGGGCAACTTCCCGCCCAGCGACGGCGCGCTGACGATGGGCGGGCGCAAGGTGGTGTTCCATCGGCCCTCCGACGCGCGCGAGCAGGGCATCGAGATCGTCTACCAGGACCTGGCGCTGTGCGACAACCTGACCGCCGCGGAGAACGTGTTCCTCGGCCGCGAGCTGGTGCGCGGCTTCGGCCCGCTGCGCGTGCTCGACTACCGCACGATGTTCAGGCGTGCCGGCGAGCTGTTCGCGGAGCTCAAGTCCGAAACGCGGCCGCGCGACCTGGTGCGCCGCATGTCGGGCGGCCAGCGGCAGGCGGTGGCGATCGCGCGCACGCGGCTGGCCGACTGCAAGATCGTGCTGATGGACGAGCCCACCGCGGCGATCAGCGTGCGCCAGGTCGCCGAGGTGCTCGATCTGATCCGCCGCCTGCGCGAGGCCGGCATCGCGGTGGTGCTGATCAGCCATCGCATGCCCGACGTGTTCGCGGTGGCCGACCGCATCGTCGTGCTGCGCCGCGGACGCAAGGTGGCCGACAAGGCGATCGAGCAGAGCTCGCCCGAAGAAGTGACCGGCCTGATCACCGGCGCGATCGAGGCGGCGTGATATGACCCCCCCTCGATGCGCCTTCGGCGCCTCCCCCCCAGGGGGGCGACGCCAGCGGCCCGGCAGAGCCGGAGCCGCGGCGTCTGCTTGGATGGGCTGCACATGTCGGTGAGTCTGCAGGAATCCATCGACCGCCGGGTGCACCAAAACTGGCTCGCGTGGCTGGCCAGCCAGCAGACGTTCTGGGTCTCGGTGGCCGCGGTGGTGGCGTTCGTCGTGCTGTCGTTCGCCAGCGACGTCTTCGCGACGCAGCAGAACCTGTTCAACGTGACGCGCAACTTCGCGTTCGTCGCGATCATCGCGATCGGCATGACCGCGGTCATCGTCAGCGGCGGCATCGACCTCTCGGTCGGCGCGGTGCTGGTGCTGTCGGGCATGGTGATCGGCATGACGATGCACGACGGCATGTCGATCTGGCTGGCGATTCCGCTGGCGCTGGGCATGTCGCTGCTGGTCGGCGCGATCAACGGCTGGATGATCGCCTACGTCGGCGTGCCGCCGTTCGTCGTCACGCTGGGCATGCTGTCGATCGCGCGCAGTGTCGCGATGGTGCTGTCGGACAACCGCATGGTCTACGAGTTCGGCCCCGACCAGCCCAAGCTGCTGGCGCTCGGCGGCGGCTTCGTCGACCTGCCGCTGCCGTGGCTCGATGCGATCCGCATCCCGAGCCCGGTGCTGTTCCTGCTGGTGCTGGTGCTCGTCACCGCCTATGCGTTTCGCTTCACACGCTGGGGCCGCCACGTGTTCGCGATCGGCGGCAACGAGGGCGCTGCCACGCTGACCGGCGTGCCGGTCAAGCGCATCAAGGTCAGCGTCTACATGTTCTGCAGCTTCACCGCGGGGTTGGCCGGCATCCTCGAGGTCGGCTGGCTCGGCACCATCACGACCGGGCTCGGCCAGGGAATGGAGCTCACCGTGATCGCCGCCGCGGTGATCGGCGGGGCCAACCTGTCGGGCGGCATCGGCACCGCGTTCGGCGCCGTGGTCGGCGCGGCGCTGATCGAGGTGATCCGTAACAGCCTGACGCTGCTGGGCATCAGCACGTTCTGGCAGGGCACCTTCGTCGGTGTCTTCATCATCGTCGCGGCGCTGTTCGACCGCCTGCGCACGCGCGGTGCCAACGAATAGCGCGGCCGCCGATTCGCGCGAGAATGCGTGCGATGAGCACGCCCCAGAAGCCCAGCCTCGACGGCCGCCCCGACGAAGCCGGCGGCCTGAGCTACCCGTGCGGCACGCCGCCCGACAGCGGCCACGGCCGCGAGGTCGTTGCCGGCGTGCGCTGGCTGCGCATGCACCTGCCGTGGGCGCTGGCGCACATCAACCTGTATGCGCTGGCCGACGACGGCGGCTGGGCCATCGTCGACACCGGCGCACAGACGCGCGAGGCGCTGGCCAACTGGACGCGGGCGCTCGCGGCCGAGGACGCGCTGGCGGGCCAGCCCATTACCCGCGTGTTCGTCACCCACATGCACCCCGACCACGTGGGGATGGCCGGCTGGCTGACGCGTCGCTTCGACGCGCGGCTGTGGATGACGCGGCTTGAGTACCTGATGTGCCGCTCGCTGGTGGCCGACACCGGCCGCGAGGCACCCGACGACGCGATCCGCTTCTACAAGCGAGCCGGCTGGAACGACGAGGCGCTGGAGCACTATCGCGTGCGCTTCGGCAGCTTCGGCCGCGTGGTGCACACGCTGCCCGACAGCTTTCGCCGGCTGCACGACGGCGAACGCATCCGCATCGGCGCGCACGACTGGCGCGTCATCGTCGGCAACGGACACTCGCCCGAGCATGCCTGCCTGCACTGCGAGGAGCTGAAGGTGCTGATCTCGGGCGACCAGGTGCTGCCGCGCATCTCGTCGAACGTGTCGGTGTTCCCCACCGAGCCCGACGCCGATCCGCTGGCCGACTGGATCGCGTCGATCGCCAAGCTGCGCGCCACCGTGCCCGACGACGTGCTGGTGCTGCCGTCGCACGGCGAGCCGTTCCGCGGCCTGCACGCGCGGCTCGACCGGCTGGCCTCCGGGCACGAGAAGAGCCTGTCGCGGCTGCGCCGCGCGCTGACCGAACCGAAGCGCGCGATCGACGTCTTCGGCGCGCTGTTCGCACGCGCGATCGAAGGCCCCGAGCTGCTCGGCATGGCCACCGGCGAAAGCCTGGCGCACCTCAACCACTTGGTGGCGCTGGGCGAGGTGGTGCGCGAGCCCGGGCCCGACGGCGCGGCGCGCTACTGGCTCAAGGCCGGGCGCATGTGACGCGCGGTCGTCGCCCGCTGCTACACGAGGCGACGGCCCGCGCCGCCTAGGGAAGTCCCGGCGCACCGCGGCTGTCGCGCGCAGGCATGCTTGGCGCCCGGACGGTGGGGCGCCAGACCCCCGAGGCGGACGTGACGGCTTTTCTGCAACTGTTGATCTCCGGCGTCTCGCTGGGCTGCATCTACGCGCTGATCGCGCTGGGCTTCGTGCTCATCTACAAGGCCACCGAGACGGTCAACTTCGCCCAGGGCGAGCTGATGATGCTCGGCGCCTTCGCCGGGCTGGCGCTGATGGAGATCGCGCAGCTGCCGTTCATCGTCGCGGCGGTGCTGGCGCTGGCGGCGATGGTGGCGCTCGGCGTGCTGCTCGAGCGGGTGGTGATCCGGCCGATCCTCGGCCAGCCGCAGTTCACGGTGGTGATGCTCACCATCGGCATCGGCTTCGTGGCGCGCGGCCTGATGACGATGGTGCCGAACTACGGCTCCGACACCCACGCGCTGCCGGTGCCGTACAAGGGCCAGATCTGGAACCTCGGCGCGCTGGTGATCAGCGTCGAGCAGGTGGTGGTGATCGTGGTCACGGTGGTGCTGTGCGCGCTGCTGTACGCGATGTTCAGCTTCAGCCGCGTCGGCATCGCGATGCAGGCGGCGTCGCAGAACCAGCTGGCCGCCTACTACATGGGCATTCCGGTGCAGCGACTCAACGGCCTGGTGTGGGGGCTGTCGGCCGGCGTGGCGACGATCGCCGGGCTGCTGCTGGCACCGTTCACGTTCGTGCACGTCAACATGGGCTTCATCGGGCTCAAGGCGTTCCCGGCCGCGGTGGTGGGCGGCTTCGGCAGCCTGCCGGGCGCGATCGTCGGCGGCCTGATCATCGGCGTGATCGAGGCGATGGCGGGGTTCTACCTGCCCGAGGGCTTCAAGGACATCGCCGCCTACGTGGTGGTGCTGGTGATGCTGGTGATCAAGCCCAACGGCCTGTTCGGTGGGTCGACGCGCAAGAAGGTCTAGAACATGAGACCCCCTTGCTCACTCCGTTCGCTGCCGCCCGCGGCGGCATCGGCTCGCTTGGGGCGGCCCTGCGCCCGTTGACATGCGCTTCCTCTTCAAGACCGACTACGACCAGGACATCCGGCTCGTCAAGCACGGCGGGCAGGCGTTCTGGTACGGGCTGCTGATGGTGGTGCTGCTGATCGCGCCGTGGGGCGTGGGCGACTACTGGATGACGCAGCTGTCGTTCATCCTGATCTACTCGATCGCCGGCCTCGGGCTGATGGTGCTCGCCGGCTTCACCGGCCTGGCCTCGCTCGGCCACGCCGCGTTCCTCGGCGTGGGTGCCTACACACAGGCCTATCTGCTGAGCCACGGCTGGCCGTTCGTGCTCGCGCTGCCGGCCGCCGCGGCGCTGGCGGCGATGGTGGGCGTGGTGGTCGGGCTGCCGGCGTTGCGCGTCAAGGGCATCTACCTCGCGATCGCCACGCTCGCGTTCGGCTTCATCGTCGAGGAGGTCATGGCACGCTGGGAGAGCGTGACCGGCGGCAACTCGGGCCGCAGCGTGCCCGGCGTCTCGATTTTCGGCTGGGAGGTCGGCTCGGGCGTCGGCTTCTACTACGTGTGCCTGGTGGTCTGCACGCTGGCGACGCTGGGCGTGCTGAACCTGTTGCGCTCCGGAACCGGCCGCGCCTTCATCGCGATCCGCGACTCGGAGATCTCGGCGCAGAGCATGGGCATTCCGCTGGCGCGCACCAAGACGCTGGCGTTCGCGATCTCCGCGGCGCTCACCGGTGCGGCGGGGGCGCTGTATGCGCACAAGCTGGCGTTCATCTCGCCGGACCAGTTCAGCGCGCTGCAGTCGATCGAGCTGTTGTTGATCGTGGTGGTCGGTGGCGTCGGCTCGGTGCACGGCGCGTTCCTCGGCGCGATATTCTTGATCGCGCTGCCGCAGCTGATCGCGGTCAGCAAGGACTTCCTGCCGCCGGTGATCGGCCAGGCCAGCGGCCTGCAGGCGCTGATCTACGGCGCGGTGCTGGTGGGCATCGTGCTGTTCGAGCCGATGGGTCTGTACGGCCGCTGGCTGAAGATGCGCACCTACCTGCAGCTGTTCCCGTTCTACCGGCGCGGGATGTTCAAGCGGCAGAAGGCGTTTGCCAAGTCGGAGCGGGTGCGGTGAGGGGGTGGCTGTTCGGCTTTCCCGGGCCGGCCGCGCGGCGCGGCGGGCGGTGCCCGGGGCCGGCTCCTACTGTGGCGGTCGGCCCTGCAGGCCGACTCCGCTGCGATGCTCGGTCTGAGGTCGCGCCGCGAAACTCGCTTCACTCACTGCGTTCGTTCCGCTCAGACAGTCGCGGCGAATCAGAGGTGGAAGCGCGCGCTGCGCGCGCGCCGACCTCAGCCCTGCGCTTCTCGCCGCCCCACAAGTCGCCGGCCCCGGGCACCGCCCACCGCGCAGAGACGCTCCCGCTGTTGGGCGTAGGGCACAGTGGTGCCGGCAAAGCCGTGGGTGGGTGTGCGTCGGCAGCGACATTGGGCGGCGCTGAGGAGCGCGGGGGTCGTGGCCGCGCGCGCGCAGCGCGCGCTTCGTCGTCTGACTCGCCGAGATTGTTCGAGCGTAGCGAACGAAGTGAGCGAAGCGAGTTTCTCGGCGGGCCACGAGACCGAGCACCGGAAGGGAGTCGGCCCGAAGGGACGACCGCCGTACACGAGCGCCGGCGCATACCCACCCGCGGCTTTGCTCGCTCGGTCTCTCCAAGGGAGAACTCCGCATGAGCGATGCCGAAACACCGCTGCTCTCCGCCCGCGACCTCACGGTGCGTTTCGGCGGGGTTCTCGCCGTCAACAAGGTCAGCTTCGACGTGCGGCGCGGCGAGGTGTTCACGATGATCGGGCCCAATGGTGCGGGCAAGACCACCGTGTTCAACCTGATCAGCCGCATTTACGATCCGAGCGCCGGCGAGATCTGGTTCGAAGGGCAGCGCATCAGCGATCTGCCGCCGCACCGCATCGCCGAGTTGGGCATCGCGCGCACGTTCCAGAACATCGAGCTGTTCGAGAACGCCTCGGTGCTGCAGAACCTGCTGATCGGGCATCACGTGCACCAGAGCAGCGGCTTCGTTTCCAACCTGTTCTTCACGCCGCGGGCGCGCCGTGCTGAGCGCGAGGCGCGGTTGCAGGCCGAACGGGTGATCGAGCTGCTCGAACTGCAGCACCACCGCGATTCGCTCGTGCATGGACTTCCATACGGCGTGCGCAAGGTGGTCGAGGTGGCGCGCGCGCTGTGCATGGGCCCGAAGCTGCTGCTGCTGGACGAGCCGTCGTCGGGGCTCAACGTCGAAGAGACCGAAGACATGGCCTGGTGGATCCGCGACATCCGCAACGAGCTGCACATCACGGTGCTGATGGTGGAGCACGACATGAGCCTGGTGTCGCGTGTGTCCGACCGCGTGCTGGCGATCAACCAGGGCGAGGTGCTCGCGCTCGGCGCGCCGGCCGAGGTGCAGGCGCACCCCGGCGTCGTCGAGGCATATCTCGGCTCGGCCGACGACCTATCTGGCTTGCGCAGGAAGGCGGCCTAACCGTGGGCGCGGACGCGACCGACCTGCTGGTGCTGGCCAACATCGAGAGCGCGTACGGCCCGATCCGCGCGGTGCGCGGCGTCAGCCTCACCGTGCGGCGCGGCGAGATCGTCACGGTGCTCGGCAGCAACGGCGCGGGCAAGTCGACCATCCTGAAGACCGTCTCCGGCGTGCTGGTGCCCACGCGCGGCAGCGTGCACTTCAAGGGCGTCGACATCACCGCGCGCGATCCGGCCGATATCGTTCGCCGCGGCCTGGTGCACGTACCCGAGGGTCGCGAGGTGTTCCCGCTGCTGTCGGTGCACGACAACCTGATGATGGGCGGCTTCACGCGCCGCGACCGCGACGCGCTGCATCGCGACCTCGACATCGTCTACGGCTACTTCCCCATCCTCAAGGAGCGCGACCGCCAGAACGCCGGGCTGCTGTCGGGCGGCCAGCAGCAGATGCTGGCGATCAGCCGCGCGCTGATGGGCGCACCCGAACTGGTGCTGCTCGACGAGCCGAGCCTCGGGCTGTCGCCGAAGTTGACGCGCGAGATCTTCGAGATCGTGGTGCGCATCAACCGCGAGCGCGGCACGACCATCCTGCTGGTCGAGCAGAACGCCAACATGGCGCTCAACGTCGGCGACCGCGGCTACGTGCTGGAGAACGGGCGCATCGTGATGGAGGACACCTGCGAGCGGCTGCGCGAGAAGGAAGACATCCGCGAGTTCTACCTCGGTATGAAGGAAGCCGGCGTGCGCGGCGAGCGGCGCTGGAAGAAGAAGAAGATGTGGCGCTGAAGGGCGGCATGGGCGACGACACGGCCGCGGCGTTCGAGCGCGCCAAGGCGCTCTTCCTCGACGGCGTGGCGCGCGCCGAGGCCGGCGATGCGGCGGCGGCTGAAGCCTGCTTCGAGGCCTCGCTGGCGCTGCTGCCCGAGCGGGCCTCCACGCTGACCAACCTCGGCACCGTGCAGTTGCAGCTCGGCAAGGCTGCTCCGGCGCTGCAGGCACTCGATCGTTCGGTCGCGCTCGACGCGTCGCAGCCCGACGCCTGGTGCCAGCGCGGCCTCGCGCTGGCGCGGCTGGGCCGCCTGGCGGACTCGGTGGCCAGCCTGGAGCAGGCGCTCGCGCTGGATCCGCGCTACCTGCCGGCGCTGTTCCATCTGGGCTGCATGCTCAACGAGTCGCGCCAGCATGCGCGCGCGCTCGACGCCTTCGAGCGCCTGCTCGCGATCGACCCCGGCAGCGGCCCGGCCTGGTTCCGCCACGGGCAGACGCTGCAGGCACTCGGCCGCCCGGTGCAGGCGCTCGCGTCCTACGACCGCGCGCTCGGGCTGGATGCGGCGCAGCCGCAGGCATGGATCAACCGCGGCGGCATCCTGCGCGAAGCGGGCCGCGGCGCGGAAGCGGCCGCGTCGTATCGACAGGCGCTGGCGCATGGCGGCGATGCCGAGATGGTGCGCTTCTGCCTGGCCGCGGTCGAGCCTGGCAGCCCTGCGCCGGACGCGCCGCCGCTGGCGCACGTGCAGGGGCTGTTCGACGATTACGCTGAGCAGTTCGATGCCCACCTGGTGCGAACGCTGCGCTACCGCGGCCACGAGGTGCTGATCGACGAACTGCGCCAGGCCTCGCGCGGCCGGCGCTTCGCGCACGTGCTCGACCTCGGCTGCGGCACCGGCTTGTGCGGCATGCAGTTGCAACCCCTGGCCGAGCAGATCGATGGCGTCGACGTGGCGGCGCGGATGCTGGCGCGCGCGCGCGAGAAGAACGTCTACCACCGCCTCGAGCAGGCCGACGTGGTGTCGTACCTGGCGACCACCGGGCAGCGCCACGACCTGGTGGTGGCGGCCGACGTGCTGACCTACCTCGGGCCGCTCGTTGCCGTCTTCGCCGGCGTGGCGCGCGTGCTGCAACCCGGCGGTCTGTTCGCCTTCTCCGCCGAGGTGGCCGACGACGACGGCGATGCCGAGATCGTGCTGCGCAGCAGCCTGCGCTATGCGCATTCGCGCGCCTACCTCGAGCGGCTCGCGCGCGAGCACGGCTTTGTGGTGCGGAGCCTGCAGCGCAAGCCGTTTCGCGAAGACCGTGGCGCGATGCTGCGCGCCTGGTACGGGGTCTTGTCGCGCTGAACCGGCGTCGCGCGGCGTGCGCCCCTACACTGGCGCAATGGCTCAGACGCGCATGCTGCTCGAGGGTCCGGTGGCGGTGCGCGCCTACCGCTGCGACGCCGGGCCGCGGTCGCGCGCGTTCTGGGAGCATGCGGACGGCTGGTCGGTGTCGTACGTGCAGCGCGGCAGTTTCAGCTGCCGCTGCCGCGGCCGGCTGCACGACCTGGTGCCCGGCTCGGTGCTGGTGCTCAAGCCGGGCGACGACTACCAGTGCACGCACGAGCATCGCGAGGGCGGTGACGATTGCCTGGCGGTGTTCCTGACGCCGGAGCTGGTGCACGAGCTCGCGCCGCGCCGCGGCGCCTGGGCCTCCGGCGGCACGCCGCCGCTGGCCGAGATGATGGTGCGCGGCGAGTGGATGCGCGCGGCGGCCGCCGGCGACAGCGACGTCGGCCTCGACGAGGCCGCGCTGGCATTCGTGGCGCGCTTCGCCGCGCTGACGGACGATGACGCGGAGGCCCGCGAGCCCGCGGCCGCGGACCGGCGGCGCGCAGTGGAGTCGGCGCTGTGGATCGACGCGCACGCCGATCAGGCGCTCGACCTGCAGCGCCTGGCCGCGCAATGCGGGCTGAGCGCGTACCACTACCTGCGCGTGTTTGCGCATGTGCTCGGCGTCACGCCGCACCAGTACCTGGTGCGCAGCCGCCTGCGCAGCGCGGCGCGCATGCTGGCCGAGGGCGAGCGGTCGGTCACCGAGATCGCGCTCGACGCGGGCTTCGCCGATCTGTCCAACTTCGTGCGCAGCTTCCGCCGCGCGGCCGGCGTGTCGCCGCGCGAGTTCCGGCGTGCCGCGCGCGGCGACCGCAAGATTCTCCAAGAACGAATCGACGCCGCCGCCTAGCATGACCGCTCCAACGACAGGAGAGGTTCATGTTCGATCACGTGGGACTGAAGGTGTCGGATCTGGCGCGCAGCGTGCGCTTCTACAAGGCCGCGCTCGG
>Ga0335084_10003649_pt1 | contig 15065 bp, 12 predicted proteins | sample Lox_Sample_44_FD_206721 | JGI IMG/M metagenome (GOLD analysis project Ga0335084, IMG submission 206721) | Soil microbial communities from Loxahatchee National Wildlife Refuge, Florida, United States - Lox_Sample_4.4 | ecosystem: Environmental > Terrestrial > Soil > Wetlands | place: USA...
CCCGCCAAAGGCCACGACGGGTCACCGGGCGACGCGAGGCTGCCTGGATCGACGGCAACCGCGGGCAGCGCGGGTGGGAGATCCGGTGCGGGCAGGGCCGGCGCGACGATGTTTTGGACGGTGTGGGCCGAGGCCGGAACGGCGGCCGCCAAGACGGCGAGCAGTGCCAGCGACACCACCAACATGGCAACCACTCGAGAGCGTGACATGGGCGCGAGGATAACCAATCAACCGTCCATGGTCAATCACGGTTCCCGGGCACGGACTTGCCCGCGGCCCCCTTGCTGCCGCATGATCAGGCCCGCATCTCGATCTCACGCCGGCCAGGCCAAGGGAGAGACTCCGTCGATGAGCCGCAAGAAGGCCGTGCGAGCGACCTCCACGCGCTTCACCGTCTCGCTCCCGGATCCGCTCATGCGGGTGCTGGATCGGCTGCGCACCGATCGCCGCTACGGCAACCGGAGTGAGTTCGTGCGGGATCTCCTCCGCGCCGAGCTGGTCAAGGAGGAGTGGGCGGACCAGGAGGGGGAGACGGTGGGCGTCCTGGTGCTCGTGTACGACCACGACACGCGCGCCCTGGCCGACAAGCTCACCGACATCCAGCACGAGCACGAGGGGCTGATCACCGCGGCCCTCCACGTGCACCTGGACGCCCACACGTGTCTCGAGGCCATTCCCCTCCGGGGCCCCGCGCGCGACATCCGGCGCGTCGCCAACCGGCTACTGTCCATCAAGGGGGTGCGCTACGGGCAGCTCGTCCCCGCCACCGGCAAGCGCTTGCTGTGAGGCGCCCGGGCTCCGACTCGTTGACGGCACCGGAGGGGCTGTGGGATCATAAGTTCCCTTCATGAAAGTCCATTTCACAACCCTCGGCTGCCCGAAGAACCAGGTCGACTCCGAGCTGATGCTGGGGATGCTGACCCAGGCCGGCCACGAGATCGCGGAAGCGGCGGAGTCGGCCGACTGCCTGGTGGTCAACACCTGCGCCTTCATCGACCGGGCGCGCGAGGAGTCGGTCAACACGATTCTCGAGCTGGCCCAGCTCAAGGAGCGCGGGCGCGCGCGGGCCCTGATCGTCACCGGCTGCCTCACCCAGCGGTACGGCGGTGAGATCAGCGAAGAGATTCCGGAGATCAACGCGATCCTCGGGACCTCCGAGCTGCACCGCATCGTGGAGCTCGTGAACCAGGCCGACGGCCGCCAGGCCTGGGTGAGCGAGGCTCCGCCCGGCTATCTGTACAACGCCCAGACTCCTCGGCTGCTCACGGCGCGGGTGCCGTACGCCTACGTCAAGATCGCGGAGGGCTGCGACATGGGCTGCACGTTCTGTGCGATCCCGCAGTTCCGCGGCAAGCACCGGAGCCGCCCGCTGCCGGACATCGTGGCGGAGGTCGAGCGGCTCGCGGGCCGGGGCATCCAGGAAGCCATCCTCGTCTCACAGGACACGCTGGCGTACGGGCGCGACCTGTCCGGCAACGGCGACATCGGCGACCTCCTGCTGGCGCTCTCCGACACCAGGATGCCGTGGATCCGCCCGATGTACCTCCATCCCGCTCACGTCACGGAGCGCCTGATCGAGAAGTGGCGGCGCGCGCGGGTGGTGCCGTACCTGGACATGCCGGTGCAGCACGGCGACGACGCCATCCTGCGTGCGATGCGGCGCGGCGTCACCGCCCAGCGGATGAAGGACATCGTGGCCCGGCTGCGCGATGCGCTGCCCGGCGTGACCCTGCGCACCACCGTGCTGGTCGGCTTCCCCGGCGAGACCGAGGGCGCGTTCCAGAACCTGCTCGGTTTCGTGGAGGAGGTGGGCTTCGACCGTCTCGGCGTCTTCACCTACTCGGTGGAGGACGGCACCCCGGCCGCGGGCTTGCCCGATCCGGTGCCCGCCGAGGCGATGGCCGAGCGCGCGCAACAGGTGCAGGACCTCCAGGACCGGCTGGCCTGGCCGCGCCAGAAGGCGCTCTACGGCACGCGGCAGACCGTGCTCGTGGACGGGCCGAGCCCGGACTCGGCGTTCCCCTTCGAGGGCCGCACCGCGGGGCAGGCGCCCGAGATCGACGGCGTGGTGCTGTTGCGCGACGCGCGGCTGACCCCGGGGCGCTTCGCGGAGGTCTCGATCGTCGAGGTTGACGGTTACGAGCTCGTCGGGGAATAGGCCACTCGGTCGGCTGGACCGCCTGGCCTTCATGCTGGCCAGCCTCTTCGGCGCCGGCTACTCGCCGGTCGCGTCGGGGACGGTCGGCAGCTTCGTCACCCTCGTCGCCATCTGGCTCCTTCCCTGGACGACCTTCGGGCTCGTGGTCGCGCTGGTCGCGGTCACGCTCGTCGGCCTCTGGGCGGGCTCGCGCGTGGAGCGCGTGCTCGGCCGCAAGGATCCGGGGCTGATCGTGATCGACGAGGTCGCGGGGATGCTGCTCTCGGTCATCGGGCTGCCGCGGTCCATCCCGGTGCTCGTGACCGCGTTCCTGCTCTTCCGCCTGTTCGACATCTGGAAGCCCTTCCCGGCCCGAGAGAGCCAGGCCCTCACCGGCGGGATGGGCGTCATGGTGGACGACCTCATCGCCGGCCTCTACACGCTGATCCTCATCATGGGCGCGCGCGCGCTCTTCGGCGTTCCCGCGTGAGCCACCCCCCGTGAACCAGGCCTGGATCGTCACGGTGGGCGCGGCCCAGCTGGGCGCGGCCGACGACCCCGCCGGCCTCATGGTGGCGCGCGCGCTCCTCGCCGAAGGTGTCCCGGTGGCCTCCCGCCAGGTCGTGGACGAGGACGAGATCGCGGTGGAGGAGGCGCTGCGCGGCGCGGTGGAGGCCGCCTCGCTGGTGGTGGTGCTCGCGGAGCCCGGCGGCTCGAGCGGCGAGGTGGTGCGGCGCGCGCTGTCGCGGCTCGGTGGCGCCCGCCTCGTGCTCAACGACAAGCTGCTGGCGCTGCTGGAGGAGGACTTCGCCCGGCGCGGGCAGGCCATGCCTCGGCGGCTCGATCGGCTGGCGCTGCTGCCACAGGGCGCGACGCTCTGGCCGGCGGCTGGCGAGCCCGCCTGGGTCCTCGAGATCAGTCGCGCCGCGGTCGTGGTGCTGCCCGCCGGCTCCGCCGCGCTCGGTCCGCTCGTGGACGGGCAGCTCCGCCCGCTGGCCCGGCAGCGGCTCGGCGCGGGCGAGTGCACCGTGCTCCGCACGCTGCACACCACGGGTCTCTCGCCCGCGGACGTCGAGGAGCGGCTCGGGCGCTGGCTGGGGGCGGACTCGGCGGTGGCCGTCGCCTGCGTGCCCGTCGACGGCGACGTCTGGGTGCAGCTACGCGCGCGGGCGGCCTCGCGCAGCGCTGCGGAGGCGGCGCTCGACCCGGTGGAGCGGGAGGTTCGCGAGGCGCTGGGGCCCGACTGCTGGGGGCGGGACGAGGACACCATGGAGGTCGTGGTGGGCCGGCTGCTCCTGGAGCGGCATCTCACCGTGTCCATGGCCGAGTCGTGCACCGGCGGGCTCGTCGCCCACCGCCTCACGAACATCGCGGGCTCGTCCCGCTACGTCGAGCGCGGCGTCGTCGTGTACTCGAACGAGGCCAAGCAGCAGCTCCTCGGCGTGCCGGAGGCCATGCTGCGCGCGCACGGCGCGGTGAGCGCGCCGGTCGCGGAGGCGATGGTCGCCGGCATCTGCCGCATCTCGGGCTCTGGGTGTGGGATCGCGGTGACCGGTATCGCGGGCCCGGACGGGGGCACGCCCACCAAGCCGGTCGGGACCGTGTTCATCGCGGCCGCGGTGCCGGGGCCCGCCGGGCCGCGCATCCAGGTGCGCCGCTTCCGGTTTCCGGGCGGGCGAGAGGCGGTCAAGTGGCAGTCTTCCCAGGCCGCGCTCGACATGCTGCGCCGGGCGCTGTCGTCGCCGGCGTGATCCGCTCGTTCGTCGCGATCCTCCTGCCCGACGCCCTGCGCGACACCATCGCGGCCACCATCGAGCGGCTCCGGCCCCTGTGCGCGGCGGTGGCCTGGGTGCCGGCCCAGAATCTCCACGTGACCCTGCAGTTCCTCGGCGGCCAGACCGAGGAGCGCCTGGTCGCGGCGGATGCCGCGCTCGAGGCCGCGGTGGCGCACTGCGCGCCGCTCGACGTCACCCTGCACGGCATCGGCGCGTTCCCCGGCCTCGAGCGCCCGCGCATCCTCTGGATCGGCATGGCCCAGGGCGCGCTCGAGGCGCGCGCCCTGCAGGCTCGCGTGGCCGACGCGCTCGCGGACCACGGGTTTCCGAAGGAGGAGCGCGCGTGGCATCCGCACATCACGATCGGGCGCGTCTTCGACGAGCGGCGCTGGCGCCGCGAGGCGGGTCCGCCGCTGCGGAGCGCGCTTGCGCAGGCCGCGGCCACGCGATTCGGCACGCTGCGCGTGACCGAGGTGGCCCTGATGCGGAGCGATCTCGCCCCGTCGGGGGCGCGCTACACGGTCCGGCGCGTCGCCGCCCTGTCGACGACGTGATACGTGGGGGTGTATCCGGGTCGTCGGTCTTGACAGCGTCGTGCACGCCGTACGACAGTGCTGAGGAACCGAGTGGGCTGCTCGGAGGTTCGAGCGTGCCCGCGTCCTGCCGTCCCACGGGTCCGTGAGGACCCCATTCACTCGCGGGTGAGGAGACAAGCATGGCTGATGTGAAGAGCGACCGCCGCCAGGCCCTGGACCTGGCCATTGCCTCGATCGATCGCCAGTTCGGCAAGGGCGCCATCATGCGCCTGGGCCAGGGCGGGGTGATGGACGAGATCTCGGTGATTCCCACCGGCGCGCTCCAGCTCGACGTGGCGCTGGGTATCGGGGGCATCCCTCGCGGTCGAGTCACCGAGATCTACGGACCGGAGTCCTCCGGCAAGACCACGCTGGCTCTGCACATCATCTCGGAAGCGCAGCGCCTTGGAGGCACCGCCGCGTTCATCGACGCCGAGCACGCGCTCGATCCCAAGTACGCCAAGAACCTCGGGGTCAATACGGACGAGCTCCTGATCTCGCAGCCCGACACCGGCGAGCAGGCGCTGGAGATCGCGGAGACGCTGGTCCGCTCCAACGCGGTGGACGTCATCGTGATCGACTCGGTGGCGGCCCTGGTGCCCCGCGCGGAGCTGGACGGCGACATGGGCGACTCGCTGCCGGGGCTCCAGGCGCGCCTCATGTCGCAGGCCCTGCGCAAGCTCACCGCGGCGATCTCGCGCTCCGGCGGGGCGGTGATCTTCATCAACCAGATCCGCGAGAAGATCGGGGTCATGTTCGGCTGCTTCTCCTACACCACCCGGGTCACCCTGGCGGATGGGCGGAGTGAGAAGATCGGCAAGCTCGTCAACCAGCAGATGCCTGTCGAGGTCCTCTCGTACGATCCGGAGACCGGACGCATCGAGCCGCGTCGAGTCATGAGCTGGTTCGACAACGGTCGTGCCGAGCGCTTCCTGCAGTTCGAGGTGGAAGGCGGTCGCTCCGGCCGTCGGCGCTTCGCGGCGACCGAGAATCACATCGTCTTCACGCCGGGCGGGCCGGTGCCGGCGGGCCAGCTCCAGGCGGGCAGCGAGGTGCTCGTTTCGGTCAAGGACTACCTCCTGACCCAGGATCAGTGGCAGGTGGTGATCGGCGGCAGCTTCGGTGATGGCTCTCTCCGGAAAGTCAGCACCCATATGGCGCGCTTCCGGGTGGGTCACGGCGTCGACCAGAAGGACTATCTGCAGTGGAAGCACGACATGCTCGAGCCGTTCTCGGGAGCGATCAAGAGGACCGGCAATGGATTCGGATTCGACACGGTGGCGATGCCGGCCATCGCCGACCTGCTCGGTGGCTATTACGGGGCCGATCGCGAGCGCGTCGCGATGGGGCCTGTCCTGGATCGCCTCGATGCCCGCGGGCTGGCCGTCTGGTACGGCGACGATGGTTCCTTCATGGGCTCATACGCCCGCTGGGGCAAGGGCAAGGCGGTGCTGTACAACAAGTCGCTGACCGGCGCCTGCCGAGCGAGGGTCGTGGCGGCCATGGAGCGGCTCGGCATCGGCCGGCCGCGGGACGACGGTCGCGGCTTCTGGTTCAGCGCCGACCAGACCGAGCGGCTCCACGCGGTGATCGCCCCCTATCTTCACCCGTCGGTGGACTACAAACTGCATCCCAGCCAGCGGGGTCGCTTCACCTGGCAGCCCGATTCACGCGCCGTTGGCGACTTCAAGGAAGGCCGGGAGACGCTCCGGGCCGTGCCGGCTCGCGTCCTCAAGAGGTACGTCAAGCCGCGCACTCGCTCGATGCACCGGTACGACATCGAGGTCGAGGGCAACCATACCTATCTGGTCGACGGGGTGGTGGTCCACAACTCTCCCGAGACCACCACCGGCGGCCGGGCGCTGAAGTTCTACTCCTCCATCCGGCTCGACATCCGCCGGCAGGACACCATCAAGAACGGCACCGAGGCCATCGGGGTGCGGACGAAGGTCAAAGTGGTGAAGAACAAGCTTTCTCCGCCCTTCCGTGAGGCCGAATTCGACGTCATTTACGGCGAGGGGATCTCCAAGGAAGGGTCGGTCCTGGACCTGGCCGCGGAGCACAATGTTGTCGAAAAATCCGGTACTTGGTACACCTATAAGAGTGAGCGGATCGGGCAGGGGCGGGAGAACGCCAAGCGGTACCTGAAGGACAATCCCAAGGTCTTGGCCGACCTCGAGGTGAAAGTCCGTGGTGCCCTGGGCCTCAAGCCGGTAGAGGGGGCGCCCCAGCCGGCCCCGGAGAAGGCGGCCAAGTAGGAGCGAGCACACGATGGAACTTCAGCAGCTGCTGTCCGAGACCGCGCAGCGCAAGGCTTCGGACCTGCACTTGAAGGCAGGATCGAAGCCGATCCTCCGAATTCACGGCCATCTCGAGGTGCAGGACGACCTGCCTCTGGTCACCCGCGAGTTCATCGACAAGACGGCCGAGAGCCTGCTGGGCGAGCGTCGGCTCAACATGCTGATGGAGGGCCGCGAGATGGACCTGGGCTACATGCTGCCCGGGATCGGCCGCTTCCGCTGCAACCTCTTCCTGGCCATGGGCGAGGTGCGAGGCGTCTTCCGGCACGTGCCCGAGCGCATCCCCGCCTTCCAGGAGCTGCACCTGCCGAAGGTACTCGAGCGCCTCTCGATGGAGCGCCGCGGAATGATCCTGGTCACCGGCATCACGGGATCCGGCAAGTCCACCAGCCTCGCGTCCATGATCGATTTCATGAATCGCAGCCGGAACGACCACATCGTCACGATCGAGGACCCGATCGAGTTCGTGCACCAGGACAAGAAGTGCGTGATGAGCCAGCGGGAGATCGGTCACGACTCGGTGAACTTCGCCCAGGCTCTGCGCGCTGCCCTCCGTGAAGACCCCGACATCATGCTGGTCGGCGAGTTGCGCGACGTGGAGACGATGGAAGTCGGTCTTCACGCGGCGGAGACCGGCCACCTGGTGCTCTCGACGCTCCACACCCTGAACGCGGCGGAGACCATCAACCGGATGATCTCCATGTTCCCCCCGCACCAGGAGGATCAGATCCGGGGCCAGCTCGCCTCCGTCATCCAGGGCATTGTCTCGCAGCGCCTCGTGGTGCGCGCCGACGGCCGGGGCCGCGTGCCCGCGGTCGAGATCATGATCGCCACCGGCCTCATCCGCGACTGCATCCGGGAAGCGGAGAAGACCCCCCAGATCCCGAGCGTGATCGCGGCCGGCACTGCCCAGTACGGGATGCAGACCTTCGACCAGTCGCTGCTGCAGCTCTATCGCGAGGAGCTGGTCACGTACGAAACCGCGCGCGACGCGGCCACCAACCCGGACGACTTCGACCTGAAGGTGAAGGGCATCTTCTCGACCGGTGAGATGACCTGGGAGCACCCGGGTGGCAGCAGCACCGCATCCACCCACACGCCCCCGGCCCAGCCGGCCAGCCTCACCGGCGGCGCCGCGTCGGCTGCTCCGGCTGCGCGGAGCCCCTTCGTCAAACGGGCCTAGCCGAGTGCCGGCGCGCCGGACCCGCCGTTCCGGGGAGCCGCGCCCGAAGCCGACGCTCACCGAGAAGGCCGCCAAGCTGGCGGCCTTCGATCTTCTGGCCCGCAAATCCTGGAGCGGCCGCGAGCTCACCCGCCGCCTCCGCCGTCGCGGGGCGCCTGCCGAGGTCGCCCAGGCGGTGGTGGCCGAGCTCACCGGGCGCGGGTACGTCGATGATCAGGCCTTCGCCCGGTGGTGGGCCGAGGCGCGAGCTCGCGGCCGCCGGATCGGCAGCCGCCGCCTCCGGCAGGAGCTGGCCGCCAAGGGCATTCCTCGCGAGATGGTGGAGGCCGCGATCGTGGCGGCCTTCGAAGAGATCGGCGAGTCCGAGCGGGCGCTCGAGGCCGCGCGGCGCCGCCTGCCGGCCCTGCTTCGCGGCCGCCAGGCCGCCCGGGCCGCCACCCGACTCACCGACTACCTGTTGAGGCGCGGCTACCCGGCCTCCGCGGTCCGCCACGCCGTCTCCGCCTTGCTCGTCGACCGCGGGGGCGACCTCCCCGCCACCGAGGAGGACGGCGGCGTATAATATCGCTCCTATGACCGGGGGCGAGATCAGAGCGCGATTCCTCGAGTACTTCCGGCGCCGCGGCCACACCGTGGTGCGGTCGTCGCCCCTGGTCCCCGCCCAGGACCCCACGCTGCTCTTCACGAACGCGGGCATGGTCCAGTTCAAGTCGGTCTTTCTGGGAGAGGAGACGCGCGAATACGTGCGGGCGACCACGGCCCAGAAGTGCGTCCGCGCGGGAGGCAAGCACAACGATCTGGAGAACGTGGGCCGCACCGCCCGGCACCACACCTTCTTCGAGATGCTCGGGAACTTCTCCTTCGGCGACTACTTCAAGGAAGACGCGATCCGGTTCTGCTGGGAGCTCCTGACGGTGGAGTTCGGGCTGCCCAAGGACCGGCTCAAGGCCACCGTCTTCATCGACGACGACGATGCCTTCGCGCTCTGGAAGCGGGTGGCGGGCCTGACCGAGGACCGGATCCTCCGCCTCGGCGAGAAGGACAACTTCTGGGCGATGGGCGACACCGGTCCCTGCGGGCCCTGCTCGGAGGTGCACTTCCACCAGGGTGACCACCTGCCGTGCGCGGAGGAGGCGGCCGGAGGGGCCTGCCTGGGGCCGGCGTGCGACTGCGACCGGTGGCTCGAGATCTGGAACCTCGTGTTCATGCAGTACAACCGCGATGCGAGCGGGAGGATGACGCCGCTGCCCAAGCCGTCGATCGACACCGGCATGGGGCTCGAGCGGGTCGCGGCGGTGCTCCAGGGCCAGCAGTCCAACTACGACACCGACCTGCTCCGGCCCCTCATCACGCGCGTCGAGGAGCTTTCCGGCAAGGCCTACGGGGGCGACGAGGAGGCGGACGTGTCGATGCGGGTGATCGCGGACCACGCCCGCGCCGCCACCTTCCTGATCACGGACGGGGTCACCCCGTCGAACGAGTGGCGCGGCTACGTGCTGCGGCGGATCATGCGCCGGGCCATGCGGCACGGCCGGATGCTGGGGCTCGAGGCGCCCTTCCTGTGGGACGTGACCGGCCGCGTGATCGCGGTGATGGGCGATGCCTACCCGGAGATCCGGGACGCGCAGGCGCGCGTGGCCGAGACGGTGCGCCAGGAAGAGGAGCGCTTCGCGGAGACGCTCGACCTCGGCATGGCCAAGATCCGCGAGTACCTGGAGGCGCACCAGCGCGACGTCCCCAAGAACGTGGACGGTCGCTTCCTGTTCACGCTCTACGACACCCACGGCTTCCCGTCGGATCTGGCCCAGGAGGTCTTCGAGGACGCGGGCTGGCGGGTCACGCCCGAGACCCAGCGGACCTTCGACGCCGAGATGGAAGCGCAGCGGGAGCGCGCCCGCGCGGGGGCGTCGTTCGGAGGAGGCGAGAGCGGCGATCCGAGCGTGGCGATCTACCAGCGGCTCTCGAGCGAGCTCGTCAAGCCGCAGTTCGTCGGCTATGGATCGCTCGCCGCGCCCGCGCGCATCCTCGCGATGGTGGCCGACGGGCAGCGACGCCGCGAGGCGCGGCAGGGCGAGACGGTGGAGATCATCCTGGACCGCACGCCCGCCTACGCGGAGTCGGGCGGCCAGCAGGGCGACACCGGCTCGGTGGTCGGCCGCGAGGGCCAGGGGCAGATCCAGGACACCTACTACCGCGGCAGCCAGCTCATCGTGCACCGGGTGGCGGTGACCCGGGGACAGCTGCGCGAAGGCGAGGAGGTCGCGGTCAGCGTGGAGTCGCGCCGCCGGCAGGGGTTGCGGCAGCACCACACCGGCACCCACCTGCTGCACGCCGCGCTCCGCAAGGTGCTGGGCACCCACGTGGCGCAGGCGGGCTCGCTAGTCGCGCCCGATCACCTGCGCTTCGACTTCTCCCACGGCGCGTCGATGAAGGACAGCGAGGTGGAGACCGTCGAGAGCCTCGTCAACGAGCAGGTCCAGGCCAACGTCGTGGTGAGCCCGGCCGAGATGGACCTGCAGGAGGCGCTGCGGAGCGGGGCGATGGCCCTGTTCGGCGAGAAGTACGGCGACCGCGTGCGCGTGATCCGCATCGGTGACTTCTCCACCGAGCTGTGCGGCGGCACCCACCTCGACGCCACCGGCCAGATCGGGCTCTTCAAGGTGACCGCCGAGGGCGCGGTGGCCTCCGGCGTGCGGCGCATCGAGGCGGTCACCGGCGAGCCCGCGCTCGCGCACGTGGGACGCGAGGAGGCGGCGCTCCGCGAGTCGGCCGGCCTGCTCAAGATCCCGCCGCTCGAGCTGCCCCGTCGTCTCGCCGCGCTGCTGGAGGACCAGAAGCGCCTCGAGAAGCAGCTCGCCCAGCTCGAGACCAAGCTGGCGCGGAGCCAGGCCCACGACCTCGCGGCCGCCGCGAAGCAGGTGGCGGGCGTACCGGTGCTGGTCACGCGCCTCGACGGGCTCGACCCGGACGGCCTGCGCGCGGTCGTGGACACGCTGCGCGACCGCTTGCCGACGGGGATCATCCTGCTCGGCAGCGCGACGGACGGCAAGGTGAGCCTGGTCGCCGCGGTGTCGAAGGACCTGACGAAGCGCTTCCCGGCCGGCCGCCTCGTGCAGGAGATCGCCAAGATGGTCGGCGGGGGCGGCGGTGGCCGTCCCGACCTGGCCCAGGCCGGAGGCAAGGACGCAGCGAAGCTCGATGACGCCCTGGCCTCGGTACCCGGCTGGGTGGAGCGGATGGCCCAGGGTTAGCCGGGGGCCGTCACGGGGCCTCGGGTCCCCGCCCCCCAGGGGAGGTCGAGGCCCCAACGGAGGTCAAGGATGTCCGAGCGCGGCGGCACGATCCTCGTGGTGGACGACGAGGCCAGGATGGCCCAGCTGCTCTCCGACTACCTGACCGAGCAGGGGTACCGCGTGGTGGTGGCCCACAGCGGCATCGAGGCGCTGGCGAAGCTCGATCTCGAGAAGCCGAGCGTGATCCTCCTCGACGTCCGGATGCCGGGCATGGACGGCGTCGAGGTCCTGCGGCGGATCCGAAGCTTCGATCAGCGGGTGGGGATCCTGATGATCAGCGCCAACGACGACATCGAGCTCGCCAAGCAGACCATCGAGATGGGGGCATTCGACTACACGCTGAAGCCGGTAGACTTCGCCTACCTCGGCCGGGCCGTCGAGAAGATGATGGCGCAGGCGACGGCGGCGCCGACGCCCGCCGTCGAGAGCGCGGGGGCGGCCACCGCGTCGCCCCAGAACCTCCTCTACGACCTCGCCCTGGAGATCTTCCGGGCGGCCCGGGCCTTCTCCCCGATGGCGCGCGAGTCGGTGGGCCGCGATCTCGAGCAGGCCGCGCTGACCGCGATGCAGCGGGGCGCCGGCGGTGAAAAGCACGACGTGATCCGGGCCCTCAACCAGATCCGGACGACGCTGCGCTTCGCCAAGGACCTCGGCGACATCGGGGACGACGACCACCGCCGGCTGGAAGCGAGCGTGGCGCGGGCGCGCCGCTCGATCGGGCTGTCGTGACCCGGCGCCGGGACCACCCGGACGGAGCATCCGGCCGGCGCATCGTGCGCACGATGTGCCCGATGAACTGCCATCCCACCCTCTGCGGCATGCTCGTCACCGTCGAGGACGGGCGGCTTCTCGAGGTCGCGGGCGATCCCGACAATCCGGACAGCCGCGGCTTCCTGTGCGTGCGCGGTCACGCCTCGCGCGAGATCATCGACAACCCGCAGCGGATCCTGCGCCCGCTCGCCCGCGATCGTCGAGATCAGGCCTTCCGGGAGGTCGCCTGGGACGAGGCGCTCGACCGTATCGCGGCGGGCGCGCAGGCGGTGGGGCGCGAGGCGGTCGGGCTCTGGTCCGGGCACGGCTTCTTCGCCAGCAACTACGGCACGCGGGTCAACTCGGAGCTGCTGCGGCGCTTCGCCAACCTCTGGGGCTGCCAGTGGTGGGCGCCGACCATGATCTGCTGGGGACTCGGCGGGTTCGGGATCGGGCTCACCGGCCCGCTCGAGACCAACACCAAGGAGGACATGGGCGCCCACGCCGACCTCATCCTCCTGTGGGGCGCCAACCTCGCGAGCCAGCCGAATACCGGACGGCATCTGGTGAACGCGCGCCGACGCGGCGCCCACGTGGTCACCATCGACGTACGACGGACCGAGGCGGCGGCCCAGTCGGACGAGGTGCTGATCCTGCGGCCGGGCAGCGACGCGGCGCTCGCGCTGGGGCTGATGCACGTGCTGATCGCCGAGGGCCTCTGCGATCGGCAGTTCGTGGCGGACCACACCGTCGGGTTCGACGCCCTCGCGGCCCACGTTCGCCGGTACACGCCGGAGTGGGCCGCCGCGGAGACCGGTCTCGCCGCGGCCGCGATCGTGGCGCTGGCCCGGCGCTACGCGGCGACGCGGCCGGCCATGATCGTCCTCGGCGGCAGCAGCATGCACAAGGGCGTCAACGGCTGGCAGGGCGCGCGCGCGGTGTCGTGCCTGCCCGCGCTCACCGGCAACCTCGGCATTCCCGGCGGCGGCCTCGGCCCGCGGCACGGCAGCAAGGGCCACGGCCACGGCCTCACCGACATCTCGGAGCCCGCGCGCCGGCCGCCCGGTCGCTACGTCCCGAACCAGATGTCGCGGGTCACCGAGGCGCTCGAGGACGGCACCGTGCGGGCGCTCCTGCTCTTCGGCACCGACATGCTCTCGTCGTACGCGGATACGGGCCGCCTCGAGCGGGCGCTCGCACGGCAGGACCTGATCGTCAGCTACGATCTCTTCTGGAACGACACCGCGCGCCGCTTCGCCGACGTCGTGCTGCCCGGCACCGCGTGGGTCGAGGAGATCGGCTGCAAGGCCACCAATACCCATCTCTACCTGATGGAGCCCGCGCTGCCGCCGGCCGGAGAAGCGCGCACCGGCGCCTGGGTCCTGCGCGCTCTCGCGGACCGTTTGGGGATCGCCGACTTCTACCCTTGGGCGGGCCCGGAGGGCCCGCTGGATGCCATCCTGGATCACCCCGCTACCGGCCACGCCACCGTGGCCGCGCTGCGCGCGGAGAACGGCCGGCGGGCTCTGCGGGTCTCGCCCGTCGGGCACCCGGATCTCGCCTTTCCGACGCCGTCCGGCAAGGTGGAGTTCTACTCGGCGCGCGCGGAGAGCCTCGGGCTGTCCCCGCTGCCGGTGCACGAGCCGCCGCCGGCCTCGCGCTTCCCGCTGTCGCTGCGCCAGGGCCGCACCCTCGGCCACTTCCACGGCTTCTACGACCACGGGCGCGCGCTGCCGTCGCTGGCCGCGCTGGAGAGCGGGCCCGCGCTCTGGATCTCGCCCGCCGACGCGGCCGCGCGCGGCGTCGCCGACGGCGCCGACATCCGCGTGTACAACGAGCGCGGCGAGCTGCGCGCGCGGGCCCTCGTCACCGATCGCGTGCCCGCGCGCACCGTGTGGATGCGCGACGGCTGGGACGGGCTCAACCGGCTGACCGCGGGGGAGTCGTGCATTCCCGACGCGGCGGTGGACGTGTTCGGGTTCTCGGCGGGCCAGGCCGCCTTCGACGCAGCGGTGGAGGTCGCGCCTGTCTGAGCGTCCCCGCGCGGTGCTGCTCGACTTCGGCGGAACCCTCGACGCCGACGGGCTGGCGTGGAAGGAGCGATTCTACCGGCTCTGGCGCGACGAGGCGGCGGCGGAGAGCCGGGAGGCGTTCGATCCCGTCTTCTACGCGGCGGACGACGCTCTCGTCGGTGCGATCCCGACCACGCTCTCCTTCGAGGAGACGGTGCGGCGCCTCGCGGACGGCATCGCGGCCGCGCTGGCGGTGCGCGACGCGCGCGTCACCGCGCGCGTCGCCGCGCGCTTCCTCGCCGACGCGCATCGCCATCTGCAGCGGAACTACGCGCTGCTCGCGCGGCTCCGCCCTCGCTATCGCCTCGGCATCGTGTCCAACTTCTATGGCAACCTCGAAACGGTGTGCCATAATGTGTCGATTCGGCCCCTGTTCGGCGTCATCGTCGATTCCGAGCGAGTGGGGATCTCCAAGCCCGATCCACGCATCTTCATGAAGGCGCTGGACGGGCTCGGGGTGATGCCAGCGGACGCCGTGTTCGTGGGCGATTCGGCGGCGCGGGACATGGCGGGCGCACGGGCGCTCGGCATGCGTCACATCTGGCTGACCGGAGAGCCGGCGCCGCCCGGCGGGCCGTGCTGCCCGGGCGATGCGATGATCCAGACATTTCAAGATGTGGAGGCGTTGCTGCTTTGATGGGGGGGGCGGTGCGGGGCGGGATCATCGCGGCGGGCGAGGGCAGTCGCCTGCGCCGGGACGGGTTCACCGCGCCCAAGCCGCTGGTGGAGGTGGCCGGCGTGCCCCTCATCGGCGCGGTGCTGCGCAATTTCGAGGCGGCGGGCGTCACCTCGATCACCATCATCGTGAACGAGGACGAGCGGGAGTGCGTCGAGTGGGTACGCGCGCATCGCCCCGCGCTCGACGTCGACTTCATCGTGAAGACCACCGCCTCCTCGCTCGAGAGCTTCCGCGAGGTGACCGGGCGGGGCCCGGCGGGACCGATGCTCGTCTCGACGGTGGACGCGTGGTGCGCGCCCGA
>Ga0335084_10003650_pt1 | contig 15064 bp, 12 predicted proteins | sample Lox_Sample_44_FD_206721 | JGI IMG/M metagenome (GOLD analysis project Ga0335084, IMG submission 206721) | Soil microbial communities from Loxahatchee National Wildlife Refuge, Florida, United States - Lox_Sample_4.4 | ecosystem: Environmental > Terrestrial > Soil > Wetlands | place: USA...
GGCCGCGGCGATTTACAGGCCGCGATCGAAGCGTCGATTCCGGATCTCACGTTCGAAGAGGCGTTCGAAATGACCGGCCGCAAGATCAATATCTCAGTCTCGCCGAGCGAAGTGCACCAGAGTTCGCGGCTCCTGAATGCGGTCACGTCGCCGAACGTGTGCATCCGCGAGGCGGTGCTCGCGTCGTGCGCGATTCCGGGCGTGTTCCCGGCGGTGACCTTGATGGCGAAGAGCGTGCGCGGCGAACGACTGCCGTATGTCGCGTCGCGCAAATGGGTCGACGGTTCGATCGCCGACGATCTGCCCGCGAAGCGGCTCGCGCGCATCTACGGCGTAAATCACTTCATTACGAGCCAGACGAACCCAGTCGTGCTGTGGGCGGTGCGCGACTCGGCCGGCGACGACAGCCTGGCGTCGAAGTTGGTCGACGTCTATCAGACGGCCGTCAAGGAATGGCTGAAGGCCACCTACCCGTTCGCGATGGAGATCGTCAAACGCGCGTATCCGATGAACGTGTACGTGCGCATGGCGTACAGCGTGTTGATGCAGGACTACACCGCCGACATCAACATCATTCCGAAGCGCCGCCTGTGGGATCCGGCGAAATTGCTGTCGGTGTTGTCGACGGCCGAGACGCAGAAGCTGATCGCGGAAGGCGAGGCGGCGACGTGGCCGAAGATCGAGATGATCCGCAACTGCACGTTGATCGGCCGCACGATCGACCGCTCGATCGCCGAACTCGAGCGCGCCTGACGCACCGTTGCAGCGCAGTCGCGCGTGCGAATGCACCGATGTCGCGCGTTCAGTCGGCCCGGCGTCGCAGCAGCACCACGTCTTGATGGCCGTTCATCGTGCGCGGTCGATACGCGACCACGTCGAAGAATTCGGCGTAGGTGCGCTCGACGTAGGCCTGCGAATGGAATGCGGTCTGGTACCAAGCGGGGAACAAGCCTCGCGACGCGTCGTTCGTGATGAATACGAAGCCGTCACGCGCGAGCGTCGCTTGGTCGGCGGCCGGCATCTCGTTCCACGAATTCGGCCCATGCAGCGTGACGAGCGCGACGCCGTTCGGTTGCAATACGCGCCGCAATTCAGCGAGCCACGTCCGTTCGAAGTCGGCGTCGAGGTGGGTGAAGACCGAGATCGCGTAGACGAGATCGAACTGCGCGTCGCCGTACGAGAGCGGCGGCCGCGCCGCGTTCGTCCCGAACGATGCGTACGGAAGGTTGGCGCGGCACCAGGCGATCGCGCTTGCATCGATGTCGGTGCCGTGCAGCTCGGCCTGCGGTGCGAGGTCGCGCAACCACAGCAATGCGCCGCCGCAGCCGCAGCCGAAATCGAGGACGCGGCGAAACGTCGCGAGAGGGCGGCCGATGGCGTCGAGCGCCGTAGCAATGTCGTCGGCGCATTGCCGGCCGATGCTCGAAAAATGCTCGCCGCTCGGCGAACCGCGCACTTTGAAACGCAGCAGCGCCGGCGGCAGCACGCGCCCGTCGTACGTCCGGTGCAAGAGGCGATCGGCGACGTCGATGGTCCAACATTCGAGCGGTGCGACTACCGCGCGATAGATCTTGCGGGCGAGCGGATAGAGGGCCGGCGGCGTATGCCGTTTGACGGCGCCGACGATGTCGGCAGACGCGATCATCGTGTAACGCCGCCGCTGAGTTCGTCGTTCATCGAATCCATCGACCGACTGTTCGGAGTGCGCATCGTAACGATGCGCGCGGTTCTGCGAAACGTCGCGCGCTGACGCGGCGCGCGCGAACGACGACAATTGGCGCGGCGAGTGAGGGCGGTGGATTGACGAAATCGTTGCAGCGCGGATCGTTGGTTCTGCTGGCAATCGTGGTCGTGGTCTGCGCGATCGGGCTCGGCTACCGAACGTTGCGGCAACACGAGAACGCGAGCGCGCTCGCGATCGCGACGCCGAACGGAATCGATGAGGCGCGCTTCGTGCGCATCGGCGGCATCGACCAGTGGATCGTGATCCGCGGCGAGGACCGCGCCAACCCGGTCGTGTTGATCCTGGCCGGCGGGCCCGGCAATTCGCTAGTCCCGTTGGCGAGCGTATTCCGCGCGTGGGAACGCCAATTCACCGTGGTGCAGTGGGACCAACGCGGCGCCGGCAAGACCTACGGCAAGAACGGTGCGCGCGAGGCGCCGATGACGATCGAGCGGATGCGCGACGACGGTATCGAGCTGACCCGTGTGCTGCTCGACCGGTTGCAGAAACGGAAGCTCGTTTTGGTCGGGCATTCGTGGGGTAGCGTGCTCGGTGTCGTCATGGTCAAGGCACGCCCCGAGTTGTTCTATGCGTACGTCGGCACCGGCCAAGTGGTCGCGAAGGAAGAAAAGGAGGAAATCCTGTATGCGGCGCTGATGGACACCGTGCGTCGAGCGCACGACGACGACGGCCTCGCGAAGCTGACGGCAATCGGCGCGCCGCCGTACAAATCGCAAGCGGATCTGTTGGTCGAGCGCGACGTTTCGGAACGATACGACACCGATGCCGAGCGCAATCTCGAAGCGACGTTACGGCCGGTCGTGCTGTTCGCGCCCGACTTCTCGATGGCCGACGTGTATTCGATGCTGCAGGGGTCGAAGTTCGCGTCGAACGCGCTGTACCACGAAATGCTCGGCTACGACGCGCGCACGCTCGGGCCGGAATTCGCGGTGCCGTTTTTCGTCTTCAACGGGGACCAAGACCGGGTGACGCCGGCCGACCTCGCCCGGCGATACGTCGACACGATCGTTGCGCCGCAGAAGGTATTCGTCGTCTTGCCCGGCGGCGGTCATTCGGCGATTCTGACGATGTCCGACCGCTTCCTGGACGAGCTCGTCACCCGAGTGCGGCCGTTGGCGACCGGCGGCTAACGGACCGCTGGTGGCTTCCTGATTTGTCGCCGCTGTGATTCGTGGCGTTCGCTGAGCGGGGATCGGTTCGCGGGACACGCGGCAAGCGAACGACACTGAAACCTTGGCACTGTGGCAAGACGACAATCGGTCACGTCCAAGGCCGTACATAGTCGCGATCCCATTCCCAGCCGGTCGCGTCGTGACGCAATCGGAACACGTCGACCATGCGCATCCGTTTCCACGTTTCGTAGCCGACGCTCGGGTCGATGCCGCCGAGGAAGAGTGCGATCGCGTTGCCGTGTGAGCACGCCACCAGCGTCTCGCCTGCGCACGCCTGCGCGAGCTCGTCGAGGCAGCGCTGCACGCGGTAGCGACATTCCCTACCGGACTCGCAGTTCGGCATGCGTGCGTCGAGATCGCGCCAAAGCTGTTCGAGAAGCGCGTCCCAGTTCTCGGCATAGCCGTCGCGCAAATGTCGTTCGCGCAAGTCGAACTCGGTTCGAATCGGCAATTCGAGCGCGCGTGAGGTCGGTTCGAGCGTGGCGACGGCGCGCCGATAGGGGCTCGAGACCAGGCGCGTTGCGCCGAACGACGGTGCGTTCGCGGCGAGCGTTTGGGCTTGCAAGAGGCCGCGCGCGCTCAGCGGCCATGCCGCCTCGGCGATCGCGAAATCGGGCGCGCTCTCCGCGTGCCGAACGAGATACAGCGTGGTGGTCACGGACATGACGGCAGAGTGCTGTCGTCAGGCGCGCCGCGCGCGACGATTCGCGTGGTACGTCAGCGCGAGCGAGATGCAATGCACGAGTGCGTCGCGCGGGTAGTCGGCGAAGACCGCGGCGACGACCGGACGTTGGAAGGGTGGGCGTACCTTCGCCACGCAACGCGCTCGACGAACGAGGAGGCGGGATTATGCCGATCGCGCACGCGCCTCGCACGCGCGCCGAGCGGACGCTAAGCTCGGCGCTCGCAAGTCCGAGCGCCTCCAATGACGAAACCGCTGCAAGACCGGATCGCGATCGTGACCGGCGCCACGCGCGGTGCCGGCCGCGGCATCGCGTGCATGCTCGGCGAAGCCGGCGCCACGGTGTATTGCAGCGGCCGCAGCACGCGCGGCAATCCGGCGACGCCGGGGCGACCGGAGACCATCGAAGAGACCGCCGAGCGGGTTACCGCCGCGGGCGGACGCGGCATCGCCGTGCGTACCGACCACGCCGACGAAGCGGCGGTGTGCGCGCTGGTCGACCAGGTGATCGAGGATTCGGGGCGCATCGACATTCTCGTCAACGACATCTGGGGCGGCGACGAGCTGACCGAATGGCAGCCGTTCTGGACGCTGGATTCGGCGAAGGGTTTCGAGATGCTCGATCGTGCGGTGCGCACGCACGTTCTGACGAGCCGCCACGTCGCACCGCACATGATCGAGCGCAGGCACGGATTGATCGTCGAAGTCACCGACGGCGATCACATGGGTTATCGCGGCTCGCTGTTCTACGATCTCGCGAAGACGAGCATCATCCGTTTGGCGTTCGCGATGGCCGAAGAGCTGCGACCGCATCGAGTGACCGCGCTCGCGGTGACGCCGGGTTTTCTGCGGTCCGAAGCGATGCTCGAACGTAAAGGCCTCACCGAGGCGAACTGGCGCGACGGCGCGGCGACGACACCCGGTTGGATCGCGTCGGAGACGCCGTATTTCGTCGGCCGGGCAGTCGCGGCGCTCGCCGCCGATCTGAAGGTGTACAAGAAGGCCGGCCGCGCGTTCGCGAGTTGGACGCTTGCGAAGGAATACGGCTTCACCGACATCGGCGGCGATACGCCGGATTGGGGCGCCTACGTGGCAAGATCGCTAACGGAGATACTCGACCGCGGTGGGCCTGCGAACGACGGCGAACGATTTTGGGTCGATGCGTGGTACGTGCAGCTCAAGGCGGAGCCTAAGTGGCGGCCGTTGATGGAGCGGATCGAGGCGTTGCCGCGCCGTTCTGACTGAGTCTGCGTTCGACGCACGCGGCGATGAGCGCGTGGCGCACCCGGTGATCGGGGCGCAGAACGCGGTGGCGGCGAGTGCCGAGAATTTCACGACGCGTCACGCATCGGGCGGGCGCGGTTGCCATCGCGTCTCGACGGCCCAGCGTTGCGCCGGCAAGTAGATCAGGTCGACGGCCGGATCCTTGACGTCGGGATAGTCGGCGGGATTTGCCAACGAGGCTGCTAAGCGGCGCTTTAGTTCGCCATAGGCGGCCGCGGTCTGCGGATGCGCGATCAGATAGTCGCGGAACAGCAGCGCATAGCGTTGGTTCGGCCGACCGAGCACGCGGACGTGCGTGTGCGTGCGACGTTGTCCCGGCGGTGGGCGGAAATACAGCTTTTCCCAATCGCTGTCCGGGCCGACGCCGTCCGGCGGACGATGATCGCGGACGATCCAATCGACCTGCGTGTAGCCGATCGTGGTCAGCGCGTCGACGACGCGTGCGTCGAGCGCCGCCACGCTGATCTGAACGTCGATCACGTCCTTCGCACAGAGGTCCGGTACCGACGTCGAGCCGATGTGGTCGATGCGTGACGCAAGCGCGCCGAGCGCCGCGCGGAGCGTGGCCGCGATCCGCACGAAGTCGCCGCGCCAACTCGCACGATGGTCGACGATCACGACCGGCGGATCGACGGGAGAGTCTGCGATTTCGTTCATTTCGGAGCGGTCGCCGGCGCGGCGGCGTGCAAGTCGACGTGATGCGTCTCGTGCAGCAGTGCGACCGAGACGACGGTAATCGCGCACGCGATCGCGATGTACCACGAGATTCCCACGGTGTTGCCCATCGTTTCGAGCAGCTTGGTTGCGATGATCGGTGCGAGCGCGCCGCCGAAGATCGCGCCGAATTGATAGCCGAGCGAGACGCCGGAATAGCGCACGTGCGTGCTGAACATCTCCGTCAGGAACGCCGCCTGCGGACCGTACATCATCGCGACGAACGCTTGGCCGACGCCGATCGCGACGCCGATCCAGATCAGCGACCCGGTATCGATCAATGGAAACATCGCGAACGCCCAAAGACCGAGCAGCACCGCGCCCGCCGCGTAGACGCCGCGACGGCCGTAGCGATCGGACACGATGCCGGAGATCAGCAAGCTCGGCGCCATCGCGACGGCGCCGATCATCACCCCGGCGAGCATCGTGCTGCGCGGCAGATTGAGTCCGGCCGGCGCGGTTCCGTACGCGATCACCCAGGTGATGAGGATGTAGAAGGTGACCTGGACCGCCATGAACGCGCCGGCGGCGAGCGCGATCTGGCGCGGATACAACCGCAATGCCTCGAGCACGGGCGAACGATGACCGTCGCCGTGGTCGCTCGGTCGCGCGCTCGCGGCGCGCAGACGCTGGAATGCCGGCGTTTCTTCGAGGCGCAGCTGCACGTACAGGCTGAGACCGATCAACGCGATCGAAAAAATGAACGGGACGCGCCAGCCCCACGCCATGAACGCGTCGCTGGAGACGGTGTCGTTGACGATCAGGAATGCGAGATTCGCGAGAATCACGCCAGCCGGTGCGCCGGCTTGCGCGAACGCCCCATAGTAACCCCGTCGGTGTTTCGGCGCGCTTTCGGTCGCCATCAACATCGCGCCGCCCCATTGACCGCCGATCGCAAGACCTTGGACGAACCGCAGCACGATCAGCAGGATCGGGGCGATCGGGCCGAGCATCGCGTACGTCGGTAGACAGCCGATCAACGTCGTGCCCGCGCCCATGATCAAGAGGGCGGTCACCAACGTTCGTTTGCGTCCGACGCGATCGCCGAGGTGGCCGAACAAGATGCCGCCGACGGGACGCGCGAAGAAGCCGACCGCGAAGGTGCTGAACGACGCGATCAAGGCGACCAGCGGCGGCATGTCGGCCGGGAAGAACACCTTCGGAAACACCAACGCGGCGGCGGTGCCGTAGATGTAGAAGTCGTACCACTCGATGCTCGCGCTCGCGAGCGACGTCAATGCGATGCGACGGATCGATGTTTCGGGTACCGACTGCATCGACTTGCCGTTTCCTTTTCCAACGAGATGGCTTAGCTTGCCCGACTCGCCTCGGGGACGAAAAGACGAACATGGATTGGGTGACGACTGCGTCCGGTTTTTTGGTCGGATTGCTCGTCGGTGCAACCGGCGTCGGCGGCGGCTCGCTGATGACGCCGCTCTTGGTGTTGGTGATGGGCGTTGCGCCGGCGACCGCCGTCGGCACCGACCTGTTGTACGCATCGATCACGAAGGTCGGCGGCGCGTGGGCGCACGGCCGCCGCAGGAACATCGACTGGCGCATTTGCCGTTGGCTCGCGCTCGGCAGTTTGCCCGCCTCGGGGTTGACGCTGCTCGGCCTCGCGAATTTGAGCGTCGACCCGAATCACTACGCGACAGTGCTGAAACAATGCCTCGGCGTGGCGTTGGTGTTGAGCGCGATCGCGCTGTTGCTGCGCGAAAGGTTGCACGAATTCGCGCTGAAGCGGTCGGCCGGCGTGCCGACACAGCGTTCGCCGGTCGCGACCGTGGTCACCGGCGTCGTGGTCGGCGCGTTGGTGACTGCGTCGTCGGTCGGGGCCGGCGCGCTGGGTGGCGCGGCGTTGCTGTTTCTGTACCCGAGTCTTGCGGCGACGCGCATCGTCGGCACCGACATTGCGCACGCGGTGCCGCTGACGCTGCTCGCCGGATTGGGGCACGCGTCGCTCGGCGGCGTCGACCTGCACTTGCTGGTCAATCTGTTGGTCGGTTCGTTGCCGGGCGTCTACGTCGGCAGCCACATCAGCCGCGCATTGCCAGAACGTGCGTTGCGCATCCTGCTCGCCAGCGTGTTGTTGTTGGTGGCGTCGCGGTTGGTGATGTGAGGCGCGCGGCTACGGCGGCGTTAGGCGTCGCGCGACGTGGATGCCGGCGCCGGTCAACGCCGCAAGGACGGCGGAGTTGACGCGATACAGCAACTGGAAGTAGCGCACGCTCGGCACCCACAGGCGGTAGCCGATCTGAATGGTGAATTTGCCGAACGATTCGATCCCGACTTGCGGTGCCGGCTCTGCCGCCACGCCTTCGGTCGATCGGATCGCGGTGCGGGCCAGCGCAATCGCGCGCTCGATGTCCTCGCCATAGGCGATCCCGATCTTCCCCTCGATGATTCGGTTTGCGAACGAGTTGCGGTGAATTTCGCCGGCGATCTGCCGGTTCGGAATGATGATGTCTTCGCCGTCTTCGGCCGCGAGCACCGTGGCGCCGAGGCTGATGCTGCGCACGACGCCCGATTGGCCGCGGACGGTGATCGTGTCGCCGACGCGGAACAGCCGTGTCAGGATGATGATGAGCCCGGCACCGTAGTTCGAGATCGGGCCTTGCAGCGCGAGGCTCGCGCCGACCGCGAGGCCGCCGATTGCGGCGATCAACGGCGTGATGCTGATGCCGATATTGCCGAGCGCGATGACGACCGCGAGGCCGATCAGCAGCAGCCGTACGGCCGCCGCGATGAATTGCCGCAGCGTCGGGTCGACGTTGCGACGTTCCTGCACGCGGAGTAGCCACTTCGATACCCAGCCGGCGATCAGCACGCCGGCGATCAGCACGATCAACGCACCAACCACTTGGAACGAGTACGCGATCAGGAATTGGACGACGAACTCGTAGATGTGCTCGAACGATTGGACCTTTTCGGTGACTGCGTCTGCCATCGCCTTCGATCGGATCGGAGCCGCGGCGAATTTTCGAGATGGGAGCGCGTGAGCGCAACCGAAGAAAAGAAAACGCCGGGCGGTCGAGCACAGACCCGCCCGGCGTCGAAGCGCGACGTATCAGATGAGGTTGTAGCCTTGTTCGTCGTGCATCGACAGGTCGAGGCCGGCTTCTTCTTCTTCGTCTGCGACGCGCAGTCCGATGACCACGTCGATGACCTTCAGGATGATGAAGCTCACGATGCCGCAGTAGACGAACGTCGTCAGCACGCCGACGACTTGCTTCGTGAGTTGTCCTGCGATGTCGACGCCTTCGGCGAGGCCGACGCCGCCGAACGATGCATCGGCGAAGATGCCGGTCAGCAACGCGCCGATGATGCCGCCGACCGCATGGACGCCGAAGGCGTCGAGCGAGTCGTCGTACCCGAACATCCTTTTGACCTTGACCACTGCGAAGTAGCAGCCGAGGCCGCAGGCGATGCCGATCACGAGCGCGCCTTCCGGTCCGACGTAGCCGGATGCCGGTGTGATCGCGACGAGACCCGCGACGGCGCCGGATGCCGCACCCAACGCGCTCGGCTTACCGTGCACCGCCCACTCGGCAAACATCCAGGTGAGGGCGGCGGTCGCGGTGGCGACCTGCGTGACGAACATCGCCATGCCTGCGCGTCCGTCCGCCGCCAATTCCGAACCGGCGTTGAAGCCGAACCAACCGACCCACAGCATGCCGGCGCCGACCAGCGTGAGCACCAGGTTGCTCGGTTTGATCGGCGTATTCGGATAGCCGCGGCGCTTGCCCATCACGAGCGCGGCCACGAGGCCCGCGACACCCGCGTTGATGTGCACGACCGTACCGCCTGCGAAGTCGAGTACGCCCATGCTGCCGAGCCAGCCGCCACCCCAGACCCAGTGTGCGATCGGGTCGTAGACCAGCGTCGCCCACAGAGCCATGAACCAGATCATCGCGGAGAATTTCATGCGCTCCGCGAAGGCACCGACGATCAGCGCCGGCGTGATGATCGCGAACGTCATCTGGAACGTGGAGAAGACCGTTTCCGGAATCGTTCCCTTGAGCGTCGTGAACGTGATGCCGTGATGGAACACCTTGTCGAGGTTGCCGATGAGACCGCCGACGTCGTCGCCGAACGACAACGCGTAGCCGTACACCATCCACAGCACCGTGATGAGACACGTGATCACGAAGCATTGCATCATCACCGACAGCGCGTTCTTGCTCCGTACCATGCCGGCGTAGAACAACGACAGTCCGGGGACCGTCATCAGCAACACGAGCGCCGTCGATGTCAGCATCCAGGCCGTGTCGCCGGCATTGAGGACCGGCGGCGGGGTCGCCGCGGGTGCGTCCTCCGCGAAGACGAGGGCCGGCGCGCACATCGCTAGCAGCGACGCCATGGCGGCCAGTCCGTTTCTCAGGCGTATCGGTTGGATCATCGAATCCCCCTTGTGTGACGGTGTGTCATTGGTTCGGTCTCACGCGGACGAACTGCCGCGACATCGCAACCGCATTGGCAGGATGCGTGCCAACCTCACCCAGAGGCCGATTTTGCGTGACGCTACGCCTAGTTACGCGTGCTCGCGGGGTTTCCCAACGAGACGGATAAGTCTCACGTCGCCCCAAAACGGGGCGGCTCGTTCGACATGGCGCTAGGATGGTGCGGGGTTTTTACGGAGGTGCGAATGACGCGGTTCGATTGGCGGGCGGAATGGGCGAAGCGGCCGTGGTGGATGCACGCGATGCTCGCCTTCTGTGCGTACATGACGTTCATCTATATGCCGTTCGACGTGTTCGTGAAGCCGGTCGGCGTCGACGACGAAGTGTGGTTCGGCATGCGCTTGCACGGATGGGCGGCGAAGGCCACCGAGCCCGTGCATTGGGCAATCTACGCGGCGGGCGCGTACGGATTCTGGAAGACGCGCCGTTGGATGTGGCCGTGGGCGGCGGTGTACGTGGCGCAGATCTGCATCGGCGTGTTCGTGTGGAATCTGCTCGACGTGCGCGGTCGCGGTTGGGTCGGCGGGTCGATCGCGGCGGGGCTGTTCGCGATCCCGGCGATCGCGCTGTGGCGAGCGCGGCCCGCGTTCGCGAATTGAGCGGCGGGTCGCCGCGCTTTCGAGCATTCCGCGAGGTGGGCGGCGGCGGTTTTCGCCGAGCGCGTCACAGCGCGGGCGTCGGTTCGGGACAATACTCGCAACCACTCGATTGTTCTGGCAGCCCAACATGCCGTCTCGAGCCGGTGAACCCGACAAAATGCGCTTCCGCGGCAGCCACGTATTTCCGGCGCACGGCAAGTGGTACTTCAACACGCGCGAAGGGATCGACGTCGGTCCCTTCGACACGCGCGCCGACGCCGAGATCAACTCGACGCGTCTGCGCCTTGTGCTCGCGAAGATCGACGATCCCGAGCTCGCGCGGACCGTCATCACGCGCTACAAGGAAATCCCGGACGCGAGTCACACGGATTTGCGGTCGCTGTTGATGTACGTGGCGAAGAACATGCGCGTCCAGCAACGCACCGAAATCTAGCGTTCCGTCCCCGTCGTCGAGCCCCACCGGCCGCTATCGCGGCCGGTCTCGTTTCCGCCGCTGTTACGCGGGCGGGGCGGTGCGACCATCGCCGCCGAAATCGATATGATGCGCGCCTCACCGATCTTTCGAGCCAGCCGAAATGGTCGAACGTCGACCCATCCGCCGAATGCTCGTCGCGAACCGCGGCGAGATCTCGATCCGGGTCCAACGCGCCGCGATGGAACTCGGCATCGGTACGGTCGCGGTGTTCTCGCAAGAGGATCGCTTCGCGTTGCATCGGTTCAAGGCCGACGAGGCGTACCTCGTCGGCAAAGGCAAGATGCCCGTGCAGGCGTATCTCGACGTCGACGATCTGATGCGCATCGCCGGGCAGGCGAATTGCGACGCGGTGCACCCGGGCTACGGCTTCCTCGCCGAGAATCCCGACTTCGCGCGCACCGTGCTCGCGGCCGGATTGGTGTGGGTCGGTCCGCCGCCCGACGTGATGGAGACGCTCGGCAACAAAGTCGCTGCACGCGAGCTCGCGGTGCGTGCCGGCGTGCCGGTCGCGCCGGCGACCGGTCCATTGCCGCGCGATCTCGCCGCAGTACGCAAGCTCGCGGCCAACATCGGTTTCCCAGTGATGGTGAAGGCGAGTTGGGGCGGCGGTGGCCGCGGTACGCGCGCAGTGCCGCGCGCGGAACTCCTCGACGAATTGGTGACGACGGCACGCAACGAAGCGCTGACCGCGTTCGGCAACGACGAGGTGTATCTCGAGAAGGCCATCTCCCGCGCCCGTCACGTCGAAGTGCAGATCCTCGCCGACACGCACGGCAACCTCGTGCACCTCTTCGAGCGCGATTGCACGGTGCAGCGGCGGCATCAGAAAGTCGTCGAACGCGCGCCGGCGTTGTTCTTGAGTCAGGCGCGCCGCGAGGAACTCTACGGCTACGCGCTCGCCATCGGCCGCGCGGTCGGTTACGAGAACGCCGGCACCGTCGAGTTCCTCGAAGACGTCGCCACGGGCAAGTTCTACTTCATCGAAGTGAACCCGCGTATTCAGGTCGAGCACACCGTGACGGAGAACATCACCGGCATCGACCTCGTGAAGGCGCAGATCTTGATCGCCGGCGGCGCGACCATCGGGCACGCCGACAGCGGCGTACCGGTGCAGGACGAGATCCACCTGTACGGCCACGCGATGCAATGCCGCATCACGACCGAAGACCCGGAGAACAACTTCATTCCCGACTACGGATCGCTGTCGGCGTATCGCAGCCCTGCGGGATTCGGCATACGGCTCGATGGCGGTACCGCCTATGCGGGCGCACGGATCACGCGGTTCTACGATTCACTGCTCGTGAAGGCGACCGCGTGGGGTCGCACGCCCGAGGAGACAGCGACGCGGATGCGGCGTGCGCTCGGCGAATTCCGCATCCGCGGCGTGCGCACGAATCTGCCGTTTCTGTCGCAACTACTCGCGCATCCGAAGTTCCTGTCGGCGCAGTACACGACGACGTTCATCGACGACACGCCGGAACTGCTGCGGTTTCCGGCGCGCACCGACGAGGTCAGCAAGCTGCTGAATTTCGTCGGCGAGCTCATCGTCAACGGCAACCCCGAAGTGCGCGGTCGCGCGGTACCAGTCGAGCGAAATTTCCCGCGTGCGCCGGAAGTGACCAAGGACGCACCGCCGCCCGGCACGAAGCAATTGCTCGACGAACTCGGTGCCGAGAAATTCGCACAATGGATGCGCGCGCAGACGCGCGTGCTCGTGACCGACACGACGCTGCGCGATGCGCATCAGTCGCTGCTCGCGACGCGGATGCGCAGCCACGACATGTTGGCGATCGCGCCGGTTTACTCGCGCTTGCTGCCGCAGCTCTTGTCGCTCGAGTGTTGGGGCGGTGCCACGTTCGATGTCGCGATGCGCTTCTTGGGCGAATGCCCGTGGGAACGGCTCGAAGCGTTGCGGGAGCGCGTGCCGAACATCCTGCTGCAGATGCTGCTGCGTTCGGCGAATGCGGTCGGCTACACGAACTATCCGGACAACGTGGTCGAGTATCTCGTCAAACGCGCGGCGGCGAGCGGGGTCGATCTCTTTCGTGTCTTCGACTCGCTGAACTGGGTCGACAACATGCGCGTCGCGATCGACGCGGTGCGCTCGACCGACGCGATCTGCGAAGCGGCGATCTGCTACACCGGCAACCTGCTCGACCCGGGCTGCACGAAGTACGACCTGAAGTACTACGTGAAGATGGCGAAGGAGCTCGAGAAGGCCGGCGCGCACGTGCTCGGCATCAAGGACATGGCGGGGCTGTGCCGGCCGCACGCGGCCGCGTTGCTCGTGAAGACGCTGCGCGAGGAAATCGGCTTGCCGATCCATTTCCACACGCACGACACGAGTGGCATCGCTGCGGCGAGCGTGCTCGCCGCGGTCGATGCCGGTTGCGATGCGGTCGATGCGGCGATGGATTCGATGAGCGGTCTCACGTCGCAGCCGAACATGGGTTCGATCGTCGAAGCGCTGCGGCACGATCCCCGCTCGACCGGCCTCGACCCGGAACACATTCGTGTCGTGTCGCGCTACTTCGAACCGGTGCGCGAGTGCTACGTCGCATTCGAGAGCGACATTCGCTCCGGCGCGTCGGAGGTGTATGTGCACGGCATGCCGGGCGGTCAGTACACGAACCTGCGGGAGCAGGCGCGCGGCTTGGGTCTCGGCGATCGTTGGCCCGAAGTTGCGCAAGCGTATGCCGACGTCAACGACATGTTCGGCGACATCGTCAAAGTCACGCCGACGTCGAAGGTCGTCGGCGACATGGCGCTGATGATGGTAACGAGCGGACTCGACCGCGAAGCAGTGCTCGATCCCGAGCGCGAGATCGCGTTTCCGGAATCGGTCGTGTCGATGTTCCGCGGCGACCTCGGTCGGCCCCCCGGCGGCTTCCCGAAAGCGCTGCAGAAGAAGATCCTGAACGGCACCACCCCTCTGTCGACTCGTCCGGGCGCCACACTGCCGCCGACCGATCTCGCCGCCGCGCGCAAGGACGCGGAGCAGAAGACGGAGCGGAAGATCACCGATAACCAGTTCGCGTCGTACCTGATGTATCCCAAGGTATTCCTCGACTGGAACGCGTATCGAACGCGCTACGGCGACGTCAGCCGGTTGCCGACGCCGGTGTTCTTCTACGGCATGGCGCCCGGCGAGGAAATCACGGTCGACGGCGGCCCGGGTCGCACGCTGATCGTCCGCTACGTCGCGGTCAGCGAACCGCACGCCGACGGTACGCGGACCGTGTTCTTCGAATTGAACGGCCAGCCGCGTTCGGTCAACGTCGCCGACCGCGCCCTGAAGCCCGATCGCACGCCGGCGGTGCGCGCCGACGCCGGCAACCCGGACCACGTCGGTGCGCCGATGCCGGGCATGATCGCGACGGTCACCGTGAAGCCGGGCGACGAGGTGTCGCGCGGCGACATGCTGCTGTCGATCGAAGCGATGAAGATGGAGGCGGGCGTGCGCGCCGAACGCGACGGCCGCATCGCGGAAGTGTTGGTGCAGCCGGGCCAGCAGATCGATGCGAAGGATCTGCTGATCGTCTTCAAATCGAACTAGTCCGCGACGCGAGCCGGAATGCGGCGCCGCCGAGCGCGATGGTCAGTGCTTCGAGCCATAGTAGGCTCGTTGGCCCGAACGTCGCGAACGCCCGGCCGGCAAGCCACGGCAGCGTCATGCTGCCGATCCCGGACGCCGCGATGTAGACGCTGGTGCGACGGCCGGACGCCGGCAGGCGCTCGTTCGAATACACGAGCGTCATCGGAAAGATCGGTGCGAGGCACAAGCCGAATGCGCCTGTCGCGACCCACAGCGCGGTCGCCGATTGCGCCATCGACGCGACCGCGATCAAGCACATGAACGCGCCGGCGAAGCCGATGCCGACGACCACGCTCGTGCGTGCGCGGCCAGTCAGCGGGATCGCGAGCAGGCGCCCGA
>Ga0335084_10003651_pt1 | contig 15063 bp, 14 predicted proteins | sample Lox_Sample_44_FD_206721 | JGI IMG/M metagenome (GOLD analysis project Ga0335084, IMG submission 206721) | Soil microbial communities from Loxahatchee National Wildlife Refuge, Florida, United States - Lox_Sample_4.4 | ecosystem: Environmental > Terrestrial > Soil > Wetlands | place: USA...
TGTTCGTCGTGGTCGCGGTGTTCGTCGCCGGACTCATGATCGGACGCACGCCCGAGTATCTAGGCAAGAAGATCGAGGCGTACGAAATGAAGATGGCGTCCATCGCGGTGCTGATGCCGCTCTTCACCTGCCTTTTCGGTACCGCGATAGCCGTGTCGCTCGACGTCGGCAAATCGAGCGTCGCGAATCCGGCTGCGCACGGCTTCAGCGAAATCCTGTACGCATTCACGTCGGCGAGCGGCAACAACGGCAGCGCCTTTGCTGGGTTGTCGGCGAATACGCCGTTCTACAACACGGCGCTCGGCGTCGTCATGTTTTTCGCGCGGTACTGGATCATCGTTCCGGTGCTCGCGTTCGCGGGATCCGTGGTTGCGAAAAAGAGAGTCCCCGTCGGGGCGGGAACGCTGCCGACACACACGATGCTGTTCGTCTTTTGGCTCGTCGGCGTCGTGATCGTCATTGGCGCGTTGACGTTCTTCCCCGCGCTCGCGCTCGGACCGATCGTCGAGCATCTACAGCTCTACCACCCCGGTTGAGCACGGCGTCGATCGACCGAACACAAAAGGAATAGGTGGAGTATAGACATGAGCACCCCGCAAGCAGTTGCTGCAAACCCTGCAGGTTCTGCGTCGCCGCACCGCTCGTTGGTGACCGCGAACATCTTCAGGCAGGCGCTGACCGACGCGCTGGTGAAACTGCTGCCGCAGAACCAGTGGAAGAACCCGGTGATGTTCGTCGTGTTCGTCGGCAGCGTGCTGACGACGATGCTGTGGTTTCAGGCGCTCGCGGGTCACGGTGAAGCACGCGCCGGTTTCATCCTCGCGGTGACGTTGTGGCTCTGGTTCACGGTGTTGTTCGCGAACTTCGCCGAAGCGATCGCCGAAGGGCGCAGCAAGGCGCAAGCGGACTCGCTTCGCGCGGCGAAGCGCGACACGATCGCGAAGAAGCTCGCTGAACCGAAGCGCACGGCGTCCGTCACGCGCGTCAACGCCGCGGCGCTGCGCACCGGCGACGTATTCATCGCCGAGGCCGGCGACTTCATTCCGGCGGACGGCGAGGTGATCGAAGGCGTCGCGTCGGTCGACGAATCGGCGATCACCGGGGAGTCGGCGCCGGTCATCCGCGAATCCGGCGGTGATTTCAGTTCGGTCACGGGCGGTACGCGCGTGTTGTCCGACTGGCTCGTTGCGCGTGTCACGGCCAACCCGGGCGAGTCGTTCCTCGATCGCATGATCGCAATGGTCGAGAGCGCGCGTCGTCAGAAGACGCCGAACGAAATCGCCTTGATGATCCTGTTGGTGAAGTTGACGATCGTCTTCATGTTCGCGACGGTGACGCTACTGCCGTTTTCCCTGTACAGCGTCGAGGTCGCGAAGACGGGTAACCCGATCACGATTACCGTGCTGGTGGCGCTGCTCGTGTGTCTGATCCCGACGACGATCGGCGGGCTGTTGTCCGCGATCGGACTCGCCGGCATCGGTCGGATGCTGCGCGCCAACGTCATCGCGATGTCGGGCCGCGCGGTCGAAGCGGCCGGCGACGTCGACGTGCTGCTGCTCGACAAGACCGGCACGATCACGCTCGGCAACCGGCAAGCGGCGACGTTCGTGCCCGTGAGCGGTGTCACCGAACAGGAACTCGCCGACGCAGCGCAACTCGCGTCGCTCGCTGATGGTACGCCGGAGGGGCGATCGATCGTGATCCTCGCGAAACAGCGCTTCGGGTTTCGCGAACGCGACATCGTGGCGCTCGGCGCGACGTTCGTGCCGTTCTCGGCGCAGACGCGCATGAGCGGCGTCAATTTTCAGGGCCGCGAAATTCGCAAAGGCGCGGCCGACGCGATCAAGGCGTACGTCACGAGCAACGGCGGCAAGTATCCCGCCGAGGTCGAAACGGCGGTCAACAACGTTGCGCGTCGCGGCAGCACGCCGTTGGTGGTCGCCGAAGGCGCGCGCGTGCTCGGCGTGATCGAGCTGAAGGACATCGTCAAAGGCGGCATCAAGGAGCGCTTCGCGCAGTTGCGTCGGATGGGCATCCGCACCGTGATGATCACCGGCGACAACCGGCTCACGGCGGCGGCGATCGCCGCGGAAGCCGGCGTCGACGATTTCCTCGCTGAAGCGACGCCGGAAGCGAAGCTGAAACTGATCCGCGAATCGCAGTCGCAGGGCAGGCTCGTCGCGATGACCGGCGACGGCACCAACGATGCGCCGGCGCTCGCGCAGGCCGACGTCGCGGTTGCGATGAATACCGGTACGCAGGCCGCGAAAGAGGCCGGCAACATGGTCGACCTCGACTCGAATCCGACGAAACTGATCGAGATCGTCGAGACCGGCAAGCAATTGCTGATCACGCGCGGTTCGCTCACGACGTTCTCGATCGCCAACGACGTCGCGAAATACTTCGCGATCATTCCGGCGGCGTTCGCGACGACGTATCCACAATTGAACGCACTCAACGTCATGCATCTGACGACGCCCAACAGCGCGATCCTGTCGGCGGTCATCTTCAACGCGCTGATCATTCCGGCGCTGATTCCGCTCGCGTTGCGCGGCGTCAAATACCGCGCCGTCGGCGCCGCGATTCTGTTGCGCGACAACCTGTTGATCTACGGCATCGGCGGCGTGATCGCGCCGTTCATCGGCATCAAGGTGATCGACATGCTGCTCGCGCTAATCGGCGCCGCATGACCCATTCATCCAGGCATTGAGAGAACGAGGCCCATCATGATTTCGTCGAATGTGAGACCTGCGCTGGTGATGATCGTGCTGATGACGATCCTGCTCGGCGCGTTGTATCCGGCGGCGGTCACCGCCATCGCGTCGGTCGTTTTTCCGTGGCAGGCGAACGGCAGCGTCATCGAGCAGGACGGCAAGGCGATCGGTTCGGCGCTGATCGGCCAGCCGTTTTCCGATCCGGGTCACTTCTGGTCGCGACCGTCGGCGACGTCCCCGTATCCGTACAACGCCAGTTCATCGAGCGGCTCCAACCAAGGCCCGCTGAACCCGGCGTTGACCGATGCGGTGACGGCGCGCGTGAAGGCGTTGCGCGATGCGGATCCGGACAACACCGCGCCTGTCCCGGTCGATCTGGTGACGGCGTCGGGAAGCGGACTCGACCCGCACATCAGTCCGGCCGCTGCCGAATTTCAGGTCGCGCGCGTCGCCGAGGCGCGCCACCTCGATCCCGCACAGGTCAGAGCGTTGGTACAACAGTTCACCGAAGGCAGACAGCTCGGATTTCTGGGTGAACCGCGGGTCAATGTGCTGCGCCTGAATATGCAGTTGGATTCCATCGCATCGAAATAGGGAGCTTTCGAATGAACAGAGTGATGAGGCTGATGTTCGGCGCCATGTTGCTCGGCACGTCGCTGGTCGCGAGCGCCGGTGACATCGCCGGCAACGTAACGCTGACGACCGACTATCGGTTCCGCGGTATTTCGCAAAACACCGGCAAGTTCTCGCCGGCCATCCAGGGCGGGTTCGATTGGTCGATCGACCCCGGCTTCTATCTCGGCACCTGGGCGTCGAACGTGAACTTCGATGCGCAAGGCGGTGGCGGTGGTGGCGGTGGTGCGATCGAGACCGACGTCTACGGTGGCTTCAAGAGCAAGATCAACGACGACATCGCGTACGACGTCGGCATCTTGTACTACGGCTATCCGCAGGACGGTGCGGCGCACCTCGGCTACACCGAGTACTACGCGAGCATCTCGGCGTACGGCGGTCAGGCGAAGGTCAACTACTCGCCGAACTATTTCGCGGGTACCGACCCGTTCTGGTACTGGCAGCTGAACTACACGTACGAAATCATCAAGAACCTGTCGCTGAACGCACACTGGGCGTACAACCACTTCGAAACGCGTCAGGACAATCAAGGCTCGAACAGCAACTTCGGCCTTAGCGGCAACCAAAGCTATGCGGACTGGAGTCTCGGTGTCTCGACGTCGTGGCTGAGCGTGACGTGGGCGTTGACGTACGTCGACACCAACATCAGCAAGGACTCGTGTTTCGGTCCCCCCAACAGTTCGTTGTGCGAAGCGACCGCGGTGTTCTCGATTTCGAAGAGCCTTTAATTCAAGGAGAATCCCGGGTAACGACGCTCGGACTGCGATCGACGCTCTACCCGGGATCACCAAGGAGACGTAAGCCATGAAACTCGTTACTGCAATCATCAAGCCGTTCAAGCTCGACGATGTACGCGAAGCTCTTTCGGAGATCGGCGTACATGGCATGACGGTCACCGAAGTGAAGGGCTTCGGACGCCAGAAAGGCCACACCGAGTTGTATCGTGGCGCCGAGTACGTCGTCGATTTCCTACCGAAAGTGAAAGTCGAAGTCGCGATCGACGACAGCGCGCTCGATCAGTGTCTCGAAGCGATCACCAAAGCAGCGAACACCGGCAAAGTCGGCGACGGCAAGATCTTCGTCGCGACGCTCGAAGAAGTCGTACGCATTCGCACCGGTGAAACGGGGCCTGAAGCCGTTTGACGCTTCAGCGCGCGCGTTTCGTGCGTCGCGTGTAGCATCGATCATCGTTTCGTAACGTCGACACGATCGCACGATTGTCATCGGGCGCCCACGGGCGCCCTTTTTTCGTCTTGCGCTGCCGACGATCTTGTCTATAAATACACCGTCGTCGGGGTAGCGAGCGGAGCGGAACGAGGTGACCAATGGCTGACGAAGACGAAGACTTCGACCGAGAAGAAGACGAGGAAGAAGAACTCAGCGATTCGGATGACGCGACCGAGGCGGTCACGGACAGTGACGCCGACGTCGAGGTCGACGACGAAGACGAAGACGAAGAAGTCGCAGCGGCACCGGTGGCACGTTCGCGCAAGGTCGAGCAGGTCGAAGTGCATTCGACCGCAGCACGCGCCGCGTTGCGCGACACGATCGCGGCCGATGTCGAAGCATTCCTGAAGCGCGGCGGCTCGATCGAAAAGGTTGCGACCGATCAGCGCGCCGACCCGCCGAAGAAGCCCGAAAGCAACTACGGTCGCGGCTCGATCTAACGCAACCGGCCCCCCGTGCCGTTGCGTTAGACTGGCGCCCCCTTGCTGAGTCGTTGAGCATCCGATGCGCTACGTGAGCACGCGAGGGCGCGCGGCGCCCCTTCGCTTCCAGGACGTGGTCATCGAAGGGCTCGCTGCCGACGGCGGACTGTTCTTGCCCGAATCGATTCCCGACGTACGCGCGGAACTCGATTCTTGGCGCGGGCTCGGTTTCGTCGATCTCGCTGCACGGGTCATGTCGCACTTCGTCGACGACATCGACTCCGCGGTGCTCGGTGACATCCTGCGACGTTCCTATGCGAGCTTCGACGCGCCCGACGTCGTACCGCTCGTGGCCTTGCGGGACGTGCACGTGCTCGAACTGTTCCACGGCCCGACGCTCGCGTTCAAAGACGTCGCGCTACAGTTTCTCGGCAACGTGTTCGACTACATCCTGACGCGACGCGGCACGTCGATGAACATTCTCGGCTCGACCAGCGGCGACACCGGCAGTGCGGCAATCGCCGGCGTGCGCGGCAAGGACTCGATCAGCATCTTCGTGATGTACCCGGACGGCAGGACGAGCCGCCTGCAGGAATTGCAGATGACGTCGATCCTCGAGCCGAACGTCCACTGCATCGCGATCCAAGGCAGCTTCGACGAGTGCCAGGCGATCATGAAGGAGATCTTCAACGACCTTCCGTTCAAGGCGCGGCACAGGCTCGGTGCGGTCAATTCGGTGAATTGGGCGCGCCTGCTCGCGCAGATCGTCTACTACGTATACGCGACGCTGCGTCTCGACGAGGACGGTCGCAGGCGCGTGTCGTTCAGCGTGCCGACCGGCAACTTCGGCGACATCTTCGCGGGCTATCTCGCACTGCAGATGGGTTTGCCGATCGATCGGTTGATCTGCGCAACGAACGAGAACGACATCCTGTCGGTGTTTTTCAACACCGGTGTGTATCGGCGCGGCAAGGTTCATCGCACGCTCAGTCCGTCGATGGACATCCAGGTCGCGAGCAATTTCGAACGGTTCCTGTATTTGCGGATGGGCCGCGACAGCGCTCGCCTGCGCGCCTTCATGGACTCGTTCGGGCGCAGCGGCGAGGCGACGCTGGAAGGCGAGCAACCGGTCGATCGTCATATATCGGCGACCGCGGTCGACACTCGCACGACGATGGCGACGATCGCGGACGTTTATCGCAACGATGCCTACATCGTCGACCCGCACACGGCCGTCGGCATCGCGGCGGCGCGGCGGCTGCGCGTCGAGGGGCCGGTAGTGTGTCTCGCGACGGCGCATCCCGCGAAATTTCCCGAGTCGGTCGACGCCGCCATCGGCAGACCGTTGGCGCGTCATCCGCGCCTCGATGCGCTCGCCGGGGCGTCGAGTCGGCGCACCGTAATGCCCGCGCGCGTCGCCGACGTCAAGGCATTCGTCGCCGCACACGCGCGCTGACGTTACGACCCCGCGTCCTCGATTTCGGCGATCGCGTTCGGAATCTCCTGCAGGGCGTGCACGACGCGCGTCGCCGGCGGCGACTCCTCGCTGCGCCGGCCGAGATTCACCCAGATCGTCGGAATGCCGAGCTGCGCGGCACCGTCGATGTCGTCCACCGGGTTGTCGCCCACGTGGATCATCTGGTGCGGCAGCGCGTCGGCGTGCGCGAGCGCCGCGCGGAACATGTTCGGCGCTGGCTTCGCAGCGCCGACGTCGGCCGCCGAGAACGCGAAGCGAAAGTATGGCGCGAGGCCAAGACGGGCGATGTCGGCGTTACCGTTCGTCAATGCGCCGAGCACGTGGCGCCTCGACAACCGTTCGAGAACGTCGAGCGCGGCGTCGTAGAAACTGACTTTGTGGCGCTCGGCGAGAAACAACTCGAAGGCCTCGCGAGCGAGCCGTTTCGCTTGCGCGCCGTCCCGGCCGACGGCGACGATCGCGCGCTCGAAGACGGCCTCGCGAATTCTCGATAGATCGTGTGCGAGGTCCGGCCGCTCTGCGACGATGCGCCGGCGGATCTCGATGAAGTCGTCGACTCGGAGCGTCGCGTACAGCTCCGGCACGTGCGCGTCGAACCATTGCCGCGTCACGCGCTCGGCGTTGCGGATCACGTCGTCGACGTCCCACAGCGTGTTGTCGAGATCGAACGTGACGACGACGATGCGCGGCATCAGCTCGAGCGCTTCGCGCGCGGGTGGCTCGCGTCGTACACCTTCGCGAGATGCTGGAAGTCGAGGTGCGTGTAGACCTGCGTGGTCGAGATGTCGGTGTGGCCGAGCAGTTCCTGCACCGCGCGCAGGTCGCCGCTCGATTCGAGTAGATGGCTCGCGAAGCTATGCCGCAGCATGTGCGGGTGCACTTCGGTGCTGCCGAGCTGGCGCTGGCCGAGCCGGCGGACGCGCTGCTGCACCGTGCGCGGACTGATGCGCGCCGAACCGCGGCCGGTGAACACCGGCGCTGACGGATCCGCCGAGTCGCGCGACGCGAGATAGCGCCGCAGCGCGGCGACGCAATGGCGCCCGAGCGGCACTTGCCGAACCTTGCGCCCCTTGCCGGTGACCGTCACGAAGCCTTCGGCGAGGTCTAGATCTCGCACGTCGAGCGCCACGAGTTCGGCGAGTCGCAAGCCGCTGCCGTAGAACAGTTCCAGCATCGCGGCGTCGCGCAGATCGAGCGGCTCGCCCGGCGCGAAGTCGAGGAGCCGCGCGGTCTGATCGGTATCGAGCAGTTGCGGCAGCTTGCGGCGCGTCTTCGGTGCGCGCACGACGCTCGCGACGTTTCCGACCACGACGCCGGTCCGCGCCAGATACTTCAGGAACGAGCGAATGCACGACAATGCGCGTTGGATGCTGCGCGTTGCGTCGCCGCGACGATGCAATGCGCCGACGTGCGCGCGTACGTGAGCGGAGCGCAGGTCGGACCAGCGGACGATGTCGAGAGTCCGAGCCAACGTCGCGAGATCGCGACGGTAGCCGGCGCAGGTGTGGGGCGAGTAATGGCGCTCGCGCTCGAGGTGTTCCAGATAGCGATCGACGTCGCCTTCGAGCGGCTTCGCGTCAGCGGACCGCATTGTCTCTCGTCAGTCGCGACAGCACGCGAGCGAGCACGTCGCCGATGTAGCGAATGAACAGCGTGCCCATGTCCGGACTGAAGCGCAGCGGATCGAGGCTGCCGATGGCGAGCACGCCGAGGAGTTCACCGTGCCGCAATTGAATCAATGCGGCTGAACCGTCGGTCGACGGCGTGTCGTCGAAGAGGCGCGCGAACTCATCCGCGCGTAGCAATCCGCACGACAGCCCCGCGGCCTGCGTCAGATGAATGAGCGGCAATTGCTGCGCGGACGTGCGATACACGACGTGTGGCAGCGACGCGAATGGAATGGGGTGCGAGACGAAACAACGCGCGCGATCGGCGCCGAAGTCGTCGAGCAAGGTGTCCGCGAGCACGCGATCGATCGCGGCCAGGTCGTTGCAGTCGAGCATCGCGAGCGTGAAATGTCGCGTCTTCTCGAACAGCGCATCGTTGGTGTTCGCCGCGCCAACGAGATGATTGAGGCGGCGGCGGATATCGATGTTGCGTTCGCGCAGGATCGCCACTTGGCGTTCGACCAATGAGATCGCGTGGCCCGAATCGTGCGGCAGACTCAAGTCGGTCAGCAGCATCGGGTGGCGCCCGAAGAAATCGGGGTTGTCGCGCAAATACTGCATCACGGCGTCTTCGCTGCGCAGATCGACGGCTTCGCTGTCGGCTTTCATACCTCGATGTATCCCTCGTAAACGAGGCAGGCGGGTCCGAGCATCTTGAGCGGATGCCCGTAGCCTGGCCATTTGATTTTGACCTTGCCGCCCGGCAGCGAGATCTTCACGCGTTCGCCGAACCTGCCGGTGATGACGCCGGCGACCGCCGCCGCGCATGCACCGCTGCCGCAAGCACGCGTCTCGCCGACGGCGCGTTCGTATACGCGCAACCGGGCGAAGCCGGAATCGATCACCTGGCAGAAATTGACGTTGACGCCGTGTGGAAATCGTTCGTGCCGCGACAACGCTGCGCCGAGCGTCGCGACCGGCGCGTCGTTGACCGAATCGACGAAGATCACGGCGTGCGGATTGCCGACGGATATCGGCACGATCTCGACGACGTCGCTACCGACTGCGATGCGATAGCTCATGGCTTCCACGTCGGTGACGAACGGAATCCGCGCGGGCACCGTGGTCGGTACGCCCATGTCCACTTCGACCAGGTCGTCGTCGCGCAACGACGTCGTGATTCGTCCGTTGCCGACCTGCAAATGCAACTCCGATTTAGTCGACAGCCCGCGATCGACGACGAACTTCGCGAAGCATCGCGCGCCATTGCCGCATTGTTCAGCTTCGCTGCCGTCGGCGTTGTAGATGCGATAGCGGAAATCGCAATCCGGATCGGTCGGCGCTTCGACGCACAGCATCTGATCGAACCCCACGCCGGTGTGACGGTCGGACAGCCGCTGAATCAATTCGGGCGACAGGCGCAGGTCCTGGCTGATCTGGTCGATGACCATGAAGTCGTTACCGAGCCCGTGCATTTTGCTGAATTCGATGCGCATGCGGCGAGCGTACCGATCAGGTCCGGTATTGCAAGGGCGCCAGCGCCGCGCCGTCGGCGATCTCGCCGCGCAGTTGGTCGCCGATCGTCTCGCGCCGGCGTACCACTGTGAACGCGTCGCCGTCGACCATCACTTCGGCCGGGCGATTGCGGCTGTTGTAGTTCGAACTCTGCACGAAGCAGTACGCGCCGGTGCTCGAAATCGCGAGCAGCGTTCCTTCGGCGAGCGTGAGGTCGCGATCGTGCGCAAGGAAGTCGCCGGTCTCGCAGACCGGTCCGACGATATCCCATCGCGCCGTTTGGCCGGCCGTCGGCCGATCTACTACCGTCACGCGATGCCACGCTTGGTACAGCGTCGGTCGAATCAAGTCGTTCATCGCGGCGTCGACGACGGCGAAGTTGCGCGCGTCCGGTGTCTGCGCCGGCTTCAGGTATTCGACGCGCGTCAGCAGCACGCCGCCGTTCGCGACGAGATAGCGGCCGGGCTCTAGCACCAGCGTTTGCCGGCGACCGGTGAACAGGTTCTTCAGGGCGCGAGCATAGCCGTCGAGATCGAACGTCGGTTCGTCCTTGTAGACCACGCTCAATCCCCCTCCGACGTCGACGTGGTCGACACCGATGCCGTCGCGCGCGAGCGCATCGACGATGTCGAGCAGGTTTTCAGCTGCCTCGATCAGCGGCGCCGCGGTCTTGATTTGCGAACCGATGTGACAATCGATGCCGACGACATCGAGCCAGCGCGAGTTCGACGCGCGGCGGTAGATCGAGATCGCCTCGGCGCGCGGCACGCCGAACTTGTTGGTCTTGAGTCCCGTCGAGATGTACGGATGCGTGTCGGCGTCGATGTCGGGATTGACTCGAACGGAAATGCGCGCGCGTCGACCGAACCGCCGCGCGTGTTCTTCGAGGCGTTCGAGCTCGGCGCTGCTCTCCACGTTGAACGAACCGATGTCGAGCTTCAGCGCGAAATCGATCTCGCTCGACGTCTTGCCGACCCCGGAGAAGATCACCGTGCGCGGGTCGCCGCCGGCGCGCACCACGCGCTCGAGTTCGCCGCCGGAGACGATGTCGAACCCGGCGCCGAGCTGAGCGAACAACCGCAGCACCGCTAGGTTGCCGTTCGCCTTCACCGCATAACAGATGCGATGCGGCAGCGGCGCGAGCGCCGCGTCGAGCGCGTTGAATTGCCCGATGAAGTGCGCGCGCGAATACACGTACGTCGGCGTACCGCAGCGCTCCGCGATGCGAGCGAGAGGCACGTCTTCGACGAAGCCGCTGCCGTCGCGCATCGACAACGCATCGCTCATGGGTGGCTCGCCGGTTTGGGTTGCTGCTCCGGCAGATGCAGCGGCCCTTTCTGGCCGCAGGTCGTCACGAGGAGCAGGACGAGCGAAACGATCAGCAGACGCACGGGGAGTCGGTCGGTCGACGAAGCGCGGGAGTATACACGTGCCATCCTCGATGCGTGGCGGTCGTCCGGTGAACGCGGACGACGGAGGCGTCAGGCGACCGCACCACCGCGCTTACAGCCGGTAGGCCGGCGTTGGCAGCGGGTCAGCGCAACACGAGGCGCGATCGGCCGCGCGCGATGGCGGCGCGAACCTGCGCGGGCGCGGTGCCGCCGACGTGATTGCGGGCGTTCACCGAGCCCTCGAGCGTCAGTACGTCGAACACGTCACGCTCGATCAAATCGCTGAAGGACCTGAGTTCGTCGAGCGTGAGGTCGTTCAGCGCAACGCCTTTCGCGATCGCGTGCGCGACACAGCGGCCGACCACGTCGTGCGCGTCGCGAAACGGCAGCTGTTTGCGGACGAGGTAGTCGGCGAGGTCGGTCGCGGTCGCGAAGCCGCGCGCGGCCGCTTCGCGCATCCGGTCGGCGCGCACGTCTAGGTGCGGCACCATGCCGAGCATCGCCGTCAGGCAATCCTTCAGCGTGTCGACGGTGTCGAACAACGGTTCCTTGTCCTCTTGGTTGTCTTTGTTGTACGCGAGCGGCTGGCCCTTCATCAGCGTCAACAGCCCCATCAGGTGGCCGACGACGCGGCCGGTCTTGCCGCGCACGAGTTCCGGTACGTCCGGATTCTTCTTCTGCGGCATGATCGACGAGCCGGTGCAGAACCGATCGGGCAGGTCGATGAAGCCGAACTGCTGCGACGACCACAGCACGAGTTCTTCCGACCAGCGCGACAAATGCACCATCGCGAGGCTCGCGATGCTCAAGAACTCGATCACGAAGTCGCGATCGCTGACGGCGTCGAGCGAATTCTCGCTCACCGCCTCGAACCCGAGCTCCCCCGCGGTGAACGCGCGATCGATCGGGAACGTCGTGCCGGCGAGCGCCGCGCTGCCGAGCGGCAGCACGTTGACGCGGGCGCGCAGTTCCGTGAGCCGCTCGCGATCGCGCAGCACCATCTCGAACCACGCCATGAGGTGGTGCCCGAACGTGACTGGCTGCGCCGTCTGCAGGTGCGTGAAACCCGGCATGATCGTGTCGGTGTGGCGCTCTGCGAGGTCGAGCAACGCGCCGAGCAGTTGTGTCATCGAGGCGCGCATCGCATCGATCTCGTCGCGCAGATACAGACGGACGTCGGTGGCGACTTGGTCGTTGCGCGAGCGCGCGGTATGCAGCCGTTTACCGACCTCACCAACGAGTTCGATGAGGCGAGCTTCGACGTTCATGTGCACGTCTTCGTTCGCGATCGACCAGGCGAGTTTGCCTTCGTCGATTTCGCGGTGAATCCGGTTCAAGCCGTCGACGATCGCGCCGCATTCGTTGTCGGAGAGCACGCCGACGTGCGCCAACATCCGGGCGTGGGCGATGGAGCCCAGGATGTCGTGGTGGTATAACCGCGCATCGAATTCGACCGACGCGGTGAATCGCTCGACGAATTGATCCGTCGGCTCACTGAAGCGCCCGCCCCAGAGCTTTCCCGTGGCGTCAGTGTCTCGAGTCATCGCGATCACGGTCGTGGCAGAAAATGCGCGCGATTATAGCAACTTGTCCGTAGCGCCTTGTTTGCGGCAACGTGGGGCGCTACACAGTTTGCGGACATGGGAGAAGTAGTGGCGGCAGCTCCGATCGACCAGGCGCGACCGACCCGGTTCGTCGTTCCCGATCTGTGCAACGCCCCGGCGCTCAGCATCGTCGTCCTGATCGGCGAACTGTTGGTGTTGGTGCTGCTCTTTGCCGGCGGCCCGCTGACGTGGGAAGGGCTCGCGCTCAAGTCGCTGTACGTGCAGTGGGTTGTGCTGATGAGCGCGGGCGCCCTGTGCGGCGCACGGCCCTTCCTCGCGAAGATGGGACTCGCACGCGGCGCCTTGCTCGCCTTCGTGATCATTGCAGTGCTGACGTTGCTCGTCGGTCTCGGCGCGGATCGCGTCGTCGCCGGTACGCTCAGCTATCGCATTGCGCCGATCAATTGGCTGTCGATCGGCAAGCAAATGGGCATTGCCTGCATCATTGCCGGCATGGTGCTGCGTTACTTCTATGTGCAGCAGCAGCTACGCGAGCAAGAACAGTCGGAACTGCAGTCGCGAATTCAGGCGCTGCAGTCGCGGATTCGCCCGCATTTCCTGTTCAACAGCATGAACATCATCGCGAGCCTGATCTCGGTCGATCCGGAAACGGCGGAAACGGTCGTCGAGGATTTGTCGGAACTCTTCCGTGCGAGTCTCAACGATGCCGGCAATCAGGTGCTGATGAGCGAAGAACTGGAGTTGTGCGAGCGCTACGTGCGCATCGAACGACTGCGCCTCGGCGACCGGCTGCGCATGGCGTGGGACATCGGCGAATATCCCGATGAACTCAAGATTCCGCTCCTCACGCTGCAGCCGCTGCTCGAAAACGCGATCTATCACGGCATTCAGCCGTTGCCGGACGGCGGCACGATCGCACTGACGCTGCGCTACGATCGCAACGTCGTCAGCGTCCGCATCACGAACCCGGTGCCGCCGCCCGAATACCGTACGCCGACGCAAGGCAACAAGATGGCGGTCAACAACATCCGCACGCGCCTGAACGTGTTGTACAACGACGCAGCCGAGTTGACGGCGGAGACCGAGGGCGACCTGTACGTGACGCACTTGCGTTATCCGCACCCGTCGCTCGACGACGAAATGGAACCGACGAAGGAGGTGTCGTAAGCGTGAAAGTACTGATCGTCGACGACGAACAACTCGCCCGCGACAGGCTCGCGCGCATGCTGACCGACATGAACGGCTACGAAGTCGTCGGCCAGGCGGCAAACGGCATGCAGGCGATCGAGCGTTGCGAATCGACGCAACCCGACGTCGTGCTGCTCGACATCCGCATGCCCGGCATGGACGGACTCGAAGCGGCGCGCCACATGGCCGGCATGGAGCAGCCGCCGGCGGTCGTGTTCTGCACCGCGTACGAAGAGCACGCGATCGAGGCGTTCAAGGTGCAGGCCGTCGGCTATTTGCTGAAGCCCGTGCGGCGCGACGACTTGAGTGCGGTGCTGTCGTCGGCGACGCGCACGAATCGCGCGCAGCTCGCCGCGCTCGCGCAAGAGGAGGGTTCGCAGCGCACGCACATTTCCGCGCGCACGCGCAAAGGCATCGAGTTGGTGCCGATCGACGAAGTGCGCTACTTCCAAGCGGACCAGAAGTACGTGACGATGCGGCACCCCGGCGGCGAGTTGTTGATCGACGAAACGTTGCAGGAACTCGAGGCGGAGTTCGGCAATCGTTTCCTCCGCGTGCACCGCAATGCGCTGGTGTCGACGAAATACATCGAAGGTCTCGAGCGCAACGAGGAGGGTCAGTACCAGATTCGCCTGCGCGACGTGCCGGTGGGTATCGACATCAGCCGCCGCCACGTATCGTCGATCCGCCGCTACATCCAGAAGCTGTGACGATCCGTCGCCTGCGCATCGCCACGCGCAAGAGCCGGCTCGCGCTGTGGCAGGCCGAGTTCATTGCCGCAGAACTGCGGCGCATTCGACCGGACATGGAAGTCGAGCTGGTCGGGATGACGACGAGCGGGGATCGCTGGCTGTCCGCGCCCCTCAGTGAGATCGGTGGAAAGGGTCTTTTCATCAAGGAACTGGAAGCCGCCATCGTCGACGGTCGTGCCGACGTTGCCGTCCATTCCATGAAGGATGTGCCCGCGGATTTGCCGGACGGCTTCGCGTTGCCGCTGATCGGCTATCGGCAAGAAGTACGCGACGTGTTGGTCAGCGCGCAGGCCGCGTCGGTCGCACAGTTGCCGCACGGCGCCCGTATCGGTTCGTCCAGCTTGCGTCGGCGCGCGCAACTGCTCGCGCGGCGCCCCGATTTGCGCGTCGAGCCGGTGCGCGGCAACGTCAACACGCGGCTCGACAAGCTCGACGCGGGCGACTACGACGCGCTGCTGCTGGCCGGGACCGGTTTGCAGCGACTCGGCTTGAGCGGACGCATTCGCGAATTCCTGACGCTCGACGACAGTTTGCCGGCCGCGGGCCAAGGCGCGCTGGGCGTCGAATGCGCG
>Ga0335084_10003652_pt1 | contig 15063 bp, 12 predicted proteins | sample Lox_Sample_44_FD_206721 | JGI IMG/M metagenome (GOLD analysis project Ga0335084, IMG submission 206721) | Soil microbial communities from Loxahatchee National Wildlife Refuge, Florida, United States - Lox_Sample_4.4 | ecosystem: Environmental > Terrestrial > Soil > Wetlands | place: USA...
GTCATGGCGAATGCACCCCTTTCGGGACCACTGCATTGTCCCGCGTCCCGCCATTGCGCCTGCGCAAGCTATGTAAAAGCTTTGTATAGGGAGTGCAAGAAACGCCGCCGCATAGACGGGTACCTACTTTTGCTGCACTGCGGTACCCGGCTTTTCGCCGGGCTCATCTCGTTCACGTCGCCGGCGTTCTCCCGGCTGGCCGACATGCAGCTCGAACCAGAAAATCGATCCCCCTCCAGGCGCGGGATCGTAGCCGATGCGCCCCCCGAGGCGCTCGACGAGCATCTTCGAGACAGCCAACCCCAGCCCGAAGCGCCCAGTGCGGCCGCGTGCCGCACCCGGGGCCTGGGAGAACTTCTGGAACAGCCGCGGACGGAAATCTTCGCTCACTCCAGGCCCATGGTCGCGGACCGAAATTCGCACGTGATCCTTGCCCGCTTGCGCCCCTACCTGCACGACGCCGCCGTCGGGGGAAAATTGAATCGCGTTGGCGAGCAGGTTCGTCAGCACCTGGTCGACGCGGCCTGCGTCGGTGCGCACTCTTTTCGACGGCATGCTGCCGGCCGATTCCACGCGCACGCCCTTCTTCTCGGCAAGCGGTCCCGCATGCGCGATCGAGGGCGCGAGCAGCGCCTGCAGGTCCTCCTCGCGCCACTCGAGGGCGATCTCTCCAGCCTCGATCCGCTCGATTTCCAGAATGTCGTCCAGAACCCGCAGCAGGCGCTCGCATGCGCCTTGCGCGATCGCGGCCAGCTGGGCGATGGGCGCCGGAACCGGACCCGCGCCGCCGCCTTCGAGCAAGCCGAGCGAGCCGCGAATCGCGGTGGCAGGCGTGCGCAGTTCATGGCTCACCATCACCACGAAATCGCTCTTCGCTCGCGACAGCTGCTTGACGTCCGTGATGTCCGTGAGAAGCGCGTAGTAGCCCAGCACCACGCCGGCCGCGCCGCGGTGCGGCACATAGGCCACCGCCAGGTCTCGCGCGGAGCCGTCGGCGTGCCGCTGGCTGCGCTCGTAGCGCGCCTCGTCGCCGGCGAGCGCATGCTCGATGTAAGGCCTCGCCAGCGCGTACGCCTTCTCGCCGACCACCTCCCGCACGGTGCGCCCATCGATGCGCGCGCTCGGGATGCCGAGCCACTGCGCATAGGCGCGGTTGTGAAGCAGATAGCGCTCGTCCGTATCGACGTAGGCGATCATCGCTGGCACTGCGTCGATGAGCAACCGCAGCTCGCGCGAGCGCGCCTGCAGCGCGGACTCGGCCGCCCGCCGGGCGGCCTCCAGACGCTGGCCTGTCCGAAGCGACCACCCGAGCAGCCCTACCGCAAGCAAAATGCCCACCAGCGTGCCCCGCTCGAGGAATCCGAGGTCCTCGGCGGCCGCCGATTCGCGCTGGCCAACGGTGCGCCGCTCCCGCCTGGAAAACTGATCCATGAGCTGGTCGACGCGCGTGGTGAGGGCCGTCTGTGCGGGCGCGAACGCCAGCCGGACGGCTTCCTCCGCGCCCTGGCTGCGTCGCGCTTCCATCGTCTGCGCCAACGCGGCGAGCTGTGCCGCGATCGCGGACTTGAGGTCGGGCATGGCCGCGCGCTGCTCCGGTTGCTCGAAGCGGCTTTCGAGGTCCGCGACGTACGAGCCGATCTTCGCGCGCAGCGTTTCGAATCGCGCGAGCAGCGCTGGATCCCCCGTGAGCAGATATTCGCGCTGCAGGGACTCGGCTTCGTTCAGGCTGCCCTGCAGTCCCTCGAGGTCGGCGACCGTACGCAGGGAAAGCCGCTCCACCCGCAGCGTTTCGTTGACCGCACGCAGACCGAAATACGCCGTCGCGACAGCGGCGCCGAGCAGCACCACGCCGGCGAGCGCCGCGAAGTTCGAGGTCAGCGAAAGGATTGGACGCACGTTTGTCCGCCTGCGGCGTGGTTGTGTTCCGCCCGCGCAGAGTATTCCCTGCCCGCGCTGCCGCGCATCTTATCCCTTCCGTCCGGCTCCCACCTCGGAGCGCGCGGGCCAGGCCGCGGGGTGAGTGCCGAGAGCGACCGGCGGCCGCTCCCAGAATGGCGGTGTTTCCGAGAGACCGAGTACCGGCCTGAGATGGCTGACGTTGCCAGTCTGCGTGACCAGGCTCCGCAGTTCCTCCGCAGGCAATTCCGGCGGAACGGAGGCAAAATCCTCTACCGCTCCCCGGTCTACAATCCATTTTCCCGTCCGCGCCAGCGACACGCGCACGAGCCAGCTGCCGCCTTCGGCGGCACGCCGCGCCAGCGCGACCATGGCACCGAAGGCCATCAGATATCCGCTGACATAGTCGATCGCGGACACAGGCAGCAGTTTCGGCTTGCCCGGGTCGGTCGTGGATCGGGCTTGCTCACAGGCCATCCCGCTGACCGTCTGCACGATGCTGTCAAAGCCGCGCCGATTCTTCCAGGGGCCTTCGTCGCCCCAGGCGCTGAGCGTGACGTAGACGATCCCCGGCCGCAGTTTGGCGGCCTCCTCGGCGGAGAAGCCGCGCGCGGCGAGCGCCCCCGGCCGATACGATTGTGAAAAGACGTCGCCCTCGCGCAACAGCGCGCGCAGATTCTCTACGCCCTGCGCGGTGCGCAGGTCGAGGTACGCAGAGAGCTTGCCGATGCCCGTGTCGAACTCCGCGGTGCCGGAATCCGCCAGGTGCGCGCCGCTGATTTTCAGCACGTCTGCCCCATGTTCGGCGAGCGTGCGCGCGCACGTAGGTCCGGCAAGAACGCGTGTGAGGTCCAGGACGCGCACACCCGACAGCGGGCGAGCTCCGGCCGGCAGCGGTTCCGGCCTCGATTCGCCGATCTTCCGGATCTGCAGCAGCGGCCGCGCGGCCACGGCCGCCGCCTGCGGATGGCGCGCCCATTCCTCTGCGCTGCGCGCGAGGCCCGCGCAGCCCCTGGCGGCATGAATCGCGTCCTCGAGCGCGACCCCGTCCCAGCAGCTGCTGGCGGCCTCCGCGGCCGCCCGGTCGGGAGGATCGCCGAGCACGCCCATGGCTGCGTGCCGGTGGTTCGCGAAATTGCAGTGGATGCTGATCCAGCGCCCGTCCCTGACCGGGTAATAGCCGCTCAGCGGATCCCAGATTTCCTTGGGAACCTTGCCGTCGATCCTCAGATAGCGCGCGCTGCGCATCGCCGCCGCCGCAGCGCGCACGCCTACGGTGACGCGCTGGGATCGCCCGGTCTTCAGCGTCCAGAGACGTGATGCCGCCACGCCCACCGCCGCGAGCGCCGCCGCGCCCGCGGTGCCGACGCGGTAGGGCGTCGGGAATACCGGGTCATCGCCCGCGAACGCGACATCGCCCGCAACCGCTTCGAGGTCCGCGAGCTCGAGAATCTCGCCCATCGCGTTGCGCACGCCCATCGCACCGGATAGTCTACCGAGATGCGCGAATCACAGCCAAAGGAAGTCCGCCTCGAGGATTACGCTCCGCCGCCATTCCTGATCGAGCGCATCGTGCTGGATGTTGACATCCGGGCCGACGACGCCCTGGTCAAGGCCACCCTTGCCGTTCGACGCAATCCGGCCTGTCCGGCGAAGGACGCGCCGCTCGCGCTTGACGGGGACGAGCTGGAGCTGGTTTCCGTCCACCTGGATGGTAGGGAAGTCCCGCACGTGGCAACGGCCGAAAGCCTCGGCATCGCGAATGTCCCCGATTCCTTCACGCTGGAGACGCTGACCCGGATCATTCCGCAGACGAACACCAAGCTGGAGGGCCTCTACGCCACGCGCAGCGGCTTTGTCACGCAGTGCGAGGCGCAGGGCTTTCGCCGTATCACCTGGTTCGTCGACCGGCCGGACAACCTGGCCGTATTCACGACGACCGTGCACGCGGACAGGACGAAGCATCCCGTCCTGCTGTCGAACGGGAACCAGGTGGCCTCCGGCGACGAGCCGGGCGGCCGGCACTGGGCGCGCTTCGAGGACCCCTTTCCGAAGCCTTCATATCTCTTCGCACTGGTGGCCGCGGATCTCGAAGTGATGCAGGACGAAGTCATTTCGAAAAGCCAGAGGAGAAAGCGGCTCTGTATCTACGTCGAGCCCGGCAAGCTCGACCAGGCGGCCTGGTCGATGGACTGCCTGAAGCGCGCGATCCGCTGGGACGAGCGGCGTTTCGGCCTGGAGCTCGACCTCGACGAGTACAAGATCGTCGCGGTCGGCGACTTCAATTCCGGCGCGATGGAAAACAAGGGCCTGAACATCTTCAACACGAAGTTCGTGCTGGCGCGCCCGGACACGGCCACCGACACCGATTACCTGAACATCGACCGCGTGGTCGCGCACGAGTATTTTCACAACTGGACCGGCGACCGCGTGACCTGCCGCGACTGGTTCCAGCTGTCGCTGAAGGAAGGCCTGACGGTGTTCCGCGACCAGGAATACGGCGCCGACACCTACTCGAGGGCCGTGACGCGTATCCAGGAAGTACGCAGCCTGCGCGCCGCGCAGTTCCCCGAGGACGCCGGCCCGATGGCACATCCGGTGCGGCCCCAGTCCTACCTGGAGATCCGCAATTTCTACACGATGACGGTGTACGAAAAAGGCGCGGAAGTGGTGCGCATGCAGCATACGCTGCTCGGCGAAGAAAAATTCCAGGCCGGCATGCGCCTTTACTTCCAGCGCCACGACGGCAAGGCCGTCACCTGCGACGACTTCGTGCAAGCCATGCAGGACGCCTCTGGCATCGATCTCTCGCAGTTCAAGCGCTGGTACGACGTAGCGGGAACACCCGTTCTGGACTGCTCGGGGGCGTTCAAGGATGGCGAGTTCGTTCTGTCCGTTCGTCAATCCATGAATCCGCCCTTCCATATTCCCCTGGCGGTGAAGGTCGGGGAGCACGAAGAGGTCCTTTCGCTGAAAAAGTCGGAAGAACAGTTCAAGTTCAAGGCAAAGACAAGACCCGTTCCATCACTGCTGCGGCGCTTTTCTGCGCCGGTGATTCTCAACTATCCGTACAGCGAAGACGACCTGATCCACCTTCTCGCGCACGACGACGACCCGTTCAATCGCTGGGAGGCGGCGCAGCGGCTCGCGGCGGACATCATTCTCCGGAAGGGAGGCAAGCCGACCGTTGCCTTCCTGGACGCTATCGGCAAGATCCTTTCCGAAGCCGACCGCGCGTTCGTCGCGGAAGTGCTGACCCTGCCCTCCGAGACGTTCCTCGCCGAGCAGATGGCGGTCGTCGACCCGGATGCGCTGCACGCCTCGCGCAATGCGCTCAAGCGCGCGCTCGCCTCGCATTTCCAGGATCAGTTCCTGGAGATCCATCGATCGCTGCGGGTGGACGCCCCGTACGCTCCCGATGCTGCCTCTGCCGGCCGGCGCGCGCTGCGCAACCTGGCCCTCTCCTATCTCATGGAACTGGAAACGCCCGAATTCGCAGCGCTTTGCTACGAGCAGTACCGGCAATCGGACAACATGACGGAGCAGTTCGCCGCGCTGGCCGCACTCGCGAATAGCGCGATTGCCTCGCAACGCGGCGCCGCTCTCGATTCCTTCTACGATCGCTGGAAGAGCGAGCCGCTGGTAGTCGACAAGTGGCTCGCCGCCCAGGCAGGCGCGCGCCTGCCAGACACGCTTGCGCGTGTGCGCGAGCTGCTCGAGCACCCTGCGTTCGATCTCAAGGTGCCGAACAAGGTGTACGCGCTGATCCGGACCTTCGCCGCCAACCACGTGCGCTTTCACGCGGCGGATGGCGCCGGCTACGCATTCCTCGCCGACCAGATCCTCGCGCTGGACAGTCTCAACCCTCAAGTGGCAGCGCGAATGGCGCGCGCCTTCGACCGGTGGAAGAAATTCGATGCCGCTCGACAGGCAAAGGCCAAGGCCCAGCTGCAGCGCATGCGCGGCGCCCAGGGGCTTTCGAAGGACGTCGACGAAATCGTCACCAAGGCGCTCGCGTGAACCTTGACCCGATGACTCATCTGTATGCCGCCTCGATTGCGTTCCTGGCGACGCATTTCATCTCCAGTACGCCGCTGCGCCCGGCGCTCGCGAATGCCATCGGCGAGAAGGCCTACCTCGGCGTCTATTCGCTTGCCGCGTTCGCCACGCTGGGCTGGATGATCTGGGCCTACGGCAAGGCGCCGCTCGAATACCTTTGGCCCGGGTGGCCGCTGCTGCCGGCGGTGGTCATGCCCTTTGCCTTCATCCTGATTGCCTGCGGACTGCTGACGCGCAATCCGACCGCCGTGGGACAGGCTAAGGCCATGGCGTCGGCCGAACCTGCGCGCGGCATCATCCGCGTGACGCGCCATCCGATGATGTGGGGATTCATGCTCTGGTCCGCGGTGCACATCCTCGCGCGCGGAGAGATGAAGGCCACGGTGTTCTTCGGCACCTTCCTCGTGCTCGCGGCGCTCGGCGCGCTGCTCATCGACCGGCGCAAGGAGAAGGCGCTGGGTGGCGACTGGAAGCTCTTCGCCGCGGTGACTTCCTACTTCCCGTTCCTCGCTATCCTGCAGGGCCGCAACAGGTTCGACGCGAAGGAAATCGGCTGGCGCAACCCGGCGATCGGCATCGCGCTCACGATCCTGCTCTTCCAGGTGCACGCCTGGCTGTTCGGCACGCGGCCGTACTGAGCCCCTTCAGTCGCCGTCCTTGACGACGGCCTTGAGCACCATCCGGTCCACGACGCCGGGCGCGAAGAGCTGGAGCCAGAGGCCGATCCTCGCCTGCAGGGTCATCACGAGCTGGCGCTTGCGCGCGTGCGTCGCCGCGAGGATCTGCCGCGCGCACTCCTCCACCGGCATGGCGTTGCCTTCCTTCAGTCCGCTCCTGCCCGCAGGCTTGCCGTCCGGACCGTAGCCACGCAGTCGGATGTCGGTGGCGACGACACCGGGGTAGACGACGGTGATGTCCACGCCCGCTTCCTTCAGTTCGAGGCGCAGCGCCTCGAAGAACATCGCCTGCGCCGCCTTGGTCGGGCTGTACGCGGTGCGCCCGGGCACGCCGACCTTGCCTGCCAGGCTGGAGATCGCGACGATCTGGCCGCGGCGCTTTTTCAGATGCGGCAAGGCGTAGCGCGTGCAGTACAGGCTGCCCAGGTAGTTCACGCGCATCATCGCCTCGTACCAGGCGAAATCGGCGACCTCCTCGAAGCGCGCGTGGCCGGAAACGCCGGCGTTGTTGACGAGGATGTCGAGCGAGTCGTACTTGCGCACCGCGCTCTCGATGAACTGGCGGCAGTCGGCCTCCACGCCCACGTCGCAGCGCACGGCGAGCGCCTCGGCGCCGCGCAGGCGGCATTCCTCCGCGACCGCCTCGAGCTTCTCGAGGTTGCGCGCCGCGAGTGCGAGCCACACGTTCTTGCCCGCAAGCTGGCGCGCGAGCTCGGCGCCGATGCCCTCCGAGGCGCCGGTGACGGCGATGACCTTGCCGGCGAACATCACGGCTGGCGCGAGAATTTCTGCGCGCGCCGGCCCGAGCCGACTTCCGCGGTGTAGAGGTTGCCTTTCGAATCGATCGCCAGGTTGTGCACCCATTTCAGCTCGCCGGCCATGCGGCCCGGCCGGCTGAAGGTATTGAGCACCTTGCCGGTCGCACGCTCCACGGTCAGCAGGTGGCTGCTTTCGCCGTTGGCGACGAACAGGTACTTTTGCGCCGGATCCTCCGAGAAAACGAGGTCCCAGAGCGAGCCGCCGCGCAGCGTATCGGGCTCGATCCGGAACTCCTTCACGAACTTGCCGCTCTTCTCGAACACCTGCACGCGGTCGTTCGCGCGGTCGCAGACGTACACCAGTCCGTCATTCGAAATGCGCACGCAGTGCACGGGATTGCCGAAGGAGTGCATCGGCGGCCCCTTCGGATCGTAGGCGGGCAACTTGTCGTCGCTCGGCTTCTCGCCGTAGGCGCCCCAGTGGCGCTTGTAGGCGAATGTCTTCGCGTCGAACACCGCGATGCGCCGGTTGCCGTAGCCGTCAGCAATGTAAAGCTCGTTTGCCACCGCGTCGATCTGCATGTGCGCGGGGCGTCCGAGCTGCGTCGGGCTGTTGGAGCCTTCCGATTTGCCCGGCCTGCCGAGCTGCTGCAGAAATTTTCCGTCGGGCGTGAACTTCAGGATCTGGTGGTCCGCAGCGTCATTGCCGGCGAGCCAGACGTTGCCCTCGTTGTCGACGAACAGGCCGTGCTCCTGGACGGGCCAGTCGTAGCCCGCTCCCGGACCGCCCCAGCCGCGCAGCAGGTTGCCGGCGCCGTCGAACTGCAGCACCGGCGGAGCGGCAGTGCAGCAGGTGCTGGTCGGCGGCTTGAGCTGCGCGCCTTTCTCGTCGTCGAGCAGCGTTCTCGGCCGGTGCAGGATCCAGACGTTGTCGCTCCTGTCGACGGCGATGCCGGCCACCTGGCCGAGAATCCAGTTGCCCGGCAGCGGCTTCGGCCAGAAGGGATCGACCTTGTATTGCGGAACGCTTGCGACAGAAGATTGATCCGGATTGCTTGCACAGGATGCGGCAACGAGCAGTACGAATGCGGCCAGCGCGTATTTCATATCCCCTCCCTCAGAAGCGGTCGGCCCGGTACGGGGCCGGGTCCACGAACGGCGTTTCGCCCGCGATCATCTCGCCGATGAGCCTTCCTGTCACGGGCCCCAGCGTCAGGCCGTGGTGCGCGTGGCCGAACGCGAACCACAGTCCCGCGTTGCGCGGGGCCGGGCCGATGATCGGCATCATGTCCGGCGTGCAGGGCCGCGCGCCCATCCAGGATTCGGTGTCGAGGCGCTCGGCGAGCGGGAACAGGTTGCGCGCCACCGGCTCGGCGCGGCCGAGCTGCACGGGCGTGCGGATCGCGTCGCGAAGCGCGAACTCGGCACCCGTGGTGAGGCGGATGCCGCGCCGCATCGGCGCGAGCATGTAGCCGCGCTCCGTGTCGAGGACGGGATGGTTCAGCGTCGCCTTGCCCGCGGCGCGGTAATGCATGTGGTAGCCGCGCTTGACCGCGAGCGGCAGGTCGTAGCCGAGCGGGCGCGTCACGACGTCGGCCCAGGGGCCGAGCGCCACCACCGCCGTAGCGGCCTCGAGCGGACCCTCCACCGTGCGCAGCGACCAGCCGTTGCGCTCCTGCGCTAGCGACGCCGCATTTCCCTGCACGAAGCGGCCGCCACGGCTCTCGAACAGGCGCAGGTAGGCGAGCGCGAGACCCTGCGGGTCGTCGACGCTCACCGGATCGGTCCAATGCAGCGCGCCGACGAGGACGGGCGCGAGGTGCGGCTCCTCGTCCTGCAGTTGTTTTTGATCCAGGGCCAGGAAATTGATTCCGAACTCCGCACGCCATCTTGCCGCCTCCGCGAAGCGCAGGTCTCGCTCGCGCTCGGTGCGGAACACGCGCATCCAGCCGCTGCGCCGGAGGAACCCGGTCGCGCCAGCCTGCGCGGCGAGCGCGTCGTGCTCGGCGACGCAATGCTCGATAAGGCGAGAATAGACGCGCGCGATCTGCGCGTGGCGCCGGCGGCGCGAATGCTTCCAGTATTTCCAGAGGAACGGCGCCAGCTCGGGCAGCGCCGAGGGGTGGTAGTAGGCGTCGATGGTGCGGTTCAGGCCGTAGCGCAGCAGCGCGCCGAAGTCGTGCGGGAAGCCGTAGGGATAGACGCCCTCGCGCTGGATCAGGCCCGCATTGCCGAAGGAGGTCTCCTCCGCGGCGCCGCGCCGGTCGAGGAGCGCCACCGAGCGGCCGCGCGCCTGCAGGTGAAGCGCGACGCTGATGCCGACGATGCCGGCGCCAAGGACGACGGCGTCCGTTCTGGCCATGGCCGAGAATACTCTAGCCGGAACCGTTGCCTTGACAAGTGTTGCCTAGGCAATTATCTTGCGCGGCCGTGAGCGATTTCTACGACGCGCGCAACTACGACCCGCACGAGGGCCTGGGCTACCTGATCGGCAACGTGCGCCGCGCGCTGCTCGAGGCGCTGGACCGGGAGCTGGAGCCGCACGGCCTCACCGCCACCCAGGCGATCGTCATCTTCCAACTCGCGATCGGCGACGCCTCGCACGCCGCCGAATTCTGCCGCGTCCTGCGATACGACCCGGGCGCCATGACGCGCCTGCTCGACCGGCTGGAGAAGAAGGATTTCGTGCGCCGCGTGCGCAGCACGCACAACCGGCGAACCGTGCGCGTCGAGCTGACCCCCGCGGGGCGCGCCGCGGTGCCGCGCATCGGAACGGCGGCGATCGGCGTGTTCAACCGCTTCCTGCGCGGCTTCAGCAAGGCGGAGGCTCGCCTGCTGCTGTCCTTCCTCAAGCGCCTGCACGCCAACGCCACATGAATCCGCGCCGTGCCGGCCTCGCCGCGCTCCTCGCCACGCTCCTCGCCGGCTGTGCAAGCAGCGAAGGCCTGACCACGCACGCGACGCCTGCCGAGCCGGCCGGACTGGCGGCGACCCGCTCATTCGCCGGGGTGCCAGTCGCGCAGGATGCCCTGCCGGCCGACCAGTGGTGGAAGGCGCTGGGCGATCCCCAGCTCGATGGCCTCGTCGCCGAAGCGCTCGCGTCCAGCCCCAGCTTGCGCCTCGCGCGCGCGCGCGTGAACCGCGCGCTGGCGCTCGCCGAATCCGCCGGCGCCGCGCTGCGCCCGCAGGTGGCGGCGAGCGTCGACTCGTCGCGCCAGCGCATCAGCGAGCACTACATCTTCCCCCCGCCGCTCGCCGGCAGCTGGAATTGGCAGAACCAGGCGCTGCTCAATTTTTCCTACGAGTTCGATTTCTGGGGCCGCAACGGCGCGGCGCAGGCCGCGGCGCTCGGCCAGGCAAAAGCGGCCGAGGCCGACGCGCGCGCCGCCGCGCTCGTGCTCGCGAGCGCCGTCGGCCTCGCCTACGTGCAGCTTTCCCGGACGTTCGACCAGCTCGATCTCGCGCGCGCTCTCCTGCAGCAGCGCGAACAGCAGCTCATGCTCGTGCGCGAGCGCCTGGCCGCCGGACTCGACTCGCGCGTCGAATTGAAGCAGGCGGAGGGCACGCCGCCCGAGTCGCGGCAGCGCGTCGCCCAGCTGGAGGAGACTCTGGCGCTTTCGCGCCACCAGCTCGCGGCCTTGCTCGGCATGGGTCCGGACCGAGGCGAGGAGATCGCGCGGCCCGCGCTCCGGCCGCAGGCGCAGCTCGCCCTGCCCTCGCAATTGCCCGCCGACCTGCTTGGGCGGCGCCCCGACGTCGTTGCCAGCCGCTGGCGTGTCGAGGCCGCGGCTCGCGACGTCGACAGCGCGCGCGCGGAGTTCTATCCGAACGTCAATCTCATCGCGTTCGTAGGACTGCAAGCGCTCGGCTGGTCGCAATTCCTGAATGCCGGCAGCCGGGTGCTGGGCGCCGGGCCTGCGTTGCGCCTGCCGGTCTTCGATGCCGGCCGGCTGCGCGGCAACCTCGGCGCGAAGAATGCAGACTACGACGCGGCAGTAGAGCAATACAACCAGTCCCTCGCCGACGGTTTGCGCGACGTCGCCGACCAGGTGGAGGCCTGGCGCTCGATCGAGCGCCAGGACGGCGAGGTCGCCGAAGGGCTCGCCGCCGCCCAGGCCGCCTACGATCTCGCCCTCGCGCGCTACCGCGCGGGCCTATCGAGCTATCTGCCCGTGCTCGCTGCCGAGGGCCAGCTCATCGCCCAGCAGGGCCTCGCCGCGGAGCTCAGGGCGCGCCGCGTGGAGGCGGCGATCGGCCTGTCGCGCGCCCTCGGTGGCGGCTATTCCGCGGAAGGGTCCGAGCATGCAGCAGCCCGTTGAACGCAGCAGCCGGCGCAAGCGCGCGCTGAGTATTGTCCTGCTCCTGTTCCTTCTCATCGCGCTTGGCTGGGGCGGCTGGTGGTGGATGATCGGGCGCTGGTCGGAATTCACCGATAACGCATATGTGGGCGGCAATGTGGTGCAGGTAACGCCGCAGGCGGCCGGCACCGTCATTGCCGTGCGCGCCGACGACACCGACTTCGTGAAGGAAGGGGACGAACTGGTGCGCCTGGACCGCGCCGACGCGCAAGTGGCCCTGGAGCAGGCCGAGGCGCAGCTCGCGCGCACGGTGCGGCAGGTCCGGGGCTTCTACGCGAGCGATTCTCAGCTCGGCGCGACCGTCGCTCAGCGCGAAGCCGATCTCTCGCGCGCCGAACAGGACCTGGTCCGCCGCGAGCACGCGGCTGCGAGCGGCGCGGTATCCCGGGAGGAGATCGAGCACGCGCGCGACAGCATCGCGATGGCGCGCGCTGCTCTGGCCGCCGCGCGCGAGCAGCTGCGAGGCAGCCGCGCGCTGACCGACGGGACCACGGTTGCCGATCATCCCGACGTGCGTGCGGCCGCGGCCAAGGTACATGAAGCGTACATCGCCTTTGCGCGCACCTCGATGCCGGCGCCGGTATCCGGCTTCGTCGCCAAGCGCAGCGTACAGGTCGGGCAGCGCGTTTCGGCGGGCGCCACCCTGATGGCGATCGTGCCGCTCGAGCGCGTCTGGGTCGATGCGAACTACAAGGAAAGCCAGCTCGCCGACGTGCGCGTCGGCCAGCCGGCGACCGTGTACGCCGACCTTTACGGAGGCAGGGTTGAATACCACGGCCGGGTGAGCGGATTCGGCGCCGGCACGGGCGCAGCGTTCGCGTTGCTGCCGGCGCAGAATGCCACAGGCAACTGGATCAAGGTGGTCCAGCGCGTTCCGGTGCGGATTGCGCTCGACGCGAAGGAGCTTGCGGAGCACCCGTTGCAGATCGGCCTCTCCCTGCGCGTCGACATCGATACGCACGATCGCAACGGGCCGCGCCTGCGCAGCGACGTACCGCCGCAGGTCGTGCAGGCGACCGCGGTGTTCGAGGCGCCGGAGAAGCAGGCGACCGAAACGGTCACGCGCATCATCCGCAACAACGCCGGCAGGCCCGGCGGCTGAGCGGCGCGCCCGATGGCATCGACCACGGCCGCTGCGCCTCCCGCCCCTTACACCGGCGCGGCGCTCGCGCTGCTCACGTTCGTGCTCGCCATGGCGAACCTCATGGAGGTCCTCGACCTCACGATCGCCAACGTCGCCATTCCTACGATCACCGGCGACCTCGCCGTGGCGCCCAACCAGGGCGCCTGGGTGATCACCTCCTACGCGGTCGCGAACGCGATCACAGTGGCGATGACCGGCTGGTTTGCGCAGCGCTTCGGGCAGGTGCGCCTGTACGCGTTCATGATCGCCTGCTTCACTGCCGCCTCGCTGCTGTGCGCGCTCGCGACGAGCCTGCCCATGCTGGTCACCTTCCGCGTGATCCAGGGCGCGGCCGCGGGCTTCATGGTGCCGCTGTCGCAGGCCCTGCTCATGGGGAGCTTCCCGCCGCAAAAACGCGCGATGGGCCTCGCCGTCTGGGCGATGACCATTACCGTGGCGCCGATCATCGGCCCGATCCTCGGCGGCTGGATCACCGACAACTACCACTGGTCGTGGATCTTCCTGATCAACCTGCCGGTCGGCGTCTTCGCGGCGACCGCGACCTGGGTGATGCTGCGCGACCGCGAAACCGAGACGCGCAAGTTGCCGATCGACGGCGTGGGCATGGGGCTGTTGGTCCTCTGGGTGGGAGCGCTGCAGATCCTGCTCGACAAGGGCAACGAGCTGGACTGGTTCCATTCGGATTTCATCTTCGCGCTCGGCGTCATCGGGCTGGTCGGCTTTCTGCTGTTCATGGCGTGGGAATTCACCGAGGCGCATCCCGTCGTGGATCTGGGGCTGTTCGGCTTCCACAACTTCAGCCGCGGCGCGATCACGCTCTCGCTCGGCTACGCGCTCTTTTTCGCGAGCATCGTCATCCTGCCCCTCTGGCTGCAGACCCAGCTTGGCTACACGTCGCAATGGGCCGGCTACGCAGTCGCCCCTGGCGGCGTATTCGCGGTGCTGCTTGCCCCGTTCGTCGGGCGCGCCATCGCCAATCGACGCGACCCTCGCATGCTCGCCACCGTCGGATTCGCCGTGTTCGCCGCCGTCGCATTCTGGCGCGCGGCGTTCACCTCCAACGTGGACTTCGCGACGGTTGCCCTGCCGCAGCTGCTGCAGGGCGTCGGTATCGCGTTCTTCTTCACGCCGCTCATCTCGATCAACCTGGGCGGCATTCCGCCCGCGCGCATCGCCAACGCGACCGGCCTGCAGAATTTCCTGCGCATGATGATGGGCAGCTTCGGCGCCTCGATCGCGATCTCCGCGTGGGATAACCGGCACCAGCTGCACCACTCGCAGCTAGCCGAGCAGGTCACCGCCTACAGCTGGCAGACCCGCGACTACATCGACAAGCTGGCCGGCGCGGGCGTGCCCGCCGACCAGGCCTACGCGCAGATCGACCGCATGGTGACGGGGGAAGCCTACGCGCTCGCGACCAACGACATCTTCTGGGCGGTCGGCTGGATGTTCGTGCTCCTGATGGCGCTCATCTGGACTACGCGCCCGCCGTTCGGCGCGCAGGCCGCCGCGCACTAGCGCAGCTTTGCCTGTACGCGCTGGTCGAATTTCGCGACGTTGACGACGACGCGCTCGTGCGTGCCGTCGCCGATCAGGTCCTTCTCGTCGTTCGCCTTCACCTCGAAGTAGACGGTCCTGTTCGCGACGCGCACGACCCTGGCCACCGCGCTGACCTTCATTCCCACGGGCGTCGCGGCGATATGCCGGATGTTAAGGATCGTGCCGAGGCTCTGGAATCCCGCCGGCAGCCTGTCCTCGATGGCGGCAAGCGCAGCCGACTCGAACAAATTGATCATTACCGGCGTGGCGAGCACGTGCACCTTGCCGCTGCCCACGCGCGGCGCCGTGTGCTCTTCGCTTACGATCAGCTCTGAGCGACCCGTGAGACCGGGCTGCAGATTCGCCGGAAGGTCCATTTCCTCCGGCAAAGTGTAGCCGACTCAGCGCTTCGGCGCGCCCACTTTCGTGGCGTAAGGGTTCGGATCGCCGACGCGCGTCTCGAGAGGGTTCGGGTCGCCTACACGAGTGGCGTAGGGATTCGGTGCGCCCACCTTGGTCTCGTAGGGGTTCGGCGCGCCGACTTTGGTGGCATAGGGATTCGGCTCGCCGACCTTCGTGGCGCCCGCCGGCGCGCGGTTTCCGCGGTGGCTGTGGCGGTGCGAGTCGCGATC
>Ga0335084_10003653_pt1 | contig 15057 bp, 15 predicted proteins | sample Lox_Sample_44_FD_206721 | JGI IMG/M metagenome (GOLD analysis project Ga0335084, IMG submission 206721) | Soil microbial communities from Loxahatchee National Wildlife Refuge, Florida, United States - Lox_Sample_4.4 | ecosystem: Environmental > Terrestrial > Soil > Wetlands | place: USA...
AGCGGCTGACCCGGCTCCGGCCCGGCTCGAGCGGAGCGTCTATGCGATGGGGACACGGCTGAGCATCGACGCCGAGGGGCCCTCCCCGGAGCGGCTCCGCGAGGCGACCGAGGCCGCGCTCCGGGAGACGGAACGCATCGAAGCGGCCTGCTCCACCTGGCGGCCCGACTCGAGCTGGAGCCGGCTCAACCAGGCCCGGGGCGCCGAGACGTCGCTGGATCGAGAGTGGCTGGAGCTGCTGTCCACGGTGCTCTCCTGGACCCGGCAGACCGACGGCGCGTTCGACCCCGTCCTCGGAGCGCTCCTCCGGGCGTGGGGGACCCGGACCGGCGGCCGGCCCCCCTCGCGCGCGGAGCTGGCCCACGCGCGCGCTGCCTCCGGGGCCAGGCTTCTGACCCTGGACCTGGAGCGGGGCGTGGCGCGGCTGGGTCATCCCGACGCCGCGCTCGACGAAGGGGGGTTTCTCAAGGGCTACGCGCTCGACCGGATGGCCCGGCTCCTCGTCGTTGGTGGGGTGGGGCATGCGCTGCTCGACTTCGGCGGGCAGCTCCTGGTCGTGGGACGACCCCGGCCAGTCGCGCTCTCCGCTCCGGACGACCGGCACCGGGCCACGCTGGGCTTCGTCCTCCAGCCCGGCTCGCTCAGCTCGAGCGGGACCTCCGAGCACGGCCGGCACATCCTCGACCCCCGCAGCGGTCAGCGCTCCCCGGCCTGGGGCAGCGTCTCGGTGGTGGCGGCCGACGGGCTCACCGCCGACATCCTCTCCACCGCGCTATACGTCCTCGGCGCGGAGCGCGGGCTTGCCTGGGCCAGCGCCCACGAGGTCGCGGCGGTGTTCCAGCGCCCGGGCCGTCCCCCTCTCCAGAGCCGCCGCGCCCGAGATCTCGCCCTCCACCCGGCTCTCCACGGAGACACCCCCGGATGAACGCACCCCTCCGCAGCACCCTCACGCTGCTCCTCCTGCTGTCCGGCACCGCGCTCGCCCAAGGCCAGCCCGACGCAGGGACCGGTAAGGCGGATCTCCAGCAGGAGGTCGACGAGCTGCGGCGCCGGGTGGAGATCCTCGGCGAGGAGCTGGAAGCGCAGAAGACCGGCTCCGCCCCGGCGGTCCCGGCCTCTGGCGACATTCTCGAGCGTGGACGGGTGCTGGGCCTCTCGCCGGCGGCGAGCAAGGTGTACCAGAAGGATGGCCTGTCCATCGGGGGCTACGGCGAGACCATCCTCACCTTCTACGGCGGTCGGCTGGAGGACGGAACGGTCGCGCCGGTGGACAACCTCGCCGACACGCTCCGAGCCGTGCTCTACGTCGGCTACAAGTTCAACGACTGGCTGGTGCTGAACTCCGAGTTCGAGTTCGAGCACTCCGGCTTCTCCGACGAGCACCCCGAGGGAGAGGCGATCGTCGAGTTCGTCTACCTCGACTTCCTCATCTCCAAGGCCTTCAACATCCGCGCCGGCAACATGCTCCTTCCGGTGGGCTTCATCAACGAGCTCCACGAGCCGCCCACTTTCCTCGGCGCGTACCGCCCGGCTCTCGAAAACGAGGGAGGGCTCATCCCCACCACCTGGCACGAGATCGGCGTCGGCTTCCACGGGGAGCTACCGCTCAATCTGGTCTACCGCCTGTACGTGGTGAACGGGCTCAACGCCGCCGGCTTCAATGCCGAGGGCAACGGTGGCATCGGTGGCGGCAGGCAAGATGGGCACCAGGCCATCGCCAACAAGTTCGGCCTCACCGCCCGCCTGGACTGGCATCCCTTGCCGGGCCTGCTGGTCGGGGCGAGCTTCTACGGCGGTGACTCGCAGCAGACCAACGACGCGACGGCCATCTGGACCACCATGGTGGAGGCCCATGCCGAGTTCCGGAGCCACGGCCTCCAGGCCCGTGCCATCTGGGCACGGGTGACGAACAGCGGCGACGGGCTGGCTGCGCTCGGAAGCGACGCGCAGGCCCTCGGGACGGGAACGGTGCAGTCCGGGGGCTACGTCGAGGCCGGCTTCGACGTCCTGTCGCTCGTCCCCTCCACTCGCATGGCGCTCATCCCCTTCGTGCGCTACGAGCGCTTCAACACCCAGGTTGCGGTCGCTCCAGGGGCCGCCGTCGACCCGGCAAATCTGCAGACCAACGTCTACCTGGGGGTGAACTACAAGCCCATCCCCCAGGTGGCAGTGAAGGTGGACTACGACATCAGGATCAATGCTGCACGCACCGGACGCAACCAGCTCAACCTCGCGCTGGCGTACCTCTTCTGAGAGCAGCCCGTGGACTCGCGCCCTCCTCGTGCTCCTCGTGCTCCTCTCGGTGAACCCCGCCAGGGCGGCCGAGCAACTCACCCAGACCGAGGCGCTGGCGCTGGTGTTCCCGGGAGCGACCCTCGAGCGCAAGGAGCATTTCCTCACGGAGGAGCAGCGGCAGCGCATCCAGGAGCTCGCGAAGGTCGAGATGAAGTCGCGCTACGTGGTCTCGTACGAGGCCCGGAAGGGGGCAGAGCTGCTGGGCGTAGCCTTCTTCGACACCCACGTGGTGCGGACCCAGCAGGAGACGGCGATGGTGGCCATCTCTCCGAAGGGAGTCATCCTCCGGGTCGAGGTGATCCGTTTCCAGGAACCGGAGGAGTACGCGGCGCCAGAACGCTGGAAGGCTCAGCTGAAGGGCCAGTCGCTCTCCCCGAAGCTGTCGCTGAAGGCGGACATCCGGCCGCTCAGCGGGGCCAGTCTCACCGCCCAGGCCCTGGTGGACGCCTCCAGGCGGGCGCTGGCCGAGTTCGAGGTCCTGGGACCGAAGGCGCCGCCGTGAGGCGCCTGGAGAAGTGGAGCCTCCGCATCGGCTTCACGCTCGGGGCGCTCACCGGGGTCGTCTACGGAGGGCTGCGCTACCTCGGGCCGGTGAAGGGGGAGTTCGGGGTCGAGCCCAATCCCTGGCAACCTCTCTGGCAGCACGCCCATGTCCTGGCCGCTCCGGTGCTCCTCTTCGCGCTGGGGGTCGCGGGCCGGGGCCACGTCCAGGGCATGCTCAACCGTGGGATCCGGCGCGGCCGCCGGACCGGGCTGATTCTGGTGGGGCTCGCCGTTCCCCTGGTGTTCGGTGGGTATGCGGTTCAGGTGGTGACCGGAGCTGCCATCCGGAACGCGCTGGGATGGAGCCATGCCGCGCTCGGAGCGCTGTTCACGGTGCTGTACGCCTTCCACTGGGCGAAGCCCCGGAGCACCGGCGGATGATCATCTGTCTGTGCCAGGTGGTGTCGGATCGGCAGGTGCGAGCGCTGGTCGCCGCGGGCGCCCGGACGGTGACCGAGGTCGGCCGTCTCTGCGGCGCGGGCACCGGCTGCGGTGGTTGTCGCAAGCAGCTGGCCCGATGCATCGAGCAGGCTCGGAGCAAGAGCCTAGACGCGCAGCCGGCGTGTCGCGCATGCTGTGAACGACAGCTTCATGGCGCGGAGGTGACCGGATGAAGGGCCAGGCCGAGGTGATCGAGCTCCTCAACGAGGCCCTCACCGCCGAGCTGACGGCGATCAACGAGTACTTCCTCCATTCCCGGATGCTCAAGAACTGGGGCTACGATCGGCTGGCCGAGCTGGTCTCTCGCGAAGCCATCGAGGAGATGCGGCACGCCGACGCGTTGATCCAGCGGGTTCTCTTCCTCGAGGGGCTTCCCAACCTCCAGCGTCTCGGCAAGGTCAACGTGGGCGAGACCGTGGTCGAGATGCTGAAGCTGGACCTGGACCTGGAGCGCGACAACGTCCACCGCTACAACGCGGCGGTCGAGCGCTGCCGCAGCCTCGGTGACAACGGCAGCCGCGAGCTGCTGGAACGCATCCTCGTCGGCACCGAGGCCCACGCGGACTGGCTGGAGAGCCAGCTCGAGCTGGTGCGCCAGGTCGGCGAGCCCCACTACCTCTCGCAGCAGATTCGCCCCGGTGACCTGTCGTCCGGCCCCGCGGCTGGACACCGCGCGGTCGAAGGGCCGGCAAAGAACTGACCCGTCGGAGGTCAGCGATCGCCCGGCGGACAGCGGAACGCGGCGCCGGTCAGCGTGGCCGCGAACGGGGCGCCGTCCTTGTTCCGCATGGTCACCGGCGAGAAGAAGATGTGCGTGGCCCCGCGGGCCTCGGCCCTCTGCATCGCATCGGCGGTGGCCTGCGAGACGAGCTGCTCGGCCGTGGTTCCGCCCGAGCCCCACCCGCTCCCCTCGCTCTCCCCGATGACGGTCCCCAGGTTCATGCACGGCGACCCGAGGACGCTATTCACCGGGATGGCGGTTGCCCCCGCAGCGCGGGCAGCTCAGGACGAGGTGCGTCTGCCCCGTGGGAGAGGGCCGCTTCATCCGGTAGGCGAGCCGTCCGTCGGGCAACGCTGACAGCCGCTCGAGCGACAGGGGCCCCCGGGCGCCGTAGTTGCATAGCTGCTCGAGGCCCGTGACGTCATTCTCGTGAAGCCAGGTGTCGGCGTGGAGGGAGAAGCCCTCGACGAAGGCAGTCCGGCGGCCCCGGCGTCGGGCAGCAGGACGCGGCCCACTGCGTGGCACCTGGATGCCCTCGAGCTGCAGGACATCGAGCGCTCCGTCCGGCACGGCCTCCTCCTCCAGCACGCCGCGCGCACGGAGCAGCGCGAGGGTGCGCCGGGCCACGGTGACGGCGAGCGACTCCACCTCCGTGTCCGCGGGCCGAGGAAGAGGGTGCAGCCGCAGCTCCGCTTCGTCCACCTCCTCGAAGACGGCCTCGGGCACGAGGACGTGGAAGTGGGGCGTCAGCTGCAGCGCCGAGCCAAAGCGCTGGACGAAGGCCACGGCGCCGGTGAGTGGGTGGGGCACTCCGAGCTGCCTCGCCGTCCGCCGCTGGAAGGCGAAGAGTGCCCGGACGAAGACAGTTATGGACGTCTGGTAGCGATGCAGTACCCGCATGGGCGAGTCATTCGTTTCTCGTATTCCTCCACGACGCAAGCCCTCGCGCAGGTGCAAGCAGACCTGAACGTCTCGGGCAGCTGCCAAGGCACCCCGCTCGTCCAGAACATCCAGTGGGAGCCATCCGGAGCGCTGCGGGCGTATGAGGTTAAGTCGCCGACCACTGGAACGACTGCTGCGGTGGAGTACTTCCTCGGGCACGGCGACTTCACGACCTGCAGCGCTGGGCGACCGACTGGCGTCGATAGAGACGCGAAAGCTCAGCGGACGTCCGTGGCGCGGGCCTTGCGATGGGAGCGGGGCGTACTCGCCGTTGGAGGTTACGCCAATGCCGAACTCTCTCCCCACTGTCCCCGCCGCTCCTCGCTCCCTCATCCGCCGCTGGGTTGCCGTCCTCGTCATCGGCTACATCGCGGGCACTGCGCTCCTGGTCCGGGACTACGTGGTGCAGAGCCGTCCGACCGCAACAGCGGCGGCACAGAACGCTGCCCATGCCACGCCTGAGCCTGAGGTCGCGGGACGCTAGGGGTCGGCCGCTTCTTCCAAGCGCTCGGAACCGGCGGCTCCTCGCGGAGCAGCCGTAGGATTTCTCGCGTCGCCCAGACGTTCGCGCACCGGGGCCGCTTCGTCCTGGGCCCTGCCGCCGGAAGCCCAAGCAGGTGCGACTCACCGTCGGCTGCGACAGGCCCGATACCAGGGCTGTGGGCGGCGGCCGAGGACGCGGGTGCGGAAGTCCTTGTCGAGGGAGCGGGTGCGTCCGCAAAGCGGGGCGCGGTAAGGCTCGAGCGGTGCGTCGCGCAGTTCGAAGAGAATTGAGCCCCGCCGCTTGACCGGCGCCGGGGTCATCCTTGACCCCTAACGGGAGGGGCACTCGGCCCTGGACGGCTTCGGTCGCGTGTTTCCGCAACTGAAGCCGAACGGCCGGTGCTCGTTGTAGGAAGCTCCGTCCGGAGGACCCGCATGCCCTCGCCCACTGGTTCCACCCTCCTTCCCGAGCTGACACGGCTGATCACCAAGGCACGCCGGGCGCTTTACGTCGCCGCCGCAGGCGAGCTCGGAACTCGGGGCGAGCAGATTGCGGCGTGGATCGTCGCCGCCCGGCTCCTGGAACGGCGGGCGGCTAGCCAGACGGACTTGGCGGAGATGACCGGACAGCACCCCGCGGGCATCTCCCGTCTGCTCGCCGAGATGGACCGAAGTGGGCTCACCGCACGCGCGCTCGACCCGCTGGACCAGCGCCGGCGCCTGGTCACTCTCACCGCCGCGGGACGGCACTGGCACCGGAAGCTCGAACCGCTGGTGCTCCGGGCGAGCGAAAACGTCCTCGGGGTGCTCGAGCTCACCGAGCAGCTCCAGCTTCGGGCGCTCCTCCGCCGGATCCCCGAGCCGCGGCTTCTCCGAGGACCGGGAGGGTCAGCCGGTTCGGGGCGGCGGCGACGCGGTCACCGACCCTCCCGGGCGTCGTGACGGTGCTGCGCTACGAGGCGCGACAAGGGATGCCCCGAGCAGCACCGCCACCGAGAGGCCGCTCCTGCTCCCCGCCTGTCGAGGGAACGCTCGCGCCAAAGGCTTGTCGGCCAACCACCGGTTGGCCGACAAACGCGCGGTCCGGAACCGGCGACGTTCCGCGGTCCAGCTCCAAACTTTGTCTCGGTGGAACTTGACCGGTGGTGGGCTGGATCCGGTCCGGTGGACGCTTTCCGAGAGGTGGATACGGCGCTGACCTTCTCCCCAAAAACTGGACGGAAGTCGACTTGAGGATTTCGCTCGGTTGAGCCTTGCTGGAGAGGAAGGACGCCGAGGCGCAAATCGCGATTCACCGAAGAGCAGATCGCCTACGCCATCCGCCAGGTCGACCAGGGGACGCCGTAACCGCTCGACGACGGACGCCTTGAGCCGCGGCTCCTGAGCGGCAGAGTCGGGCGCCATGCCCCGACGACCCAGTTCCGAGGAGTGGATCGCGCTCCTGGCCGAGTTCGAGCAGAGCGGTCTGCAGCAGAAGGAGTTCTGCGCCAAGCACGACCTGTCCATCGCCGCGTTTCAGTACTGGATGTACAGAAAGGCCAAGAAGCACTCCGAATCGGCAGCCAAGCTTTCCGAGTCCTTCGTGCCCATCGAAGTCGTAGGCTCTGCCGCGCCTGTGGCGCGGCCAGGGGGAGCGGTGGTGGAGATCGCACTGGCCGGAGGCATCGTGGTCCGGCTGCCGGCCGGGACCGAGCCCCGGTACCTGGGCGAGCTACTCCGGGCGCTACGGTAGCCCGGTGCTGCTGCTGCCGAGGGCGGTCCGCATTCTCCTCGCCGCCAAGCCGGTCGACATGCGCAACAGCATCGACGGCCTCGCCGCCATCATCCGCAACGAGTGGCACGAGGACGTCTACGCCGGCGACCTCTTCATCTTCGTCAGCCGCCGTGGTGACAGGACGAAGGTGCTCACCTGGGACAACGGCGGCTTCGTACTCTTCTACAAGCGACTCGAGCAGGGCCGCTTCCGCCTTCCGGCGTTCCGCGACGGTGCACTCGGAGCGCGGCTGCAGAGCAGCCAGCTCGCGATGCTGCTCGACGGCATCGACCTCTCGCGGGTCCGTCGTCCCAAGCAGTGGGTCCCCCCGCACCCGTCCCCCGAGCGTCAGGGAGGCATGATCTCTACTGGCCGTTGGCACCAGGCACCGAAGAGCACGCATGTGCGTGGCGGGACGAGGCCGAGCGGCTCGCCGCCGAGCTCGCTGCCGTCCAGGGACAGCTCAGCGGTGAGCTCGACGCTCTTCGCGGTCAGCTCGCCGCGCTCCAGCGACACGTCTTCGGTCAGCGGAGCGAGAAGATGCCGCCGGTCGCCGAGCAGCTCCGGCAGGAGACGCCGGCGGACCCAGCAGTAACCCAGGCGATGCGGCGTGCTCGCCGCGAAGCACGGGCGGCGCTCCCCGAGCGGGAACTCCAGCACCGAGTCCCTGAGGAGAATCGGAAGTGCCCGAAGTGCGGCAGCACCGAGCTCCGGCCGGTCGGCGAGGGGAAGCGGACCTACGTCTACGAGTACGTCCCGGCCCGCTTCGAGCGCCAGGTGCATGTGCAGGAGACGCTGGCCTGCCGGTGCGGGGAGGGCATGGTGGCGGCGGACGGGCCGCGCCGAGTGGTGGACAAGTGCCAGTACGGTCCGGGACTACTCGCTCATGTGGTGACGGCGAAGTGCGCCGACAGCATCCCGCTGTACCGCCAGGCGAAGGCGCTGGCCCGCGTCGGCGTGCCCATCAACCGCACCACCCTCGGGGACCTCTTCCACACCGCGGCGGACGTGCTCGCGCCCCTGGCCGCGAGAATTCTCGAGCGCGTGCGCGAGGCCGCGCTCGTCCGAGCAGACGAGACGCCCATCCGCGTCCTCGACGAGGGCAAGACGAGGCGTGGGTACATCTGGACGTTTCGGACCGAGAAACTCATCGCCTACCAGTACAGCGCCTCGAGGAGCGGTGAGACGCCGGCCCGCGTCCTCGACGGGACACGCGGCTATCTCTTGGTCGACGCGTACAGCGGGTACAACGCCGTCACCCTGCCCGAGGGCCGCATCCGGGTCGGCTGCTGGGCGCACGTCCGGCGTAAATTCTTCGACGCGCTCAGCTCGGCCCCCGAGGCGCAGGGCATGATGGGCCTTATCCTCGACTTGTACCGCGTCGAGCATGCTGCTCGCGATGCCGGCGTCCTCGGCCAGCCGGAGCACCTGCGGCTCCGGGCGGAGAAGAGCGCAGCCACCCTCGGGCGAATCCGCGACTGGCTCGCCACCCAGGCCCCGCTTCATCCGCCGAAGTCACCGCTCGGTGAGGCCATCCGCTACGCCCAGAGCCAGTGGGAAGCCCTGGGCCGCTTCGTCTCGGACGCTGCGCTGCCCCTCGACAACAACGCGTCGGAGAACGCGCTCCGAGCCGTGGCCCTGGGCCGAAAGAACTTCCTCTTCGTCGGTCACGACGATGCCGGCAGCGGACTCGCCGGTCTGTACTCACTCGTGGCCACCTGCCACGCCAACGGCGTCAACCCGGAGACGTACTTCACCGACGTCCTGCTCCGCGTCCAGACACAGCCGGCCGCGCTGATCGACGAACTGCTCCCGGATCGCTGGAAGCCGCCCGCTCCGAACACCTCCTGAGCCGTCAGACCGGGCGGATGATCGAACACCGATCGGTTACAGTGCGCCGACATTCAGTTCGTCGGGGCGGCTGCAGCCAAGTACGCGGGCAGCCGCGGCCGGGATCCACGTCGGCGGATGCGCAAGTGCGCCGACATTCAGTTCGTCGGGGCGGCTGCAGCCAAGCACGCCGGCAGCCGCGGCCGGGATCCAGGTCGGCGGACGCTCGGGTGAGCGACATCCTGGATGCCGGGCGGCTGCGCGTGAACGTCTGAACTCGGGCATTGCTCGGCCGTCCAATGACGACCATCGGGCGTTCCGGGCTGAGCTTCGACCGAGCGGGCGTTGGCAGAGGCCGGGGCACGGGCCAGCTTCCCGGGCCACGTGTCCTCCCTCCGGTCAGGGCAGCCGCGGCCGCTGTCGACGGTCAGCGGAAGCTCGAGTCAGCGACATCCAGGACGTAGAGGCGGCTGCTTCAGTGCCATGCTTGCCCTCGCCGGGCTGGCGGGCCTCCTGGCCCCCGTCCGCGCCCATGCCAGCCCCGAGCCGCCGGTCCAGCCCAGGCTGTACCCGGTCGCCGGCCGGTTCTCGCTCGCCGCCACGGTGGGGATCAGCGTCTTCGACACCCTGACCCGGACGGGGACGCTCGACGTCCGGGCCGGCTGGGATTTCAGCGACTGGCTCGGCGTCGACGTGACCGTCACCGACGCGCTCTCCGGCCACACCGCACTGGCCGATCGCGTCGGGCAGCATTTGCTCCAGACGCCCGCGGAGGGGACGGTCGACGACCTGTCGGATCTCTGGCAGCTCAAGGCGATGGTCCTGGGCGGCGTGCGGCTCGCGCCGGTCTACGGGAAGTTCAACCTGGGCCCGGATCTGCCCATCCGGTTCCAGGCATACCTCTGGCTCGGAGGCGGCGCCGCGTGGCTGGACCGCACCTCGGTGGCGATCTGCCGGAACGTGACCTCGCGCGAGCAAGGCACGTGTGGCGACTGGTTCACCGAGAGCCGGGTCGCGCCGGTGGTCTCCGGCGCGCTCGGATTCCGGCTCTTCACCGGCGTGCACGGGGCGGTGGTGCTCGAGCTCCGCAACCTCGTCTGGAAGGACGACTACCTGCTCGGGGTGGATCGCGCCGCGGCCGAGGCGGGCAACGTCTCCGGCCACCGCGCCCCCAGCCCTGGCTTCACCAACACCGTGCTCGTCGACCTCGGGTACGCCTTCTTCTTCTGAGGTCCGCTGCCAATGTCCGTCCTCGGAGCCCTGGTCCTCCTCACCGCTCTCGGCGCCGCGCCCGACGCGGCGGATCCGCTCGCCGGCAGCCCGAACCTGCAGTTCCGGGTGGTCGAGCCCAAGCCCTTCGCCGATGCGCTCCGGCACGAGCTGGTGCTCTCGCCGTTCGTGCCTCAGGTCGGCTCGACCTTCACCACCCACTGGCTCACCAGCCTCACCTACACCTTCCACGCCACCGAGTGGCTGGGGCTCCGGATCCAGCCGTTCTGGGTCTGGCACGCCCAGCGCTCGCGCTTCTCCAGCGAGCTGCTCAGCCGGGTGCGCCAGGACGCCGCCGCCGCCAGCTCGGTGATGCTGCACTGGGGCGCGGTCGCGGCGCCGGAGTGGGCGCCCCTCCGGGGGAAGTTCGCGGCCTTCGGAGGCACCGTGCGCTACGGGCTGGTGCTCTTCGCCGGCGCGGGGGTGGGCCAGACCGAGATCGAGCTCAAGACCGCCGACGCCGTCGGCCCGGCAACCTACGGCAGCACCGGTCTGCGGATGGTCGCCACCGGGGGCGCCGGGTTCAGGGTGCAGCTCGGCGACCGGTTCACGGTTCGGCTCGAGGTGCAGGACCTCATCCACTGGGGCAGCGTGAGCCACATCAACGGGTGCGACGCGACGGACCTCCGGGTCCTCAACGACCAGCACACCGCGGGGACGGTCACCGGCGCCGGGGTCAGCGCTCAGTGCACCGTGGGCGCGTTCCAGGGCACGGCCGGCGGCTACGACCGGGCCAATGACCTGGGCATCGCCCAGGCGAAGGTGAGCGAGGGCGGGACCGACACCCTGCACGTGGTGGGCATCTATCTGGGCTTCGGGGTGGAGCTGTGAGGCGGCTGTTCCCGTTGCTCGCGGTGCTCGGCGCGCTGGGCTGCGCGAAGAAAGGGCCCTCGCCGGAGCTGCTCGCCGTCGCCCGCGCCGCCGACACGACGCCAGCCGATGCGCTCGCCCTCGGCCAGGCGCTGCAGGCCGCGCACCTGGACGCTGCCTCGCTCGGACCCCTCCGGAGCGCCGGTGGTGCACCGGGGCCGGCCCAGGCTGCCGCCGTCGAGGCTCTGCTCGCCGCGCAGGAGGGCCTCGACGAGCAGCTGCTCGTGCCCGCCTTCCTCGCCGGGCATCCCGACGCCCAGCCAACCTCCCCGGGACGGCAGGAGCGGGCGCTCCTCCTCCGGGGCCTCGAGGCGCAGCGCCAGGGAGCGCTGGAGCAGGCCGAGTCCAACCTCCGGCGGATTCCAGCGACCTCTCCGCTCGCGCCCCGCGCCCGCTACGCGCTGGGCATCGTCCTCTCCGATCCACGCCGCCCGGGCGGTCCCCGCATGCGAGCCGCGCTGGACGAGCTGCAGGCGGTCCTGGGGTACGGCGGCGGCGGGCGGGAACGGGCGGAGACGCGCGCGCTCGCCCAGCTGGGCATCGCCCGGCTCCTGTACGGGCTGGGGCAGGACGCGGCCTCGGCGGCGGCGTACGACCGGGTTCCCCGCGACGCGCGGGTGTGGCCCGAGTCGCTCTTCGAGCGGGGCTACCCTCGCTTCCGGGCCGGCGACGACGGGGGCGCGCTCGGGACCGTGCACGCCACCCGGGCCCCGCAGCTCCGGAACGCCTTCCTTCCCGAGGCGCGCATCCTCGAGGCGACGGTGCTCTTCCACGCCTGCCTCTACCCCGAGACCCGGAACGTCCTCGACGGCTTCTCCGCCTCCTACCGCCCGCTCTCCGAGCGGCTGCAGGGCCTCGTCGACCGTCGCCCCTCGGCGGCCGAGGAGGTGGCGCTGCTGGCGGACCCTGCGCAGCGCGCCTCGCTGGGCGAAGGGCTCGGGGGCTCGCTGGTCGCCGAGTCCCGCATCGACGCCGGGCTCCGTCTGCTCAGGGCCCTGGAGGAGGAGCGCGCCCAGCTCGCCGTCGCCGGCGGTGGAGGGCCGGCGCTCGAGCAGCTGGAACGGGTTCGCGCCGAGGCCGAGCAGGCCACGGCGCAGGCCATCCACGCCCGGCTCGCCGACGTCTCGGCCTCGCTCCGGGACCTCCTGGAGCAGGCGGACGTGCTCCGCTTCGAGATGACCAAGGGCGAGAAGGAGCTGCTCGATGCCGACCTGGACCAGCGAAAGCTCCTCGCTGCGCGCCCGCTTCCCCCGCTGCCCACCGGGGGCCCGGCCGACGAACGCTGGCGCGTGGATGGAGAATGGTGGTCCGACGAGATCGGCCACGAGCGGGCGACGCTGAAGGACGGATGCCCCGCCCAGAAGTCCACGCCGAGCGTCCGCTGACGCACGTTCCGGCCCGCCCAGCGGCCTTCTCGGGTCGGCGCCGCAGTCCTAGCTTGTTCCGGTGGGTCCGTGAGACCGGGGTCGCAGGCGAGCGGGTGGGACGGAGGAGAGGGTGACGGCGGTGGCGTGGCGCGGGGCGACGGTGGGGCTGCTGGTGTGGGCGGTGGCCTGGACCGTCGCCGCGCGCGCTGCCACCGAGCATCCCTCGCCGGCCGAGCGCACTGGGCCAGCCGTCTTCCGGCTCGACCTCTCGGACACGCAGCGGGAGCAGCTGACCGAGGCCAAGCGGGAGGAGCTCATCGCCCAGCTGGAGACGCTGATCCAGCGCTTCCCCGACGACTCGCCGCGGAAGCCGGACCTTCTCTTCCAGCTCGGTGAGGCCTACTGGGAGAAGAGCAAGGCGATGCGGCGCGCCGAGACCGAGGCCGCGGGCGACACGAGGGCCGACCACCGGCCCAGCGAGGCGGTGCGCGTCCGGGCAATGAACGCCTACGCGGGGCTGCTGAAGGCCTTTCCGAGGTACGAGCGGCGCGACGAGGTGCTGTTCTCGCTGGCCTACGACCTCGAGGACGTGGGTCGGGGCGACGAGGCGGTGGATCGGTACCGGGCGCTGATCCGCGACTTCCCGAAGTCCAGGTACGCGCCGGATGCCTGGCTCGAGCTCGGCAACCGCGCCTTCGACACCGGCAACCTCGCCGCGGCGCAGGACGCCTACCAGCACGCCGCGCGGATCGGCTCGCCGCGCGTGCGGGGCTACGCCACGTACAAGCTCGCCTGGTGCGACTTCAACCTCGGCGACTTCGAGGGCGCCCGGGAAAGGCTGGCCCGGGTGGTGGACGGGAGCGCCGGCGGTACGAAGACGCTGCTGGAGCTCCGGACCGAGGCGCTGGTCGACCTGACGCGGGTCTACGTCCGGCTGAACCGGCCGGAGGACGCCCTGGCCTACTTCCAGCGAAACGCGCAGGGCGCCGAGCGGCGAAAGCTCGTCACCCGGCTGGCCAACACCCTGGCCGAGGCCGGTGAGCTCCAGGGCGCGCTCCGGGTCTACAGGGCAGCGCTGGAGGCCGAGCCGCTCGCCCCCGAGGCGGCCAGCTGGCAGCAGGCGGTGGTGCGGGCCCACGACGGGCTCCACGATCGCGAGCGGGTGCGGGTGGAGGCGCAGCGTCTGGCGGAGATGTGCCACCCCGGGACGCGCTGGTGGACGGCCAACGCCGGCTCGCCGCAGTCGCTCCGGGCGGGATTCGAGGCCGCCGAGGAGGGGCTGCGGACCCTGGTGACCGCGTACCACCAGGAGGCGCAGCGCACCGGCTCCCCACGCACCTACCGGCTCGCCGCCGACGTCTACCGCGCCTACCTCTCCGCCTTCGCCCGCGACGCGGACCCGGAGTGGACGTCCGACCATGCGTTCAACCTGAGCTTCTACGCCGCGGAGATCGCCTGGGCGCTGGGCGACTGGCGGGCGGCCGCCGAGCAGTACGAGCGGGTGGTGGCCTTCCGGATCCCCGACCGCCCCACGGCGCGCGAGGTCAGCGACGAGCGGTACCGGGCCACCGCTGCGTACGATGCGGTGCTCGCCTGGGACCGGGTGGTTGACGCCGAACATGGGCACGCCGATGCCGCGCCCACGAAGGTGAACGACCGGGAGGGGAAGGGCGGGCTCCGCACGCGGACGGCCAGCAGCGCTCCGACCAGCGCCGTCCCCCTGACCGAGGCCGAGCGGCGGCTGGTGGCGGCGTGCGACCGCTACGCCGAGCGCTTCCCGGACGGCAAGGACGCGCTCGACATCCGCTACCAGGCGGCGGTGGTGTTCTTCGAGCGGGGCCAGACGCCCACCGCCCTGGAACGCTTCGCAGGCCTCATCGCGCTGGCGCCTGACTCGGACCGCGCCCGCCAGGCCGCGGACCTGACCCTCCACGTGCTCGAGTCGAAGGGCGACTGGCTGGCCCTCAACGCCAAGGCGCAGGAGTACGCGAAGAACGGCGCGCTGGCCCGTCCGGGAACGGACTTCGCCAGGCGGGTGACCAAGGTCGCCGAGGCGAGCCGCTACGCCTGGGTGAGCGAGGTGGTGCACAAGCAGCAGCACCAGGATGCCCGCGCCGCCGAGGAGTTCCTCCGTTTCGCCGACGACTACCCGCGCTCGGACCACGCGGCCCAGGCGCTGGTCTATGCCATGGCCCTCCTCGAACAGCAGGGGCAGCTCCAGCGCGCAGTGGAGGTGGGCCACCGGGCGTTGACCCAGTACCCGGGCACGCCGCTGCGGCTCAAGCTGGCGCACGGGCTGGCAGACCTGTCGGCGCAGCTCGGGGACTTTCGCCAGGCGGCGGAGGCGAGCGAGGCGTTCGTCGCTGCCAATGACCGGGCGCGGGCGGGGCGCGACGGCCCGCGCATCGACCCCGCGCTCCTCGACGAGGCGCAGGGCTGGGTGGCACCCGCCCAGGGCGAGGCCGGGATGTACTGGGCCGCGGTGGGGAAGACCGAGCGGGCCATCGCCGCCTACCAGGCGTACCTCCATCGCTTCCCGGACC
>Ga0335084_10003654_pt1 | contig 15057 bp, 17 predicted proteins | sample Lox_Sample_44_FD_206721 | JGI IMG/M metagenome (GOLD analysis project Ga0335084, IMG submission 206721) | Soil microbial communities from Loxahatchee National Wildlife Refuge, Florida, United States - Lox_Sample_4.4 | ecosystem: Environmental > Terrestrial > Soil > Wetlands | place: USA...
GCTTGCCGAGTGCAGCTTGCGACTCATCAGGAGAACGCCGGCCCCGGTCAGTGCAGCGACATCGCGCGGCAGGTCGGTGAGCAGGAACACCACGAGCAGCGCCAGCGCGACCGCGAGTCCCTTCGCGGTCTGCCAGCGATCGAACGGCGTGTCGATGCCTTCCGCGGACGATTGCATCTGGGCAGCTTGCGCGGTCTCGAGGTGCCAGTGCCTGCGCGCTTGCATCGACAGCAGCGCCCACAGGACGATCAGGCCGCACGCGACCGGCAGCACCGCTTCGAGGAAATAGGCGCCGAACGAAAGCTTGAGCATGGTCCCGATCAGCATGTTCTGCGGGTTGCCGATGAGCGTCGCAGCCGAGCCGATGTTGGCGGCGCTGGCGAGCGCAAGCAGGAACGGCACGGGGTCGAGCCCCCGTCGCAAGCATGCGTCGGCGAGCACGGGCGCGACGGCGAGGCACACGACGTCGTTGCTGAAAATCGCCGACAGCACGGCGACGACCACGATCACCGCCCCAAGCAGCGCACTCGGACTGAGCGGCAACGCCGCGATGTGCCGCGTGACCCAGCCGTAGAAGCCGCCGAGCCGCATCTGCGCCGAGAGCACCATGAAGGAAAAGAGCAGGAGCAGTGTCGGAAGGTGGATCGACAGCGCTGCCTGCTCGGGTGTCAGATCGCCGATCGCCACCAGCGCGATCGCACCGAGCAGCGCTACGCCGGTGCGATCGAGCTGCAGGAACGGCAGCCCGCCGAGGATCATGCCGAGGTAGACGATCGCGAAGATCGCGACGACGGTCACGCTCATCGGCGGGGCGCGCTCGAACATCCTCCCTCCCCCGCTTGCGGGGAGGGAGTTCTGTTTCCCATTTAAGCGTGACAGTCCACTAGCCGTGCGCAGCCGCGTGTGGCGCTTGCGGGACTCGCGCAGGCTCGAGGTGCTCGTCGAGATCGACCTCGACTTCACCGTTGAGCACGCGCTTCGCCGTCGCGCGATCGATGTCCTTTTCCCACGCCGCAACCACGACCGTCGCGACGCAGTTGCCGATCAGGTTGCCCAGCGCACGCGCCATGCCCATGAACCAGTCGACCGAGAGCACGAGCACGAGACCGATCGCCGGAATCGCGGGGATGGCCGAGAGCGTCGCTGCCAGGATCACGATCGCCGAGCCGGGGACGCCGTGCGCACCCTTGGACGTGATCAGCGAGACGCCGAGGATGAGCAGGAGATCCGTCATGGACAACGGCGTGTTGGTGGCCTGCGCGATGAACACCGCCGCCAGCGTCAGGTAGATCGAGAACGCATCGAGATTGAACGAGTATCCGGTCGGGATCACGAGGCCAACGGTCGAGTCCTTGATGCCCATCCGCTCGAGCTTGCGCATCACCTGCGGCAGCACGCTGTCTGACGAGGCCGTGCCCAGCACGATGAACAACTCCTCGCGCAGGTAGCGCAGCAACTTGAAGATGCTGAACCCGGCCATCCGCAGGATGAAGCCGAGCACGACGAAGACGAAGATCGCCACCGTGCCGTAGAAAAGGGCGACCAGGTAGCCGAGCTGCTTGAGCGATCCGACGCCGTACTTGCCGGTGGTGAAGGCGATCGCGCCGAGCACGCCGAGCGGCGCCAGCTTGACGATGAAGAACATCATCTTGAACAGCACGTGCGATGTCTGTTCGATGAACGTGAGCACCGGGCGCGCCGGAGCACCGAGCAGCGCGAGCGCACAGCCGAACATCACCGCGATGATCAGGACCTGCAGCACGTCCCCATTGGCGAATGCGGCGAAGAACGTGCTCGGGATCAGCTTGAGCAGGAATTCGACCGTGCCCGTGCTCTTGACCTTGCTCGCATTTTCCATGTACGACAAGAGCGAACTCGCGTCGAGCGTATTCGGATCGATGTTCATGCCCACGCCGGGCTGGAACAGGAACGCGAGCGCGATGCCGAGCGCCAGCGCGATCGTCGTGACGATCTCGAAATAGACGACCGCCTTGACGCCGACGCGCCCGACCTTCTTCAGGTCGCCGGCGCCGGCGATCCCCATCACGACGACGCAGAACACGATCGGCGCGATCAACACCTTGATGAACTTGATGAAGCCGTCGCCAAGCGGCCGCAACGACGTCGCGAACTCGGGGAAAGCGACCCCGAGCACGATGCCGAGCACCAGGGCAACGACCACCTGGCCGAACAGAGACTTGAAGAACTTGGGCATGAGCGTTCTCCCGGCGCCAGCCGTCATGGCTTTGGCGCATCAAACATGTTTGTCATCCCGAGCCGGCGGCGCGGGATCCAGGTATCCAGCGACTCCTGAGATTCTTCCCCGGGCTTGACCCGGCGAGAAATGCCAGGAGCGGCTGGTCAGCCACTGTCAGGAGCCTGCGGCGTCATGCAGTCTCCTCGCGGTTCGTGCGACCGTTGCCGCGTCCATGTTGCGGCGTCACGGCCAGTGTCTCCTGCAAGCGCGCGACCGGATCGCTTTCCTTACGGTGTTGCAGTCCGGCTTCGACGTTGCGCAGGTGTTGATCCATCAGGCGCACGGCCTTGTCGGCATCGCGCGCTTCGATGGCGCGCAGGATATCGTCGTGCTCGTCGGCCGAGTGCGACGCCTCCTGGTTCGACTGGTACAGCATCGACATCAGGTTGGTGCGCGTGACCAGGTCGGCGACCACGCGCACGAGATGCGGATTGCCGAGCGCATCGGCGATGCGCACGTGGAAGTCGCCGAGAAGATGCGTGCGGCGGGGTGCATCGCCTTGTTCCACCGCCTCGTGCTGGTCGTGCAGATGGGCGCGCAGCGCCTTCATCTGCGCCTTGGTGGCGACGTTGATGAACTCGCGCAGGATGGTCGCCTCGATCAGGCGGCGCGCCGCGAATGCCTGCTCGACCTCGGCTTCCGAGGGCTCGATCACGAACCAGCCCTTGCGCGGCCGCACCGCGACGAACCCTTCGGATGCGAGCCGGGTCAGCGCCTGGCGTACCACGGTGCGGCTCACGCCGAACACCGCGCCGAGCTCTTCTTCGACGAGCCGCGTGCCGGGGGCCATGCGCTGCTCCGCAATGGCCTTGATCACGCTGTCGCCGATGCTTGCGGCGGACGCCTTGCGCGGAGCCGTCTTGGAGCGGGGCATTTCGGTCCGAATTTCCGTATCCATCTGATGTATACAACAGTAGGACACAAAAAGGCGGATGTCAAGCCCGACGTGAGGCGCTGCCTACTTTCCGTCGACGGTGTATGCAAGCAGGACGTTGCCGGGCATGCCGCCGAACAGCGCGTAACCCGATCCGACGTACAACGTACCGTCGACAACGATCGGGCCGGGGCCGTCGAGCGAACCGCCTTGTCCCGGGACTCCGTTCACGGTGCGATACGGTCCCACGGTGTCGACATCCCAGACGATGCGCCCGGTGTCGGCAGCGTAGGCACGCAGGTGTCCGTCGAGGCCTCCCGAAAAAACGATTCCTGGAATCGCTGTTACCGCTGCCGACTGCGCGGGACTGCAACCGGGACGCTGTTCACAACCCGGGTGCGGTGTCTTCCAAACGACGTTTCTCATGACACTTGGCGCAGCGCTCTGCATAGAGCGCCGCCGCGGGATCCGCGGGCCGGGTCTGAGCGGCCGAATCGAACGCGAGCAGCGCGACCGGCACCACCAGCAGACGACGCACAGGTGCATTCATCTCGGCCTCCCGGATCTCGCGAACTGCAAGCCCAGTTTCCGCCTGATCCCTGACGATGTCAGTCAGGAACCTGGTTATTCGCAAGAAACCGGGAGACCCCGGCCGCGAGACGCCAACTCAGACACTGCTCAGGGACTCGGAACGTATGGGTCGATCTTGTCGAGCTCGGCCGGGTCGTTGCGCGCGACGATGGCGCGCGCCGGTTCAGATTGGCTGAGGTTGATCGCCTCGTGCGGCACGCCGGGCGGAATGAAGAGGAAGTCGCCGGGCTCACTGATGACCGACTGCGCGAGCCCTGCGCCGTAGCGCGTCTCCACCCGGCCTTCGAGGACGTAGATCGCGGTCTCGTAGCCGCGATGCGAATGCGGTTCGGAACGCGCGCCCGGCGGGATCACGACCATGTGCATCGCGATTCCACGCGCGTCGGCGGTCTCTCCTGAAACGCCGATGAAATAGGGGATTCTCTGGCGCGTCATCACTTCGCGATCGGGGCGAATCGCACGCACGCGAGGCGGGGTCGGATCGTCCATCTGGAACTCCTGCCGGCAAATCGACGATATGGCAGCCGATTCTGGCAGAGCAGGTGCGATTCGCGTCGCACGATGGTCCTCGGGCACCAGGAACACGGTCCGTTCGCGCGTCTTTTCCAGCGACCCGTGCACGTCCCCTGTCTCAAGATGGTGCGTCCCTTGGGCAAGGGGCTCTTCGCGCGCACGCGCGCCGGTTCTCGCGGGGGTTATCCGCTCATGTTCCAACTGTTGCGCAAGTCGAGCATCATCAATCGGATCTTCGTTTCCCTGGTCGTCATGGCGTGCCTGCTCGCCACGATCGGCGCAGTCGCGGCGTGGCGCCTGCAGACACAAGGCGAACAGGTCGCACAACTGGCGCGCGAGATGCATGCGCTCGAAAGCGCGGCGACCGCGAAAATCGCCTCTTCCGCTGACGCATTGGCGGCGGGCAGCGCGGCCTCTGCCGTGAGCGTGGGCCTTGCTGCGCTGGCGTGCACCCTGCTGGGTATCACGACGGCCGCCCTGCTGCGTGCGAGCATCAAGGAACCCGTCGAGACGCTCGTGGCCTCGACGTCGAGGCTCGCAGCGGGAGATTTCGTCAGCAAGATCGAGTCGCCGGGGCTCGACGAGATTTCCTGGCTCAGTCACGAGCTGAACACGATGCGCAAGAAGATCCGCGATTCGATCAAGGTCGTGCGCGAAGCCGCCTCCAGCGTCCGCACGGCATCGCACGAGCTCGCGGAAGGCAACTCCGACCTGAGCGCGCGCACCGAAGCGCAGGCCGCATCGCTGCAACAGACCAGCAGCTCGATGACGCAGCTCGCCGAGAAGGTCAAGGACAACGCCTCCAACGCAAAGCAGGCGAGCAATATCGTCAACGAGACGACCGACATGGCGACGCGAGGCGGCAGCGTGATGAAGCAGGTGGTCGACCGCATGGGCGACATCAACACCAGCGCGCAGCGCATCGCGGAGATCATCGGCGTCATCGACGGCATCGCGTTCCAGACCAACATCCTCGCGCTGAACGCCGCGGTGGAAGCAGCACGGGCGGGCGAAGCCGGCCGCGGCTTCGCCGTGGTCGCGAGCGAAGTGCGCGCACTGGCGCATCGCTGCGCGACCGCCGCCAAGGAAGTCAAGACGCTGATCAGCGACTCGGTCTCGAAAGTCGACGCGGGCTTCGTCCTGGTCGACGAAGCGGGCGACACGATGCAGGCGATTCTCAAGGGCGTGAACCGCGTGTCGACGCTGGTCAACGCGATTGCCGAAGCGGGCGCCGCTCAGGGCGTCGACATCGGCGAAGTGAATGACACGATCGCGCAGATGAACGACTCGACCCAACGCAACACGGCACTGGTCGGGCAGGCCGCAAGCTCGGCGGTGGCGCTGAAGACCGAAGCCGACCGGCTGACCGAGTCGGTCGAGCCGTTCAAGGTCGCGGCCTGACGCCTACTTCTTCCTGGTGCGCGTGCGGCGCACCAGTGCATCGATGCCGAGCAGGTATCCGTCGGTCCCGAGGCCCACGATGATTCCGGCGGCAGCGGGCGAGATGTACGAGTGGTTGCGGAATGCCTCGCGCGCATGCACGTTGGAGACGTGCAATTCGATCACCGGGACCTCGACTGCCTTGATGGCGTCGTGCAGGGCGATCGAGGTGTGCGTGTAAGCGCCCGGATTGAACACGACCCCGATCAGCGTGCCGTCTTTGTACGCGCGTCCGGCCGCGTGGATGGCGTCGATCAGCGCACCCTCGTGATTGCTCTGCACGAAGTCGATGTTCACTCCGGCATCGCGCCCCGCCTGCCGGCACATCGCTTCGAGATCGGCAAGTGTGGTGGATCCGTACACCGCCGGCTCGCGCGTGCCCAGCAGGTTCAGATTCGGGCCGTTGAGCACCAGGATCGTCTGCACCGCTTTCTCCGTCGTCGGCATTTCGCGCAGTGTGCCTCGATTTAGGGTCGGCCGTTGCGGTCCTCCGATTGGACGACTGGAAAGCGCGAGCGGCGCCAATAGACTCGTCGCCATGACTCCGAATCGCCGCAGGTTGTTCTTCGCTGTCAGTGCCGGCGCGTTCGCTGCATTGACGGGATGTGGTGGACACGAGGGTGACAGCAGCGCGCCAACGCCTGCGCCTGGACCGGCACCGACCCCCGCGCCGACGCCCACGCCGCGACCGCCGTCACCGCCTTCGCCTTCTCCGGCGCCAGCGCCCGCACCTCCGCCACCATCGGCTGGCTTGCACTATGGCTCGATGGCCACGGCCGAACTCGGTGCGGGTGCTCGACTGAACGGCGCCGTCCCGTTCCCCGCGGACAACGCGTGGAATCGCGACATATCGGCCGCACCCGTCGATCCGAACTCCGCCAATCTGATCGCGAGCATTGGTGCATCGACCGGACTGCATCCGGACTTCGGCGTGCCTTATGGCATTCCGTACGTGGTCGTCGCCGGATCGCAGACGCGCGTGGCGATCAACTTCACCGCCTATGGCGACGAAAGCGATCCCGGTCCCTATCCGATACCGCCCAGTGCGCCGATCGAAGGCGGCGGCGATCGCCACGTGCTCGTGATCGATCGCGACAACAACCGGCTCTACGAGCTGTTCGGCGCGATCGCGCAATCCGATGGAAGCTGGGATGCGGCTTGCGGTGCCGTGTTCGATCTCGACTCCGATGACGTGCGGCCAGGCGCACAGCCGGGCTGGACCAGCGCCGACGCAGCGGGCTTGCCGATCTTTCCCGGGCTCGTGCGCTACGAAGAGGCGAGCGCGGGACTGATCCCGCACGCGTTGCGCTTCACCATCCAATCGAGCCGCCGTGCCTATGTGCCGCCCGCAAATCACTGGGCTTCTTCGAGCACCAGCGCCAACCTGCCGCCGATGGGCATGCGGGTCCGGCTCAAGGCGGGTTTCGTGATCCCGGCAACGTTCAGCACCGAGAGCAAGGCGATCCTGCAGGCGTTGAAGACCTACGGGATGATCGTCGCGGACAACGGTTCCAACTGGTACATCACCGGAGCGCCGGATCCGCGCTGGGACAACAGCAAATTGAACAGCGAGCTCGGCAGCGTGAAGGGATTGGACTTCGAGGTGATACGCATGGACGGGCTGGTCAGCTGATCGACGTGCCTGGTGCGTGGCTTGCGCTGGCCGTTCTGGTGGGCTGTATCACGCTCGTCCAGGCGCAGGAACGTCGGGAAGGGCGCGCTGGTTCCTATAATCCGGCGCTTTTGATCCGCGCCGCTCGGGATGGCCCTCCTAGACATCGAAAACGTCACGCGCCGTTTCGGCAGCACCACCGCTGTGGACGGCGTGTCGCTGTCGATCAAAGCGGGCGAGTTCTTCACCCTGCTCGGGCCTTCGGGCTGCGGCAAGACAACGCTTTTGCGAATGATCGCGGGGTTTGATCCGCCGGACGGCGGGCGAATCCTCTTGGCCGGGCAGGATCTCACCCAGGTGCCGCCGGAGCGCCGGCCGGTACGCACGGTCTTCCAGAGCTACGCGCTGTTTCCGCACATGACGGTGGCGGCGAATGTCGCCTTTCCGCTCAAGATGGCGAAGGTGCCTGCCGCTGAAATCCCGGCGCGTGTCGACGCCGCGCTGGAGGACGTGCGCCTGCAGACATTCGCAAACCGTTTTCCGCATGAGCTCTCGGGTGGGCAGCGCCAGCGGGTCGCGATCGCGCGCGCGCTCGTCACCAAGCCGTCGGTGATGCTGCTCGACGAGCCCCTCGCCGCGCTCGATGCGAAGCTGCGCGGCCAGATGCAGATCGAGCTCATCAACCTGCAAAAGGAAGTCGGCATCACGTTCGTGTACGTCACGCATGACCAGACCGAGGCGCTCGCCCTGTCGCACCGGATCGCCGTCATGAACGAAGGGCGCATCGAGCAGCTCGACGAACCCTCGAAGATCTATTCTTTTCCGGCCAACCGGTTCGTGGCGGACTTCATCGGCGAGTGCAACATCCTGGAGGCGACCGTGGTCGCGTCCGAGGGCGCCACGTGCACGCTCGACCTCGCGGGTATCGGAAGCGTGCGCGCGACGTCGAGCGCGCCGAACGTGCGCGCGGGCGCTGCCGGCGCGCTCGCCTTGCGGCCCGAGAAGATCGCGATCAACGCGCCAGGCCAGGTCGCGCAGGAGGGCGAGAACCACCTGACGGGAAAGGTGATGGACTTCCTCTACCAGGGCGACGTCACGATCTACAGGGTCGAACTCGCCTCAGGCGCACGGCTCGAGGCGATGCGCCCGAACTCGGCATCGGGCCGCGCGCGCTTCTTCGACGTGGGCGACGCCGTGGACGTGGCGTGGAAGGTCGACGCCGGCCATTTCCTGGTGAACTGACGTGAGCGGCGCCGTTCAGCAGCCAGGGTCTGCGCGCGAGAAGTGGTTCGTGGCGGGTCCGCCGCTCGCGTACCTGATCGTCTTCTTCGCCATTCCCACCTTGCTGATGGTGGTCGCGAGCTTCCGCGTCGCGGGCGAATTCGGCGGGCTCGCGCCGTTGCGCTCGGAGAACGCAGACTGGAACCTGTCGCTCAACAGCTATGCGCGCTTCTTCGAAACCGGGCTGTATCTCGAGCTGTTCGCCAAGTCGTTGGTCTACGCGCTCGTCACCACCGTCCTCTGCCTGGTGCTGGCGTATCCGGTCGCGTGGCTCATCGCGCACAGCGCGAAGAAGTATCGCGACCTGCTGCTGCTGCTCGTCATCCTCCCGTTCTGGAGCAACTTCCTCATCCGCGTGTACGCGTGGATGATCATCCTCGGTCCCGAGTGGGCGCTCGCGCGGGTGCTCAACGCGGTGCTCGGTCTCGTGGGCATCGGACCGGTGACGCTGATGTTCTCGCCGTTCGCCGTCATCGTGGTGCTCGTCTACGTGCACCTGCCGTTCATGGTGCTGCCGCTCTACGCGAACCTCGAGAAGCACGACCCGACGCTGCTCGATGCCGCGCGCGACCTCGGGGCGCCCGCATGGCAGCGCTTCCGCTACATCACATGGCCGTTGTCACTGCCCGGCGTCTTCGCAGGATCGGCGCTGGTCTTCATTCCGGCGTTCGGCATCTTCGCGGTGCCCGACCTGGTCGGCGGCACCGACGGAATCATGATCGGCAACGTGATCAAGCAGCAGTTCCTCGAAGCGCGCGACTGGCCGTTCGGATCGGTTCTTTCGATCGTGCTGACCGTGAGCGCACTCGTGCTGACCGGGCTTGCGGCCCTGGCGGCGCGGCCGCGTCGGAGCGCCGCATGAACCGCACCGTCCCGGCCTGGATCCGGACGAGCGCGCTCGCCGCCTACCTGTTCCTGTATCTGCCGCTGCTGGTCGTGGTGGTGTTCTCGTTCAACGACAGCAAGCTCAACGCCGAGTGGGTCGGGTTCACGACGGCCTGGTACGCGAAGCTGTTTCGCAACGGCGAGATGCTGATCGCCGCGCGCAATTCGCTGCTGATCGCGCTGGTCGCATCGATCGTCTCGACGTTCCTCGGCACGATGGCGGGCTTCGCCTTGCACAAGTACCGCATGCGCATGCTGCCGGTGCTGGTGGTGGCGCCGATCGCGATCCCGGAAATCCTGATGGGCGTGGCGCTGCTGATGTTCTTCGTGATGCTCAACATCACGCTCGGCCTGGTGTCGATCGCGCTGTCGCACATCGCGTTCTGCATCGGCTACGTCGCACTGGTCGTGCGCGCCCGCCTGGCAGGCATGGACGAAAGCCTCGTCGAGGCTGCGCGCGACTGCGGCGCGACCCCGCTCGAGGCGTTTCGCTACGTCACGCTGCCGCTCATCCTGCCCGGCGTGATCGCCGGCAGCCTGATGGCCTTCACGCTTTCGATCGACGATTTCGTGATCACGTTCTTCACCGCGGGTGCGTCGGCCTCGACGCTTCCGCTGCAGATCTATTCGATGGTCAAGATCGCCGTCACGCCCGAGGTCAACGCGATCTCGACCCTGCTGCTGCTCTTGACGCTGCTGTTGATCACAGTGGCCGCGCGCATCGCGCCCGGGCTGCTCCGAATGAACGACTAGAACGGGAGGTAACGACATGACTGCCCACACTCGGCGCGCACTGCTCGCGGCAGCACTTTGCACGGCCGTGCTCGCGGCCTGTGGCAAGAAGGAGGAGCCGGCACCCGCAAAGAGCGCACCTGCCGAAACCAAGGCCGCGGCCAAGCCGACCGGAACGCTCAATCTGTACAACTGGAACAACTACATCGCGCCCGAGACGGTCGAGCGCTTCGAGAAGGAATTCAACGCCAAGATCGTGCAGACGTTCTTCTCCGACAACGAGGAGATGCTCGCGAAGCTCGCGGCGGGCGCAACGGGCTACGACATCCTCGTGCCGACCAGCAACGCGCTCGAGGTGCTGATCAAGAAGGGCGATCTCCAGCCGCTCGATCACTCGAAGCTGCCGAACCTCAAGAACATGAAGCCGGAGCTGCTCGACACGCCGTTCGATCCCGGCAACAAGTTCTCGGTGCCCTACGCCTACTCGACGACGGTGATCGGCTTCAACGACAAGCGCATGAAGGCAGCGGGAATGGAGCCGCGCGGCTTCGAGGTGCTGTTCGATCCGAAGGTCGCCTGCAAGGTCAAGGGCCATATCACCGTGCTCGACTCGCCCGACGAGGTGTTCTCGGCCGCGTTCATCTACCTCGGCATCGATCCCAACACCACCAGCAACGACGACTACAAGAAGGCCGCCGAGGCGATCAAGAAGGCGAAACCGTGCTGGGCCGCGTTCAACTCGTCGTCGTACATCAAGGAAATGTCGGCGGGCAACATGTGGCTTGCGCTCGGTTACTCGGTGGATTTCTTCCAGGCCAACCAGGACGCCGCAGCTGCGAAACAGGACTTCAAGATCGTCTCGGTGATCCCGACCCAGGGTGCGGTGCTGTCGGTCGACAACATGGTGATTCACAAATCGGCGCCGAATCCGGTGCTTGCGCATGCTTTCATCAATTTCATGATGGAAGGGAAGAATGCAGCCGAACTCTCCAATCTGATCGGCTCGGGGAACGCGAACGCGGCGGCGATGGAGTTCATCAAGCCCGAGGTGAAGGCAAACGTCTCGGTGTTCCCGGATGCGGAGACCATGAAGAAGCTTCGTCAGCTGCGCCTGCTGCCTGCGGCGCAGCGGCAGGAACGCGGGAGGTTGTGGACCGAGATCAAGGTACGCTGACCCGTGCGCACGCGCAGCGGCCTATGATGGCCGCGGGTCGGTTCGGGCCCGCCATTCGAGGAGACCAAGCATGGCCAAGAAGAGTGCCGAAAGCGGTGTGTATCGCGTGACCGAGATCATCGGTACCAGTGCGGTGTCGTGGGAAGACGCCGCCAAGAACGCGGTCGAAACAGCGGGCAAGTCGCTGCGCGACCTGCGCATCGCGGAGATCACCAAGCTCGACGTCAAGGTGGAAGGCGGCAAGGTCGTCGCTTATCGTGCGCGGCTTGCGCTTTCGTTCAAGTACGAAGCGTGATACTCGCGGGGAGCGCGACCATGACTCTGTGCCCGATCGCCATCGCAGCCGGATGCAAGAAGTGCCCGGCATTCTCGGTTTGTCCGCTCAAGGGTGTGCTCGGCGACTACAAGAAGGAAGATGCGGCAGACACGAAGCCCCCGGCGAGCGCGAAATCAACGAAGCAGTAATCCCCTTCCCCGCTTCGCAGGGGAGGCGACTTATCTACCTTTCCGCGGGGATGCTGCGCACCGACAGCACCCCGTGGATCGCCGCGATTTCCTCGATCACCTTCTGCTCGACCGTGCTGTCGACGTCGACGAGCGTATAGGCCATCTCGCCGCGCGACTTGTTGACCATGTTGTGGATGTTCAGGCCGGCTTGCGCCATCGTGGTCGATATCTGGCCGAGCATGTTCGGCACGTTCGCGTTGGCGATGGCGACGCGGAATGCCGATTCGCGCGCCATCTCGACGCTCGGAAAGTTGACGGCGTTCGCAATGTCGCCGTGCTCGAGATACGCGCGCACCTGGTCGACCACCATGACGGCGCAGTTTTCCTCCGCCTCGGCCGTCGATGCACCGAGGTGCGGCAACGCGACGACGCGTGGCTCCGCCTGCAGCCGCGGCGAAGGAAAGTCGCACAGGTAGGCCCGCAGCTGGCCGCCGCGCAGCGCCGCCAGCACCGCTTCTTCGTCGACGATCGCGTCGCGCGCAAAGTTGAGCAGCACCGCGTCGCGCTTCAGCGTTTCCAGGCGCTTTGCGTCGATCATGTGGCGCGTGACCGGCAGCAGCGGCACGTGCAGCGTCACGAAATCGGATTGGCGCAGCACCTCCTCGACGCTGTTGGCCTTGCGCACGTTCGAGGGCAAACGCCACGCGGCGTCGACCGTGATCTCCGGATCGAAGCCGAGCACTCGCATGCCTAGCTTGAGCGCCGTCTCCGCCACCAGGCCGCCCACGGCGCCCAGGCCGATGATGCCGAGCGTCCGGTGCGGCAGTTCGACGCCGGCGAAGTCCTTCTTGCCCGCCTCGACCCGCGCTTCGAAATCCGCCGCATCGGCCGGTAGTTTCGCAACGAAGTTCAGCGCTGGAATGAGATTGCGCGCGCCCATCAGCAGCGCCGCCAGCACCAGTTCCTTGACCGCGTTGGCGTTGGCGCCGGGAGCGTTGAACACGGGGATGCCGCGCTTGGACATCTCGGCCACCGGGATGTTGTTCGTTCCGGCGCCTGCGCGGCCGATCGCCTTTACGGTCGGCGCAATCGTCATCGCATGCATGTCGTGCGAGCGCACCAGGATGGCATCGGGCTGCGCGACGTTCTTGCCGACCTCGTAGCGCGACTTCGGCAGCCGCTCGAGGCCCTGCGTGGCGATCTGGTTGAGGATGAGGATGCGGTAAGCGCTCATGAAAGTCCTGGCAAGGCAGCGGCTTTGCGGCCCGATCAACCGTTCTTCTTCTCGAATTCCTTCATGTACTCGAGCAGCGCCTGGACGCCTTCCTGCGGCATGGCGTTGTAGATCGACGCGCGCATGCCGCCGACCGACCGGTGTCCCTTGAGTTGCAACAGGCCGCGCGCCTCGGCGCCCTTGAGGAACGCGCCGTCGAGCGCTTCGTCGCGCAGCTTGAACGGCACGTTCATGCGCGAGCGATCTTGCTCGCGCACCGGATTCCGATAGAACTCGCTGGTCTCGAGATAGTCGTACAGCTTCTTCGCCTTCGCAACGTTGCGCTTTTCCATCGCGCTCAGGCCGCCTTGTGCGAGCAGCCACTCGAACACCAGTCCCGCGATGTAGATCGAATACGTCGGCGGCGTGTTCAGCATCGAATCGTTTTCCGCCTGTTCCTTCCAGTGGAACGCCGAAGGCGTGATCGGCAGCGCGCGCTCGAGAAGGTCGCGCCGCACGATGAGCAGGGTCACGCCTGCAGGCCCGGCGTTCTTCTGCGCACCTGCGTAGATCACGCCGTAGCGGGTCACGTCGAGCGGCCGCGACAGGATGTGCGACGATGCATCAACGACGAGCGGCACGTTCCCCGTATCAGGCGTCCAGTGGTACTCGACGCCGCCGATCGTCTCATTGCCGCAGATGTGTACGTAGGCAGCATCCGGCGACAGCTTCCACGTCTCGCGCGCGGGTATGTACGTGAAGTTCTTGTCTTCCGAGGATGCCGCGACGTTCACCTGGCAATACTTCTTTGCTTCCTTGATCGACTTCTTCGACCACTCGCCGGTGTTCACGTAGTCGGCGACCTTTCTTTCGCCCAGCATGTTCATCGGGACCAGCGCGTTCTCGGCGATCGCACCGCCCTGCAGGAACAGCACCGCGTAGTCGGCCGGGATCGCGAGCAAGGTGCGCAGATCGGCCTCCGCCTTGGCGGCGATCGAGATGAACTCCTTGCCGCGGTGGCTCATCTCCATGACCGACATGCCGCTGCCGTGCCAGTCGAGCATCTCTGCGGCCGCACGCTCGAGTACCTCGCGCGGCAGGACGGCGGGACCGGCACTGAAATTGAAGACCTTCATCGCACTGCTTCCTGATCGTGGACGTGGTTGCGTGGAGGCGGGATTCTCGCATCGCCCACGCCGCACTCCGACGCGCTCCGCACCATGCGGAACCCCGACAGGCAGGCACAATCGAAACCCTGTCTCCTTGCGGGGCTTGCCACGATGAAAATCGCGCATCGGCTGCTGCGTGGCGTGTTGCCGGTCGTTCTGCTTGCTTGCGCACCCGTCTACGGCGCCGAGATCGTGCTCGAACGCACCGCCGTCGACCGGTTGGTACGGCAATCGCTGTTTACGGACCAGGGTCGCTACTACCTGCAGCGCGGCGCGTGTTTCGCCTACCTCGATGATCCGGCCGTCTCGCTTTCCGGCGGACGGGTCGTGCTCAATGCGAACCTGACGTCCTTTCTCGGGGTGCTGGTCGGCCAGCAGTGCGTCGGCGTGCCGCTCAACTCGAAGGTCGTACTCTCCGGCAAGCCGGTGCAGCAGGGAGGCATCGTGCGCCTCGCCGATCTGCGCATCGACAACATCGCCGATCAGGCAACGCGTGCGCTCGTGCAACAGGTAGTCATGCCGCGATTTCCCCAGGCAGTCGAGATCGACGTCGCAGCGGCGCTGCGCTCGATGCTCAAGCAGCCGAACATTCCGTACACCAGCGACCTCGAGCGTCTGGACATCACCACGATCTCTGCCGAGGGCGATCGCCTCGGCGTCACCTTCGATTTCAAGCTGATCGCCAAGTAGCCGGCCCGGCGCCGTCAAACCGGGGCGAGCAAGCTTCGTGTCGGACGCCCTTACATATCATCTGATCGGATTAGCTCAGATCTAATCAAATCAGATGTTTAGTTCGCTGGAACGCGCCTTGCACTGCCCCCTGCGCTGACAGGCGGCACCGGGGGGAGAGCGCGTTCCGCGAAGAAGGC
>Ga0335084_10003655_pt1 | contig 15057 bp, 13 predicted proteins | sample Lox_Sample_44_FD_206721 | JGI IMG/M metagenome (GOLD analysis project Ga0335084, IMG submission 206721) | Soil microbial communities from Loxahatchee National Wildlife Refuge, Florida, United States - Lox_Sample_4.4 | ecosystem: Environmental > Terrestrial > Soil > Wetlands | place: USA...
CGAGGCCCGACTTGCGCATGATCTCGGCCGCCGCGTCGAGGTCGCCCGCGGCCTCGACCAGCGCCTTCTTGCACTCCATCATGCCGGCGCCGGTGCGCTCCCTGAGCTGCTTGACGCTGTCCGCTGTGATGTTCATCGCGCCCTACTCGGCCGCCGGCGCTTCGGCGGCGCCGGCATCGGCCTCGTCGCCCTCGTCGGCAACGGGGTCGATCGCGACCGCCGCGACCGCCGGGCGCCGGCCGCGGGCCGGGACCTTCTTCTTGACGCTGGCCGGCGGCGGCGCCGGGCGGCGCCGGCCGGCGCTCTTGCGGCGCGGGTTGCCGGCGTCGTCGAGCTCGACGAACTCGTCCTCGCCCGACGGGATCGCCGGGGTGGCGGACTTGCCCTCGAGCACGGCGTCGGCGATCGCGGTGGCGTACAGGTTGATGGCGCGCATCGCGTCGTCGTTGCCGGGGATCACGTAGTCGACGTCGTCGGGCGAGCAGTTGGTGTCGACGATCGCGACCACCGGGATGCCGAGCTTCTTGGCCTCGTGGATCGCGATCTGCTCGTGACCGACGTCGACCACGAACAGCGCATCCGGCAGCGCGGCCATCTCCTTGATGCCGCCGAGGCTGCGCAGCAGCTTGTCCATCTCGCGGCGCAGCACCTGGGCCTCCTTCTTGCCGCGGCGCTCGAGCGCGCCCGTGGAGGTCAGCTCCTCGAGCTCGGCGAGGCGCTTGATCGACTGGCGGATGGTCTTGAAGTTGGTGAGCATGCCGCCCAGCCAGCGCTGGTTGACGTACGGCATCGTGGCGCGGGCCGCCTCGCGCTGCACGGCCTCGCGGGCCGAGCGCTTGGTGCCGACGAACAGCACCTTGCCGCCGTCGCTGACCACGCTCTTGATGAAGGCGGCAGCCTCCGCGAACATGGGCTGCGTCTTCTCGAGATTGATGATGTGGATCTTGTTGCGCTCGCCGAAGATGAAGGGGGCCATCTTCGGGTTCCAGAAGCGGGTTTGGTGGCCAAAGTGCACCCCCGCCTCCAGCATCTGTCGCATGGACACGCTGGGCATGGTCGTAGACTCCCGGGTTAGGCCCTCCGCGTATGCCGTGCGGAAACCGCTCGGGGGCCTCGCGACGCTCGCAAGGCGGGCCGACCGGCACCCGTCCGCACAGTGGCCCTGCGGCCGAGGCCGCAAAGCGATACGCGTGTGGATTTCGTTGCCAAAAAACGCCGCGCTTTATACCATGCTGGGCTCGTGCAAACAACGGTTTAGCACACTCACCCGGACCCCATGCTGCGCCGCTACGACCCCCCCGCCGTGACCCCGAAGACCCCCGCCGAACAGGACGCGATGCGCCTCGCCGGCCGCCTGACCGCGGACGTCCTCGACATGATCGGGCCGCACATCGTGGCCGGGGTCACGACCGAGGAGCTCGACCGGGTCTGCCACGACTACATCGTCGGCGTGCAGCAGGCGATCCCGGCGCCGCTCAACTACAAGGGCTTCCCGAAGTCGATCTGCACCTCGGTCAACCACGTGGTCTGCCACGGGATTCCGGGCGACAAGCGCCTGAAGAGCGGCGACATCATCAACGTCGACGTCACCGTCATCAAGGACGGCTGGCACGGCGACTCGAGCCGGATGTTCGCGGTCGGCACCCCCTCGGTGCAGGCCAAGCGGCTGGTCGACACCTGCCGGGAGGCGCTCTGGATCGGCATCCAGGCGGTCCGGCCGGGCGCCCGGCTCGGCGACCTCGGCCACCGGATCCAGACCTTCGTCGAGGGGCGCGGCTTCTCGGTGGTCCGCGAGTACTGTGGCCACGGCATCGGCCGGGGCTTTCACGAGGACCCGCAGGTGCTGCACTACGGCGATCCCGGCACCGGTCCCGAGCTCGTGCCGGGCATGACCTTCACGATCGAGCCGATGGTCAACGCCGGCAAGCGCCACGTGCGGCTGCTGCCGGACGCCTGGACGGTGGTCACCAAGGACCATTCGCTGTCGGCGCAATGGGAGCACACGGTCCTCGTGACGGCCGCCGGCCGTGAGGTGCTGACCCTCGGCGCCGGCGAGCGCGAGCCGGCCGCCGCCGGACCCGGAGCCCGGTGAACACCGAGCCGATCCCGCTCGACGCGGACGACGCCGCGACCGCCACCCCGCCGCCCCCGCCGTGGCCCGCCCTCGGGCGCTTCGCCGAGCGGCTCGCCGCGATCACGCTGACGGTGCCGGCCGAGGCGATCGGCGCCTTCCGCGGCGTGCTCGAGGAGGCGCACCACGACCTCAAGACGCGCTTCACCGCCGACGAGGCGGTCGAGCACCTGGTCCGCGACCGCGCCCGGCTGGTCGACCTCGTGCTGACGCGCGCCTGGCGCCTGCACACCGGCGCGCACCGCGCCGAGCTCGCGCTGATCGCCGTCGGCGGCTACGGCCGCGGCGAGCTGCACCCCTGCTCCGACATCGACGTCATGGTGCTCCTGCCGAAGAGCGAGGGCGCGCCGTGGCAGGCGGACCTCGAGCGCTTCCTGACCTTCCTGTGGGACATCGGCCTCGAGGTCGGCCACAGCGTGCGCACGATCGACGACTGCCAGCAGGAGAGCCTCGCCGACATCTCGGTCGCGACGACGCTGCTCGAGGCGCGCCTGCTCGACGGCCCGGAGCCGCTGTTCGTCGCGATGAAGAAGGCGCTCGCGCCCGATCACATCTGGAGCGCGACCGAGTTCTACGAGGGCAAGGTCAAGGAGCAGCAGCAGCGCCACCAGCGCTTCCACGACACCGCCTACAACCTCGAGCCCAACGTCAAGGCGAGCCCCGGCGGCCTCAGGGACATCCAGACCATCGCCTGGGTCGCCAAGCGCCACTTCGGCGCCGAGACGCTCGACGAGCTGGTCGAGCACGGCTTCCTGACGCGCAACGAGCTGCGCAAGCTCAAGACCGCGCTCGGCTTCCTGTGGAAGATCCGCTTCGCGCTGCACGTGCTCACCGGCCGGCGCGAGGACCGGCTGCTGTTCGACCACCAGATCCGGCTCGCGCACCAGTTCGGCTACGAGGACGCGACCTACACGCTCGCCGTCGAGCAGTTCATGCAGCGCTACTACCGCACCGTCATGGACATCCAGCTGCTGAACGAGATGCTGCTGCAGCTCTTCAGCGAGGCCATCCTCAACCCGAGCCCGACGCTGCCGGTGCCGCTGACGCCGCGCTTCCAGGTGCGCAACGAGTACCTCGAGGTGGTCAACGACGACGTCTTCATGCGCACGCCGGCGACGATCCTCGAGCTCTTCCAGGTGCTGTGCCAGAACCCGGACCTGAAGGGCGTGCGCGCGGCGACCATCCGCAGCCTGCAGCGCCACCTGTGGCTGATCGACGAGGAGTTCCGCCAGAACCCGCGCCACCACCGGCTGTTCCTCGAGATCCTGCGCGAGCCCGAGGGCGTGACCCGGGCCTTCCGGCGCATGAACCTGTACGGCGTGCTCGGCCGCTACATCCCCGCCTTCGGCCGCATCGTCGGGCGCATGCAGTACGACCTGTTCCACGCCTACACGGTCGATGCGCACACGCTGTTCGTGCTGCGCAACCTGCGGCGCTTCGCGCTGCCGCGCTTCGACCACGAGTTCCCGAAGCTCGCGCTGCTGTTTCGGACGCTGCCGCGGCCGGAGATCGCCTACCTCGCGGCGCTGTTCCACGACATCGCCAAGGGCCGCGGCGGCGATCACTCCGAGCTCGGCGCCGTCGACGCCGAGGCCTTCTGCCTCGAGCAGGGGCTGTCGCGCTACGACGCGCGCCTGGTCGCCTGGCTGGTGCGCCACCACCTGCTGCTGTCGGTCACCGCCCAGAAGCAGGACATCACCGACCCCGAGGTGGTCAACGAGTTCGCGCGCCGGGTCGGCGACCCGACCCACCTCGACTACCTGTACGTGCTCACGATCGCGGACGTGCGCGGCACGAACCCGAAGCTGTGGAACGCCTGGAAGGCGTCGCTGTTCGAGGAGTTCTACGAGCGCACGCGACGGGCGCTGCGGCGCGGCCTCGAGAGCCCGCTCGGCGAGGCCGAGCTCATCGCCGAGACCCAGCAGGAGGCGCGCGAGATCCTGACGCGCGACGGCGTGCCGGCCTCCGAGGTGGAGCGCGTCTGGAAGGGCCTGACGGGCGCCTACTTCCTGCGGCACACCGCCGAGGAGATCGCCTGGCACACCTCGCTGCTCGCGGGCCGCGACCCCTTCGACGAGGAGCCGCTGGTCGCGGTGCGCCAGGAGACGGCGCGCGGCGGCACGGCGATCTTCAGCTACACGCCGCGCCGCCAGCACAGCTTCGCGCGCGCGACCGCGGTGCTCGACCAGATGGGACTGACCATCCTCGATGCCCGCATCACGCCGACGGCGAACGGCTTCTCCGTCGAGACCTACCTCGTGCTCGAAGACACCGGCGGCGCGATCAGCGACCGCACGCGCGTCCACGAGATCGAGCAGGGCCTGTTCCGCAGCCTGCGCGAGGACGCCTCGTCGAGCTACACCGTGACGCGGCGCGCGCCGCGCCAGGTGCGCATGTTCACGACGCCGACGCAGATCGCCTGGACCGACGACGAGCGCAAGCAGCGCGCCGCGCTCGAGCTGGTCGCGGCCGACCGGCCGGGCCTCTTGTCGGAGGTCGGCAAGGTGTTCATGCGCGAGCGGGTGCAGCTGCTGGGCGCGCGGATCGTGACCGTCGGCGAGCGCGCCGAGGACGTCTTCTACGTGGCCGACGCCGACGGCAAGCCGCTCGACGCGGGCGCGCGCGGCCGCGTCGAAGCCGCGCTCAAGAGCGCGCTCGACCAGCGCGCCTGAGCGGCCCCGGATGCACCCGGCGCTCGCCCGCCTCAGGCCCTACCCGTTCGAGCGGCTGGCGCGGCTGATCGCCGGCGTGACCCCCTCGGCCGGCCGCACGCCGATCGCGCTCTCGATCGGCGAGCCGAGGCACGCCCCGCCGCCGTTCCTCATCGAGGCGCTCATCGCCTCGCTCGCGACGCTCGGCACCTACCCCGCCACCGGCGGCCTGCCGGAGTTTCGCCGCGCGGCCGCGGGCTGGCTCGACCGCCGCTACCGCCTCGGCGGCGCGCTCGACCCGGACACGATGCTGCTGCCGGTCGCCGGCACGCGCGAGGCGCTCTTCGCCTTCGCGCAGGCGGTCGTCGATCCGGCCGCCGGCGCGCGGGTCGCGCTGCCGAATCCCGGCTACCAGATCTACGAGGGCGCGGCGCTGCTCGCCGGCGCCGAGCCCTACTACCTCGACGCGACCGCCTCGACCGGCCTCGTGCCGGACCTCGAGGCGGTGCCGGGGGCGGTCTGGGAGCGCTGCGCGCTGCTGTACCTGTGCGCGCCCGGCAACCCGACCGGCGCGGTCGTCGACGAGGCCTACATGGCGCGCGCGCTCGCGCTCGCCGACCGCTACGGCTTCGTGATCGCCGCCGACGAGTGCTACGCCGACATCTACCTCGACGAGTCGGCGCCGCCGGCCGGCTTCCTCGGCGCCTGCCGCGCGCTCGGCCGGCGGGCCTTCGAGCGCGTGGTCGTGTTTCACAGCCTGTCGAAGCGCTCGAGCGTGCCGGGGCTGCGCTCCGGCTTCGTCGCCGGCGACCCGGCCGTGCTCGAGCGCTTCCGGCTGTACCGCACCTACCACGGCTGCGCGCTGCCGCTGCACGTGCAGCGCGCCAGCATCGCCGCCTGGGACGAGGACCGGCACGCCGCGGCGAACCGCGCGCTGTACCGCGCCAAGTTCGAGGCCGTGCTGCCGATCCTCGCGCCGGCGCTCGCCGTCGCGCGCCCGCCGGCCGGTTTCTACCTCTGGCCCGAGGTCGGGCCCGACGACGAGCGCTTCGTGCGCGAGCTCTATGCGCGCGAGAACGTGCTGCTGCTGCCCGGCAGCTACATGGCGCGCGACGCCGGCCGCGGCAACCCGGGCCGCGGCCGCGTGCGCATCTCGCTGGTCGCGCCGCTCGCCGACTGCGTCGCGGCCGCCGAACGCATCCGCCACTTCATCGAGAGCTCCGCCCATGAGCCGCACGCCGCGTGACGTCATCGAGGCCGCCTGGGAGCGGCGCGCCGAGTTCGGGCCCGGCGACGCGCCGCCGGAGCTCGTCGCCGCCGTCGAGCAGACGCTCGAGGAGCTCGACCGCGGCACGCGCCGGGTCGCCGAGCCGGGCGCGCAGGGCTGGGTCGTCCACGAGTGGCTGAAGAAGGCAGTGCTGCTCTACTTTCGCACCCACGACAACGCGCCCTTTGCGGCCGGTTACACGCACTTCTACGACAAGGTGCCGCTCAAGTACGCGACCGCGAGCGAGGCCGAGCTGCGCGCCGGCGGCGCGCGCATCGTGCCGCCGGCCGTGGCCCGCAAGGGCGCCTACATCGCACCGGGCGTGGTGCTGATGCCGAGCTACGTCAATGTCGGCGCCTACGTCGGCGCCGGCACGATGGTCGACACGTGGGCGACGGTCGGTTCCTGCGCGCAGATCGGCCGCAACGTCCACCTCTCGGGCGGCGTCGGCATCGGCGGCGTGCTCGAGCCGCTGCAGGCGAGCCCGACGATCATCGAGGACGACTGCTTCATCGGCGCGCGCTCCGAGATCGTCGAGGGCGTGATCGTCGAGCGCGGCGCCGTCGTCTCGATGGGTGTCTACCTCGGCGCCAGCACCAAGATCTACGACCGCGAGAGCGGCAGCGTGAGCTATGGCCGCGTGCCGCCGGGCGCGGTGGTGGTGCCCGGCAACCTGCCATCCGCGGACGGGCGCTATTCGCTGTACTGCGCGGTCATCGTCAAGCGGGTCGACGCGCAGACGCGCGCCAAGACCTCGCTCAACGACCTGCTGCGGGACTGACCGGGCGCATCGCACCCGCCCCTGGCGCCGGCGCCGCGGCGAGACGCGCACGAACAACTGTCATGGAGGCCCGGGATGATAGTGGGCCGGGGGTATGCCCGGCTGTCCCACGGGGCGTCCGATCGTGACCAGGAAGCGTGCGCTCATCACCGGCGTGACGGGCCAGGACGGCTCGTATCTCGCCGAGCTCCTGCTCGGCAAGGGCTACGAAGTCCACGGCGTCAAACGCCGCTCCTCCTCGTTCAACACCGACCGGGTCGACCACCTCTACCAGGACCCGCATTCCCCGGCGCTGCGCTTTCGCCTGCACTACGGCGACCTTACCGATGCGACCAACCTGATCCGCATCGTCCAGGAGGTGCAGCCCGACGAGATCTACAACCTCGGTGCCCAGAGTCACGTCGCGGTGTCCTTCGAGACCGCCGAGTACACGGCGAATGCGGACGCGGTCGGCACGCTGCGGCTCCTCGAGGCCATCCGCATCCTCGGCCTCGCCGGGCGCGTGCGCTTCTACCAGGCCGGCACCTCGGAGATGTTCGGCAAGGTACAGGAGACGCCGCAGCGCGAGACGACGCCGTTCTACCCGCGCTCGCCCTACGGCGTCGCCAAGCTCTACGCCTACTGGATCGCGGTCAACTACCGCGAGTCGTACGGGATCTACGCCGCCAACGGCATCCTGTTCAACCACGAGTCGCCGGTCCGCGGCGAGACCTTCGTGTCGCGCAAGATTACGCGCGGGCTCGCCCGGGTCCGGGTCGGGCTCGAGGACTGCATCCACCTCGGCAACCTCGACGCCCGCCGCGACTGGGGCCACGCCCGCGACTACGTCGAGGCCCAGTGGCTCATGCTGCAGCAGCCGGCGGCCGAGGACTACGTGATCGCGACCGGCCGCCAGCACTCGGTGCGCGACTTCGCGGTGCTCGCCGGCGAGCGGCTCGGGATGCGCATCCAGTTCCGCGGCAGCGGCCCCGACGAACAGGGCATCGACAGCAAGACCGGCCGGGTCGTGATCCGCGTCGATCGGCGCTACTTCCGGCCGGCCGAGGTCGATAGCTTGCTCGGCGACCCGAGCAAGGCACGGTCGCGCCTCGGCTGGTCGCCCAGGGTATCCTTCGAGGAGCTGGTGGCCGAAATGGCCGATGCGGACCTCGGACTTGCCGAACGCGACGCCGCGCTGCAGCGCCAGGGTTACCGGGTTGCCAACGACCGCGAGTGACGCCCGTGGCTGAGGGCGGCGCGGTCTTCGTCGCCGGCCACCGCGGCCTCGTCGGCGGCGCGATCGTGCGCGCGCTCGTGCGCGCCGGGCGGCCGGCCCCGCTCGTCCGCGAGCGCGCGGCACTCGATCTTCGCGACCAAGCCGCGGTCGAGCGCTTCTTCGCCGCCGAGCGACCGGCCGAGGTCTACCTCGCCGCCGCCCGGGTCGGCGGCATCCGTGCCAATGACGCCTACCCCGCCGAATTCATCCACGACAATCTGGCGATCCAGACCAACGTGATTCACTCGGCCTGGCGGCACGGGGTGCGCAAGCTCCTGTTCCTCGGCTCGAGCTGCATCTATCCCAGGCTCGCGCCGCAGCCGCTGCGTGAGGAGCAGCTCCTGACCGGTCCGCTCGAGGCCAGCAACCAGTGGTACGCGATCGCGAAGATCGCCGGCGTCAAGATGTGCCAGGCCTACCGCCGGCAGTACGGCTTCAATGCGATCGCGCTGATGCCGACCAACCTGTACGGGCCGGGCGACAACTTCACGCCGGAGGACTCGCACGTGCTGCCGGCGCTGATGCGGCGCATCCACGAGGCAAGGCTCGCCAACCTGCCGGAGGTGGTCGTGTGGGGCACCGGCACGCCGCGCCGCGAGTTCCTGCACGTCGACGACCTTGCCGACGCCGCGCTGCACCTCATGGCGAACTACGACGGCGGGGAGATCCTCAATGTCGGCACCGGCACCGACGTCTCGATCGCCGAGCTCGCGGCGATCATCCAGCGCGTGACCCGCTACCGGGGCGCGCTCCGCTTCGATCCGTCGCGGCCCGACGGTACGCCGCGCAAGCTGCTCGACGTCGGACGCGCGCACGCGCTCGGCTGGCGGCACCGCATCGGGCTCGAGGACGGGATCGCCGCGACCTACCGCTGGTTCGTCGAGCACGCGGCCGAGGTGCGCCGCTAGCGCACCTAGCCCTGCCCGAGCGCGCGCGGGTCGCGCTGCGGCTCGCGGCCGTCCGCGGCATCGGGCGGCGGCGGCGGCGCCGGAGCCTGCGCCGCCGCGTCCTCGCGCCGTGCGAAGCGCGGCACGGTCGCGGCGATATTGCGCGCGTGGTCGCCGACGCGCTCGAGCGCCTTGAGCATGAAGACGGTCTGAATCGTGCCGGCGAGGTGGCGCTGGTCCTCCATGACGTAGGTCACGAGCTCGCGCAGCGCCAGCTGGAACTCGCCGTCAACCTCGGCATCGCGGCGCACGACCTTGAGCGCGCCCTCGAGGTCGACCCGGTCGAAGCAGTCGAGCGCGTCGCGCAGCATCGCGAGCGCGAGCCGCGACATCTTGCGCACGTCGTTGTAGAAGCGCTGCAGCGGAGCGCGGTCCGGGGTGCCGTCGAGCTCGAGGCCGAGCCTGGCAATCTTGCGCGCCGCGTTGCCGACGCGCTCCAGGTCGGTCGCGACGCGGCCGACGGCCAGCACCATCCGCAGGTCCGAGGCGACCGGCTGGCGCCGGGCGATCAGCCCGACGATGTCCTCCTCGATGACGCGGGCGTAGGCGACGATCTGGACATTGCGCGACACGACCTCACGGGCGCCCTCGTCGTCGCTGCGGGTCAGTGCCTGCACTGCGCGCTGCACCTGGTCGATCGCCAGCCCGCCCATGCGCAGCACCTGCATCCTGAGGTTCAGGATGTCGCCGTCGAAAGTCCGGACGATGTGACCTTCCACGAGCCCCTGCCTCAGCCGAACCGGCCGGTGATGTAGTCTTCGGTGAGCTTGTGCCCCGGGTTGGTGAAGATCTGGTCGGTGGCGCCGACCTCGATCAGGTCGCCGAGGTGGAAGTACGCGGTGCGTTGCGAGACGCGCGCCGCCTGCTGCATGTTGTGAGTCACGATCACGATCGTGTAGTTCTGCCTCAGCTCGTCGATCAGGTCCTCGATGCGCGCGGTCGCGATCGGGTCGAGCGCCGAGCAGGGTTCGTCCATCAGGATGACCTCGGGGTCGACGGCGATCGCGCGCGCGATGCACAGCCGCTGCTGCTGGCCACCCGAGAGGCTCGTACCTGAGTGCTCGAGCCGGTCCTTGACCTCCTCCCACAGGCCCGCCTTCTGCAGCGAAGTCTGCACGATCTCGTCGAGGTCGGCGCGATTGGCGGCGAGGCCGTGGATGCGCGGCCCGTAGGCGATGTTCTCGTAGATCGACTTCGGGAACGGATTCGGCTTCTGGAACACCATGCCGACCCGCGCGCGCAGCTGCACGACGTCCTGGCGCCGGTCGTAGATATCCTGCCCGTCGAGCGTGATCGTGCCTTCGAAGCGCGCCGAGTCGATCGTGTCATTCATGCGGTTGATCGTCCGCAGGAAGGTCGACTTGCCGCAGCCGGAGGGCCCGATGAGCGCGATGACCGCGTTGCGCCCGATGTCGAGGCTGACGTCCTTGATGGCGTGCTTCGCGCCATAGTAGACGTCGACGTGGCGGGCGCTGACGACCGGGTTCGCGACAGTGACCTGGCCGACCGTCTTCGTGTCGAGCGCGGCGCCCGGCTCCGAGCGATCCTGCGCCGCCGTCACGGCCGCACGCGGAGCGCTGATTGGGACGTTGCCACCGGTCGTTGCCATCTGTGTCGACACAATTGTTTACCTCGACGCTACCAGCGTCGCTCGAATCGGCTGCGCAGCAGCACAGCCGCGGCGTTCATCACCAGAAGAAATGCCAGCAATACCATGATTGCCGCCGACGTCCGCTCGACGAAGGCCCGCTCGGGACTGCTCGCCCACAGGTACACCTGCACCGGCAACACCGTGGCGGCCCCGGTGATGCCCTTCGGAATGTCAACGATGAAGGCCACCATGCCGATCATGAGCAGCGGCGCACTCTCGCCGAGCGCGCGCGCCATGCCGATGATTGCCCCGGTCAGCATGCCGGGCAGCGCCATCGGCGCCACGTGGTGGATCACGGTCTGCACCGCCGAGGCGCCCATGCCGAGCGCCGCCTCGCGAATCGACGGCGGCACGGCCTTCAGGGCCGCGCGGCTCGTGATGATGATCGTCGGCAGCGTCATCAGCGTCAGGACGAGGCCGCCGACCAGCGGCGCCGAGCGCGGCAGGCCGAAGAACTGGATGAACATCGCGAGGCCCAAGAGGCCGAAGACGATCGACGGCACCGCCGCGAGGTTGTTGATGTTGACCTCGATGAAGTCGGTCAGTCGGTTCTTCGGCGCAAACTCCTCGAGGTAGACCGCCGCCGCGACGCCGATCGGGAACGACAACACGAGCGTGATGACGAGCGTGAAGAACGAGCCGGCGACTGCGCCGGCGACGCCCGCCTGCTCCGGCTCGCGCGAGTCGCCGTTCATGAAGAAGCCGGTGTTGAAGCGCTTCTCGACCCGACCCTCGGCCCGCAGCCGGTCGATCCAGCCGATCGTCTGATCGTCGATATTGCGCTGCGCCTCGGGCAGGGCGCGGTCGACCTGACCCTTGACCAGCAGGTCGACCTGGTCCTTGGCGAGCAGCCAGACGCGCTCCTGCTGGCCGATGCGGCCCGGGTCGGCAAGCACGCGGTCCCTGAGCGTGACCTCGGCTGCGCTGCTCACCAGGCCGTAGAGCTTGCGCAGCTCCGCCCGCTCGGTGACTTCCGGGAAATGCTCGCGAAGCGCCGCCTTGATGAGCGCCTGATAATCGGCGCCCTCGAGAACCGCGCGGGCGCGGCTGCCGGCCGGGTCGATCTCCTCGGCACGGTAGCTGATGTCCAGCGCAACATAGGTCTGCGCGAAGGCCGTGTAGCCCTTGGCGATGATCGTGTAGAAGAGGAACGCCACGAACGTCAGGCCGATCGCCACCGCGACGATACCGTAGGCCCGGAACCGCCGTTCCGCGTGGTAGCGGCGCCTGAGCGTCGCCGCCACTTTCTGCTGGCTCGTGCGCGCGCGCGATGCGGCTGCGTCACTCATACTGCTCCCGGTAGCGGCGCACGATCTGCAGCGCGACGATGTTGAGGAACAGCGTCGCGACGAAGAGCACGAGGCCGAGCGCGAAGGCGGCGAGCGTCTTCGGGCTGTTGAACTCCTGGTCGCCGACGAGCAGCGTCACGATTTGCACCGTCACCGTCGTGACCGCCTGCAGCGGATTTGCCGTGAGGTTGGCCGACAGCCCGGCCGCCATCACCACGATCATCGTCTCGCCGATCGCGCGCGACACGGCGAGCAGCACGCCGCCGGCGATGCCAGGAAGCGCGGCCGGGAGCACGACCTGGCGGATCGTTTCGGAACGCGTCGCGCCGAGCGCATAGGCGCCGTCGCGCAGCGCCTGCGGCACTGCCGTGATCATGTCGTCGGCGAGCGAGGACACGAACGGGATAATCATGATGCCCATCACGAGGCCCGCCGCGAGCGCGCTCTCCGAGGCCACGGTCAAGCCGAGTGACTGGCCCAGACCGCGCAGCAGCGGCCCGATCGTCAATGCAGCGAAGAAGCCATAGACGACCGTGGGCACGCCGGCGAGCACCTCGATCAGAGGCTTCGCGAGCGCCCGCACGTGCCGGTCCGCGTACTCGGCCAGATAGATCGCCGAGAAGAGCCCCACCGGTACCGAGATCGCCATCGCGATCAGCGAGATCAGGAGCGTGCCGGTAAAGAGCGGCACCGCGCCGAACGCTCCGCTCGAGCCGACCTGGTCGGCGCGGATCGCCATCTGCGGGCTCCACTTGGTGCCGAACAGGAACTCGGTCACCGGCACCATGCGAAAGAACTGCACCGCCTCGTACAGCACCGAGAGCACGATACCGATCGTGGTCAGGATTGCGATCATCGAGCACAGCAGCAGGTTGAATTCGACGATCCACTCGACCCGATTGCGCGCGCGCAGCTCCGGCGAGATGCGCCGCCAGATGAGCGTCCCGCCGATCATGCCGACACAGAGTGCGAGCAGCGCGCCGGCGATGCGGCTCAGCGCGGCCAGACGCTGCCACTCCTGCGCCGCGGCTCGCACCACCGGCGAGGCATCGCGCGCTGCCACGTTCCCCTGCACGACGTTGTTGATATCGTTGAGGAGCAGCCCCTTCTGGTCGCTCGCGAGGCCCGCCGCCGCTCCGGGCATGTGCGACAACACCACGTCGGCGATGACCCGCTGGTCGGCCAGGTGCCAGGCGACCAGCACGCCGAGCGCCGGCAGCGCGCACCAGATTGCGGTCAGGAGCCCGTAGTACGCGGGCAGCGAATGCAGGTTGCGGATTCCGCGCGGACCGCCCGCGAGCACGAGTGAGCGGCGCCGTCCGAGGCGGTAGGCAAGCGAGCCGAGCACGAGAATGGCGATGACGATCGTCGAGGTCTGCATGCGCGCCCGCTGGTCAGCGATCTGGTCGGTCGTGGGCAGCTCGCTCCCCGTTGGCGGCCGCCCCGATCGTCTACCCGTATTTGTCTTCGTGCAGGGCCCGAAAGGCCGCCGGATTATCGCCGAGGATTATGACGGATTTGTTGCGCACCCTCTGTCATCACCGTGAACTCCTGCGTGTAACTCTTTGTTACTACTTGGTTTGCGCGATTCCATCGCCAAGGCCGGGTTTGCCCGAATAGCGCTTGCCCGCATCGGGTGTGCGCCGTATAAAGGCCGACCCCTCCCGCCCGGGGCTATCGATGTCCGACGCGCTCGACCTGACCCAGGAACTGATTCGACGGCAATCACTGAGCCCCGAGGACGGCGGCTGCCAGGTGCTGATGACCGAGCGCCTCGCCCGGCTCGGCTTCGCCGTCGAGCGCCTGCCCTTCGGGCCGGTCGAGAACTTCTGGGCGACCCGCGGGGCGGCGGATGGACCGACGTTCTGCTTCGCCGGCCACACCGACGTCGTCCCGACGGGCCCGCTCGAGGCCTGGGACTCCGATCCCTTCGTGCCGACGATCCGCGACGGGGTGCTCTTTGGCCGCGGCTCGGCCGACATGAAGAGCGGCCTCGCGGCGATGATCACCGCGACCGAGGCCTTCGTCAGCGCCACGCCCGGCCACCGCGGGCGGATTGCGTTTCTGATCACGAGCGACGAGGAGGGTCGCTCCATCGACGGCACCAAGCGCGTCATTGAGGTGCTCAAGGCACGCCGCGAATGCATTGACTGGTGCCTCGTCGGCGAGCCCTCGAGCGAGGTCGCGTTCGGTGACACGGTCAAGATCGGCCGGCGCGGCTCGCTGAGCGGGCGCCTGACGGTGCACGGCAGCCAGGGCCACGTCGCCTACCCCCATCGCGCTGAGAATCCGGTGCATCGCTTTGCGCCGGCGCTGGGCGAGCTGTGCGCGCGCAGCTGGGACCGCGGCGACGAGCACTTCGAACCGACGAGCTTCCAGGTCTCGAACCTCAGCGCCGGCACCGGGGCGCCCAACGTCATCCCGGGCGAGCTGCTGGTGCGCTTCAACCTGCGCTTCTCGCCGGTGCAGACCGTCGACGGCCTGCAGCGCACGGTGTCTGCGATCCTCGACCGGCATCGGCTGCGCTACTCGCTCGAGTGGTTCGTCTCGGGACTGCCCTTCTACACGCCGCCCGGCCCGCTCTCAGACGCCGTCTGCAACGCCGTCGCCGCGGTCGTCGGGCGGCCCCCCAGTCTCTCGACTGGCGGCGGCACTTCCGACGGGCGTTTCATCGCGGCGCTCGGCGCGGCGGTAATCGAGCTCGGCGTCGTCAACCGCACGATCCACCAGATCAACGAGCACGTGCGTGTCGAAGACATCGGGCTCCTCGAGCGCGCCTACACCGGCGTGCTCCAGCGCCTGCTAGGATGAGCCCATGGACTCACTTGCCCGGGCCATCGTCATTGCCGCGATCATCCTCGGCGGCGCCTTCATCGTCCGCGGCCTCTATCCGGCGGATCGCTACTCGATGATCCCCGCGCAGGGCGGCGCCTTTCGCGTTGACCGCCTGACCGGCGCGGTGCTGTTCTGCGACGCCGTCCTCTGCCGCGCGCTGCCGGTGGCTACGTTCGCGCCGGCGCCGCCCAGGCAGGCGGCGCCCGCCGCGCCGCCCGGCGCTGCGACCGGGACCTGAATCGCCGCGCAT
>Ga0335084_10003657_pt1 | contig 15053 bp, 16 predicted proteins | sample Lox_Sample_44_FD_206721 | JGI IMG/M metagenome (GOLD analysis project Ga0335084, IMG submission 206721) | Soil microbial communities from Loxahatchee National Wildlife Refuge, Florida, United States - Lox_Sample_4.4 | ecosystem: Environmental > Terrestrial > Soil > Wetlands | place: USA...
GAGAAGAGCCTGCGCCGGGACCTGAAAATAACCCGCTCACTCCAACGGGAGGTGAGCCATCTGGCACGCCTTGCCCATCGGGCCGGTTTGCAGGGAGTAGTGGCATCCCCGCAGGAGGTCAAGATGTTGCGTCGGGCGGTGCGCGGGAAATTTGTCATTCTTACCCCAGGGGTGCGGCCTGCGTGGGCAAGCAAGGACGATCAGAAGAGGATCATGACTCCAGCCGAGGCCGTTACAGCTGGAGCGGACTATCTCGTGGTCGGAAGGCCGGTGCTCAAGGCAGGAGATCGAAAGGCCGCCGTAAAAAATATTTTAGATGAAATTATCGCGTGTGCTTTGAAGATTTCATAATCCACGCATTAAGATAAATGCGAAATTGAAGTGCGGAGTGTGGAATTGCAAAAAATGCGAGATACACTTCCTGCTTCGCTATCCGTGTTACCCACGAAAATGATTGTCAAATAAAGCATAAGGAGTAACAGCGAGTTATGACATCCGAACAAGTATTAGACATCTACAAAAAAACCGGGGCGCTGCTCACTGGACACTTTCTTCTTTCGTCAGGCCTGCACAGCGAGCAATATCTCCAGTCCGCGCTCGTGCTCCAGCAACCGGACATCGCGACCAAGCTTTGCCTGGCGCTCGCGGAGCATTTCAAGAATTCCGGCATCGAGGTTGTCATTGCGCCTGCATTGGGCGGCGTATTCGTTTCCCATGAGACAGCACGGGCCCTCGGTGTACGCGCGCTTTTCGCCGAACGGGTGAGCGGAGAGCTTTCGCTACGGCGGGGGTTCGCGATTAAACCGGGAGAACGGGTGCTCGTGGTCGAGGATGTGATCACGACTGGAAAATCCACTAAAGAGACCATTGAAGTCGTGAGGAAGGCGGGCGGTGTGGTTATCGCTGCCGGCTCTCTGGTAGATCGCTCCGGCGGTAAGGCCGATCTCGGCGTGCCGTACAAATCTCTCGTGACCCTTGATGTTCCAACCTATACACCGGAGGCATGCCCTTTGTGCAAGGCAGGGAGCACACCGGTGAAGCCGGGAAGCAGGGGTTTGAAACAGATGTAGCGTGGATAAGTGATATCCGCAGCGCAAAAGGAGAAATAATTTGAGAAAAGCGGCGCTGTTATCAATTGTCTTCACAGCAATCGTATTGTCTACCAATACGGCTCGTGCAGCTGAAGCTCCGCCGGCTTCATCTGAACGGTTTGCTTTTATCACGAGTGAAGCAGATGACAGCCTCGCCATCATCGACCTGAAAACTGAGAAAATTATAAAAACTCTTCCTACGGGGAAAACACCGCATGCGCTCGTCTTCACAAAAACCGGTAAGGGCTATGTCAATAACAGAGGCAGCAGGGACCTTACCGTGATCGACGGGAATTCTTTTAATATTATAAAAACCATTCCGCTGCCGGCATTTTCCTTTCAGTTGGCACTATCTCCCGACGGGAAAACCCTTGCTGTTGCATACAAAGACGCTCTCCAGATATCTCTCATTGATACGGTTACGGACACCATCATAAAAACCATTGAGATCGGGAAAGAACCCGGACGAATGAACAAAGGGGCCATGATGAAGCATCCGTACTGGTCTCGAGACGGGAAGTATCTATACGCCTCTGATAATGTCAATAATACAGCTGTAAAAATTAATATTACTTCCTTAACGGTTTCGGCAACGATCGCACTTCCCGGACCAAACCATTATTTCCATCCTTCAAAGGACGATAAGCTGCTCTTTGCTGTCAATGAAACAACAAAAGAAGGGACATCTGTGACGATCATTGATGTTGCTACTGACAGAATCGTAAAAGACGTTCCGCTCCTGCTTGAGCCGGGAGAACCGGGTCTGGGACATCACGGAGAGTTCAGCAGGGACGGGAAATTCTTCTTTGTGTGCAATGAAGGCGGCAGGACCGTAGCTGTGATAGATGTCACCAGGATGGAAATCGTCAAAACCATAGAGGCCGGCATGGGAGCGGGCCATCCTGTCATGACCAAGGACGGTAGATATATGTTCATCATCCACCACAAGGATAATATCGTCAAGGTCATTGATGTTACGAAACAGGAAATTATTAAGACAATATCTGTTGGAACGGGGAAAAAACAGGCGCATGCCGCCTATATTACTCCCGACGGAAAACATCTTTATATGGTGAATGCAGAAGACAATGCAATGATGAAGATCGATGTTGCAAAGATGGAGGTCGTATCAAGTATCCCAGTCGGGAAAGCGGCAATGTATTTTGCGATCAAGGAAGGAAACGATTTTCCGTACACCGAATGATATTGACCCCGGGACAATGGGTTGAGGCGGCCCTATACGAGGGACTGCTTCCCGACGAAAAACGATTTTTCTTGTCTCTCCTCGATGATCCGTAACGGGGTTGGTTCTATCCAGACTACAGATATGACACCAGAAGTATAAATCTCTCTTTTTCCCCATTCGATTAGAACGCCTGAGCTCCCCACCAAAGTTATGCAAGCATTTTCTAAAAAATATTTTCAATGTTCCGGAGCATTTTTAGAATAAGACGGGGGAAATATGAATATTACCCGTATGTTCCAATCAATCGTAACCAAGGTTTGATTTTTCCCTATAATGTAATGCAAAATTAAAATTAGTGTTTGACGGGCTTTCGGATTTTGATATAATTAAATAAGAAGGGATGAAAGGCAGGCAGTATGGCTAAGATGGCATTATCAGAAGAAAAAAGCGGATATGCTGCAGGGGTACCCGAAGATGTACTAGAAGAACTCGCTGAAGACCTTTCCGAGGAAGAAGAGGAAGGAGAGCCGTCTCCTGTTGAGGTAGCAGAGGCTGCTGAAGAAGTCGTCGGCGGGGCCGATCTCGTTGATACCTATCTCAAGTCCGCTGGTCGTTACCCCATGCTCAAGATCGAAGAGGAACAGGAGTACGTACGCATACTCGAGGAGGGCAAAGCCGCGCTCAAGACCATTGCCTTGAGTTCGCCTCTTGCGATACCCAGGGTGCTGGTGCTGGGTGCAAACATCAAGCAGGGTCTGGTCAAGGCGCAGGACGTCCTACGCTTCCCCGGCGAGTGGAACGATTCGTACGAAGCTGCATTTATGCGTCTCTATAACAGGTTTAAGAGGCAAGTAGCGAGGCGGGACATGGAACGGGCGACGGCGACAATCAATGCGATGAGCCTGTCATTCCGTGAAATTGAGAAGATGCTCAAGAAACTCCAGTTCATCGGAAAGCAAGTTGAGCGGGGTATCACTGCCGAGATGGAAAAGCTCGGATTAGACGCTGTGGCACTCCATGACATTGTCAGCCGCATCGACGAAGAGGAAGTCCGGGTAAAACAGGCCAAGGATGAACTAATCAAGGCGAACCTCAGACTTGTAGTTTCGATCGCCAAAAAGTACGTGAACCGGGGCTTGACGCTTCTTGACCTGATTCAGGAAGGCAATATCGGACTTATGAAGGCAGCCGACCGTTATGAATCGGGCAAGGGGACAAAGTTCAGCACCTATTCCACATGGTGGATCCGGCAGAGGATAACCCGCGCAATCCTGGACCAAGCGCGGACCATACGCCTGCCTGTGCACTTGATCGAGGAGAGCACCCGCATCAGCCGCATCTACACCAAATTCATGCGCGAGAAAGGGCGGGAACCCGCTCCCGAAGAGGTTGCGAAGGTCATGGGGCTGTCCGTAGTACGGGTGAACGAGATCCTTCGCGCTATCCAGGAGCCTGTGTCTCTAGAGACGCCGATACTTTCGGAAGAGAAAGAACTCAAGGACGTGATCATCGACGAGAAATCAATCTCACCGTTCAAGACGCTCGAGAACAATGAAGCTTCCAGCCGTATCGAGGAAGTGCTCTCATCGCTCACCGAGCGGGAAGAGAAGATAATCAGGATGCGGTTCGGTATCGGCGTCAGTGGCGAGCACACGCTCGAAGAGGTCGGCAAGTACTTCAATCTCACCCGGGAACGGATCAGGCAGATCGAGATCAAGGCGCTTAAGAAATTGCGCCATCCCGCCAGAAGCAGGCAGCTGCGTGAATACGTTTAGTGCCTCGCAAGGGTTCTGTTTTCGAAATGATTAAGCCGTTTGACTCGCATGTATCAGGAAATGCGAACAGAGGATTCAGACGGATACCGACAAATCTATCCGAGTTTATCTGCAAAAACATGCGTCCTCGACGTTTCAGCCTTCATCTTCCTCCGTAACTTCACATCGCGGGATCGTTCTTGAATCAGGCTTTTCTGGGGTAGGAAGGTCAGTCGTTCATACTCGGGAGGAATTCTATGTCAGCAATAATGCGTACAGCTTCTGCCAGATAGGGTTCGTCGTACGCTGGATTGCTAACGTAGGCGGCCATGAGGGCGTGTGTCTTGTCGACTAGATACCATACGCGCCAGTGAGTCGGTTCTTCCTTTTCCTGGTACGTGTAATCCAGTGTCGCTATACCCATGTCTCCCCGGTCTTCTACTTTAACCGCCTCGCGCGGAAAAGGAATGTCCCGTTCCTCAAGGGTGTCTTCGAGGAGAATGCGTGCTGCTTCAGCAGGCGGGGTTTTTGTTTCATCCCGCTCTATGAATGAAAGCTGTACCATTCCCGGCCAGCCTTCTTTCTCCAATAATACAAATCCCATTTCCTCCCGCTCATTCCACCCATCCGGGAGAAAAAGGTTTATCCACCGCTCGTACGTTACTTTTTTGCCCATGATTATCAAACATTGTATCGGAGGGGTTTGGGGCAGTCAAATGAGTTTCGCAAATAGGGGGTTAAGAACTGTTTATATGTACAGCAACGATTTGAGTTTATTCACAATGGCTTTGGCGCCCGCCTCGGGCGGGTTCTGGCCATCCAAAGTGACTTCCGGATGCAAGGGAGGCTCATAGGACGATTGGACACCGGGGACGGTCGTAGCCGTGCCTGACATTGCTCGTTCATAAATCCCTTTTGGGTCGCGCTTCATGCAGATTTCCAGCGGGCAGTCAACATACACCTCTACAAATCTTCGTATGACCGAACGGGCATGGTCACGATAACCCCGCTGGTTCGCAGTTGCATCGAAGATCACGTTCATGCCACTCTTCGTAATCAGTTCACCGATCAAGACAATGGCCCGGTAGAACTGCTCCCGCTCTTTATCGCTGTAGGTCGGTTCGGGCGTCAGGATCCTTCTCATCTTATCCGATTCGAGTACCACCACGGGTACTTCCAGAGCGTCCAGTTTATTCATCAGTTCCTGGGTGATGGAGCTTTTACCCGATGCCGGAAGCCCGGTTATCCACACAGCAAAGCCTTGCGTAGGGCTCATGTAAGATACCTGTTCACGTCCGTGGGAACAAACCGCTCCACTGCGAGGACGTTCTGGATGAATGTAAAAATAGTTTTCCGCACTTCCGCCGGGAGGCGGGGGTACCAAACCGGGCTCGCGATCACCAGCCCCCGCCAGGCATAGAATGGGGCGACAACTTCAAGTATCTCCCGGTCATCGGTCTTCGCAAGATAGTTCTCCCAGAACAGCGCGAACATCTTTTCGAAAGCGCCTTCTAACTTCCCGGAGCGCAATAGCGAAGAGAACAGATAGTTGATGCTCAGACAGGTCGTATCGTCGGCCGGCTCTCCCCATTCCCCGCGGGAGCGGTCGAGGAGCGTAAAGTCCATGTTTTCCCGGAACAGGATGTTCCAGGGATGGAAGTCCCCATGCACCCGGCAAAGACGGTGCGAAAAATCTTTTATGCGCCAGCGCCATTCGACGCATGCCAGCTCTATCTTCTTGAGAAGCGCCGAATTAATGAACTCGAATGTCTTCGGGTAATTGTCGGTCAGTCCCATGATGCACTCGCCATGGCCCAAAAGATCGCGGATTCGCCGAGTGTAGAGACCTGGCGAGTCGAGTTTCATAGAGTGAACCTCGACAAGGTATTCCGAAAGGGCAATGGTCCTCTGGAAATCCTCTGGTCTGGCGCTGCCGGTTTTCCTGATCCGGTCGAGATCTTTGAAATAACCCCGTCCAGTTACGAATTCAGTGAGCAGAAAGAACTCCTTTGCCTTGCCGGTAGAGATAATCGTCCCGGAATCCAGAAAGGCCCCGCTGTCAAGAGAGCGCACATGGCGTGGGAGGTTGTTGAACGCCGAGTGTTCCCACAGGATGGCCTGGGCGCGGTCCGAGAAGTGGTCATGTCCGTACGAGGACGGCGCCATGGTCTCGAGCACGACTTTCTTCCTCTCCCCCGAAACCTCGTATTCCAGGAACAGCGGAGAGCCGTACCCGTAGGCCTTGAGATCTTCGCTCGATTCCTCCTTTCCTTCTTCGGTCATGGAAATCACGCGCACGGGTTTGGCATGAAGCGATGTGAGATATTCGGTGACAGCCTGCAAGGTTATCTGGGGCATGGCTACCTTTCTCGAGGCAGGACGGCGGATTCCTGCTCAATGATCGAACTATGATTAGTTATTATTGTATCATTTTTTCGAGAAGAGAGTTACGAACCGCTGCTCTGGAATATGGTTCGTTACAAAGGTATTGCAGGCAGGGGAGCAGGAGTGAAGAAGGAACTGTTCTCGCGGGAGTTTTGTAAGCTGATACACATCGTGTATCCCTGAACGTTGGACAATGAACTTCCGCTATTAATCCGCTCCTACGCGTTTCAGACGGGGGCTATTGATCGGGAGCGGCTCGCCCGGGTTAAATATCTCGCTGCCGTACCGTATGAGCCGGGTCTGGCCGGGGACCCGCTTGCCGTAGGTAATGATGAGACGGCCTATCGTCTGTTTGATCTCCTGCGATGGGGTCCCGCTCAGCAGGGCCACCGGACCGGGAAAATTGTGAGGCATGAACAGATGATAGCCCTTGAGAGCAAGCGACATGATCATCTGGTTCTCACGGTTGTCACGGCCAAGGACGATCTTGATGCCTGCGTCGATCCGGTAGTGGCGGCCTACGGTGAGCAGCCTGATGTCGCTGGAGAGAACGGTTTGTTTGTCCTTGAACAGGTCGCGAAGCTTGTCTGAAAAGTTTTTGTCCGTGAGCAGACAGCCGCCGGCTGGTGTAGAGTATCCCTGGATCCCATACCGTTCTGCGAGCCTCAGTTGGACGTTCCTCGACCGTCCGCTGACGCCGAGGAGCCTTTCTCGGTCGATCAGGCCGTCCTGTTCAGCTTTGGTCGGAGAAAGGAGTTTGGCCGAAAGGGGTCGGAGGACCATGCCTTTCAGGTCCGCATCGCGCTCGATGATGTGCAGTGTGTCGCGGCGCTGTGACATGGGTCGCTGGCCGAGTACCTCGCCTGTTATAACGAATGGCGCCTTCACTTCTTCCATGACGGTTTTGGCCTTTTTCAGCATGAAGATTTTGCAGTCGATACAGGGGTTTACGTTCTTTCCATACCCATGGGCGGGGTTGCGAACGAGGTCGACGTACTCCTGCCCCATGTCCACGACGCGGAGGTCGAGGCCGATGGCCTTTGAGACCCGCGCCGCATGCGTATCGTGCTCATTCCCGTAGCTCTTCGAAAAGGCCGAAGTGAAATAGAGCCCCGTGATATTGTAGCCCTGTTCCATAACGAGCCTGGCCGCCAGAATACTATCCAGTCCGCCAGAGATAAGCGCAACAGCTTTCCTGTCCACCAATGCCCCCCCACCCGAAAATCAACGTCGTATTATAAATCTCTGTGTGTTGCTTTAGCAATAGAGAATAGAGTTAAATATATTTTTTTTAACTAAGTCAAATTGCCAATAAATTGTGTAAAATAGTTACAGGACAATGAGCAGAGGAGGAGGATTATGGCTAAGTGGATAATAGATTCAGATCACTCCTGTGCAGCGTTTGCTATCAGACATATGGCGCTTGCGCATGTACGTGGTCAGTTCAGCAATTTGAAAGGCGTGATCCATTTTGATGCTTCCGACAGGCCAAGGACATTCGTGGAGATTGAAATTGACGTTGCAAGCGTGAATACAGGAATAAAGAAACGAGACGAGCATCTTCTGACCGGCGATTTTTTCGATCAGGCTAAATACCCCACGATTACGTTCAAAAGCACAAAGGTAGATTTCTTCAACAGCAACCGCTGCAGGGTGAGCGGCAATTTGACGATGCATGGCACGACGCGGCAGGTCACGATCGAGGGTGAATGTGCCGGGCCGCGAAAGAATCCCTATGGCGATGAAACTACGATAGGTTTTTCAGGCTCGACGATAGTGAATCGAGAGGATTTCGGTATCATGTGGGGGAGCGAGCCGATGGAAGGCGGCGGGCTAGTTGCTGGAAAAGAGGTCAATATCTTTCTCGATGTGGAGGCGGATCTTGCTTAATGACTGTATTGTTTGACTGGGAAGGATGATCCATTCTACCGTGCTTCTGGATGGGGGACTACGGTTATACACCTTCACTTTTTTTGAAAGAAAAATACAATGAGGCAATCCAAAAAAGAAATTCTCGATGTGGGAATTATTGTGAACCTGCTGCAGACCTGCCATGTAGGCAGATTGGGGACCATCACCTCAGCCGGATATCCTATGGTAAAGCCGCTCAATTTCGTGTACAGCGATGGGAATATCTATTTCCACACCGCGCTGAAGGGAGAAAAGATCGATGACATCAGGCGTGATAACCGTGTTTGTTTCGAGGTTGATATGCCCATTGCCCTGGTCAAGAGTGATGGAAGCCCCTGCAGGGCCGAATATCTCTATCGCAGCGTAATCATGCTGGGACGTGCGCATATCGTTGAAGCGGAATCAGAAAGGATGCATGCATTGAAGTCTCTTATGGAAAAGTATCAGCCCGAGGGAGGCTATGGCGAATTCGTTGAGGAAAAACTGAAGATAACCGGCATCGTCAGAATTGATATCGAAGAAATGACAGGGAAGGAAGACCTCGGACAAGAGAAGTTACGCGAGGCCGCGCTTGATGCATTGGAAAGCAAAGCATATCTGCCCGTGATCCTGAGAAGGATTTGAACTCGGATGGCGGTAACCAGCGAAGACGATCGTGCCGATCTTCTCTCCCCGCGAGAGAGATGGCAGTTGGGGGCATCACGAGGGGTGCAGAAGTAATTTCTTCATTCTTTTCGCCAGCATGTCAGCGCATCTGAGCGGCTCGGGTATCCGGTGTTTGTCGGTACACGCAATGGTCAAGCGAAGCGCGTCAGCGAAGTTTATTTTGTGGCCTGGGGATACGAACAGCGGCTTGACACCGTCTTTCGTTCTCACGACAGCACCTACAGTCTTCCCTTCGTAAATCAACGCCGACCATTGACCTTTCTTGATGCCTGGTTCTTCATGATTTCCTATCAACCGTGATTTTGCGCAACCGATCGTTGGGATTGCGAGCAGGACTCCGGTGTGCGAAGCGATCCCGAAGCCCCTCGGGTGGGCGATCCCTTGGCCGTCGACGAGGATGAGGTCGGGTTTGTGCGCCAATTTATTAAGTGCCGCTATGATCGCGGGCCCTTCACGGAACGAGAGAAAGCCTGGAACGTAGGGAAACCTAAGTTCTTGGACAGCAGATTGCTGCTCGATAAGGGCAAGCTCGGGAAAGAGATAGAGGCACGCCGTGGCGAACACGCGGTCGTTCGAAAAAGCCGCGTCAACCCCGGCGATGCATCTCGGCTCTTTTTCAAGAGGAGAGATCAGAACCTTCTTTCTCAGCAGGTTCTGAGTATCACGCGCGTCTTTTATCGTTAATATCTTTGGCCATTTCATTGTTTGTTCCGCACCCTATTATATTATTATACTATGCATCAGTGGTGCTCAGGTTGCCATAATCCATCATACCCGCGTAAGCGGGTGCACAGAATGACGAGCGCACGGGGAAAGGAGAAAAATATATGTTTCTCTATCTTGCGCAGCATGGAGAGGCAAAAAGGGAAGAAGAAGACCCGGCACGGGGATTGACGGACAAAGGTGTTCAAGATGTTCGTAAGGTGGCTGCATACGCTCAGAAAATGAATCTCCGCATCGGCCGGATTTTTCACAGTGATAAGGCCAGAGCCATGCAGACTGCACAAATATTTGCTGACTATCTCAAGCCCGGGAAAGGAGGACCCGAGACCGCTAGCCTGGCACCGATGGACGATCCAGCGATTTGGGCCAAGCGCATAGCAGAGGTGCAAGAAGATACCATGCTTGTGGGTCATCTCCCGCATATGGTGAAGCTCGCTGGTTTGCTCCTTTGCGGAGACAAGGAGAATATGTTCATTGATTTTAAGATGGGAGGGGTTGTCTGTTTAACACGATTTGATGATGGCCGTTGGGCCTTGGAGTGGATGCTCGTGCCGGAGATCATGCACTAAAAAAACAGTGTAGCCAGATAAACGAGTTCCTCGCCTTATCTGCAGATATAGTAACAAGTGCACACGGTCCTCTTCTCCGCCGAATTCGATCGATCTTGAGCGCTAGCTCCCGAGGATCCCGGGAAAAATTTTTTCCGCATAAGAAAGGATCTTTGGCGTCAGAACCTTCCTCTAGGCCAGGAACTGGCCGAAGTTACGCACGGGGAGAAGGGGATAAGACGTTCTGCTGGTACTACCTGCGGAACGCTTCCGTTATACTACAACCGCAGCTGCGATTTAGTAGCGGGTCGTTCATCCAGAATAAAAATATAAAGAAGGGTATTTTGGGTGACGCATTAAATAAGCATAAAAAAATAATACCTTGAAATATCTAAACATTTATCAAAAATCGCTCCACCTCGCTAGCCCATACGTCATACCCTTCGTCGGTTAGATGCACACCATCATCTTGGAAATACTCATTTTTGGGGTTGCCATTAGAATCGATAAAAAGGCTATAGACATCGAGATATTCTGCGCTGAAATCGCGTGCGATCTGTTCGAGACGGCGGTTAGTGTCCCTGATGACGTAATTGCTTATCCATTCCAAGGCCACCGGCAGTATGCTCTGTATTACAACAACCGATTTTTTGTACCAAGTCGACAGGTCGCGTACGATCTCGTGATAGGGACCGGTGATGTCGTACTGCTCCATGGCTATGTTGTTAATGCCGGTCATGAGGAAAATGAAGTCTGGATCATCGATTGACGCGCGGATTCTTTCCCGGCGGTCGAGCAAGCTTTCTACCGGTTCTCCCGATATGCCAAGGTTGGTTATGCGATATTTTGGAAAACGTTTCTGCCAGTTATACGACGCTGTCAAAGAGTCGCCTATGAAGACAAGGTTCTTCATGACATTTAGATGGGATCTCTGACACTGGTTTCTACTGAAGCGGCATCAAGATTCTGATCGATGTTTTTTTGTGTAAATCAGCTTCTTCCGTGTCAACGGTACTCAGCTCTAATCTCACGCTGGATTGCTTGCTTCAGCATCATGACGGACGGAACGTTTTTGAGTCGCCCGGACTCGTCCATATAGGTCCTTCAGGAAATGCCCGGTGAACTGACGGCTTCAAACGCATCCTTCCCATTTATCCATATGGAAGGCGAGCCTTTGATCCCTCGGTTGACCGCTTCATCGTAGTAAACCGTGTGATAGGTTACATCGGCCCTGATGTGTAATTCAGCAAGCGCACGGACCAGATATTCCCGGAGCTGATGATAGGACCCACATGGCTCGGACATATAAATATCGATCTTTAATGCCATGACCAGCCTATCTTCAGAGGACGGCAGAGAGACGATCATCCCACATGAATGATCTGGACGGGACAGGAATCAGCAGCCTCTCTCACCTTGTCCAGGAGTTCCGCCGGGGCTTCACCTTCGGCAGGATTTCCACCGGTCCGATACTTCTCTGCCACCTCGCTCCAGCTATCTGTGGAATTCTGCGCAAAAAACTCAGGGCAGACGGTCCAGCATGATTCACAGCTGATGCATTCTTCTCTGACGATCGTTACCTTGGTCTTTGCCATGTTAGCACCTCGCTTGGTTATAGTAATAAATGCTCTGGTTTCGTCGCGATATTGTGACTCTCTGGGATCTCACTTCACTCGGCAGCTCACAACAGTCTTTTTTTCTCCAGCACGTCATCGATCCATGAGAGCGCGGCCGAGACCGTAGGAAAACCGATGGTGCTCGTCAGGAGGATGACCGTATGCCGGACCTCCCCGGGTTTGGCCCCGGCAGCCAGTGCCCTGCGCGTGTGAGAGTGCACGGAGCCTTCGGACCGTATGGACGCCGCTGCAGCGAGCTGGACAAGCTCCGAGATTTTCTTGTTCAGCGGACCCGCTTTTTTTGCCGCCTTCCCGACGCTCTCCACAGCCTTGATCACACCCTTATATCTTTTCTGAATGCTTGAATACTGATTAGGTAATTTGGGCATGAGACGCCTCCTGCTCTTTATGGATTCTCCCTTGGCGAGAAAGCCAGAATTTATGGTTTATTTTCTCACCGATTCACTCGCGCGCGATGCTCCACCAAAAGATAATCTCAGTCTAAGTAAAATTGCCTGAAGAGTCAAGAAACATTGTTTTTTGGGTTTGACAAAATGATTTTGTCATGATATTTTATAATCTTATTCGAGTTAATCAAATAGAAGAAGGGTTGTCAAGACCAGGCAGAATTTGCGGAAGCAAAAAGAATGACAAAAGTATGGGGAGTTGCATGTTCATGCTCCATTCACGCACAGCTGAACCAGCCAATTATTCTCTAAAGATTTCCATGGCTAATGCCGAAATAATATAAGGGGATAGAGTATCAGGTTCCCATGCGGGCACTTAAAGAGAGGAAGCATTAATATATGACCGGAAATAAGCTTGGTGAGTTACTCATAAAGAACCGTCTTATAACCGAAGATCAGTTTTCAAAAGCTCTTGAGCTGCAAAAATCGTATCCTGAACAGACGATCGGTCAGCTGCTGATCCAGCTCGGCTATCTCCAAGACATCGTTCTTCGAGAGTTCCTCGATTACAAGGGAAAGCGTCAAAAACTGGGAGAGATTCTCCTCAAGCAAAAGCGCATCGATGAGGTCAAGCTGAGCAATGCCCTTGCCGTCAGCAAGGACGAGAACCTCCCCCTCGGCCGTGCGTTGGTAAGGCTGCACTATATCGAGGAAGACGAGCTTGCCCAGTGTATTGCCACCCAGTATGACCTGCCGTTCTTCACCCTGGAGCGGTTCTCGTTCGAACAAGAACTGGCACGCTTCATCAATTTTAGCTACGCGCAGCTTCACAGAATCGTGCCTGTTTGCAAGGTTGGCAGGGCCCTTACCATTGCCATGGCTTTCCCCCTCAACAACGAAGAGATGAGGGCGGTCGAGGTCGCTACGGACATGAAAATAAATCCGGTCATTGCCACTGAGCACGATATCATGATTGCTCAGCAGCGTATATACAAAGCGCAGTTCAATATCACCTCCCGGCAGACGGATGAGGCTGTCGAGTTCGAGCTATCCGAGGATGTTGACCGAGAGACGATCGAATCGAAGTACGTGGACCAGTTTTACGGACCTGATACGGATTTCCTTGTCAATAAGATCCTTTCCACCGGCATCAAGTTTGGCGCAAGCGACATCCATCTCGAAAGCACGGCCCACGGCATGATGGTCCGGTACCGGATCGACGGCGTGCTCCAGACACTTGGCCTCGGCAAGGACGGTTCCGCGATCAGCAATCAGGCAAAACCGATCATTTCCCGGATCAAGATCATCTGCGATATGGACATTGCCGAGAAGAGGCGACCGCAGGACAGCAGTTTTAGAATGAAGGTCAAAAAGGATGGCACTATACGGAGGGTCGATTTCCGCGTGTCTACGGTTCCGACCCAGTACGGTGAAAATGTCGTGATCAGGATCCTGGACAAAAAGGGCCTGCCGACGTCGCTCGAGAGCCTCGGACTGTCTGCATCGCATGTAGATGTGCTGACCAGAGAACTGGAACGGCCAACGGGGATCTTCCTCGTTACCGGTCCGACCGGTTCCGGCAAGTCTACAACTCTCTATGCGATCCTTGCAAAACTGAACACGCCTGGCGTAAAAACCCTGACCGCCGAGGACCCTATCGAATATTCCCTTGACGGGATAAGCCAGTCGGAAGTGAACGAGGTGGTGGGTAACACCTTTGCGCGGCTACTCCGCTCCTTTCTGCGCCAGGACCCCGATAACATCATGGTCGGAGAGATACGCGATCTCGAGACCGCAACGATCTCCGCACGGGCTGCGCTGACCGGCCACACGGTCTTGAGTACGCTCCACACGAATGACGCAACCAGCGCCGTTATCCGGCTGCAGGATATCGGGGTAGAACCGACCCTCATATCATCGACGATGCGCTGCGTTGTCTCCCAGCGGCTCGTCCGTACGATTTGCACGCACTGCAAGGTGAAATTGCCCCCTCCGGAACATATTGCCAAGGAGTTCCTCGTTACCCCGGACGCCCCGGTGGAGTTCGTGTATGGGAAGGGGTGCTCGCAGTGTAATTATACCGGCTATGCAGGAAGGAGACCTATCCTTGAACTGTGGGTGCCGACCCGCGAAGAGATTATTCAGTTGAACAGAAAGCTTGATAACCACACCCTGCGCGAGATTGTCTTCACTCAGGGCAAGCGGCAGACCATGATTGAGGATGGCATCGCACGATTGAAACGCGGAGAGACGACCCTAGAGGAGCTTTTACGTGTTGTTCCGTATGAGCAAATAGCGGAATTTCGCAAGAGGGTCGTTAAAAAAATCTTTACCTGGGACGCCTGAATCGGTCGTTTCGATAGAAGTATCTTGACCAATTCTCCTGCCCGGATTGAATGACGGCCTACCCGATTGACACATCCTCATCCCGTATGGTACGCTTGTTCTATGCAGGATACTGTGGCTTATCTCCGCGATGTTGTGACAGTGCTTGCACAAGAGATCGGCGTTCGGACCTACCGTGATCCCGATAGGCTCGAACGATGTGCTAACTATATCGCCGGCCAATTCAACACCTTCGGCTTCAAGATAACGAGACAACCATTCCCCATCAACGGAAATACGTATCAGAATATCGTCGCCGAGATCCTTGGCAATTCATCCCCTGAAAAGATCCTGGTCGTCGGCGCCCACTACGACACGGTGCGCACTACGCCCGGAGCGGACGACAACGCAAGCGGAGTGGCCGGGCTCCTGGCGCTTGCG
>Ga0335084_10003659_pt1 | contig 15049 bp, 11 predicted proteins | sample Lox_Sample_44_FD_206721 | JGI IMG/M metagenome (GOLD analysis project Ga0335084, IMG submission 206721) | Soil microbial communities from Loxahatchee National Wildlife Refuge, Florida, United States - Lox_Sample_4.4 | ecosystem: Environmental > Terrestrial > Soil > Wetlands | place: USA...
GTGGACGGCCTTGTGTGCGAGCATGGGCTGGCCGACGATGTCTCCGATCGCGAAGATGTGCGGCACGTTGGTGCGCTGTTGGTTGTCGGCGGGGATGAAGCCGCGGTCGGTCACGATCACGCCGGCCTTTTCCGCGCCGATCTTCCTACCGTTCGGGCTGCGCCCGACGGAGAGAAGCACAAGGTCGTACGGCTGCGCGCCCTTGGGTGCCTGCTCGCCCTCGAAGCTCACGTACAGCGCATCCTTCTTCGCTTCGACGGCAACGGTCTTGGTCTTGAGCATGACGCGGTCGAAGCGCGGCTTGTTTACCTTCTCCCACACGCGCACGAGATCGCGGTCGGCGCCGAGCATCATGCCGTCGAGCATCTCTACCACGTCGAGCCGGGCGCCGAGCGTCGAGTAAACCGTGCCCATCTCGAGCCCGATGATCCCGCCGCCGACCACGAGCATGCGCTTGGGCGTCGTTGCGAGCTCGAGAGCCCCGGTCGAATCGACGACGCGTGGATCGTCCGGCACGAAGGGGAGTCGCACCGACTGCGATCCGGCGGCGATGATCGCCTTCGCGAAGCGCACGACCCTTTTGGCACCGGTCCTCGACTGGCCGGGTCCGTCGGTCAGCTCGACCTCGACATGGTGCGGGTCGAGGAACGCGCCGTAGCCGCGCACGACCTCGACCTTGCGCATCTTCGCCATGCCGGTGAGCCCGCCGGTGAGCTTGCCGACGACCTTGTTCTTCCAGGCGCGGAGCTTTTCGAGATCCACCTTCGGCGCCGCAAAGGCGATGCCGTGCTCCGCGAGCACAGCGGCCTCGTCCATCACGGCGGCGATGTGCAGCAGAGCCTTCGATGGTATGCAGCCGACGTTGAGGCACACGCCGCCGAGCGTTGGATAGCGCTCGACGAGCACGGTTTTCATGCCGAGATCCGCGGCGCGGAACGCGGCACTGTAGCCGCCCGGCCCCGCGCCGAGGACGAGCATCTCGCATTCGACATCCGCCTTCCCCGCGTAGCTGGCGGCGCCCGGCACCGGCGCAGGAGCGCCCGCCGGCGCGGGCGAAGGCGCGGCGCCGGCCTTCGCGGTCGGCGGGGCCGCGGACGGGGACGGTTGCGCCGCAGGCTTGTGCGTCGTCGCTTCGGCGGCATCCAGGGTGAGGATCGCGCTCCCTTCGCTTACCTTGTCGCCGAGCTTGACCTTGAGCTCCTTCACCGTGCCGGCGGCGGGCGAAGGCACGTCCATGGTCGCCTTGTCGGACTCGAGCGTGACCAGCGGGTCTTCGGCTTTGACTGCGTCGCCGGGCTTCACGAAGACCTCGATGATCGGCACGTCCTTGAAGTCGCCGATGTCGGGCACTTTGACTTCGATCTGGCTCACGAATCTCGTCCTCGAGCGGCGGCACGCGCCGCGTTCAGTGGATCTCGCGCGGGAAGTCGCGGCCGAGCATCCAGTTCTTGATCGCCTGCGCCACCGCGGCGTCCTGGCCGAAGAGGCCATGCGCGGATTGCGGATCGCAGGGACCGGACTGCGGCGGGTCACCGCCAGTGACGGTGACCAGCGTGAAGCTCTTTGAAAGACGCTCGACGTTGTAGTACGGGTTGGTGTAGCAGCCGTCGTCGTGGTGATGCACGAGCAGGACGGGGACCTTGATCGAGGCGAAGCTGAAACCGGAGAGAGCGGGGCCGTGCTTGTCGCGGTTGGTTGCGCTCGACATCAGCACCACGCCCTGCACGCTGTCGCCGAGTGTCGCGGCGAGCGCCGCCGCGGACACGGTGCCGCGGCTGTGGCCGACCAGGAATATCTTCGCGTCCGGGAACCGCTTCTTGACGTCTACGATCACCGCGCGGATGTCGGCCGCGTGGTCGGGGCCAAGCCGGAACTCGTCGCTAATGCCATCGGGCCTGTCGGAGGGAGCGTCGACGGCGACCTCGGCGACCTCCGCATCGACCAGGTCGTTGCGCATGCGCAGAAGCGTATTGGCGCGCGGGCCAAACCCCACCGGCACCTGTTTGCCCGCGAGACCGACCACGCCGGGCTCGCCGACGAATGCGATCGCAACGCATTTCGGAATCGCGGAGGGCGGGTTGCGCATCAGCAGGTAGGTCTCCGTAACGCCTGCCCGTGTCGGAATCGTGACGAGCTCCTGTGCGGCGCGGCAATCCGCCGCTGCACATAAGAGCAGCAGGGCGGGGAGCCACTGCTTCACAGCAGGACCCGCCGCATGTCGGCGAGCACGCCAACCAGGAAGGTGTTGAAACGCGCCGCCGCCGCGCCGTCGATCACGCGATGATCGTAGGAGAGCGAAAGCGGCAGGATCAGGCGCGGTACGAACTGCTTGCCGTCCCAGACCGGCCGCTGGCTCGAGCGGCACACCCCGAGGATGGCCACCTCGGGGGCGTTGATGATCGGAGTGAAATAGGTTCCCCCGATGCCGCCGAGGCTGGAGATCGAGAAGCAGCCGCCTTGCATGTCGGCAGGCCCGAGCTTGCCCTCGCGGGCTTTCGCGGAGAGCTCGCCCATCTCCTTGGCGATCGCCAGCACGCCTTTCTGATCGGCGTTCTTTACCACGGGCACCACGAGCCCGTTCGGCGTGTCGGCGGCGAAGCCGATGTTGAAGTAGCGTTTGTAAACGAGGTTGTCTCCATCGAGCGAGGCGTTGAACTCGGGAAACTTCGCCAGCGCTGCCACGCTCGCCTTGATTAGAAACGCGAGCATCGTGACCTTGATGCCCGCCTTCTCGTTCTCCTTGTTGAGCTGAACGCGGAAGGCTTCCAGCTCGGTTATGTCGGCGTCCTCGCAGTTGGTGACGTGCGGAATCATCACCCAATTCCGGTGCAGGTTCGCGCCGGAGATCTTCTTGATCCGAGACAGCGGTTTCGCTTCCACAGGGCCGAACTTTGCGAAGTCGACCTGCGGCCAGGGCAAGAGAGCCAGGCCTGCACCGGCTGCCGTAGCAGCGGCGGGAGCCGCGCCGCTCAGTGCTTGCTTGACGTAAGCCTGCACGTCCGGCTGCAGGATGCGATCTTTCGGGCCCGTTCCCTTGACCTTTGATAGATCGACGCCGAGCTCCCGGGCGAAGGCACGCACCGAAGGGGAGGCGTGCGCACGCTTGAACGCTTCGGCGTCGATCGGGGCGGCTGTCGCCGCCGGCGCAGTCGACGCACTCGTCTGGGCTCGCGGGGCAGGCGCGGGCGGGGGAGGCGCAGCCGCAGCCGCGGGCTGCGCCGCCGCGGCAGGCTGGGCGCGGGCTCCAGCCGCTGCTCCCGACTCGAGCACGAGGATGACGCTGCCCTCGCTCACCTTGTCGCCGAGTTTCACCTTCAAGGCCTTGACCGTGCCCGCCGAAGGCGAGGGCACGTCCATCGTTGCCTTGTCGGATTCGAGCGTGACCAACGGGTCCTCGGCTTTGACCGCATCTCCGGGCTTGACGAAGACCTCGATGATTGGCACGTCCTTGAAGTCGCCAATATCCGGAACCTTGACCTCGATCGTGTTCGGCGCGCTCGAGGCGGCAGCGGCCGGTGGAGCTGCGGCCGGGGTGGGCTCGGGGCGTGGCGCGGCGGGTGCCGGCGCGGACGCAGGAGCTTTGGCCGCGGCAGCGGCGCCGTCGGCATCGAGGGTAAGCAGCATGCTGCCTTCGCTCACTTTGTCTCCGACCTTCACCTGCAGCGCCTTCACCGTCCCGGCGGAAGGAGAGGGCACGTCCATCGTCGCCTTGTCGGATTCGAGCGTGACGAGTGGATCCTCGGCTTTGACCGCGTCACCGGGTTTGACGAAGACCTCGATGATCGGCACATCCTTGAAATCGCCGATATCCGGGACCTTGACCTCGATCGTGCTCATGGCCTACACCGTCCACGGCGCGGGCTTGTCCGGCGCGACACCGTACTTCTTGAGCGCCTCGACGACTTTCGCCGCGGGCAGCGTCCCTTCGTCGGAGAGTGCCTTGAGCGCAGCGATCGCGATGTAGTGACGGTCGACCTCGAAGAAGCGCCGCAGCTTCTCGCGCGTGTCGGAGCGTCCGAAGCCGTCGGTGCCGAGCACGACGTAGCGGCGCGGCACATAGGCGCGGATCTGCTCGGCGAACGTACGCGAATAGTCGCTCGAAGCAATCACCGGGCCCTGCGTGTCCCTGAGGCAGGTTTCGACGTGCGAGGCACGCGCCTTCGACGCCGGGTTGAGCATGTTCCAGCGCTGCGTCGCGTTGCCTTCGCGCGCGAGCTCGGTGAACGAAGGGCAGCTCCAGAGATCGGCTTCCACGCCCCAGTCCGAGCGCAGCAGATCCGCCGCAGCGATCGCTTCGCGCAGGATGACGCCGCTGCCGAGGAGCTGCACGCGCGGTCCCTTGGCCTTCTTGTCGCCCGCGCGGAACAGGTACATGCCCTTGATGATGCCGGGCGCGGCTCCCTCCGGCATCGCCGGCTGGGTATAGTTCTCGTTCATTAGCGTGAGGTAGTAGTACACGTCCTGCTGCTCGGCATACATGCGGCGCAACCCGTCCTGGATGATCACCGCTACCTCGTAACCGAAACTCGGGTCGTACGAAATGCAGTTCGGGACGGTGGCCGAGATGAGATGCGAGTGCCCGTCCTCGTGTTGCAGGCCTTCGCCGTTCAGCGTCGTGCGCCCGGCAGTGCCCCCGAGCAGGAAGCCGCGCGAGCGCATGTCGCCCGCGGCCCAGGCGAGGTCCCCGACCCGCTGGAAGCCGAACATCGAGTAGAAGATGTAGAACGGGATCATTTGCACGCCGTGCGTGGAGTAGGCGGTCGCCGCGGCGATCCAGTCGCACATCGCCCCCGCCTCGTTGATCCCCTCCTGCAGGATCTGCCCGTCCTTGCTCTCCTTGTAGAACATGAGCTGGTCGGCGTCCTGCGGCGTGTAGAGCTGCCCGAGTTGGTTCCAGATGCCGAGCTGGCGAAACATCCCTTCCATGCCGAAGGTGCGCGACTCGTCCGGGACGATCGGCACGATGTGCTTGCCGAGGTTCTTGTCGCGCAGAAGGGTCTGCAGAATCTGGACGAAGGCCATCGTCGTCGAGATTTCGCGCTCCTCGGTGCTCTTCAGGAAGCGCTCGAGCGCAGAGAGTGCCGGCACGGGCAGCGGCTGCGCCTTGCGCCGGCGCGAGGGCAGGAAACCACCAAGCTCCATCCGCCGCGCCTTCATATATTCGGCTTCCGGGGAGCCCGGCGCGAGGGTCACGTAGGGAATCTCCTCGAGCTTGTCGTCCGGGACCGGAATCTGAAAGCGGTCGCGGAAGTGCCGCACCGAGTCGAGCGAAAGCTTCTTTTGCTGGTGCGTGATGTTCTGCGCCTCGCCCGACTCGCCCATGCCGTAACCCTTGATGGTCTTGGCGAGGATGACCGTAGGCTGCCCCCGGTGATTCACCGCCGCGTGGTAGCCCGCGTAGACCTTGAACGGGTCGAGCCCGCCGCGGTTGAGGTGCCAGATCTCCTCGTCGGTCCAGTCCGCAACCAGCTCCTTCAGCTCGGGCGTGTTGAAGAAGTATTCGCGCACGTAGGCGCCGTCCTTCGACTTGAATGTCTGGTATTCGCCGTCGACGCATTCCATCATGCGCCGCATCAGGATGCCCTTCTTGTCACGAGCCAGCAGCGTGTCCCAGTGTGTACCCCAAATGACCTTGATGACGTTCCAGCCCGCGCCGCGGAAGTCGCTCTCGAGCTCCTGGATGATCTTGCCGTTGCCGCGCACCGGGCCGTCGAGCCGCTGCAGGTTGCAATTGACCACGAAGATGAGGTTGTCGAGCATCTCGCGCCCGGCCATGCTGATCGCGCCCATCGACTCGGGCTCATCCATCTCCCCGTCACCGCAGAAGCACCAGACCTTGCGCCCCTCCGTCTGCGCGAGGCCGCGATCCTGGAGGTATTTCATGAAGCGCGCCTGATAGATCGCCATCAGCGGCCCCAGGCCCATCGACACCGTCGGGAACTGCCAGAAGTCAGGCATCAGCCAGGGATGCGGATAGGAAGAGATGCCCCTGCCGTCGACTTCCTGACGGAAGTTGTCCATCTGCTCTTCGCTCAGACGGCCGAGCATGAATGCCCGGGCGTAGACGCCCGGCGCGGAGTGGCCCTGGATGAAGACGAGATCGCCGCCGTGGTTGTCGGAGGCCGGATGCCAGAAGTGGTTGAAACCGACGTCGTAGAGTGTGGCCGCAGACGCGTAGCTCGCTATGTGGCCGCCGACATTGGTGTGCTTGTTCGCCCGCACCACCATCGCCATCGCGTTCCAGCGCGCATAGTTGCGAATCCTCTCCTCGATCGCCTGGTTGCCCGGCATGTGCGGCTGCCGATCGACCGGGATGGTGTTGATGTACGCGGTGTTGGCAGAGAAGGGCAGGTACGCGCCGCGGCGGCGCGACTTGTCGATGAGCTGCTCGATGAGGAAATGCGCGCGGTCCGGCCCTTCGTTATCGATGACGCCGTCGATCGCGTCCAGCCATTCCCGCGTTTCCTGTGGATCGAGGTCCGATTTCATGTCCATGGGGGCTCCTTGCGGCTGGCCGCTGCGCACCGGGTTCTCCTGCGGTGGCCGCAGCGGCGGGCTCGGAATTCACTATCGTCCGGCACCAGCCCTGACGGGGCATCGGCGAAGGGATGCTACCACGCGACGCAGGCGCCTTCTAGGACGGACGGCCTCAGCGCGCAGGGACGATCACCCGGGTCTCGGTGACGATCGCATCCAGCGCAAGATCGTGCGGCGCGCTCGGCACGCGCTCGAGAACCTGCAGCTCGAACGCGCCGGCGATTCGCGGAGCCGCTGCGGGCAGCATGGGGAGCAGGCGATCGTAGTAACCGCCGCCGTATCCGACGCGCTGCCCGCTTGCATCGAAGGCCACACCCGGCACGAGCACCCAATCGATCGACTCGAGCGCCACGGGCGTGGAGCCGGCATGAGGCTCGGGAATGCCGCGGTAGCCCGGCGCGACGTCGGCTGCCAGATCCGCCACCGCGTAGATCTCCAGCATGCGCTGCGCGAGGTTTACCCGCGGCACCGCCACGGTCTTTCCGCGCGCGCGCGCCACGGTGAAGAGTAGCCGCGTATCCCATTCGCTCGCGTAAGGCAGCGTCAGCAGCACGACGCCTGCGGCGGCGAAGTCCGGGCGGCGTGCGAGCGAGTCGGCGATGCGTTCGCTCGCTGCAGCCCGCAATTCGGGAGGCATCGCGTCGCGCTCGCGCAGGACGTTCTCCCGCACGAGGCGCTTCGCTTGACGCAGGCCGGTCGCGGCTTTCGGTGGCGGGTCGGTCACGCGGGCGATGTTAGCGCAACCATACGCGCCTTCGCAGTCGCCTATAATATCGTTCCCGCCGTTTTCTCACCGCCAGACACCGGATGAAGCACGCCCATAACCACCACCGCGAGCGCCGCGCGCGGCTTATCTCCGAGATGCGCGCGCGCAGCGGCGGCGGCGTCGCGGTGATTCCGACCGCTCCGGAAGCGATCCGCAACGCAGACACGCACTACCCGTACCGCCCCGACAGCCATTTCTATTATGTCTCGGGATTTGCCGAGCCCGAGGCGGCCGTCGTGCTGGTAGCGGGAGCCGAGAGCGGCGAGTCGCGGCAAGTGCTTTTCTGCCGCGAGAAGAATGCCGAGCGGGAAATCTGGGACGGTTTTCGCTACGGTCCGGACGCCGCGCGAGAGGTCTTCGGCTTCGACGAGGCCTATCCTATCAGCGAGCTTACAGCCAAGCTCACCGACTGGGCGGCGGATCGGCCGGCGCTGTACACGCCGCTGGGCCTCTATCCGATATGGGATCAGCTCGTCACCGACACGCTCAACGAAGTGAGAAAGCGCGTCCGCACAGGTATTAGCGCGCCGGAAGCGGTGGTGGACGTTCGCGCGGCGCTCGCCTCCATGCGGCTGATCAAGGACGAGCAGGAGCTGTCGCTCATCCGGCGCGCCGCCGAGATCTCGAGCGGCGCTCATCGCCGGGCGATGGCGCGCACGAGGCCCGGCTGGTTCGAGTACCAGGTCGAGGCCGAGCTTACGCACGAGTTCCTGCGCCAGGGAGCACAAGCAGTCGCCTACCCGTCGATCGTCGCCTCGGGGCCTAACGCCTGCGTGCTGCACTACAGGGACAACGACCGCGAGCTCCAGGCCAACGATCTGTTGCTGATCGACGCGGGTTGCGAATTTCGTGGTTATGCCTCCGACATCACGCGCACCTTTCCGGTGAGCGGGAAGTTCAGCGGGCCCCAGAAGGCGATCTACGAGCTCGTGCTTGCGGCGCAGCTCGCCTGCATCGGCGCGGTCGCTCCCGGCAGGCCCTTCCACGACTATCACGAGATCGCCGAGCGCGTCATCGCCCAGGGCCTGCTCGATCTGAAACTCTGCGAGGGGACGCTCGATGCGGTCCTCGAAACCGGCGCCTACAAGCAGTTCTATATGCACCGCGCCGGGCACTGGCTCGGTCTCGACGTGCACGACGTTGGCCTGTATCGCCAGGAGGGTGCCTCGCGCACGCTGGAGGCTGGAATGGTGCTGACTGTGGAGCCAGGCTGCTATATCCGGCCCGCCGACAAGGTGCCGGAAGAGTTCTGGGACATCGGCGTGCGCATCGAGGACGACGTGCTCGTCACCGCCACCGGCAACGAGAATCTGACCGGCGCTACGCCGAAGTCGCTCGCCGACGTAGAAGCCGCCTGTGCGCGTTGATGGCCCCGATGGGGAGGGACCGGCCTCGCGCCGCTGCTAATCGAATCGCCGCGCACGCAGGTGCGGCAGGCTTTGCCGGATGCTGCATGACTTGGTGATCGTGGGGGCGGGGCCGGTCGGCGCGACCGCCGCGCTTGCGCTCGCCGACAGCGAGCTCGACGCCGTTGCGCTCGATGGACGCGCTCCGGGCGCGATTGCACGCGGCGACCGCTCGCTTGCGCTGTCGCACGGGTCGCGCTTGATCCTGGAGCGGCTGGGCGTCTGGGCGCAGGTTGCCGCCGAGCCAGGCGCGGTGACGCCGATCGAGGCGATCGAGATCTCGCAGCGCGGCGGCTTCGGACGCGCGCGCCTGGAGGCGGAGGAGCACGACCTTCCCGCCCTTGGTTATGTGGTGAGCTACCGCGCGCTGCAGTCGGCGTTGGACGCCGCGCTCGAGCGCGCCGGTCGCAGCATCGTCCACGGCGCGAGTGTGACGCGCATCACGGCAAGGCCGGCCTACGTCGTCGTGGAAGCGGACTGCGGTGGCACGCGCGACGAATACACAAGTCGGCTGGTTGCGCTCGCCGACGGTGGCGGCGAACTCGCGCCGGAGTTGACGCGCCGCCGGCACGACTACGAGCAGGTGGCGCTGGTCGGAAAGGCGTGGCCGCGGGAGCCGCATCGTGGTGTCGCGTGCGAGCGCTTTACACCGGAAGGGCCGATGGCGTTGCTCCCCGAGGTCGATCACTACGGCTTTGTGTGGACCACCAGCCCGGCGCGCGCCGAAGCCTTGTGCTCGCTTCCCGACGCGGAGTTTCTGCGACGGCTGGAAGAGTCGTTCGGTCCGTGCCTCGATGCGCGGGCTGGCGCAGGCACGCCGAGCTTCCTGCGCGTGGAGGAGCGGCGAACCTTTCCGCTCGCCCTCGACTTCGTTGGCAAGGTCGTGGGCGAGCGACTCGCGCTGATGGGCAACGCTGCGCAAGCGCTGCATCCGGTCGCCGGTCAAGGATTCAACCTCGGCTTGCGCGATGCCTATGAGCTGGCGCAGGAGTTGCTTGCGACGACACGCGACGAAATCGGCTCGCGCGAGTCGCTCGCGCGCTACGCTCGACGCAGGCAGCCCGATCGCCTCGCAGGCATCGGTCTTACACACGGGCTGCTCGGTGTCTTCGGCGCGGGCGCGTCGTGGCTGCGCTGGCCGCGAGGGTTGGCGCTTACTTTGCTCGACGCCTCGCCGGTTGCGAAACGAATGTTCACGCGCGCGATGTTGTTCGGCGTGCGATGAATGCAACACTCGCGAAAAAAAATCTGTAAACCGACGAACGCGCTGAACACCGCCGCGCAAACTCGGTATAATGCGCTCCCTCTTCGCTGTAAATTCCGCACGTGTACATCGGCTCGCATCACATCGAGAGCAATTTGATCGTCGCCCCGATGGCTGGCGTCACCGATCGACCCTTCCGCCAACTCTGCAAGCGGATGGGCGCCGGGCTCGCGGTGTCGGAAATGGTAGCCTCGGATCCGCGGCTGCGCGAAACCTTGAAGTCGCAGCGGCGTACCGACCACGCTGGCGAGGTTGAGCCGATCGCGGTGCAGATCGCGGGCGCGGACCCGCAACAACTGGCCGATGCTGCGCGCTACAACGTAGCGCGAGGCGCCCAGATCATCGACATCAACATGGGGTGCCCGGCGAAGAAGGTCTGCAACGTCGCGGCCGGCTCGGCTTTGCTGCGCGACGAGCCCCTCGTCGCGGCGATCGTCGCCAGCGTAGTCAGGGCCGTCGAGGTTCCGGTGACCCTCAAGATCCGCACGGGCTGGGATCGTCAGCATCGCAACGCCGTGCGGGTGGCGCGGATCGCCGCGGAGGCCGGAATCGCCGCGCTCTCGGTCCACGGGCGCACGCGCGAGTGCGGGTTCGTCGGTCCTGTGGACTACGACACGATCGCCGAGGTCAAGTGCGCCGTGTCCATACCGGTCACCGCGAACGGCGACATCGACTCGCCCGAGAAGGCCCGGGAAGTGCTTGAGCGCACGGGCGCCGACGCGGTCATGATCGGCAGGGCGGCGCAAGGACGGCCGTGGATCTTCCGCGAGATCCGACACTACCTCGCGCACGGCGAGATGCCGCCGCAGCCGCGCGTGGAAGAAATACGCCGCCTCGTGCTCGAGCATCTCGCCGAGCACTACGCCTTCTACGGTGAGACGGCGGGCGTGCGCATCGCGCGCAAGCATTTGGGGTGGTACGCGAGCGAGCTCGTCGGAGGCGAGGCGTTCCGCCAGGAAATCAACCAGCTTGAGACGTCGGTGGCACAGATCGCCGCGGTCAACAGATTTTTCGATCGCCTTGCCGCGCTCGGGGAGCGGCTTGAACGCTGCGCTTGCCTGCGCGACGCGGGGTCAAGGGAAGAGGAGGCCCTGGCCGCATGAGAAAAACCGTTCGCCTGAATGGCGGCAACGAGATCTGTCGCAGCGTGGAGAAGTCGCTCGACGAGTATTTCCGCAAGCTGGACGGGGAGGCGCCGCACGGCATCTACGACATGGTGATCGCCAACGTCGAGCGCTCGATGCTTGCAACGATCATGCATCGCGCCAATGGCAACCAGAGCCAGGCCGCGGACATGCTGGGGTTGAACCGCAACACCCTGCGCACAAAGCTCTCCAAATACGGGATTCGCTAGGTAGCGCTTTAGTGCGCCGGCGGCGCGATGGTTGGCTCGATCACGCAGGCGCTGCTGTCGGTATCGGACAAGACCGGGCTGGTTGAATTCGCGCGGGGCCTCGCCGGCCTGGGCGTGAAGCTCCTGTCGACCGGCGGCACTGCCCGGACGCTTCTCGAGGCGGGGCTCCCCGTCACCGAGGTGGCCGCCTACACGGGCTTTCCCGAGATGCTCGACGGGCGGGTGAAAACCCTGCACCCGAAGGTACACGGCGGCATTCTCGCCCGCCGCGACGTCCCCGAGCACGTTTCAGCGCTGAAAACTCACGGCATCCCGGCGATCGACCTCGTCGTGGTCAACCTCTATCCGTTCCGCGCAACCGTTGCGCGCGCCGGCTGCACGTTGGAGGAAGCGGTCGAGAACATCGACATCGGCGGGCCAACGCTGGTGCGAGCCGCGGCGAAGAACTATGCGCACGTGGGCGTCGTCGTCGACCCTGCGGACTACGCTGCGCTGCTTGCCGAGCTCCGCTCGAGCAACGTGACACTGTCTGCGAGCACCTGCTTTCGGCTGGCGCAGAAGGCCTTCTCGCACACGGCGGCGTACGACGGCGCGATCAGCAACTACCTTACGGCCCGGGATCTGGCCGGCATGCAGAGCGAGTTTCCTGAGCGCTTCACCTGGCAGGGCGTGAAGCTGCAGGACCTGCGCTACGGGGAGAATCCGCACCAGCGGGCTGCCTTTTATCGCGACGAGGCTCCCGCCGCGGGCACGATCGCGACTTACCGGCAGCTTCAGGGCAAGGAGCTGTCCTACAACAACATCGCCGACAGCGATGCGGCGGTCGAATGTGTCGCCGGCTTCGCCGAGCCGGCGTGCGTGATCGTGAAGCACGCCAACCCCTGCGGGGCCGCGATCGCCGCCAAGCCGCTCGATGCCTATCGCGCAGCCTTCGTGACCGATCCGACCTCGGCGTTCGGCGGGATCATCGCCTTCAATCGGGAGGTTGACGTCGAGACCGTCGAAGCGCTCGGGGCGCAGTTCGTCGAAGTCGTGATCGCGCCGGCCTACACCGAAGAGGCCCTCGCGCGCATGGCGAAGAAGGCGAACGTGCGGGTGCTGGCGGTGTCGCCCGCGACAAACGCACCTGCCTCGCCATGGGATTTCAAGCGGGTGGGCGGCGGAATGCTGCTGCAGACCGCGGATCTGACCGAGGCGAGCCCGGAGGACATCAGGGTGGTCACGCGAAAGGCGCCCACCGAAGCGCAGCTTGCCGACCTCCGCTTCGTATGGCGCGTGGCGAAGTACGTCAAGTCGAACGCCATCGTGTACGGCAGCGGTGGCCGCACGCTCGGCATCGGAGCGGGTCAGATGAGTCGTGTGGACTCGACGCGGATCGCTGCGATGAAGGCGGCCAGCGCGGGGCTCTCTCTCGCCGGCTCAGTCGTGGCGTCAGACGCCTTTTTTCCCTTCCGGGACGGGCTCGATGTCGTCGCCGACAATGGGGCGGTTGCGGTGATTCAACCGGGTGGTAGCATGCGCGACGCCGAAGTGATCGCGGCGGCCGACGAGCGCGGCATCGCGATGGTTTTTACAGGCTTACGGCATTTCCGGCACTGATGGTCGGTCCGCAGAGGAATCGTCTTGAAGCGATGGGTACTGGTGGGTGTCGTCGCATGCGTGCTGCCGGGCAGGGCGGCGGCGCTCGAATGCGCAGATTTCGGTACATGGCTGGAGTTGGGCTGCCGCCACGTGGTGGACACGTACCAAGAGGGTGACAACGCACTGCTCCTTTCCGGCTACCAGTGGCACCTTCCTTACGACTGGTCGCCCGAAACTCGCGCGACGGAGAACGAAAATGCGTGGGGCTTGGGCGTGTCGAAGGCGCGCGACCATCCCGAGGAGGGCTACACCGAGGATGTGTTCTTCCTCGTGTTCGAGGATTCCCACAAGACTGCGCAATTCAACCTGGGCTACGCATGGCGAACTTACTGGGGAGAGCGCGAGAATCTCCAGTTCGGACTCGGCTTCGCCGCTGCGATCGTGCAACGGCCGGACATCGCGAACGGATGGCCCTTCCCGGCCGTGCTTCCGCTGGCCACGCTGCGCCATGGCACGACCGAGGTTCTCACCGCCTACATACCGAAGCTCAACGGCGGCATCAACCACGGCAGCGTGCTCTACATCTTTGGCAAGATCGACCTGAAGTGAGCTTTGCGGCACGAGCAGCGACAAGGGTCAGGGGGGCGGCGCCTTGAACGTCCTGGTGATCGGCGGCGGCGGGCGCGAGCATGCGCTTGCCTGGAGGATCGCGCGATCGCCGCGCGTGGCCAGGGTGTTCGTCGCGCCGGGCAACGCCGGGACGGAGCACGAGGAAGGGCTGGTCAACGTCGAGGTTGCGGGCGCAGAGGCACTCGTGCGCTTTGCGAAACGCGAGCAGATCGCCCTGACCGTGGTGGGGCCCGAAGCGCCGCTCGCCGCGGGGCTCGTTGACGCGTTCCGTGCAGAGGGCCTCAGGATCTTCGGCCCGACGCGGGCGGCTGCACAGCTCGAAAGCTCGAAAGACTTCGCCAAGGCGTTCATGGCGAGGCACGCGATTCCAACGGCCGCCTACGCAAGCTTCAGCGATGCTCCCCCTGCGCACGCCTACGTCGACGCGCGCGGAGCGCCCATCGTCGTCAAGGCGGACGGGCTCGCTGCCGGCAAGGGAGTGGTCGTGGCGGCAACAGCGGGCGAGGCGCACGCCGCCATCGATGCGATGCTGGGCGATCGTCGCCTGGGCGAAGCCGGGGCGCGGGTCGTCATTGAAGAGTTCCTCGCCGGCGAGGAGGCGAGCTTCATCGTGATGGCCGACGGCGAGCACGCCCTGCCGCTCGCGTCCTCACAGGATCACAAGCGCCTCCTCGACGGCGACCGTGGTCCGAACACGGGCGGCATGGGCGCGTACTCTCCGGCACCCGTGGTGACGCCGTCGGTGCACGCGCGGATCATGCGCGAGATCATCATCCCGGCGATCCGCGGCATGGCGGCCGAAGGCATGCCCTACACCGGGTTCCTCTACGCGGGCGTGATGATCGATGCGGCGGGCGCACCGCGCACCCTCGAGTTCAACTGTCGTCTCGGCGATCCCGAGACACAGCCGATCATGATGCGGCTCAGATCCGACCTGGTCGAGTTGCTGCAGCACGCGCTCGACGGCACGCTCGATCGAGTGGATGCGGAGTGGGATCGGCGTGCCGCGCTGGGCGTCGTAGTCGCGGCGGCAGGATACCCCGAGCAGCCGCGCAAGGGCGATGCAATTTCCGGCCTCGACGCCGCGCCCGCCGATTGCTGCGTGTTCCACGCCGGGACCGCGCGCGCCGGCGACACGGTCGTGACCAGCGGTGGACGGGTGCTCTGCGTGACCGCGCTCGGCGAGACGGTGCGACAGGCGCAGCGCACGGCCTACGCCGCCGTGCGTTCGATTCATTTCGACGGCATGCAGTACCGTACCGACATCGGCCATCGCGCAATCGGTGCGCAGAAGCGCTGAAGACCGGCAAGCGGCCGCGGCGTTAACAGCCGCCCGCGCCTTTGCTAGCATCGACGTCGTTGCACGCCCGATAACCCCATGGACCTCACTCGCGCGCGAACCTACTTCACGGATCTGCAGAGCCGCATCGTGGCGCGGCTGGAAGCGCTCGAGGGGCGCGCCTTCCGCCGCGACAGCTGGCAGCGCGCGGAGGGCGGCGGTGGACTCGCCT
>Ga0335084_10003661_pt1 | contig 15049 bp, 10 predicted proteins | sample Lox_Sample_44_FD_206721 | JGI IMG/M metagenome (GOLD analysis project Ga0335084, IMG submission 206721) | Soil microbial communities from Loxahatchee National Wildlife Refuge, Florida, United States - Lox_Sample_4.4 | ecosystem: Environmental > Terrestrial > Soil > Wetlands | place: USA...
GGCCGATGCCGCGCCCATCAGCTGCGCCGGCACGGTCTTGTCGCAGCCGCCGATCAGCACCACCGCGTCCATCGGCTGCGCGCGGATCATCTCCTCGGTGTCGATCGACATCAGGTTGCGCAGGAACATGCTGCTCGGGTGTGCGAAGCTCTCGTGCAGCGAGATCGTCGGAAAGCGCACCGGCAGGCCGCCGGCCATCAGGACGCCGCGCTGCACCGCCTCGAGCAGCTGCGGCATGTTGCCGTGGCACGGGTTGTAGCCGCTGCCGGTGTCGGCGATGCCGATCACCGGGCGCTCGAGCGCGGCGTCGCTGTAGCCCGCGCCCTTGATGAAGGCCTTGCGCAGGAACAGCGAGAAGGCGGCGTCGCCGTAGCTCGTGAGGCCCTTGCGCATGCCGCAGCCGGGCTCGTCGCCGGGCGGCGGCGCGGGTTCATCGGGCTTGGCCATGGGCTCCTCGCGTGCGGTGGTTCGATTGTGGGGCCCCCCGACAGCGAAAAAGCACCGCCGCGCGGCGCCTTCGCGCGGCGGCCGCATTGACGGCGGCGCCGCGGCCGGTCGACAGTTGGCGCCTGCGCGAGCGCGAGAGGCATCTCACCCGTGGACCTGCGACCGATCCGGACCCTGTTGCTGGCCTGCACCGTGGCCGCCGCCGCACACGCGGCCGACGAGGAGCCCGCCCCGGCGCCCGGCGGTGCCGCGGCCAAGCACAGCGGCAACGTGCTCAAGCTGCGCAAGGCGCCGCCGCCGGTGGACCACGCGCCGACGGTCGAGTCGTTCGTGCAGCTGGCGATGACGCGCAACGTCGACGCCGTCTACAAGACCTTCGGCGACGTGCCGGTCCAGGCCAACGGCGAGGAGGCGCTGAAGCACTACCTGCTGACCGAGGTGCTGCCGTTCTTCGCCGACGCGCAGCGGCTCGAGCCCAACCTGCGCGTGGTCAGCGCCACGTTCGAGGACGACAGCAGCGGCCAGATCGCCTACGCCTACGTGGTCACCAAGGCGGGCCAGGTCAAGCCGTTCACGATCGCCTGGCGCGTCGAGCAGGGGCGCGCGCGGCTGATGGACGTCAAGGTCGACCGCTGCGTGAAGGCGCGCCACCCGGTGGTCGCCGGCGGCTGCACGAGCTAGGGCCTGTTCAAACGACAGAGCTGACCGCGCCGCGGTGTCTTGGGTTCATGCCCGGGCCGCGCTCACTCGCGACCGCTCGGCCAATGCACCGTGAAGACGCTGCCCTCGCCCTCGCGGCTTGCGACGTCGATGCGTCCCCCCATCAACTCGACGATGCGCTTGGTGAACGCCAGGCCGAGGCCGCTGCCGCGGATTCCGGTGCGCTCGACGCCCAGACGCTCGAAGGCGACGAACAGGTGCTGCATCTGGGCTTCGGACATGCCGATGCCGGTGTCGCGCACCGCCAACTCGACCGTGGCGCCGCGATCGGCCACGGCGACCGTCACCACGTCGCCGGCGCGCGAATACTTGATCGCGTTGGAGACGATGTTGCCGATCGCCTGCTTCAGCCGCTTGGGGTCGCTGCGCATCGGGATCGGCGCGGTGTCGGCCGGCGGCCCCACCAGCTCGACGCCTTGCTCGCGCGCCGACGATGCCGCCTGGCTCAGGCTCTCGCGCAGCAGCGGCAGCAGGTCGAGGTCGACGCTGCGCAGCGTGATCTGCCCGGCCTCCGCCGCTGCGAGGTCGAGGAATTCGTCGACCAGATCGAGCATGTGGTGGCCGCTGTTGTGGACGAGTTGAGTCCACTCGCGGTGCTTGGCCGACAGCGCCGGGTCGCTCAACAACAGCTGCGCGACGCCGAGGATCGCGTTCAACGGCGTGCGCAGGTCGTGGCTCACGCGCGACAACAGGACCGTCTTGTTGCGGTTGGCCGCTTCAGCCACCTGCAACTGCACGCGCGCCTGCTCCATCTGGCGGCGCGGCGTGATCTCGAGCACGGTGCCGCGGACTCGCTCGAGCCGGCCGCCGGCATCGCGCACCGCCTCGCCGCGCGCCTCGACCCAGCCGGTGCCGCCGTCCGGACGCACGTACTCGACCTCGATCTCGAACGGGTCCCCTTGGTCCACCGCCCGCGAAACGCACTCGTACAACCGCGACCAGCTGTCGGCGGTGTACAGCGACTGCAGCTCCGCATAGCGCGGCGGCGGCCGCGCCGGATCGCGCCCGTAGATGCGGAAGATCTCGTCGGACCAGACCATCGTGTCGGTGCCGGCTTCCCACTCCCAGCTGCCGATGCGCCCCAGCCGCTGGGCCTCGCGCAGCGCCGACTCACTGCGGCGCAGCAGCTCGTAGGCGCGCTGGCGTTGCTCGATCTCCGAGCGCAGCATCTCCTCGGTCTGCTTGAGCGACGTCACCTCGGTCACGTGCGCGATGAAGCCGACCACCCGACCGTCGACGACGTCGGGAATGTAGGTGGCCAGGCTGTGGCGCTTGACGCCGCCGGGGCCCGGCACGACGCGTTCGAACTCCTGCGCCTCGCCGCGCAGCACCGCCTGGATGTGCGGCTCGTTCAGCGCGTACAACTCGGGCCCGAGCAGCGCGGCGATCGACGTGCCGATCAGCCCGTCGGGGTCGACGCCGAACCAGCGCTCGTAAGCGCGGTTGGCAAAGCGGCAGCGCAGGTCGCAGTCCCAATACGCCAGCATCGACGGCACATGGTCGACCAGGCGCCGCAGGGTGTGCGCCGGATCGTGCCCGGCCCGCGTTTCATCGGCCGCGCTCATCCCGCCGTCACCGCGGCCGCCGTCTCGTCGCGCAAGGCCCGTCGCAGGACCTTGCCGATGCTGGTCTTGGGCAGTGGTTCGCTGCGCAGCACGATGACGCGCGGCACCTTGTAGTTCGTCAGGCGCCGCCGGCAGTGCTCGAGCAACGCCTCGACCGTCAACGACGGATCGCGCGGCACCACCACCACCTTCACCGCCTCGCCGGTGCGCTCGTCGGGTATGCCGATCGCGCCCGCCTCGAGCACGCCGGGGTGCATGGTGATCACGTCCTCGATCTCGTTGGGGAACACCTTGAACCCGGAGACGATGATCATGTCCTTCTTGCGGTCGGTGATGCGGATGCTGCCGTGCTCGTCCATCACGCCGATGTCGCCGGTGCGCAGCCAGCCGTCGGCGGTGAACACCCTGGCCGTCTCGTCGGGCCGGTTCCAGTAGCCTTTCATCACCTGGGGTCCGCGCAGGCAGATCTCGCCCACCTCCCCGGGCGGCAACGGCGCGCCGTCGTCGTCGAGGATCGCGGCCTCGGTGCTGGGAATCGGCACGCCGATCTGGCCGCTCCACTCGGCGATGGTGATCGGGTTGGCGATCGCCACCGGCGAGGTTTCGGTGAGCCCGTAGCCCTCGATCAGCGGAATGCCGGCGCGCTGCTTCCAGCGCTGCGCCACCACGTGCTGCACCGCCATGCCGCCGGCCACGGCGACCTTGAGTGACCGCAGGTCGACGTCGGCGAAGCCGGGCTCGTCGAGCAACGCGCGAAACAGCGTGTTGACGCCGATGATCGCCGTGAAGCGCGTCTGCCGCAGCACCTTGATGAACGCCGGCAGGTCGCGCGGGTTGGCGACCAGCACCGTCTGCGCGCCCTTGAGCACGAACGACAGGCACGAGGTGAGCGCGAACACGTGGTACAGCGGCAGCGGGATGACCAGCGTCTCCTGGCCGTCGATCAGGTTGGGCGCCACCCAGGCCGCCACCTGCAGCACGTTGGCCACCATGTTGCCGTGGGTCAGCATCGTGCCCTTGGCGACGCCGGTGGTGCCGCCGGTGTACTGCAGGAACGCGAGGTCGTCGCTTGTGAGCTGCGGCTCGTCGAACGGCAGTCCGCTGCCCGCGGCCAGCGCGCTGTTGAAGTCCACCGGGCTCGGCAGCTGCCACGGTGGCACCAGCTTCTTGACGTGCTTGACCACCGCGTTGGTCAACAGGCGCTTGAGCGGCGGCAGCAGGTCGCCCACCTGCGTGGTGATCACCGTGCGCACCGCGGTCGTCCCGATCACCTGCGCCAGCGTGCTGGCGAAATTCTCCAGCACCACGATCGCCACCGCGCCCGAGTCCTTCAGCTGGTGCTCGAGCTCGCGCGGCGTGTACAGCGGGTTGGTGTTGACCGCCACCAGCCCGGCGCGCAGCACGCCGAACAGCGCCACCGGGTACTGCAACAGGTTGGGCATCATCAGCGCGACGCGGTCGCCCGGCTGCAGGCCCGCCGCGCTGCGCAGCCAGCCGGCGAAGGCGCGGCTCGCGCCGTCGAGCTCGCGGTAGGTCATCGCGGTGCCCATCGACTGGTAGGCCGGCAGCTCCGCGAAGCGCGCGCAGCTGTGGGCGAACATGTCCTTCAGCGACGCGAAGCGCCGCACGTCGATCTCGGCGGGAATGCCGCTCGGATACTGGGATAGCCAGCGCCTGGGCTTGGACACGGGTCGCCTCTGCCGCGGGCAAGACCGCGCCCGCACGCGGACAGTATCGTGCCGCCGCTGGCGCCGCGATCTGCGCTAGGACAAGGCGCCGGCAGGCGCCGGCACGCGGCCGCTCACCAGCTGCGCACGCGCCCGCTGTCGAGGTGCACGAAGCGCTCGCGCGGGTAATAGCCGACGCCACCGGCGCGCAGCGACAACGCCGCATCGCGCAGCTCGGCCAGTTCGACGCCGGGCAGCCGCACGTCGATGGCACGGCCCTCGACGTGCAGGCTGGCCCGGGCCACACCGCCGCCGCGCGTGGCGCGCAGCTGCGCGTTGGTGGCCGCGCAGCGATAGCCCGAGATCACCTCGAACGGGCGCTGGCTGCCGGCCAGCCGCTGCGCGCGGTGCAGTTGGTCGAACACGCGCGGGTCGATGCGGCCGATCTCGCCGGTGTAGTGGTCGCGCAGGAAGCGGTTCAGCGCAGCGAGCGCGTCGGCCTCGTAGTGCTCGTCGACCGCGTAGACGACGTCGATCCGTTCGCCGGTGTGCGTGTGCACCATCGCCAGGCTGCGCACGCCGGCGGCGCGCGCGCGCGGGCCGAGCAAGGCGAGCGTGCCGATCGCCGCGGCCTCGGCGCCACGGCGCAGCAGGTGTCGACGCGTGCAATGGGCCGAGCGGTTCATGGCCGGGCCCTGTCCGCACGCCGCTCGCTGGCACGCCGGCGCAAGGCGTCGTCGAGCCGGCGGTCCAGGCCGTAGATGTCGTCGAAGAAGTGCATGCGACCGTCCTTCACCAGCGCCGTGCCGTAGGCGATCAACACGCGCACCGGCTCGGCCACGCGCAGCGTAGCCGATTCACCCTGGTCCATCGCCTGCCGGATGCGCTCTTCGGTCCATTGCGGCATGCCATGCAGCACGAACTGCGCCAGTTCGACCGGTTGCTCGACCCGGATGCAGCCATGGCTGAAGTCGCGACGCTCGCGCTCGAACAGCCCGGTCGACGGGGTGTGGTGCAGATAGATCTGCTCATGGTTCGGAAACACGAACTTGATGTCGCCCAGCGGATTGCGCGGCCCGGGCCGCTGGCGGATGCGCTGGCGGCCGGCCAGCACGGCATCGAGCCCGGCCAGCGAGTACTGGGGGTCGGCCCGGCCGTCCGCGCCGACGAACTCGTAGCCGTCGCGGCTCCACTGGTCGGGCTGCCGCCGCAGCTGCGGCACCACCTCATGGCGGGCGATCGACGGCGGCACGTTCCAGTACGGGCTGAATTCGATGAACCTCAGGTCGGCGTCAAACAGCGGCGTCGGCATCGCCAGCGCCTTGCCGACGATCACCTTCATCGTCAGCGGCACGCCGATGCGGCCGTCGCGCACCTCGTACGCCCGCAACACGAACTCCGGAATGTTGATCACGATCATGCGCGGCCCCTGCAGCACCGGCGTCCAGCGCAGCCGCTCGAGCATCAGTTCGATCTGGTGCGCGCGCGCGGCCGGGGTCACCTGCAGATGCGCGAACGTCGCCGCGCCGACGACGCCGTCGTCGGCCAGGCCGTGGCGTCGCTGGAACGCCCGGACCGCCACGACCAGCGCGTCGTCGTACACGGCGGACGGGGCTGCGGGCGACGGCAGGTCGCCGAGCAGCGCGAGGCGCTGCGCCATCACATCGAGGCCGGCGTACGGCTGACCCGGCTCGAGCTTGCCGGCGCGGCCGGCCGCGCCGGCGGGCAGCCGAGGCAACGACCGCCGCCATGCCGGATCGTCGGCCAGGGCACGATAGGCAGCCAGCATCTCGCGCAAGCGCTCGTATTGCGGCACGCCGGGCACGGCCGCGCGCACGGCATCGCCCAGTCGACCGGCAGCCAGCGCGACCCGCAGCGTGGCCGCGGCATCGAAGCGATCGCCGCGCGCCGGCGAGAAACCGCTGTGGACCTGCGCCGGATCGACGCGGCCCCGGTGCAGATCGGTGAGGTAGCGCTCGATCGCCACGGTCAACTCGCGGTCGAGCGCCGAGGTCTCGACCGTGCCGCCGACCGGAGCTCGTCCGGCCCGGACGACCGCCTCGCGCATCGTGTCGAGCCCGTAGTCCTGCGGGTTCAGGCCGTGGCTGGTCGCTTCGGCGAGCAGCTCGATCGCCTCACCCGCCAGCGCGTTGGGACGACCGTCGTCGAACCACAGCGCGCCATCGGCCGCCGCCGCGCGCGCCGCCACCGACCACGCGACGAAGACCGTCCACCGAAGGAGCGAGACCATGCGGCTCGGTCGCATGGATGGATTGTTGTCGACCCGAGCGCTCGCTGCGGCGGCCGCGCTTGATGCGGGTCAACGCAGCCCCCAAGAAGCACAGAGGGCCGGGCGCGGCTGTGAGGCCTTGGCGAGGGCGATCAGCGCAGCGCGGTACCCGTGCGGCCCAGCGTGCGCCCGAACAGGCCGAACAGCCGCTCCCAGTGCCGCTCGGCCGACGCCTTGTGATAGCAGTGCCGCTGCGGGAACGCGAAGCCGTGCTCGGCGCCGGGATACCACTCGATGCGGTGTGGCACACCGGCATCCTGCAATGCCGCCTGCAACCGAGCGACCTGCTCCTTCGACGCCCACTTGTCGATCTCGGCGCACGCGAAGTAGCTCTCGCACTTGAGCTTGTGCACCAGCTTGTGCGGCGAGGTCGGCTTGTCGTTGACCAGGTTGGCGCCGTAGATCGACGCGATGCAGCGCAAGCGCTCGGGGAACGCGACGCCGGCCCAGACCACGAACGGGCCGCTCATGCAGTAGCCCACCGCGCCGATGCGCGTGGCGTCGGCCTGCGGCTGCGCGTCGACGTACTGCAGCATCGCGCGGGTGTCGCACTCGGTGGTCTTGGTGCCGAGCGAGTGCATGTGCTCGAACATCACCGCCATGTTCGCTTCGGTGCGCTCCTTCAGCTCGTACTGGCGCGTGCGGCGATAGTACAGGTTGGGCAGCACGACGAAGTAGCCCACCGCGCACAGGCGGCGCGCCATGTCGTGCAGCTCCTCGCGCTTGCCCGGCGCGTCCATGTAGAACAGCACCACCGGGAACGGACCGCCCTCCTCCGGGTGCACGACGAAGGTGTTCATCGCGCCGTCGGCGGTGGCGATGTCGACGTCGTGCTCGATCATGAGCGCCCTCCTGCGCGGTGCCGTGTAGCGGCGCGCTGCTACCGCTTGCCCTGCTGGCTCGCGACCCACGCCTGGTAGCGCGCCTTGTTGTCGTCGTTCGGCGGATAGAGCCCGGGCAGCGCGGCGCCGGCGTCCACCTGACTCATGATCCAGCCCTCGAGCCGCTCCTGCTCGACCGCGGCCGCGACCACCTCGTCGAGCAGCGCCTGCGGGATCAGCACCGCGCCGTCGCTGTCGACGCTGATCACGTCGTTGGGGAACACGGCGACGCCGCCGCAGTCGATCGGCTCCTGCCAGCCGACGAAGGTGAGCCCGGCCACCGAAGGCGGCGCCGCAGTGCCCTGGCACCACACCGGCAGCCCGGTGCCGAGCACGCCGGCGACGTCGCGCACCACGCCGTCGGTGACCAGCGCCGCGACGCCGCGACGCCGCATGCGCGCCACCAGGATGTCGCCGAAGATGCCGGCGTCGGTGGTGCCCAATGCACCGACCACCGCGATGCAGCCGGCCGGCATCGCCTCGATCGCCGCGCGCGTCGAGATCGGGTGACCCCACGACGCCGGCGTCGCGAGGTCTTCGCGCGCCGGCACGAAGCGCAACGTGAAGGCGCGCCCGATCAGCCGCGGCTGATTCGGCGCCAGCGGCCGCGTGCCGCGCAGCCAGACGTTGCGCAACCCGTGCTTCAGCAGCACGGTGGTCAGCGTGGCGGTCGACACGCCCGCCAGGGCTTGCACGACGCGGGGGTCGAGCGGGATGGGGGGCACCGACATGCTGGCTCCTGGATTCGATCGGCCGAGGCCGGCATTGTGGCGGTAGCATGCGCGCTCGCCGTCGGCCCGTGGCTGCATCACCCGAGGAGGTCTGCGATGGTGGTCGTCATCTTTCGGTCGCGCATCCGCCCCGACGCCGACCTGGCGGCGCTCGAGCGCGCCGGCATGCGCATGGTCGAGCTGGCCTCGCAGATGCCGGGCTTCGTGTCGTACAAGGAATTCGCGGCCGCCGACGGCGAATCGCTGACGCTGGTGCAGTTCGCCGACGAGGCGACGCTGCTGGCGTGGCGCAACCACCCCGAGCACCTGCAGGTGCAGGAGGCGGCGCGCCGCGAGCACTTCTCGGAGTACCAGATCCAGGTCTGCAGGCCGACGCGGCAGTACGCGTTCGACCGCCAGCACGGGCGCCGCGACCTCCCGACGCCATGATCACGGCTCCGCCGCGCTCGCGGCGCATGCGCGCGATCCTGGCCGCCTACGACGGCTCGGCGCTGCCGCGCGCGCAATCGGCGGCGACGCGCGTGGCGGTGATCGGCGCCGGCCTGGCCGGCCTGGCCGCGGCGCAGGTGCTCAAGCAGGCCGGCCTGGCGCCCGCGGTGTTCGAGGCGGCGCCGCGCGTCGGCGGCCGCACGCGCACCGACCACGGCACGCTCGAGCGCGGCGTCGTGATCGAGCTCGGCGGCGAGTTCATCGACACCCAGCACCACGACATCATGGCGCTGGCGGCGCTGCTGCAGCTCGAGCTGATCGACACCGGGGCGCCGACCGAGGCGCGGCTCGCCACCGCCTACCACTTCGGCGGCGTCCACCGCAGCGAGGCCGAGGTCAATGCCGCGTACGCCGAGGTGGCGCCGCGCATCGCGCGCGACATCGCCGGCCTCAGCGCTCGCGTGTCGCGGCGCCGGCACACGCCGGCCGACGAGCGCTTCGACCGCCTGTCGGTCGCCGAGTACCTGGCCGGGCTCGACATGGCGCCGTGGCTGCGCCGGCTGCTCGAGGCGGCGTTCGTCACCGTGTACGGCGGCGACGCCGGCGAGCAATCGAGCATCAACCTGCTGAGCCTGATCGGCACCGACGTGTCCGACGGCATCGCGATCTTCGGCAGCAGCGACGAGCGCTACAAGATCCGCGACGGCGCCGACCGCATCGCCGACGGGCTCGCCCGCGGCCTCGACGGCCGCGTCTACACCGGGCACCGGCTGCTGCGGCTCAGCGACCGCGGCAGCGGCTACCGGCTGGCGCTGCAGACGCCGTCGTCGCGGGTGGTCGAGATCGACGCCGACGCGGTGGTGCTGGCGCTGCCGTTCACGCTGCTGCGGCAGGTGGAGCTGCGCTGCGCGCTGCCGGCCTCCAAGCGCAAGGCGATCGACGAGCTCGGCTACGGCGACAACGCCAAGCTGCTGATCGGCGTGCGCCAGCGCTTCTGGCGCGAGCAGGGCGAATCGGGCAGCCTGTACACCGACACCCCGCTGCAGTGCGGCTGGGACGGCAGCCGCCTGCGCGACGGCGAGCGCGGTGTCCTCACCTGCTTTCTCGGCGGCGGCGAGGGCCGCGCGCTCGGCAGCGGCAGCGCGCAGGCCCACGGCCGCCGCCTGGCCGCGCTCGCCGAGCGCGTGTACCCGGGCTTCCAGTCGCAGCTCACCGGCAGCGTGCAGCGCGTGCACTGGCCGAGCGAGCCGTTCGCGCTCGGCTCGTACACCTGCTACCGCACCGGCCAGTGGACCACCATCGCCGGCGACGAGGCCACGCCGGTGGGCCACCTCTACTTCGCCGGCGAGCACTGCGCGACGGTGTCGCAGGGCTACATGAACGGGGCGGCGGAGACAGGGCGCATGGCGGCGCTGCGGATCCTGCAGCGGCTGGCCTGAGGCTCGCGCACGAGGGTGCCTCCTAGGGCACCGACGTGAAGCGCCGGCGTGCGTACCAGGTGACCGTCTCGCCGACCAGGCGGTACTCGGTCTCGAGCATCAGCCGCGCCAGTTCGGCGCGCGATGTGGCCGCCAGCAGGAGCTGCCGCTGCAAAGCCAAGAACTCGGCCATGTCGCGATAGGTGCTCGCGCGGGCCTCGAGATCGTGCGCGGCCGCGTACGACAGCGCCGCCGCCGCCACCAGCGGCAGCACGACCGCGAAGAAGCCCATCCAGCGCTCGGCGGCGTCGTGCGCATGCTCGAGCTGCTCGAAGCCCGGCAGCCAAGCGTGCAGCTCGGGCCAAGGCAGGACCATCAAGAACTTCAGCAGCGTCGACAGGATCGCTAGCCCCGACGTGACGTAGAAGGTCGGCCACACGACCCAGCGCAAGCGGAAGCGGGCCTGACTGGCCTGGCGGTCGTAGTAGTTCCACTGGCCGCGCCGGCCGTCGGCGTCACGCTCGCCGAGACGTTCACGGACGTACGCCAGCGCGATGGCGGCGACCGCTTGCCCCGCCGCACGCGCGCGCGAATCGCGCAGGTGCTGCGTGTTCAGCGAACGAAGCATCGGCTGGTACGGCAGCGGGAAGGGCAGCGTCCTCAGGTGCGCCAGCGCGACGTGCACCGAGCCCATCGCGGCGGCCGACGCGGCGGCCTCGGCGATCAGGCGTGCCTCCGCCCACTCGGGCGCCGCGTGCGAGGCATGCAGCCTGTGGTGCGACCACCAGCCCCACGCCAGCAGGATCAGCTCGAAGCCCAGGATCCAGGGCAGCAGCCCGGGCGTTGTCAGGCCATGCAGCGCCAAGGCCCCGGCGGCGGCGGCCGTGGCGCCCATGTGACTAAGGATGATCGCGGCCGCACCGAGTCGAAAGCTGCGCTGCCGGCTGCGCGCGATCTCGCTGTGCCGATCCTTGACCCGCTGGATTGACAGCGTCGCATGCAAAGGGCCGGCCGCCGAGAGTAGCTTCGGCGCGACGGGCTGCTGAAGCGCGGGCGCGAGCAGGCTTGCTTCCGGCGGCGGATGGCGCCGCGTCAGCACGGGCCGGCCATCGTGCACCGCCAGGTCGAGCGCCAGCACCGGCTTGTCGCGACTCATCGCGAACTGCATCGCGGCCGCGGCGCCGCCCCGCTTGCCGGCGTCGTCGCCGAACAGGCACACCATGAGATCGGAGGTGTCGACGATCTCCAGATTGGTATCGTCGAGGCGCTCGTCGCGCCCCGAGGCGACGCTTGCGACCCGCGTGCTGATCACGTGCTCGCTGCCGGCCAGCTCGCGGGCGCGGTCGGCCTCGGGTCCGGTGAAGTCGGGCTGCTTCGTCGACGGGCTGACTGCGGCGAGGTAGTCATCCAGCGGCTGCGGCAACACGATGCACTGCACGGCGCCGAGCCGCGCGCAGGCGCGCGTGAACGCGAAGTCGCCGCCCACGGCCACCTGCGACAGGCCGCACAGGGCGTGGTGTGGCGCCACCTTCAGATCGGCGCACGCCTGCCTGATCTGCTCGGCCAGCAGCGGCACCAGGGCGTCTTCGAACGCCTTGGCGTCGATGTCGCCATGCGCGCCGGCGTCGAACAGCCGGCGCGAGCCCGAGAAGCCGACGTGCAGGTACAGCGGCGTGTCGTCGGACGCTGCAGCAGCGCTCACGCGCGCCTCCCCCGAGCGCAGCGGAAGACGCGATGGCGTGCGATTGACTGCCGCGTCATTCCTCCCAGAATATCGCAACGTTCACGCGGCCGGCGGGGACTTTCAAGGGGAGCGCACGGTTGGAACGCGCGGTCGACGTCTTCATCTCCGCAGCCAGTGGCGAGTACCGGCAGCTGCGCGAGCGCCTGGCGCGCGAGCTCGAACTCGCCGACATGTTCGTCAAGCACCAGGGCATCCTGCCCAACGAAGGCGGCCTGACGCTGGAGAAGCTCGACCGCTTCATCGCGCGCTCGCGGCTGGTCGTGCACATCCTCGGCTGGCAGGCCGGGGCCTTTCCGCCGAGCGATTCGCTCGACTGGGTGCGCGAGCACCTGGCCCCGCTGATCGACGAGAGCCCGCAGCTCGACCTGTTCGGCGACGAGGGCGCACCGCGGCCGTCGTACACGCAGTGGGAGGCGCTGCTCGCGCTGCTGCACGGCAAGAACCTGCTGATCTTCGAGCCGCCCAAGACGCGCCGGCGCGACAAGGCGGGCGACAAGGTCGAATCGGAGCTGCACGCGCACCTGCGCCGGCTGCAGCAATTCGAGGAAGGGCGTCCTTCACGCTACCTGCCGTTCGGCACCCCGACCACGCTCGCCGCGCGCGTGCTGCAGGCCTACAAGAAGTTCAGCGAGCGGCCGGCCGCGGCCAGCGAGCCGCGCTGGCGGTGGCCGAGCACGGCGCCTTCGGGGCCGAACGCGCAGCGCAAGGGCTACCGCTTCGTCGGTCGCCGCTGGGTGTTCGCCGAGATCGAGCGCTGGCTGCGCAGCGACGACAAGCGCGTGATGATGGTCCTGGCGCCGTTCGGAGTCGGCAAGTCGGCGTTGATGGCCGAGCTGCTGGCGCGCCGCGACCCGGCCTGCACCGCGTACCACTTCTGCCACTTCGATGCCCAGCACACGCTGGAGCCGGCGGCGATCGTGCGCAGCCTGGCGCGGCAGCTGGCCGACAACGTGCCGGCGTATCGCCGCGCGGTCGAGACCAGCCGCGAGCTGCAGCGGGCGCTCGACCTGGCCGACAAAGATCCGGTCAAGGCCTGGCTGGAGGGCCTGGTCGCACCGATCGTCGAGCTCGACGAGAAGGCGCAGAAGCAGCAGCTGCTGGTGATCGACGGCCTCGACGAGTCGCTCGAGCTGCGCGGCAGCGCGTCGCTGCTCGAGCTCATCGTCGCCACCGGCACCGGGCGCCTGCCGGCGTGGGTGCGCACGGTCATCGCGTCGCGCCCGGTGCCCGAGCTCGACCCCAGCCTCGAGACCTTCCGGCGGATCGAGCTTTCGCGCGAGCCGGGCGACGCGGACGCGAAGGCCGCCGGCGCACAGAACGAGCGCAACGCCGAGGACCTGAAGGCCTTCGTGCGCAGCGCGATGGGCTCGACGCGGATCCGTCGGCTGCTGCAGGACGCGTCCACCGGCAGCGACGACAGCGGAAGGCGCCGCTTCGAGGACGACCTCGTCGAGTCGCTGCTGCAGGCCTGGGAGGGCAAGTTCCTGCTGGCGCGCCTGTTCATCGACGAGATGAATGCCGCGGGCTTCGACCCCGCGATGCTGCGCAGCTATCTCGATCGCTCACGCCCGGCATCGGGGATGGACCTGTTCTACGAGCTCACCTTCACCCGCCGCGTCGCGCGCGCCGGCCTCGACAAGGCGCACCTGCGCGCGGTGCTCGGCCTCGTGGCCGAGGCGGCCGATCCGCTGCCCAGCGAGGCGATCGCCACCGTGCTCGGGCTGCGGCCGGCCGAAGTGCACGCGATCTACCGCGCGCTCGGCGGCCTGCTTCGCTACAACCGGCGCGCACCGCAGGGCATCACCTTCGAGCACTACTCGGTGCAGATGTGGCTCGACGCGCAGGCGCCCGAAGGGCGCAACGCGCACGACCTGCCGAAGGCCGGCGAGTATGCGATCGACCGTCAGCAGGCGCGCCAACGGCTGCTCGCGCATTGCCACCAGCTCGCCCGGTCGAAGGAGCCGTTGCGCAAGGCCGGCGCGTTCGCGCCATACCTGCGGCGCTACGGGGTCGAGCACCTGATCGCCGGCGGACACATCGCCGCCGCGCTCGGCCTGCTCGGCGTGCTGCGCGAAGCCGACGGCGCGCAGGATCTCTCGATCCGCGCGCACGAGGCGCGCCTGATCGAGTCGATCAAGCAGCGCCTGCACGCCAGCGGCGCCGCGCGCGCCGAAGGCGCCGCCGAGCTGCGCAAGCTGCCGCCTCGGCAGCTGCGCGAGCTGCTGTTCGCGAAGGACTACGAGACCGACAAGTTCGAGCCGGTGATCCGGGCGCTGATCGTCCATCACCCGCAGGCCTGGCTCGGCATCGAGCACGACCTGCTGGCCGACGAGGCGCGCAACGACATCGTGCTGCGCCACGACATCGGCGTGGCCACTGCGCAGGCCTGGCACGCCGCCGCCGGGGCCGACAGGACGCGGCTGCTGCGGCGCATCGAGGAGCTGGCGGGCAGCGAGCCCGGCAGCAACCGCCGCGAGATCGCCGGCTACGCGATCAAGCACATCTGCCAGCGGCGCGACCCGGCGCCGTGGTACGAGCCGATCGCCGACACGATCAAGGCGCTGGCGCGCGGCTACATGGGCAGCCCCGATGCCACCGACCGCATGGTCGGCGGCGAGATGGTGCTGGCGCTGGCCATCCAGGGTGCGCCGGTGATGCAGTGGTTCCCGCCGGAGGGCGACGACCGCGCGTTCTGGCAGCCCTGCTGGGCCAACCTGCGCGCCGACGTCGATGCCACGCGAGACGTCGTGGCCGCGCGCGCGCGCCAGCAGCTGCCCGTCGCCGAGGCGACCAGCCTGCTGGCCAGCTGCGTGGCGCAGCGCGAGCTGGCGATCGAGTTGCGCCTGCGCCTGCGCGATCACCCGCTGTTCCAGTCGGGCACGCTGGCCCGCGCGCTCGATTCGGCCGCGTCGTGGGCGCACCAGCAGAGCGATCGCACGTCGCTCGACGAGTGCTTCGCCGACCTCGCGCGCGCGGTCGATGGCGAGCATCGCGGCGCCGCGCTCGATTTCATCCGCCTGCTGATGCTGCACCCGCTGTGGAACGAGACCGAGCGCGCGGCGAACCTGGTGGCCAAGCTGATCAAGCAGCAAGCCACCCGCGAGCGTTGGTGGCTGGTCGACGAACTGCTCAAGTCCGAGGCCCGGCACTGGCGGCT
>Ga0335084_10003664_pt1 | contig 15044 bp, 12 predicted proteins | sample Lox_Sample_44_FD_206721 | JGI IMG/M metagenome (GOLD analysis project Ga0335084, IMG submission 206721) | Soil microbial communities from Loxahatchee National Wildlife Refuge, Florida, United States - Lox_Sample_4.4 | ecosystem: Environmental > Terrestrial > Soil > Wetlands | place: USA...
GACGCAGCCGACCGGCCCTGACCGCCGAAATCGCGCGGTGAAGTCCATTACGGTGCGAGCGGTTCCGTGACCCCGATTGAGCCCGGTCAAGGCGGCGGCGCGCCGGTCGCTTCTAAGATTCGCGGATTCAATCTCGTAGACCCGGGAGCCGCGCTCCCGGAGGAGCCCGCATGATCCGCAAGTCCCTCATCGCCGCCCTCGCAGTCGTCGCCCCCGTCGCCGCGTTCCCGGCCGGCGGCCACGACAGCATCGGCTGCACCGGCTGTCACTCGATCCACACCGCGAAGGACACGCTCATCTTCGCCGTCCAGGCCAACAAGCAGCTGCTGAACCCGAAGACGAAGCAGCCCTACACCGGCACGACCGCGCTCTGCCTCGGTTGCCACGCCGACTCGAACCAGGGCGGCCAGGGCTACGCCCCGGTCCACGCCAACATGTCCCACCCGTACGGCCTCGCCAGCGTGAACCCGAAGATCGCCAAGGTCCCGCCGGAGCTGCTCCGCGAGGGCGGACGGTTCGAGTGCCTCGGCTGCCACGATCCGCACCCGTCGAACCCGTACTACAAGTACCTCCGGGTCGACACCGCGAACGGTCAGAAGTTCGACGCGTTCTGCGGCGTGTGCCACCCGATCAAGGCCGACGTGGCCTCGCTCGGCGCCAAGGTGACGTTCTTCACGAGCATGGACGAGACCGGCACGCGCACCCTCGCGCCGGCCGGCGAGAAGGCCGCCGCGCCCGCCAAGGCGCCGGCCGCCGCGCCCGCCAAGAAGAAGTAGCCACCGTCCCCAGGCGAAGTCGCACCAGGCCCCCGGCCCCGCACGGCCGGGGGCTTCTTCGTCTGGTCTAGAACTACACGTGCTGTGCGTCGCAGAGCGACAGCACGATCCCGAGCAGGTCGTCGAGGTCGAACGGCTTGCGCAGGTGGGCGACGACGTCCCGCTCCTGGGGCGTGTCGAGGCCCGCGGTCATGGTGATGACCGGCACGTGCTCGAGGCTCGGATCGCTGCGCATCTCGCGCAGGAAGGCGTCGCCGTCGAGGCGCGGCATGCGCAGGTCGAGCAGGATGACGCTCGGGCGGCAGCCCGCCCGCACGCGGTCCAGGCCGTCCTGGCCGTCGGAGGCGACCACCACCTCGGCCCCCGCGGCGGAGAGCGCGTCCGCCAGCGCGGAGCGCACGTCGGGATCGTCTTCGATGACGAGGATTCGGCGGGGTGGGATCACGCGCGTCTCGCATCCGACGCTACGCCCTGACGCACCCCTCGCTCCATCGGGTGATCCGGGGACGCCCGTGGGGAGACCATCGGACCGGATTCCGGCCCCATGATCCGGTACGGCCAGCCCTGCGGCAGGACCGCGCGGCCCCGGGAACCGTGAGGAAAAACCCCGGGGCACGGCCTCCTAGTTCATCAGCTCTGCCCGCCGGCCGCCTGCGACGCCGAGGAGGTCGAGCCCCTGCCGCGTGAGGAGATATCGCACCGTCGCCGACCCGCGGACGGTCTCGAGCTTCGCCTCGAACGCCGGCCCGCTGATGGCTCCGAGCTGCATCACCTGCCTCAGGTTCACGACGCGACCGCTGGCGAGGTCGCCGGCGACGGGACCCATCGCCTCGTCGTTGCGATACAGCTCGAGCGCCGCCTGGTGCAGCGTCGCGGCGAGCGACGCGTCGAGTGGGAGGGAGCTGAAGAGGACGGAGATGAGCGTCCAGGCCGGGGTCGCCTCGGGCATCGAGGACATTGTAGCCCGGCCGCAGGTGGGCGGCCGTGGCCGCCGGTAAGATGTCGCCCATGAACCTCGTCCTCCTCGAGCCGGGGGAGATCAGGACCGACGGGACGGCGCGCGTGAGCGGGCGCCGGGCGCGGCACGTCGCGGCGATCCTCCAGGCCAGGGCGGGCGACGCCATCCTGGCGGGAGTGGCGGGCGGCAGGCTCGGCGAGGCGCGCGTCCTGGCTTCCGGCGCGGACGAGATCGTGCTCGCGCCCTCGCTCGACCGGGACCCTCCGCCGCCGGCGCCGGTCGAGCTCCTGCTTGCCCTGCCGCGGCCGAAGATCCTCCGGAGGGTGCTCCAGGGCGCCGCGTCGATGGGCGTGAAGCGGATCGCGCTGCTCGGCAGCTGGAAGGTCGAGAAGAGCTACTGGGCCTCGCCGCTGCTCGAGCCGGCCGCGCTCCGCGCCGAGCTGCTCGTCGGCCTCGAGCAGGCGCGCGACACGGTGGTCCCCGAGGTCGTGGCACACCGCTTCTTCAAGCCCTTCGTGGAGGACGCGCTGGAGACCGCCTTCGCCGGGACCGAGCGGCTCGTCGCCCACCCCGGCTCCCCGCGGCTCGGCCCGTCGCCCCGCGCCGCCGTCCCGCGCGCGGTGGTGGCCGTCGGCCCCGAGGGCGGGTGGACGGAGTACGAGGCGGGCCAGCTGCAGCGCCACGGGTTCCGCCCGTTCTCCCTCGGGCCGCGGCCGCTGCGCGTCGACGTGGCGGTGCCCTGCGCGGTGGGGCAGGTGGAGCAGTGGCTCCGCGCCTGCGCCGCGTGAGCGCCCCGTCCCTTCGCCCCGCGCGGTGCCGTCATCCGCTCCCCTGGGCACGCCAGCGCCACCCGATCTGCTGTAAGTTGGACGGCACCTCTTCCCCCCGCCGTGCGAGGTCCGCCATGACCGTCCCGTCCGTCTCCGAACTCGCCCCGCCGACGCGGCTGCTCCTCGGCCCGGGCCCGAGCCTCGTCCACCCGCGCGTCCTCCGCGCGATGTCGACGCCGCTCCTCGGCCACCTCGATCCGAAGTTCCTGGAGATCATGAACGAGGTGCAGGCGCAGCTCCGCGCGGTGTTCCGCACCGGCAATCCCTTCACCATCGCCGTCTCCGGCACCGGCTCCGCCGGCATGGAGATGGCGCTCGTGAACCTGCTCGAGCCCGGCGATACCGCGGTGGTGGTGGTGGCGGGCGTCTTCGGCACCCGCATGGCGGACATCGTCGGCCGCACCGGCGCGAAGCTGGTGAAGATCGAGGTGCCGTGGGGCCAGGTCTGCCCCCCCGCGCGCATCGAGGAGGCGCTGAAGAAGGAGGGCAAGGTGAAGCTCGTCGCCCTCGTCCACGCCGAGACCTCGACCGGCGCGCAGGCGCCGATGGAGGGGCTGGGACGGATCTGCCACGCCCACGGCGCGCTCCTCGTGGTCGACACCGTGACGTCGCTCGGCGGCATCCCGGTGGAGGTCGACGGGTGGGAGGCCGACGCGGTCTACTCCGGGACGCAGAAGTGCCTGTCGTGCCCGCCCGGCCTCGCCCCGCTCACCTTCAGCGGGCGCGCGCTCGACGCGCTCAAGGCGCGGAAGACCAGGGTGCAGAGCTGGTACCTCGACGCCTCGATGATCGCGGACTACTGGCAGGAGGGGAAGCGCGCCTACCACCACACCGCGCCCATCAGCATGGTGTACGCGCTGCGCGAGGCTCTCCGCATCGTGCTGGAGGAGGGGCTCGAGGCGCGGTTCGCCCGGCACCGGCGGCACAGCGCGGCCCTGATGGCCGGCGTCGCCGCGCTGGGCTGCGCGCCGCAGGCGCAGGAGGGCCACCGGCTGACGTCGCTCAACTGCGTCACGGTGCCCGCCGGCGTCGACGAGGGCGCGGTCCGCAAGTTCCTGCTCGCCGAGCACAGCATCGAGATCGGCGGCGGGCTCGGGCCGCTCGCGGGCAAGGTGTGGCGCATCGGCCTCATGGGCGAGTCGGCGCGCCAGGAGCACGTGCTCGCCGTGCTGGCGGCGCTCGAGCAGGCGCTCGCGAAGCAGGGCAAGGGTCCGAAGCCCGGTGCCGCGCTGTCGGCGGCACTCGAGGTCTACGCCCGCGGGTAGCGGACGTCCCTGCCCCTACCGCACCGGCGCGTAGAACGACACGCCGCGCACGTGCTCGTTCACCTTGAGCGGGTGCTGCAGCGGCGGGAAGGCGCGCTGCTCGCAGTCCATCCGCTCGCAGAGCCGGCAGGTGAGGCCCACCGGCACCACCGCCCCGCGGCTGTCGAAGTCGATGCCGTCGGCGTAGACCAGGTCCCGGGCGTGCGACACCTCGCACCCCACGGCGATGGCCAGCACCGACCGCTGCGCGTGGTAGCCGCCCCCCTCGCGGTTCACCGTCCGCGCGACCCAGAAGTACGAGGTCCCGTCCGGCATCTGCGAGAGCTGGACCCGGTACATCCCCGGCGTGGTGAAGGCCTGGAAGACGTTCCAGCGCGGGCAGGCGCCGGCGAACCGCGCGAAGCGCAGGCCCGAGGCGCTGAAGCGCTTGGAGATGTTCCCGGCGATGTCGACGCGGACCAGGTGGAAGGGGACGCCCTCGGCCCCCGGGCGGCGCAGGGTGGTGAGCCGGTGGCAGGTCTGCTCGAAGCTGGCGCGGAAGCGGTGGCCGAGGATGTCGATGTCGTAGCGCTCCTGCCGCGCCGCCGTCAGGAAGGCGCCGTAGGGCATGAGCACGGCGCCGGCGAAGTAGCTGGCCAGCGCCACCCGCGCCAGCGCGCGCGCCGAGTCGCTGGTCAGGTGCGGGTCGGAGGCGAACCGGTCCAGGACCGCCGCGTGGGTGAGGACGCCGACCTGGTAGGCGAGCTGGAAGTTCCGGCTGCCGCGCCTCAGCACCTCGGAGAGCCACAGCACCTTGGCCTCGGGGTCGTAGCGGCGCACCGCGCTGCCCATCTCGGCGGCGCGGGCGATCCGCACGTCCACGCCCAGCTCGCGCAGGAACTTCACCAGGGTGGTGTAGAGGTAGTCGCGGTCGAGCCGCGCCTCCTTCCAGAGCGCCTCGGCGCCTTCCTCCAGCTCCGGGAAGTAGTTCATGTGGCGCTGGACGAGGTCGCTCACCTCCTCGGTGGGCAGGTGGGAGGAGTCCACGCCCTCGAGGTCGCCGTCGGAGAGCTTGGCGGTGAGGGTGTCGGCCGCCTCGCGCGCGGCGCGGTACGCCTGGTAGAGCGTCAGCACCGCGCGCGATGCTCCCGGCGAGGCGGAGACGAGGTCGCGCACCTCCGCGTTGGTGAGGTCGTGGCCCTCGAAGATGGGGTCGCCGAACACCTCCATCAGATCGGCCACCGCGCGCGTGTGCTGATCGGCGGAGAGCGACTTCAGATCCAGGTCGAGGATCTCGGCGAGCTTGATGAGCAGCGGCGCGGAGAGGGACCGGCGGCCGTGCTCGATCAGGTTGAGGTAGCTCGCCGAGATGCCGAGCCGCTCGGCGAGGTGGGCCTGGGTGAGGGAGCGCTGCCTGCGAAGCGCGCGGACCTTGGCGCCGAGATGGGCGGTTTCCTGCACCGGAGTCACCTCCGCCGGGCTGCGGGAGCGCGGCCTGCGGGCCGTCGCCCCGTCCGGCGCATGGGAACATGCTGACGCGCCTCGCCATTTTCAAGCTTTACACCATTACGATTCCTGATTGACATGCCGTGATCACGTTAACCATTTGGAATAACTACAGGTATTGAACTTGATTCAAATCAATATAACATTCCGACCGAACCCAGGAGGCCTTCCGCATGTCGCCGAGCCAAGAGACGACCCAGAACCCCCTCGCCCTCGACGGCGTCGAGATCCGCGGGGCGCTCCCCGCCCGCCACGAGCTCGTGCTCGGGCGCGACGCGCTGGCGTTCGTGGCCGACCTGGTGCGCAGGTTCCGGCCCCGCGTCGAGCAGGCGCTGGCGGCGCGGCAGGCCAGGCAGCGGCGCTACGACGCCGGCGAGCGGCCGCACTTCCTCTCCGAGACCGAGGAGATCCGCGACTCCGAGTGGACGGTGGCGCCGCTCCCGCCCGACCTGCTCGACCGGCGCGTCGAGATCACCGGTCCCACCGACCGCAAGATGATCATCAACGCCCTCAACTCGGGCGCCGCGGTGTACATGGCCGACTTCGAGGACTCGAGCTCGCCCACCTGGCGCAACGTCGTCGAGGGACAGGTGAACCTCCGCGACGCGGTCGCCGGCACCCTCGACCACGTGGCGCTCGAGACCGGCAAGACCTACCGGCTCAAGGACGAGACCGCGGTGCTGATGGTGCGGCCGCGCGGCTGGCACCTGCTGGAGAAGCACCTCCTGGTGGACGGCAGGCCGGCCACCGCCGCCCTCTTCGACTTCGGGATCTTCTTCCACAACAATGCCCGGGCGCTGCTGGCGCGGGGCAAGCCGGCCCGCGCCCCGTACTTCTACCTCCCCAAGCTCGAGCACCACCTCGAGGCCCGGCTCTGGAACGACGTCTTCGTCCACGCGCAGGAGGCGCTCGGCATCCCGCGCGGCACCGTCAAGGCCACCTGCCTGGTCGAGACGCTCCCGGCCGCGTTCCAGATGCACGAGATCCTCTGGGAGCTGCGCGAGCACTCGGCGGGCCTCAACTGCGGGCGCTGGGACTACCAGTTCTCGTACATCAAGCGCTTCCGCGCCGATCCGCGGATGGTGCTGCCCGACCGCCAGCAGATCACCATGGACAAGGGCTTCCTCAAGGCCTACGTGCAGCTCCTCATCCAGACCTGCCACCGGCGCGGCGTCCACGCCATGGGCGGCATGGCGGCCCAGATCCCGATCAAGGACGACCCCGAGGCGAACGAGGCGGCGCTCGCCAAGGTGCGCGCCGACAAGATCCGCGAGGTGACGGACGGCCACGACGGCACCTGGGTGGCGCACCCGGGCCTGGTCGCCATCGCCAAGGGGATCTTCGACACGCACATGAAGACCCCCAACCAGATCCACCGCCGGCGCGACGACGTCCGCGTGACGCCCCGGGATCTGCTGCGCCCGCCCGAGGGGACGCGCACCGAGGCGGGATTGCGCCAGAACGTCCGCGTCTCGGTCCAGTACCTCGAGGCGTGGCTGCACGGGTCCGGGTGCGTCCCCCTCTACCACCTGATGGAGGACGCGGCCACCGCGGAGATCTCCCGCAGCCTCGCCTGGCAGTGGATCCACCACGGCGTCACGCTCGACGACGGGAGGCCCCTCACCACCGAGCGCTTCCGCACCCTCCTCGCCGAGGAGATGGACCGGATCCGCCTGGAGGTGGGCGACGCGCGCTTCGTCTCGGGGCGGTTCGAGGACGCGCGCGCGCTCTTCGAGCGCATGAGCACCTCGGACGAGTTCGTCGAGTTCATCACCCTCCCCGCCTACGAGCTGCTCGAGGCGTCCCCCGACGAGCGCGCCCGCGTCCTCGCCGGCGGCGGCCGCGCCGACGAGAGCCCCGCGCCGCCGCACCCCGATCCGCGCCGCTGGCTCGGGGTGGTGCGCAACTACGGCCGGGCCGAGGTGGAGAAGCTGCGGGGCACGGTCCGCGTCGAGCACACCCTCGCCACGCTCGGCGCGAACCGGCTCTGGGACCTCCTCCACTCGGAGCCCTACGTCCCCGCGCTCGGGGCCCTCACCGGGAACCAGGCGGTGCAGATGGTGAAGGCCGGCCTGAAGGCCATCTACCTCTCCGGCTGGCAGGTGGCGGCCGACGCCAACGACGCCGGCCAGACCTACCCCGACCAGAGCCTCTACCCGGCCAGCTCGGTGCCGACCGTGGTCCGCCGCATCAACCGCGCCCTGCAGCGGGCCGACCAGATCGACCACGCCGAGGGGCGCGACCGCACCCAGTGGTTCGCCCCCATCCTCGCCGACGCCGAGGCCGGCTTCGGCGGGCCCCTCAACGCCTTCGAGCTGATGAAGGCGATGATCGAGGCGGGCGCGGCCGGGGTGCACTTCGAGGACCAGGTCGCCTCGGAGAAGAAGTGCGGCCACCTGGGCGGGAAGGTCCTGGTCCCCACCAGCACCTTCGTCCGCACGCTCACCGCGGCGCGCCTGGCCGCGGACGTGATGGGCGTCCCCACCCTCCTGGTCGCCCGTACCGACGCGGAGGGCGCGAAGCTCCTCATGTCCGACGTCGATCCCTACGACGCGCCGTTCCTCGAGAAGGGCGAGCGCACCGCGGAGGGCTTCTTCCGGATGCGCGCGGGGATGGACGCGGCCATCGCCCGCGCCCTGGCCTACGCGCCGTACGCCGACCTGATCTGGTGCGAGACGCAGACCCCCGACCTGGAGGAGGCGCGCCGCTTCGCCGAGGGCGTCCACGCCAAGCACCCCGGCAAGCTCCTCGCCTACAACTGCTCTCCCTCCTTCAACTGGCGGAAGAACCTGGACGACGAGACCATCGCGCGGTTCCAGCGGGAGCTGGGCGCCATGGGGTACAAGTTCCAGTTCATCACGCTGGCCGGGTTCCACGCGGTGGCGCACTCGATGTTCCAGCTCGCCCGCGGCTACCGCGAGCGCGGCATGACCGCGTACGCGGAGATGCAGACCGCCGAGTTCGCGGCGGAGCGGAACGGGTACACGGCCACGCGCCACCAGCGCGAGGTGGGCACCGGGTACTTCGACGCCGTGGCCCAGGCCGTGTCCGGCGGGACGGCCTCGACGCTGGCGCTGGAGGGGTCGACCGAGGCGGCCCAGTTCACCGCCGCCGGCCGGCCCGGCGCCGCGCACGCCGCCGCGCAGGTGTCGCGCGCCATCCAGGAGGACCACGTCCGCCTCGACGACCTGGTGGCGCGGCTCAAGGGCGCGCGGGACATCCACGCGCTCGGCGCGGCGCTCGAGGAGCTCTCCACCATGCTCACCGAGCACTTCGCGCACGAGGAGCACGCCAAGGGGTTCTACGGCCTCCTCGGGGCGCGCTCGCCCGAGTACCGGGCCGAGCTGTTGCGCATGATCGAGGAGCACCAGCAGATCCTGAAGGCCATCACGTCGCTCCAGGAGCGGTCGAAGGGCCCCTCCACCTCGCGGGACCTCGAGCCGGCCACCGGGTCCTTGCTCGCGCAGATCGAGTCGCACGAGCGGCGGGAGCTGCAGCTCGTGAAGGTGCTCGCCTAGCCCGGCCGCCGCCCCGGAGCTGGGGGCGGCGACGGCCCGGGGCCCCGCCCGCGAGGAGGCGGGCACTCCGCCGAGAGTCCCCTCCTGGGGCCCCCGGCCACGACGGCGCGCGCCAGGCCGGGGGCCGGTTAGTGAACTTTTTCACAAGTCCACTCCACAGGAGCCCTCGATGGCGAGCATCAGCAAGCACGTGACCCGGGACGTGATCGCGCTGGAGGCCTCGACGCCGAGCCGCGACGCCGCGCGGCTCATGACGGACCGGCAGATCGGCTCCGTGGCGGTGCGCGAGGCGGGGAAGATCACCGGCCTCGTCACCGAGCGCGACCTCGTGATCGCCGTCGTCGCCCGCGGCGGCGACGGGTCGCTGCCGATCCGCGAGGCGATGCGGCGCGACGTGCCGCGCATCGGCGCCGAGTCCACCGAGGCCGACGCCTCGAACCTCATGCGGGAGAACTACACCCGCCACCTGCTGGTCGAGGAGCAGGGGAAGGTGATCGGCATCATCTCGATGCGCGACATCATCCAGCTCATGCTCGACGAGAAGCAGTACGTGATCGAGCAGCTCCACACCTACATCAGCGGCGTGTGAGGGCGCCGGGATCGCGCCGGAGCGGCTCCTCGTCCCGGCGCGCCGGCACCTTGCCGCGGCCCTGTCGCCCTGCGCACCGCGCCGCCTGGCCGGACGGCTGCGGTATCGTGCCCTCCGCCCCGCCGGGGGGCTTCCGCGCCTGCAGGCGCCAAGGTACGCCCGGCGCGCGAGGTGCCGATGCGGATCGCAGTGCCCAAGGAGACCGCCCCCGGGGAACGGCGGGTGGCGCTCGCGCCTGACAACGTGGCGCGGCTCACGAAGCAGGGACACGAGGTGCGCATCGAGCGCGGCGCCGGGGCGGCGGCGGGATTCACGGATGGTGCCTACGAGGCCGCCGGCGCGAAGATCCTCCCGCGCGACGAGGCGCTCGCCGGCGCCGAGGTGGTGGCCCGGGTCCAGCGGCCCGACGATGCCGAGGCCGGCCGGATCCCGCCCGGCGCGCTGCTGGTGGCGCTGCTGGCGCCGCAGCAGGGCGGGCCTCTCCTGAAGGCGCTGGCCGACCGGGGCGTCCACGCCATGGCGATGGAGCGCGTGCCGCGCATCACCCGGGCCCAGTCGATGGACGCGCTGTCGTCCCAGGCGACGCTCGCCGGGTACAAGGCGGTCCTGGTCGGCGCGGCGGCGCTGCCGCGCATCCTGCCGATGATGACCACGGCGGCGGGCACGCTCGCCCCCGCCAAGGCCTTCGTGATCGGCGCGGGGGTGGCCGGGCTCCAGGCGATCGCCACGGCGCGCCGGCTGGGGGCGGTGGTCTCCGCCTTCGACGTCCGCCCGGTGGTGAAGGAGCAGGTGCAGTCGCTCGGCGCGACCTTCGTCGAGGTGGAGGTCGCGGCCGAGGGCGCGGGCGGCTACGCCAAGGAGCTGGGCGCCTCCGAGCAGGAGCGGGTCCTGGCCGCGGTGGGCCGGCACATCGCCGACATGGACCTCGTCCTCACCACCGCGCAGGTGCCCGGCCGGCCGGCGCCGCGCCTGGTGACCGCCGCGATGGTCCGGTCGATGCGCCCGGGCTCGGTCCTCGTCGACCTGGCCGCCGAGACCGGCGGCAACTGCGAGCTGACGCGCCCCGGCGAGACGGTGGTCGAGGCGGGCGTGACGGTGATCGGCGCCGTCAACCTCCCCGCCACCGTGCCTTTCCACGCGAGCCAGATGTACGGACGCAACGTGACCACCCTCCTCCAGCACCTCTGGCGCGACGGCAAGCTCCAGCTCGACCTGCAGGACGAGATCGCCGGGGCCATGCTGGTGGTGCACGGCGGAAAGGTGCGGGTGCCCTGATGCACGGCGCGAACCTCCTCGAGATCTACGTGTTCGTGCTGGCGGGCTTCGTCGGGTTCTTCACCATCACCCGGGTCCCGGCGCTCCTCCACACCCCGCTCATGTCGGCCACCAACGCCATCAGCGCCATCTCGCTGGTGGGCTCGCTGGTGCTCGCCGGCGCGGATCGCGGCCTGCTCGCCACCGTGCTCGGGTTCATCGCCGTGACCTCGGCGACCATCAACGTGGTGGGCGGCTTCATCATCACCGACCGGATGCTCAAGATGTTCAAGCGCGCCGGCCCGCCCCGGACCGCCGCGGGAGAGAAGAGGTGAGCCCGCGCACGGTGGTGATCGAGGCCGCCTACCTGGCTGCCTCCCTCCTCTTCATCCTGGGGCTGCGGAGCCTCACGGTCCCGGACCGCGCCCGCCGCGGCATGCAGCTCGCGGCGCTGGGCATGCTGGTGGCGGTGGTGGGGACGCTCCTCAACCACGACATCGTCCGCTACGACTGGATCATCGCCGGCCTGGTGCTCGGCTCGCTCATCGGCTACCCGCTCGGCGTCTACGTCCCCATGACGGCGATGCCGCAGCGGATCGCCATCTCGCACATGTTCGGCGCGGTGGCGGCCACGCTGGTCGGGGTCGCCGAGTACTGGACCCTCGGGAACGGCGCGCTGGTGGGGCGCGCCGAGATGGCGGCCCTCGGCTTCGAGGTGCTCTTCGGCTCCCTCACCATCACCGGCAGCTTCATGGCGTTCGGCAAGCTCCAGGAGTTGCTCCCCTCGCGCCCCCTCACCTTCCGCGGCCAGAACGTCCTGTCGGTGGGGATGTTCCTCGCGGCGCTCGGCCTCTTCACCTGGCTGCTGGTCGACCCCGCCCACCCGCACGCCTTCTACGCCATGGTGGCGCTCGGCCTGGTCTTCGGCGTCTCGCTGGTGCTGCCCATCGGCGGCGCCGACATGCCGGTGGTGATCTCGCTCCTCAACTCCTACGCCGGGCTCGCCTCGGCGGCGACCGGGTTCGCCATCGGGAACAACGTCCTCATCATCGCCGGCGCGCTCGACGGCGCCTCCGGCTTCATCCTCTCCATCATCATGTCGCGGGCGATGAACCGCTCCTTCACCAACGTGCTCTTCGGCGCGTTCGGGGCCGCGCCGCAGGCGTCGGCCAAGACCACGGCCGGGCTGGCGGTCCACGCCATCACCCCGGAGGACGCGGCCATCCAGCTCGCCTACGCCCGGCTCGTCATCGTGGTGCCCGGGTACGGGATGGCGGTGGCGCAGGCGCAGCACCAGGTCCGCGAGCTGGCCGCGCTCATCGAGAAGAACGGCGGGACGGTGCTCTACGCCATCCACCCGGTGGCCGGCCGCATGCCCGGCCACATGAACGTGCTCCTCGCCGAGGCGGACGTCCCCTACGACAAGCTGAAGGAGATGGACGACGTCAACGGGGACTTCAAGAACGCCGACGTGGCGCTCGTCATCGGCGCGAACGACGTGGTGAACCCGGCGGCGCGCACCGACAAGGGCTCGCCCATCTACGGGATGCCCATCCTCAACGTGGACGAGGCGAAGCAGGTGATCGTGCTGAAGCGCTCCATGAACCCGGGGTTCGCCGGGATCGAGAACGAGCTCTTCTACCGCGACAACACCGCCATGCTCTTCGGCGACGCCAAGCAGTCGATCGGGAAGGTCATCCACGAGGTGAAGCAGCAGGCCTAGGCGGACGCGTCCCTCCACCTCGCGTCCACTTCGCGGACGCCACGCCCGGGATGAGCGGACGCGACGGCCACGGCGCTAAGAGCACCGCCGTGGGCGAGCGCGTCCCGGCGGCGGTGGTGGGCGCGGGTCCGGCGGGGCTCGCGGTCTCGGCGTCGCTGCGCCGGCTGGGAGTCCGCCACGTGCTCCTCGAGCGCGACCGGGCCGTCGCCTCCTCCTGGCGCGGCCACTACGACAGGCTGCACCTCCACACCGACCGGAGGCGGTCCACGCTGCCCGGCGCCCCGTTTCCGCCGGGGACGCCGCGCTACCCGTCGCGCGACCAGGTGATCGCGTACCTGGAGCGCTACGCGGCCGAGCACGCCGCCGCGCCTCGCCTCGGCGAGGAGGTGCGCTCGGCGCGGCGCGGCGCGGAGGGCTGGGCGGTCGAGACGGGGCGGAGCGCGCTGCTGGCGCGGCACCTGGTCGTCGCGACGGGGACGAACGGGGAGCCGGTGGTCCCGTCCTGGCCCGGGCTCGACGCGTTCCCGGGGGACGTCCTCCACTCCGCGCGGTACCGGAGCGGCGCCGCCTTTCGCGGGCGCGACGTGCTCGTGGTCGGCCTCGGCAACTCGGGCGGCGAGATCGCGATCGACCTGCACGAGCACGGCGCCCGGCCCGCGCTGTCGGTGCGCGGCCCGGTGTGCGTCGTCCCGCGCGACGTGCTCGGGGTGCCGATCCTGGCGCTGGCGGTATTCCTCTCGCGCCTCCCGCCCCGGGTGGCGGACCTGCTCTCGCGGCCGATCCTCCGCGTCGCGCTCGGCGACACCGCCCGCCTCGGCCTGCGCAAGCCCGAGACTGGCCCGCTGGAGCAGATCGCGCGCCGGGCGCGCATCCCGCTCATCGACGTCGGCACGCTGTCGCTCCTCAGGGCGGGCGCCGTCCGCCTGTTCCCGGGCCTGGCGCGGTTCGAGGGGGACGAGGCGCGCTTCGCCGACGGGCGCGCGGCGCGCTTCGACGCGGTGGTCCTGGCCACCGGCTACCGGCCGCGGCTCGACTTCCTCGCGGGCGCGCCGCCGCCGGGGGACGCCGCCGCCGCCGCGCAGCGGCTCCACTACTGCGGGTTCGACGTGGTCGCGACCGGCATGCTGCGCCAGATCGCGATCGAGGCCCGCGCCATCGCCCAGGCGATCGCCGCGGACCTCTAGGCCCGGGTGGTGGCCGGGCTCACGCCGTCTTGATCGCCGCCGCCTTCTCCAGCCCCAGCTCGTGGATGGCCGTCTCGCGCATCTTGTACTTCTGGATCTTGCCGGTGACGGTCATGGGGAAGGCGTCCACGAACTTGTAGTACCGCGGGATCTTGTAGGTCGCGATCTTGCCCTTGCAGTAGGCGCGGATCTCCTCGCCGGTGAGGGAGGACCCCGGCCGCAGCTTCACCCAGGCCATCAGCTCCTCGCCGTACTTGGCGTCCGGGACGCCGATCACCTGCACGTCGGAGATGCCCGGCATGGTGTAGAGGAACTCCTCCACCTCGCGCGGGAAGATGTTCTCGCCGCCGCGCAGCACCATGTCCTTGATGCGGCCGACGATGTTGACGTAGCCCTCCGCGTCCATGGTGGCGAGGTCGCCGGTGTGCATCCAGCGCCCCTGGTCGATGGCCTCGTGGGTGGCGTGCGGGTCGTTCCAGTAGCCGAGCATCACGGAGTACCCGCGGGTGCAGAGCTCGCCCGGCGCGCCGCGCGGCACGATCCGGCCGGTGGTCGGGTCGAGGATCTTCACCTCCACGTGGGGGTGGACCTGCCCGACGGTGGCGACGCGCTTGGCGAGGGGGTCGTCCGTCCGCGACTGCGTCGAGACCGGCGAGGTCTCGGTCATGCCGTAGCAGATGGTGACCTCCGGCATGTGCATGTCCTTCTGGACCTTCTTCATCACCTCCACCGGGCAGGGCGAGCCGGCCATGATGCCCGTCCGCAGGCTGGAGTAGTCGTACCTGGCGAAGTCCGGGTGCTCCAGCTCCGCGATGAACATGGTCGGCACGCCGTACAGCGAGGTGCACTTCTCGTCCTGGACGGTCTTCATCACCGCCGCCGGGTCGAAGCTCTCGCCCGGGATGACCATGCAGGCGCCGTGGGTGGTTATGGCCAGGTTGGCCAGGACCATGCCGAAGCAGTGGTAGAACGGGACCGGGATGCAGACGCGGTCCCGGTCGGTGTAGCGGCAGAACTCGCCGATGAAGTAGCCGTTGTTGAGGATGTTGTGGTGGGAGAGGGTCGCGCCCTTGGGGAAGCCGGTGGTGCCGCTGGTGTACTGGATGTTGATGGCGTCGTCGAACTGGAGCTCGTGCTCCCGGTGCTGCAGCTCGTCCTCGGACAGCTTGAGCGCGTCCTCCTTGAGCGTGCTCCACTCGTCGTCGATGACGATGGTCTGCTTCAGGTCGGGGCAGCGCAGCTGGACCTCCCGCACCATCCCCACGTAGTCCGCGCTCCGGAACTTCCTGGCCAGCAGCAGCGTCGAGACGCCCGACTGCTTGAGCGCGTACTCCAGCTCGTGCAGGCGGTAGGCGGGGTTGACGTTCACCAGGATGGCACCCATGCGCGCGGTGGCGTACTGGATCACCACCCACTCGAAGCGGTTGGGCGACCAGATTCCCACCCGGTCCCCCTTGCGCAC